>JADMIO012727140.1_pt1 | contig 13301 bp, 11 predicted proteins | sample 8958161 | NCBI WGS metagenome assembly JADMIO01 (sample SAMN16585339, study PRJNA669376) | soil metagenome | isolation source: Crop rotation soil | place: USA: Cullars Rotation, Alabama | collected 2011 | reverse complement strand
CTTTCCCGGTCGTGCGCGGCACCTCGCGCGTCGCGCCGGCATCCGGCGATCGGCGCTTCGACGATCCGGCCTGGCGCGACAGCCCGCTCTACCGGCGCCTGATGCAAGGCCACCTCGCACTCGCGCAAGAGACGCAGCGGCTCGTCGGCGAGCTCGGCCTGTCGGCGCGCGACGAAGCCCGCGCAAAGATGGTGCTCGGCATGGCGGCCGACACGCTGGCGCCGACCAACACCTTGCTCGGCAACCCGGCGGCGCTGAAGCGCACGCTCGAGTCGGGCGGCCGCAACCTGATCGCCGGCGCCGCGCAGCTGATCGACGACTGGCGCCGCAACGGCGGCCTGCCGGCATCGGTCGACGGCAGCGGCTTCGCGGTCGGCGAGAACCTCGCCGCGACACCCGGAGACGTGGTCTGGCGCAACGAGCAGCTCGAGCTGATCCAATACCGGCCGCAGACGCCGACGGTGCACGGCACGCCGCTCTTCATCGTGCCGCCGCAGATCAACAAGTACTACGTCTGGGATCTCGCGCCCGGCCGCAGCCTGATCGAGTTCCTGGTCCGCGAGGGCTTCCAGGTCCTCGTCGTCAGCTGGTTCAACCCGACCGCCGCGCAGGCGCACTGGGGCCTCGAGACCTACGTGCTGGCGCTCGAGGAGGCGATGCGCGTGGCGCGCGAGATCACGCGCTCGCCGCAGCTGCACCTGCTGGCGGCCTGCTCGGGCGGCATCACGTCGGCAACGCTGCTCGCGCACCTGGCCGCGAAGGGCAGCGACTGGGCGCGCAGCCTGACGTTGCTCGTCACGATGCTCGACACCGACGGCATCGCCGACAGCTCGATGGGCCTGTTCGCGCACCTCGAGACCCTGGAGCTGGCGCGCACCCTGAGCGGCGCGCGCGGCGTGCTCGACGGCCAGGACCTCGCGAAGGTGTTCGCCTGGCTGCGCCCGAACGACCTGATCTTCAACTACTGGGTCAACAACTACCTGATGGGACAGAAGCCGCCGGCCTTCGACGTGCTGTACTGGAACTCCGACACGACGCGGCTGCCGGCCCGCCTGCATGCCGATTTCATCGGGCTGCTGAAGTCGAATGCGCTGTCGCAGCCGGGCGGCGTCACGATCGACGGTCGCGCGCTGAGCCTCGGCGACATCGGCTGCGACAGCTACGTCGTCGCCGGCCGCACCGACCACATCACGCCGTGGGAGGGCTGCTACCGCACGCGCCACCTGCTCGGCGGGCGCAGCGAATTCGTGCTCGGCTCGAGCGGCCACGTGCAGACCATCGTCAGCCCGCCGGGCAGCCGGAAGGGCTCGTTCCTGACCCACGCCGGCGCGCACGATTCGCCGGCTGCGTTCGAGCAGGGCGCGGTCGCCAACGAGGGGACCTGGTGGCCGCACCTGGCGCAGTGGCTGGCGGCGCGCTCGGACGCCGACAAGCGCGCGCCGCGACAAGCGGGATCGCGCCGTCGTCCGGCGCTCTGCGCCGCGCCCGGTACCTACGTCGTCGCGCAGGGACGCGGCGCATGAGCGCAGCGACGCGACTCGCAAGCGCCAGGCCGCCGGTCGCGCAGCGCGTCGCCATCGGCGCGCAGACCGTGCGCTACGTCGAAGGCGGCGCTCCGGGCGCGACCCGCACGCTGCTGCTCTTCAACGGCATCGGCGCCAGCGTCGAGACGGCGGCGCCCTTCATGGCCGCGTTCAATCGCACGCGCGTGATCGCGTTCGATGTGCCCGGCGTCGGCGAGTCCCCTGCCCCGCTGCTGCCGTACCGGCTCGCCGACGTCGCGCAGCTCGCGGCCGATCTGCTCGACCACCTGGAGATCGAGCGCGCCGACATCTTCGGCGTGTCCTGGGGCGGCGCCGCGGCGCAGGAGTTCGCGATCCGCCATCCAACGCGCTGCCGCACCTTGACCTTGGCCGCGACCTGCGCCGGCTTCGTGATGGTGCCCGGCCGGCCCGGCGCATTGCTGAAGCTGCTCAGCCCGCGCCGCCACCTCGACCCTGCGTACCTGATGCGCGTGGGAGGCGATCTGTACGGCGGCATCCTGCGCCTGGAGCGCGACCTGCTGCAACTGCATGCGAGCGCGATGCGGCCGCCGAGCCGGCGCGGCTACCTGTACCAGCTTCTGGCCGTGTGGGGCTGGACCAGCTGGCACCGGCTGCACCAGGTGCAGTCGCCGGCGCTGGTGCTGATGGGCAGCGACGACCCGATCGTGCCGCCAATCAACGGCCGCATCGTCGCCTCGCGCCTGCCGAATGCGACGCTCGAAAGCGTCGCCTGCGGACACCTCTTCATGCTCACGCGGCCGGGCGAGACCGCGCGCCGCGTCGAGCGCTTCATCGTTGAACACGGGGCGCCCGAACGCGCTCCCCTGACCACCCGGAGATTCACATGACTTACGCAGCGCCCGTCGACGACATGCTGTTCTGCATGACCGAGCTGGCCGGCCTCGACCAGGTCGCCGCCCTTCCCGGCTTCGAGGAGGCCGGCGTCGAGACCGCGCAGGCGGTCCTCGAGGAATGCGCCCGCTTCAACGAGGGCGTGCTCGCGCCGCTGAACCACGAAGGCGACAAGAACCCGTCGACGTGGAAGGACGGCGCCGTCACGACCACACCGGGCTTCAAGGCGGCGTATCGCCAGTTCGCCGAAGGCGGCTGGCAAGGCCTGCAGCACCCGCCCGAGTTCGGTGGCCAGGGCTTGCCGAAGACGATCGGTGCGGCCTGCATCGAGATCACCAACAGCTCGAACCTGAGCTTCGCGCTCTGCCCGCTGCTCACTGACGGCGCGATCGAGGCGCTGCTGACCGCCGGCTCCGATGCGCTGAAGCAGGCCTGGCTGCCGCGCATGGTCAGCGGCGAGTGGACCGGCACGATGAACCTGACCGAGCCGCAGGCCGGCAGCGACCTCGCCCTCGTGCGCACGCGCGCCGAGCCGCAGGGCGACGGCAGCTATCGCATCAGCGGCACGAAGACCTTCATCACCTACGGCGAGCACGACCTGGCCGACAACATCGTGCACCTCGTGCTCGCGCGCGTGAGCGGCGCGCCCGAAGGCGTGAAGGGCATCAGCCTGTTCGTCGTGCCGAAGTTCTTGCTCGATGCCGACGGCAGCCCGACCGAGCGCAACGACGTGCAGTGCGTGAGCATCGAACACAAGCTCGGCATCAAGGCCAGCCCGACCGCGGTGCTGCAGTTCGGCGACCACGGCGGCGCCATCGGCTACCTGGTCGGCGAGGAGAACCGCGGCCTCGAGTACATGTTCATCATGATGAACGCCGCGCGCTATGCGGTCGGCGTGCAGGGCATCGCGGTCGCCGAGCGGGCCTACCAGCACGCGCTGGCCTATGCGCAGGAGCGCGTGCAGGGCCGCCCGGTCGACGGCTCGACGCCGGCCGCCGCGCCGATCATCCACCACCCTGACGTCAAGCGCATGCTGCTGACGATGCGCTCGGTCGTCGAGGGCTGCCGTGCGGCCGCGATGGTGGCCGCGGCGGCCTACGACACCGCGCATGCGCATCCGGATGCCGACGTGCGCCGGCGCAGCCAGACCTTCTACGAATACCTGGTGCCGCTGATCAAGGGCTTCTCGACCGAGATGAGCCTCGAGGTCACGAGCCTGGGCGTACAGGTGCACGGCGGCATGGGCTACATCGAGGAGACCGGTGCGGCGCAGTACCTGCGCGACGCGCGCATCCTGACGATCTACGAAGGCACGACCGCGATCCAGGCCAACGACTTCGTCGGCAGGAAGACGGTGCGCGACGGCGGCGCGACCGCGAAGGCCGTCGCGCGCGAGATCGAGGCGACCGAGACCGCGCTGCTCATGCGCGACCACCCGGTGGCTCACGCGATCGCGGAGCGCCTGTCGGCGGCACGGCGCGCCTTCCTGTCGGCGACCGACTTCGTCGTGACGCACGCGAAGTCCGACGTCAACGCGGTGTTCGCCGGCTCGGTGCCGTACCTGCTGCTGGCCGGCAACCTGGTCGCCGGGTGGCAGCTCGCGCGCTCGATGCTGGTCGCGGAACGCAAGCTCGCTGCCGGCGAAGACGCCGCGTTCATGCGCCGCAAGATCGACACGGCGCGCTTCTACGCCGAGCACGTGCTGACCCGCGTGCCGGGGCTGCGCGACACGATCGTCGACGGCGCGGCCGCGGTGACCGACGTCGCGCTGGAGGACTTCTGATGCGACCGGCCATCACACGGCGCCCGGTCGAGGCGTATCGGCCATGAAGAAGCGACCCGTCACGCCGGCCGATGCCGTGGCCCGCATCGCGGCCGATGGCGCGCGGGTGATGATCGGCGGCTTCATGGGCGTCGGCAGCCCGCATCGCCTGATCGACGAGCTGGTGCGCCAGCAGCGCCGCAACCTCACCTTGATCTGCAACGACACCGCGCGGCCCGGCTTCGGCGTCGGCCGGCTGGTCGATGCCGGCCTAGTGGCGAAGATCGTCACGAGCCACATCGGCACCCATCCCGCGGTGCAGCGCGCGATGCTCGAGGGGCGCATCGAGGTCGAGCTGGTGCCGCAGGGCACGCTCGCCGAACGCATCCGCGCCGGCGCCTTCGGGCTCGGCGGCGTGCTGACGCCGACCGGCGTCGGCACCCTCGCGGCCGAAGGCAAGCAGACGCTCGTGCTGCCGCACGGCGAATTCCTCGTCGAGATGCCGCTGAAGGCCGACGTCGCGCTGATCGCCGCGCGCCGCGCCGACTACCACGGCAACCTCGAATACGCGCTGACGGCGCGCAACTTCAATCCGCTGATGGCGATGGCCGCGACGCTGACGATCGCGGAAGCCGAAGACATCGTGCCGGTCGGCAGCATCCCGCCCGATGCCGTGGTGACGCCCGGGATGGTGGTCTCGCTGCTGGTCTCGAAAGGACGTGAGCCATGAGCAGCAAGGAACGCATCGCGCGCCGGGTCGCGCAGGAGCTGAGGGACGGCGACCGCGTGAACCTCGGCATCGGCCTGCCGACCTTAGTGGCGGCCTACGTGCCGAAGGACATCGACGTCTTCTTCCATTCCGAGAACGGCATCGTCGGCATGAGCCCGCTGCCCGGCGAGGGCTTCGAGGACCGCAACCTCACCGACGCCGGCGGACGCCCCGTCGGCGCGCTGCCCGGTGCCTGCGCCTTCGACTCGGCCTTCTCGTTCGGCCTGATCCGCGGCGGCCATCTCGACGTCACGGTGCTCGGCGGCCTGCAGGTCGACGAGCTGGGCCGCCTCGCGAACTGGATGGTGCCCGGCAAGATGGTGCCGGGGATGGGCGGCGCGATGGACCTGGTCACCGGCGCACGCCGCGTGATCGTCGCGATGACCCATCGCTCGCCGGAGGGATCGAAGATCGTGCGGCGATGCACGCTGCCGATCACGGGGACGCGGTGCGTGGATCTGGTGGTGACGGATCTGGCGGTGATCAGGCCGGTGGACGGGCGGCTCATGTTGGTCGAGACGGCCGAGGGGGTCAGCGTCGAAGAGGTGATCTTGGCGACGGATGCGCTGCTTGAAATCGACCCCGGGTTGGTGATCGGAACGGACGGGTAAAGAGGCCTTTGACGCGCCGTCGAGGCTTTCACTGACGGTTGGAAACATCAACTCTGCAGCAGTAGCGGGCCCTGACGATCGCCTGCCTGAGACCCGCGCTAGTGGCGAATCTAGAACTCAGCATTGCTGTACAAACTCCCGCCATAGGGTTGCATAAACGTGCCGCACGATCAAAACGGTATATCCAGCTCGAACTTAAACGGGCCGGTGTATCGGTAGACGCTGTTGAGAGCCGCGGCGACCAGTTGGCGGATCTTGTCCGAACCATTCATGAACGCAAGTATTTCGTCAGCGGCAAAATATCCGACTTGCACCTCCGAGCCCTTGTCGCTCCAGGAGATGATCGGCTCTTCATCCAATTGGGCGTCCTTGAACGCCTCTTCAACCCGCCATTTCACCGAATGCTTCAGCCTCTGATGAAACTTCGCTAGAAGGACTTGCACCCTTGCTGGGTCCTTAAGGATGTCCGCGTAGAAGGACGAGTGTTCCGTACCAAACCACTTTGCGTTTGCGTCGTGTAGACGTCCATAGTCGTCGAGCGCACTCTTGAAGGCGGCGGCTGTCAGAAACCTGACGCGCGAAAAGCTTTCGCGCTTCGCCACGATATAGCGTGCAACGTAGTGTTCTGATGTGACCTGAGAGGCCGTGATAGCTGTCCCCTCTTCTGCAAAGGTCAGCCGGTAGAGGTCAGTGCCAACAACCGAAATGAGATTGAACTGATAGATTGCTTTTGTCTTCTTTCGCGCTGGGAGCGAAGACAGCTCGTAAGCCTGTGCCTTCACAAGTGAAGTCAACGCGCTGAAAATTGCCTTGTCATTCTTCGGAGCCCCACTCAACTTGCTCATCTCCTGAAACGCGAACACGTCTACTGTCGGATCTGCGACTGCCTCACTTACTCCCAGCTGCCTTACGCCAACGTGGTAGGCCTTCGGTTTGCCGGGCCTTGTTAGCTGAAATGTGAGCGCGTCATCGTTACACCACGCGTGGAGCGGCCAGTAATCTGTATTCGGGTCCTTCAGGTTCGCCGCGCGCGACAGAAGGGCCCACACGTTTTCGTCGCTCTTCTTGCAGCTAATGAGCAGCGCGGTGTATAGCTCGATTGCACCATTATCAAGACGGCTCACGCGATACGCGATGAGATCCATCTCGCGCGCGGTCGCCTCGTCGTCATCAACGTAATACTTGCCACTAATGGCCGTCCACCCCGCAGCTTTGAGCGCTTGCGCAATCTCATGCTCGAGCACGTAGCCAGTCTTGCCGATCTCCGTCGCCAAAAGCTTCTCGTAGCCTCCGACCGATTGTTTGGACACCGCAGCGCACCTCTGAACTTGGACAACAATCTCACCCGAACCTTTCCACCGATCTGAAAGGCAGTCAACCGTTCCGCTCTCGGACACCATCCGGAATCGGTCTAAAACAGTATTGCTCAGGTTTTACTTAAGGATCCCTGTCCATCTCCGCTCGGGCGCATCGCAGTTGACCGGCGCAACACACCGCATCGGTGCCAGTTCTCGGCCGACTCCCTTCACCTAGGCGACGACCTCGGGCAGCGTCTTCGCCGGCATCGAGACATTGCCCACCATCACGAGCCCGCCGCGCGCCACCTCGGCGAGCGGCTTGATCTCGGCCGATAGGTCGGCGGCGTGCGGCTCGCCGCTCAGAGCGCTGCTCAGCTCAACAGCGAGACCATCCCCGATTGCGACTTCGACCCGAACGTCATCTTCAGTCCCTTGACGTCGCCTGCGAGCACCCCCAGCTCGCTGCGCACGATCACGCCAATTTCGCCGATCACTTTCAGGGCGACCGGCTGATCGGCCTGCTTGTCCTTGTAGTACCCCATTCGAGCTGCACCGACGTCTTGCCGCCGCGAGCGGCCTCCATGACGGTGGCCGCCAGCACCGTCGCGAACGCGGCGTTCTCGGGCACTTCGTCGGGACGCGTGCCGACGGAGATCGGAAATCGGGCGTTCGTGTGAGCGACGCGTTTCGCGATTCGAGCCTGAATCTCTTCGGGCGCCGGGTCGGCGGCGTTCCGTGGGCCCCGCAGGTTCGGCTTCTTCTTTTTGACGGGCCCCCGCAACTCGATTTCCAGGCCGATCTTCAATTCGCCGCCGTGCCAGCCCTCCTTGTTCTCCTCGATGCTGCCCGTCGGCTTGATCGGAATGCCGCCCAACTTCTTGCGCACCGCCTCGGGAATGAGCTCCTGGGTGCCGTGCTTGTAGGCCTGGCGCGGGTCGACCGTCGTCTTGCCGTCGACCGGCTTGCCGACCGGCGCCTGCTTGTCGATGTGCGCATCGACCTTGTTGCCGGCACCGGTCGAGATGTGCACGCCCCTCGGATCGTCCGGGACATTGGCCCATTCGCGGTTGGACTTCTGCCCCGGGTGCATGAGTCCCATGAACGCACCGTCCTCGCCGAAGTGGCCGGAGGCCTTCAGCTTCTTGACGAGGGCTTCGGCGTCGCTGGCCTCGTAGGTTAGGCCGCCTGAGTTCCCGTCGGTCTCGAACTCGAAGCCGAACAGCTTCACGTGCTTCTCCGGATGCTCCTTCTCGCCGGTGACGCGCTTGATGTAGTCCCACACGCCGTAACGCTTCAGGCGGCTGTAGGTCTCGACGAGCGTCCGACGCTGCTGCGTCTCGAGTCCCGCCCAGAAGGTCTGGCTCAGCTTCGCGCGCAGCGCGGAGGGCAGCTTCGCGTATTCGACCTCAGCACTGAGCCGGCCGTCGTCGTCGCCTACGGCGCTCTTGCTGCGATCGAACGTCGTCGCGGGCGACCGCGCCGCGTCGGGCGTCGCCGAGGCATCCGCTCGCACTCCTTGCCGAGCGGCGTGCTGCTCGGCCGCGTCTCGCGGCGACGGCACTTTCGCCGCGCGTGGGGCGACGAAGGTGCCGAGGGCTTGAAGCCATTGCCTCTGAGCGTCCGAAATGGTTCCCATGCTCGGCTCCTCATCCGACGACGACGGAAAGGCAGTATCGCCGGAGGAGGTAAAACCGCCAGTCGACATGTCCTCGCCCCGCCCCTTCGTCATCGCTGCCGCCGGAATCGCAGCCCTGTGCGCGCTCGATGCGACGGTCAAGGAGCTCACGCGCACGTACTCGGTGGCCTATGCGGTGCTGGGGCGCTATGTGTTCGGCAGCCTGTTCGCGTTCGGCGTGTGGTGGTGGCAAGGGCGGCCGAGGCTGACGCGCGACATGGTGCCCGCCCACCTGTTGCGGGGCGTCCTGATCACGGCCACCGCCTTCCTGTTCTTCTTTTCTCTCACGCGGCTCGGCCTGGCGGAAGCCATCACGCTGTCGTTCATCGCGCCGCTGCTGATCCCGCCGCTCGCGCATGTCTTCCTCGGCGAGAAGATGCGCGGGCCAGTGCTGCTGGCCGCCTTGCTGGGCTTTGCCGGCGTGCTGATCACGGTCCAGGGAGCGCCGAGCTTCGGCGGCGATCGCGGCATGGGTCTCGCGGCCATCCTGGCCGCAGCGCTGACCTATGCGCTGGCCGCGGTCGTGATGCGGGCGCGTGCCGCGAAGGATGGCTCGACGCTCCTGACGCTGACCAGCGCGGTGATCCCGATGGTGGTGCTGTCTCCTGCCGCGCTCGACGCCCCGCTGCCGACGGCGTCGGCGCTCGGGCTCGCCGTGCTCGCGGGTCTGCTGGGCAACGTCGGCATCCAGTTGCTGGCTCGCGCCTACGCTGCCGCCGAGGCGCAGGCGCTCGGCGTGCTGGAGTTCACTGCCCTGCCGTGGGCCGCGCTGTTCGGCTGGCTGTTCTTCGGTGAAGCGGTGCGGCCGCAGGTCTGGCTCGGTGCGGTCGTGATCTTCGCTGCCTGCGTGTGGGCCGGCCGCGCGGGGCGGCCACGACCCGAGGAGTTGCCGGTCCTTCCGTAGATCGCCGCCGTCGGCTGTCGAGACCTGCAGCGGCGCAGCGGACCGCAGGGGTCGCACCGTCCGGTTGTCCGCCGTCACTCCGGACCCGATCGTCTTCAGCACCGCACCGACCCGCTCGTAGCTCGGCCCGCCCCTTCGTCATCGCCGCCGCCGGAATCGCCGCCCTGTGCGCGCGGTCTTCTTGCCAGGGCCGAACTGGACTCAGTAGGTCGAGGTTGGCGCCGACACAACGGCAGCGAGATTGTTGAGCCCGGTCCGATACACGCCAGAGATCATTTTCTTGACCTCGGCCTCGGATGCGCCGGCCTTGACCTGGAAAGTGGAGCTCCAGATGACGTGCGAGCCGGGATGGCGCGCTTGCACCTCGAGCTTCGACACGTAGTTGGCGATCGGCAGTGGTGATTCCAGGATCCGGTACTCGTAGCTGCGGGTGGTGCTGTCGTGCGAGACCAGCTCTTCGGTGAACTTGGCTCCGTCCTTCGCGGCGAGCACGCGCACTTCGCCCGTTCGGTTGCTCGCGCCCTTGACGATGGAGGTGCCGGCAAAAGCCGGATGCCACGATTGCCAGCGGTCGAAGTCTTTTATCGCTCTCCAAGTGCGGGCCGGCGAGGCAGCGAGATCGACCGTCTCGCTCACGGCAACGGTCTCGTCGGCAGCGAACGCGTCTGAAGCGGAGAACGCGAGCAGCAGTCCGATCCCAAGCGCGCAGGCGCGTCCGGCGCCGGACAGAGATGCGAATCGGGGGGTGGTGCGGTGATCGGAAGCGGGTCTTGAGTGCATGGAGACTCCTGTGAGCGCCTTGGAGCGCTTGGCTGAGATTGAAGCGGCGGAGCGGTCGCAATGGCTGCTATGTTCGCCGCAGGCGGCTCTCCGTTGATCCCTTGACGGCTCGACTTCGCCGCCATCGCGACAGGGAAAGTCTAGGCAGCTGGTGTATGCAGCAGATGTCGAGTCGCAGCCCCGCCTGTTTCTTGTGTATCGCGAAAGCACGCACTTCCGATTCGCGCGTGCTAACGGTTCCGAAGCCGTCTTTCAGCCGTCGACGGCGACGAACATCAGTTCCGCGAGTGCCGCTGTTGACGGCGAGGCATCGACCGCGACAGCGGGGCGCTCGACCTTGCGTTCTGCGACAAGTAGCTCGGCAATCTCCCAAATCAGTTCGTGTGCCAGGATGACGGTGGCCACCTTCGAGTCGTCGACGCCGGCTGCGCGCAGCGCAGGTTCCAGCCCCGCGCTTTCCTTGAATGACGCCAGCGACGCCTCAATGGCCAGCACCATGCGCCCGCCGGCCTGCGCCAGCGGCCCGTCGACGCCGGTGCGAATCGCCGGCACACGCCAGCGGTCGCCGTCGGCCGTGCCCTGCAGATGCGCGGTCTGGATCTCGGCTGCGCCCCGGGCGGTGCGGGTGCCGCAGGTCAGCAGGTCGGCGGCCAGCGCCGGATCACGGGCGAGGTGGGCCAGCGCCGCAGCGGTCGCCGGAGTCCACGTCATCACCAGGCGGGCCGACGCGGTGCGTAGCTCGTTCGTGCCGGCGCTCGCTTGGCGCGGGGGCCAAAGCGCCCAGAAGGCGCCGCGCCAATAGGGCTGCTCGATCGTCAGCCCCGTTTCGGGGACGGCGCGGCGGTAGCGAAGTAGCGTCCACAGCATGCCGTCGAGCACATAGCCGAAAACGATGGCGAAGGCGTGATTGCGCAGGTTTCGGTCAGACAGGATGCGGTGGATGGCTGCGAGGTCAGCGTCCCAGCTTGCGACGAGGCGCGCCGCGTCGTCGCGCAACGCAGCGCGAATGCCGGTGATGGTCAGCGGGTCGAGGATCGGGAACGCGGTGCGGACCTGATCGCCCTCGATCTCGACCAACCCAAACTCGCGCAGCAGCAACAGCTGGCTGTCGGCGACGAGGAGGCCGCGCTCGCGCAGTTCGCCGAGTGCGATGCCCTGCGAGGCGGCGAGCAGAAGGCGGCCGTTGCAATCAAGTCGGATCACCGCGTCCGGCGTGCGCCGGGCGGCGATGCAGAAGCAGTGCAAGGACCAGTCGGCCAGGTCATGGGGGACGGTGTCGTCGTTCATCGGAACAGTCTGCCACCAGGGATGTCACCCCCGACCATGCAGAATCGGCTCATAACACCCCCGGCGCCCGAGAGGATCACGGCATGCCAGCACCCAGTCCTGCGAATCCAACCCCAGGGTACGGCCGCATCGCGACGATCGAAGCGCGCCCGCAGGCAGTTTCCCTCGACACTGGCGCGTGCGCCGTTCTCGTGATCGACATGCAGAACGACTTCGGTTCCCCGGGTGGAATGTTTGCGCGTGCGGGCATCGATATCTCGATGATCCAGCGTGCCGTCGAACCAACACGCCGGGTGCTGGCGACAGCCCGGCGACACGCCATTCCGGTGATCTATCTGAAGATGGCGTTCAAGCCCGATCTGTCAGACGCTGGTCCGGTCCACAGTCCGAACCTCAGCAGGCATCAGCTATTGGGCGTGGGTACCGAAGTTCCTGCGCCAAACGGCAGCTCAAGTCGAATCCTCATTCGAGACACTTGGAACACGGACATCGTTGAAGAGTTGGAGCCCGCACCGAATGACATCCTGCTCTACAAGCACCGATTTAGTGGATTCTTCGAAACAGGCCTCGACAACGTTCTCAAGGGTCTCGGCGTGACACACCTTGTGGTCACGGGTTGCACGACCAGCATCTGCGTCGAATCGACGATTCGAGATGCCATGTTCCGAGACTACTGTTGTGTCCTCCTCGAAGACTGCACCGGCGAGCCGATTGGGCACGGTATGTCCAGGAGCAACCATGAGGCGTCCCTGCTATCGATCCAGTTGCTGCTTGGATGGGTGTCCTCATCGGAGCAGTTCATCCGTGCGCTGGAGGACAAGGCGCAGTCGGCCGTGATTCCATGAGCGCTTCAGGTCGATCCCAGCGCCCACCCGAGAAGTCAATCTTCGTGGCACCTCCAGCGTCGGCTCTCGCCAAAAGCTGTCGTCGCCTCGTACGACTGGACCGGCCGCTCTCAGTCTCACCCAGACACTGGCTGCGGCCCGGGTCCGGCGTCGCATTACTCCGGCTTGAACCCGATCGTTTTCAATACCGCCCCGACGCGCTCGTAATCCGCCTTTAACGACGCGCTCAATTCCTGCGGCGTCCGCGCCTGCCCCGGCTCGAACCCGACCTCCTGCAGCCGCTCCCGCACCGCCGGCTGGCTCATCGCCTTCAACGCCGCCTCCCGGATCTGCGCCTGCAACGCCGCCGGCAGATCGGGCTTCACCCACAGCCCCATCCACCCGACCGCTTCGAGCTGCGGATAGCCGAGCTCCTTGAACGTCGGAACCTCCGGCAGCAGCGGGCTGCGCGCCGGCGTGCTGACCGCGAAGGCCTTGATCTTGCCGCCCTTCAGCAGCGGGATCGAGGTCGCGATGCCGTCGAACATCAGCGGCACGTGGCCGCCCATCACGTCCTGCAGCGCGGGGGTCGAGCCCTTGTAGCCGACGTGCGTCATGTCGATGCCGGCGGCCTGGTTCAGCTGCAGTCCCATCACGTGCGACAGGGTGCCCGCCGAATACGACGCGACGTCGACCTTGCCGGGATGGGCCTTCACGTAGGCGACGACCTCGGGCAGCGTCTTCGCCGGCAGCGAGACGTTGCCCACCATCACGAGCCCGCCGCGCGCCACCTCGGCGAGCGGCTTGATCTCGGCCGATAGGTGGGCCGCCTGCTTGACGATGTGCGGGATCTCGCTGACCAGCGAGTTCACGCCCACCAGCAGGGTGTGGCCGTCGCGCGGCGCCATCGACAGCTCGTTGACGGCGATCATGCCGCCGGCACTTTCCAGCACAGTGGGATCCGAAGCTTGGAATTCACGTGACTTGAAGTCGCG
>JADMIO011283486.1_pt1 | contig 13303 bp, 1 predicted proteins | sample 8958161 | NCBI WGS metagenome assembly JADMIO01 (sample SAMN16585339, study PRJNA669376) | soil metagenome | isolation source: Crop rotation soil | place: USA: Cullars Rotation, Alabama | collected 2011 | reverse complement strand
GTTGTCCGTCACGACCGAGCCGAGCGGGATGTCTTCGTCTTCTTCGCCGAAGATCGGGCGTCCCTCATAGGTCTCGTCAAAGATCTGCCGACCATCCATGCCGCCGAAGACCACGATCTTGTCGCTCTTGTACATGTAGACCATGCCGAACGACTTCCTCTTGCTGGGCACCTGCGGGGGCTGCTCGGATTGCACGCGCGAACCGCGGTGCCACGTCGCGGGCACGCGGTAGCTCGGAATATTGGCGATGACAAGGTGCTCCGAGTTCTCGTCGACGATCGCGTTGTCCGTCTCAGCCGGCGCATTGGTGATGACGAAGCCGATGGCGCGGCCGATCCAGTTCGTCCGGCTCGCGATCTCCACCAGCAGCGGCGTGATATTGATGTTGGTCTCGCCCGTGAAACCGGCATTGATCGCAAAGGCGACGTTGTTGGTTGAGGCGTAGTAATCGCCAACGCCTTGAAGCCTCGACACCGGCGGCGCCGAGAACAGGTCATTGTAAGGCGGCGACGCCCGGATGTCCGGATTGTTGGCCCGGTTGTTGTATTCAGCCCGGACGAAAAGTTGCAACGCGCTGGTCGGCGCCCGCGTGACGGTGAACAGCAGCCAGCCGTTCTGGATGTCGTCGCACGGCGCATGGAACGGGAACTTGAGGACGCGCATGCCCGTCGCAACGTTCGTGGCAATGATCGTGGAAACCGACTTGTCGTCGTTGGTAAGGGCGAACGAACTCGCCACGAAATTTCCGACCGGTACGTCGAAGTTCGGGGCCGGCGTCGTATCGCCGTCCTCGTCGCCTTCGCCCGTCCCGGTGCCCACAGGATCCATGCCCAGGTCCGCATACACGCGCGAGCCCGAGGAAACGGTGACCGACGCGTCCGTGTGCACGGTCGTCACACCCTGGAACGCCTGCCAGACATCCTTGCCCGTGCCGCCATTGTCGAACGCGCGGCTGTCTTCCGTGATCGGGTTCAGGTCGTCCGTGGATTTGTAGTAGATCGTGTCCAGCGGCTCGTTCATGACGTAAGCGTGCGCGTCGTTCCAGCCGCCCAGGATATACGTCAGGTCATAGCTCGAATCCTGGTAACCGTTGTCCCAGGGCCGGTCTTTCGGCTCGCCGAAGCTGATGCCGCCGCAATTCCAGTTGAAGCCGCCGCATCCGCAATCCAGGTCCTTCGTGTTGGAGTACCCCATCAAGAGGCAGGCCGAGAGGTCGCTGAGGCCCTCGTTGACGTCCGGCGAGAAGAAGGTCACCAGCGATGACAAGGATTGAACGCTGCGCGTCCATGCATTGGATTTGATCCAGTATTCCCAAACATCGGTGTACTTCTCCACGCCGTTGCCGCCGCCGATGACCACCAGCTTGCGGTTATCGAGCAGGATATGCGAACCGACGCCCAGGTGCGGATCATGGCCCGCGTTCTGGTCCTTGATCTCATAACCCGGGACGTACGTCATGGCGTAGCCCCAGCGCGCCGGCGGGATGGACGAATTGGTGGATACTGCAACGCGCGTCCAGAACGGCGCGCCGTAGCCGGCGTCGCTGAAGAAATTGCACTGCCACAGGTCGTTCAACGCCTCATCGAAGTGATTGGTGACGGTGGGGACGCCTTCCCACTCAACCAGGATGTGATCCACAACCGGGCTGGTCCAGTTAACCACGCTGTAATTGCCGGCCAGGTCCACGACAACGCCGTTGGTTCCCCCAATCGGCGGGAGGTTGGTCCCGAAGTTGGCGAAAACCATGTAGGACCCGTCGATGTTGGCAAAGATGTTGTTGCCGATGCAGAATTCGCCAATCGCAATATTGGTGCCGACTCCGCCGACGACTTTCATCACGCGCTCGTATTCGCGCGCGTCCGAAATCGTCGCCAGCTGCCCGAACACCGTCGGATCCGCCGGATTCGGCTGGATCTGCGCCTGGGCGAACGCGTCGAGCCAGCTGCAGGACGGGCAAGGGATGACGGCATACTGGTGGCGCACCGTGGACTCCACCTCGCCCATCGCGTTGGTCGAACCCGCGCCGTCCGGCAGCCGATCGCCGTCCGTGTCCTGCTGCGTCGGGTTGGCAAAGTAGGCCGTGCGCGTTTCTTCGCCGTCGTCCAATCCGTCGTTGTCAGAATCGGGATGCCACGGATGCGTGGTCTTGGCATTCGGATCGAATGAATTCGTCGTCAGGCTTCCGTCCAAAGCGTACCGGACGGTGTACTCGCGCTCGTTGTACAAGCCGTCCTCGTCCGGATCGCCCTCGATCGACAGCGGGTAGTACCGCACCACCACGTCGCCGTTGACGATGATCGGGTCGACGGGGTGCAGCCCGTTTTCCACCTCGAAGCCGTCCGGCATGCCGTCGCCGTCCGAATCCGCGCTGAACGGATCGGACGAGTAGTCCCAGATCGGGAAGTTCGGCGCATAAGGCGGCGAGGCAAACGTCCAGCCCTGGTTGATGTGCCCGTACCAGACCTGCGTGAAGTTCGTGTAGGTAGACGGATGCGTGCCGTACAGGGCGTCGCGGACGAGATACTCCTGCAGGTTGCTCAGTCCGTCGCCATCAGGATCTCCGTCCGCGTCGGTCGGGTCGTACGGGTTGAGCGCGACAGGCCGGATGTTGCCGAAGCTGTCCATGACTTCGAAGCCGTCGGGCATTCCATCGCCGTCCGTGTCCCAATCCGTGGGCCCATCCGTGGCGCCGTCCAGGTCGAGGTCGCCGCCCGCCCACTGCGGGAAGAAGCCGCCGTCGACAACACCGTCCATGTTCCTGTCTTTGACTTCCTGTCCGTCGAGCAGGCCGTCGTTGTCCGAGTCGATCAGCATCGGGTTGCTTCCGTACGTGACGACTTCATCGTAGTCCGACAGGAAATCCGCATCGGTGTCGGGCAGCAGCGGGCTGGTGCCGACGTAGAATTCCGCGAGGTTGACGAGTCCGTCCCCATCCAGGTCGCCGAATGCGTCGGACGCGTCCGTGGGATCGAGTCCGTAGCTGTACTCGAATCCGTCCGGCATGCCATCGGCATCCGTGTCGCCGAGGATCGGGCTGGACCAGTCGTTGGTGTTGGCCAGGCCGTCGACGCCGAGGAATTCGGTCAGGTTGTCCACGCCATCGAAGTCGGCATCGGCCGTCGTCAGGCCCGCCTCGATCACGTCGAGCTTGGCATCCGTGGACAGGCCGTACGCATATTCATAGCCATCCCACATGCCGTCCGCGTCGGTGTCCTGCGTGTCCGGACGGCCATCCGAGTACACGGTGGCCTGCGGCGCGTGGCCGGCGCCGATGGCGGAGCTTTCGGGGAAGCTCGGGATGTTGGTGATGACGGTCAGCGCCGGCAGCGCCGTCGGTACGGCCAGCGCCGGGTGCGAGATCACGCCATACGCGCGGTCGCCGTCGATGGAAACCGCGGCATTGCCGTTGCCGAAGTTGTCGATGCCCGCGAGGTAGCTGCCGACGAAGAGGATCTTGATGTTGTTCCCCAGCGCGACGGCGTTCGTGTAGAGCCGCGAGAGGCCGTACCGATTCGTCGTGCCGTCGTAGTTGATTTCGGCGCCGTCGGGCATGCCGTCCGCATCAGTGTCGGCCTGGAACGGATTCGCCGCGACATTCAGGAGCCGGAAGAGGTCGAACTCGAACTGGTTGTTCAGCCCGTCCGCGTCCGGATCGTCGTCGCGCGTGTACAGGAAGACGTTCGTGTAGCCGCTGACTTCCGTCGCATCGCCGACGCGGTCGTAGTCGCGGTCGGACTGGTACATGATCACGACCTGCGCGTTCGACACACCCGCAACGATGTTCGCCGCGCGGAGATCCGTCTGCTGGTAACCCGTCTTGGTGAGCGAGAGGTCGTGCGAGCCGGGCCGCAGGTTGATGACGGTCGTCGGTGTCGTAGCCAGCGAGCCGACGATCACGTCATTGGTCGTCACCAGCGAGCCGTCGACCCAGATGGACGCTCCCGTCACGGCGTTGCCGTTGACGTCCACGGTCGAGACCGTGAAGGCGCCGGTGCCGGCCAGCTCGTTCGTCGCCCAGACCGCATTTGCGCGGGCGCCGATGACAACCGTGACGAGCTTCGGCGCGATGCGCGGCTGGCCGTTGGACGAAACGAGCGTGACCTGGTGCAGGCCTTCGCGAACCTGGATCGTCGCGGGCGTCCGGTTCGTGACCGAGCGGCCGTCGATCAGGATGGCGTACGATACATTGTCATTCGCGTTGGCGAAGATGCGACCACCCGCCTGGTTCGTCGTGATGGCCACGACGGTGACTTCGCCCTCGCGGGTGTTCACCTCGGGCACGCCGTACAACCGCAGCAGGTTCGCGCCGGCGTACGGGCGATGATAGCCCGGGGCCAGGTCGCCGAGCATCGTCGGGCGGACGGCGTTGGTCTGCCAGTCCGGATGGTTGTCCACCACCGACGTGTTCGTCAGCGAAAGGTAATTGGTGATGGCGGCGCTCACGTTGGTCAGGCCGTTCCAGACCTGGGCGTTGACGCGGTCCACCGTGACCGTGAACTGCGTGCCCGCGGCGTTCGGCATCAGGACCGCCAGGTTCGCGCGGCCGTTGCCGGCCTCGAGTTCGAAGTAGACATTCGTCTGGGCTCCGGCGGCCGTGAGGTTGAGCACGCCGTTGCTGGACACCGCATCGCGCGACGCGACGCCCGGCCGCTGGCCCGCGGCGAACGCATACGTTCCGGTAAAGAGCGAGCCGTCGTAGAACTCGTCGATGAAGAGCGGCGACGACGCCTTGACGTAGTAATTGCCCTGCGGCAGGCCGCGCAACGTGTAACTGCCGTCGACCGCCGTGATCGTGTCGCCGAAGACCTTGCCCGGGTTCACATACCTGTGGCCCGCCACGACGTTCGTCACGCCGCCACGGCCCATCGCCAGCACGCGCGCGTTCTGGACCGCGCGGCCGTTGTTATCGCGCACCCAGCCGCGAATCGTCGTGCCTTCGTAGATCTTCACGTCGTCCACCCACCAGCCGCGGTACTGGTTGTTCACGTTGTTGAGGACGGTGAACAGGAACCGGACCTGGACATTGGACCTGCCGGCGAACTGCGTGAGGTCGGCCAGGTTGTGCGTCCACTGCGCCGTGCTGCCGGCCTGGCCCGCGTTGGTCACGCCGCTCTGGCCGGAAAGGCTCGGGCTGACGTTGATCCAGTTCGTCGAGCTGCCGCCGCGCGCCTGGACCTGGACAAGGTCGAAGTTCGGCTCCGTCTCGAAGTATTCGTTCCACGAGACGAAGAGATTGCTGACCGTGACGGCGTTGGTGATCAGGGGGCTCTGCAGGGCCATGATCAACGCGCTGCCGATGTTGTACGTCGCGTTGACGTTCGTCTTGGTCGCGTCGTTCGCGGCGCGGTACGCGGTCGACGTCGTATGGTCATTCAGCAACGAAATGCCGTTGGTCTTCGGGCTCGGCTCGGCGGTCGAGAGGTGCCAGTAGTCGAACGGGAACGCGCCGTTCGGGGCGTAGTGCGTCCAGTTCGTGCGCGTGGTCGAATTGCCCTCGAAGGTTTCGTTCAGCAGGATCCGGAGGTTGGCCACGTTGGCCGTCGGGTTCATGCCGAGCTGGAAGACGTCGCCGTCGCTGACGGAGCTGCCGTTGCTGTCGGCGTTGCGCGGGTTCGACCCGATCGCCACTTCCTGGCCGTCATCGAGGCCATCCCGGTCGGTGTCGGCTAGCGCGGGATTCGTCCCCAGGCCGATTTCCGTTCCGTCCTGCAGGCCGTCGCTGTCGCTGTCGGCGTTGTTCGGGTCTGAACCGAACAGGTATTCATTCAGGTTGTTGACGCCGTCGCCATCGAGATCGGTGATCGCGTCGGCGGCGCTGGTCGGGTTCAGGCCGTTGATGATTTCCCATCCGTCGGGCATGCCGTCGCCGTCGGTGTCGAACTTGGTCGGATCCGGGCTGACACGATTCGTGGGGCTGCCTGCGCCGCAGCCGCCGGGGAACGTGTTCTGCAGCCACCACTGGAATTCTTCGTAGTTCGATGCGCCATCGCCGTCCGGATCGGCGTCGCCGAGCTGGTTCGGGTTGCCGTCGTTCGGCGTGGCCGTGCGGACCTTGTCGAAGCCGTTGTCGAGCGGATCGATCTTGAGCGTGTTCGTCTGCGCGGGATTGTTGGTGGAATACGTCCACTCCCAGCCGTCCCACATGCCGTCACCGTCGGTGTCCTTCAGGCAGGGCTCCGTGCCCGCGAGCAGCTCACGCGTATTGTCGAGGCAGTCGGCATCGTTGTCGCCCGCGCCCGCCACGGGGCCGGCCGACTTCATGACCTGGTTGCCTTCGATGAGGTCGTTCGTGTCCTGCGCGCGGACGCCGAAGCAGTACGTCTGGCCCGGCGTCAGCCCGGTCACGTTGAAGGTCGTGATGTTGGTCACGACGGCGATCTGGTTGCCGAAGACGTTCGTGGCGCTGCAGGTGATGTTGGATCCGCACGGGACCGACGTCGTGCTCCGGAAGATGCGATAAAGGATCGTTGTCGAAATATCGTCCACCGCCGGCTGCCACGTCAGCGTGACGTTGCTGTTCGTGCCGCCCGCGGCGTTCTGCAGGCCGGCAAACGTCGGGGCGCTGCGGTCGCCCACGACCGTGTAGGTCATGACTTCGCTTTCACCGACGGCATCGTTGTCAAAGGCAATAATCGGGATGTTCTTCGAATCGACCACCATCTCCGGCCGCGCCGAAACGCCGCCGTTGTCCGCGACGCCCGGGGGCGTGCCGGCGCCGGCGACGGGCACCCAGCTGCTGCCGTTGAAGCGGCGGCAGAGGATCGAGCTGTTCACATTGCTGCCGGCCTGCCACGACACGAAGACGCTGCCGTTGAACCCGAGCGAAATCTGGGGGTGATACGGGTGCGTCACATTGTTGGTCGAGAAGCTGATGCCCGGGTAGTTCGTCGAATTGCCGAGCGACGTCCAGATGCCGCCCGCGTACTTCGCGGCGAAGACCTGGAAATACAGGTTGCTGCCGACGCCGTTCGGCGTCTGGACCCACGTCAGGTAGATCTCGTTGTTCGGACCGCGCGCGAGGTCCGGCTCGCCGGCGTACGGCGCATTACCCATGTTGCCGAGGTTGACCCACGTGCTGACCGCGTCCCAGCGGTAGACCGGAATCTTCTGCGTCGTCTGTTCTTCCCATGCGACGACGGGGATGCCGCCGGAGTCCGTGATGATGTCGGGATTGACCGCAACCGAGCCGCCCGGCAGGCCGTTCGTGTCCGAACCGGCGAGGCCGAACCAGCTGCTGCCGCCCCAGAGCGAGACGAAGACCTTCGCGCCCGTGAGGACTTTCTGGCGCCAGGCCACGGCCGGCGTGCCGGGCGAAACCATTGCGATGCTGGGATCGGACGCGTCGAAGTTGGGCTGCGCGTTGTTGATGCCGGGCTGGTGGCCGGAGCCACCAAGCTCCACCCAGTCCGTCCCGTTGTACTTGCGCAGGAAAATGCGGTCGTGCGTGTTGGTGTCCTGCGGGTTCCCCTCCTGGACCCACGGCACGTAGATATCCGTGCCATCGACGCAGATGGACGGATCCACGGAATCCGGGAACTGCGCGCTGATGCCATTGCCGGCATCCGAGAGCCGGATGCCGAACCACTGGTCATCGAGCCGCTTCCACTGCCCCAGCTCCGAGCTGTCGCCGTAGGGGCCGACCCACTTCTTCACATAGATGGCCTTGGTCAGGTCGCCATTGGCGCGCGACTTGTCCGAGTACGCGATGACGGGCGAGTCGTTGGTGTCGAGCGCGATGGCAGGGTGGTCGCCACGGGTGCGGCCTTCCGTGCCGATGCCCTTCATGATCACGAGCGAAAAATCCTGCGCAGCCGACGCGACCTGGTGGCCGCGCACCTGGACGGTGTACGTGCCGGACGGCGCGTCGCGGATCACGATCGTTTCAACGTTGTTGAAGCCGTCGGCGAAGGCCGGGTCGGTCTGGGTGAAGCGATAGGAGTGAACGCCGTCCGATTCAAACCGGTTGCCCTGGTAGCCGCCGCCGCCCGGCGCGGACACATAAAGGTCGAGGTCGTTGACGAGCTGGACGCTGTTGCCGGGCGTGCCTGCGGCGTCCGTCCAAGCCAGGACGATCTTGAGGCCGCCCTCGTCCGCGCCCACCGTGACTTGCTGCTGGAAGATCTGGCCCGTCGTCAGGTCCGGCGTCACGGATTCATCCAGGGCCGTTACGCTGTCCGACACGTGAATGCGGGGACCGTCGACCGAGCGCTCGACGTCGAGCAGGCCGAAGCCCTGGTCGACGACCGCGGGATCGTCGAAGAGCACCGGGAAATGGTAGCGCAGCGACTGGACCATGCGCGCGCCGGCGACCATCAACGCTTTCATCATCGCGGGGGTCGGCTCGCGGCTGTACGTGTTGGTGTAGTACTGGAAAATCAGCGCCGCGCCGCCCGCCCCGATCGGCGTGGCCGCAGAGGTGCCGCTGAAGAAGGCGAAGTTCGTGCCGGAATTCACGTTGCCGTAGCGGAAGTCCTCGAACAGGGCGTCCTGGAAATCGTCGACGCTCGGCGTCTCGTGCGACTGGATCGAAAGGACATACGAGCCGGGCGCTACGATGTCCGGCTTGATGCGGAGGTCCGTGGGCGTAACCGGGCCGCGCGAACTGAAGTACGCCATCTGCCAGTCCGAATCGGTCTCGTTCTTCGAGTTGATCGTGCGGACGACGTTGCTGCCGCCGGTCACCAGGTTGACGTTGATGAGGTTGTCGGCGTCGCGAACCTGCTCGATCGCGCCGACGGTGATGACGTTCTTCGCGTTGCCGGGCTGGCCGACCGTTCCGGCCGTGCCGCCGGTTCCATCGTCCACGCCCTCGCCGGCGTTGCCCGCGGCGAAGAACGCGATGTAGGGCTGGTCATTCGCCGTGCCGGAATCGGCGTCGCGCACGAGTGCATCCCACGTGGCGCTCAAGGTGCCGTACTCGTAGGTGCTGTCGCCCCAGCTGTTGTTCGAGATGCGGGCGCCGTGGTTGTAGCCGATCTGCGTCAGCTCGCTGTCGGAAAAGCTGGTGAAGTCCTCGAGCATGACCAGCTTCGCGCCGGGAGCGACGCCGGCGAACTGGTTCGTCGCGTACGGCGGCCCGGCCGAGCCCGGGGAAGAGCCCACGGTCGCCGACAGCGCGCCGTTGCCCAGGATGGCGCCGGAGACGTGCGTGCCGTGGCCGTTGTTGTCGCCCGGGAGCCCGTCCGAAATGAACCCGCCGGTGCGGGACTCGTAGTACGCGATGCGCGTGTTGAGGTTGGTGCTGGTCGCCAGGTTCTGGATGATCGAGAAGCCGGGGTTGATGAAGTCCACGCCCGTGTCGTTGACGTTGATGATAACGCCGTCGCCGTTCAGCGTCGGGTGCAAGGCCTTCAGCGACGACGCATGGATGCGCTTCTTGCTCAGGTCGTTCATCGGCTTGACCTGGCTCTTCGGCTCGACCCACTGGACCGGATCAATGCGCGCGATGTCCTGCACGAGCTCGGGCTTGCACTTCACGGTCAGGATGTCCCTGCCGTCGACCGTCTGCTTCTTCACGATTTCAATGCCGGCGCTCTTGAGATCCGCGTCGGCCGTCGCGCCGCGGAACGTCATGACGTTGTATTCGCCCTGCTCCATCGCCGCCTTCGATTGCTCGGAAGCGTGTCCATTGACGTACGTGACCGCGTCCTTGCTCAACTTGTAGTAGGGCTGGTACGGCTCGACATAGGTGACGCCGGCGACCGAACGAAGGCCGGCGACGCTGTCCGGCGTCACGCGCACGGCATAAGCGGCGTTCGGGACGTAGTGGCTGACCTTCGCGCCCGCCGCTTCCAGCGCGGCCTTGTCCGCGGGCGACACGGCGTGGTCGAACTGAACGATGTAGAACTCGGTCTTGGGCGACGCGCTCAGGCCGGGCGGGACGCTGACGGGCTTGCCTGCCAGGGCGGCTTCGGTGTCGATGATCGCATTCTGCAGCAGGATGGCCTTCGCATTCCGCCCCAGCATTTCCTTCAGCGGCTTGCGGGTGTTGGTGAGCACGTCGGGGCCGAGCATCTGCGCGACGGTCGGGCCCTTGGCTTCTTCCTTCTTTTCGATCGGCGCCTGCTCCGAGGTAACCGATGCCTGGGTGAGCTGGTAGGTGTCGCCCACCTTCTCATAGATAAAGGCCTGGCCAGCCGTCACGCTGCCCAGCAGCGTCTCGAGCGGGACGTCCTGCAGGTTGACGCTTACGCGCTGCTTCAGGTTCGGGTCGACCGTGAGCTTGATCACGTCCAACCGCTGCAATTCGGCGAGAATGTCCGCGATGCGGGCGTCGCGCGCGTCCAGGCTGAAACGCCCCTTGTCCGCCTTGAGCTCGAAATTCTTCGTCGAATCGGCGCTGCCCTGGAGCGCATGGGTCAGGCCAACCGCCAGACCCAGGAAAAGAACCAGACCCACGCATAGCTTGCGGCTCGGATGGACGCTCATGAATACCCTCGGTGACTTGTCTTAAGAGACTCCCTGTGGACTGCGCGCGGACCGGCTCTCCAACCGGTCGTTGCGGTGGCGCTTTCCCGGTAGCGACAACTCACTGCGTCGCACCCCCGGTCGATTCCAGCGCCTTGATTTCATTCAGAATGGCCTGCTCGGTGGCCTGCAGGTCCTGCAAGTTGGTAAAAAGGTCGCGGCGCTGGTCCTCGATCGCCTTCGTGCCTGGCAGCAGCGTGACCTTGATGTTCAGCTCCTGCCGTTTGGCGATGAGCTGCTTTTCCAGCGCGTCGATGTCCTCGCGGATTTTCGCAATCGACGGGTCCTTGTACTCGATGTCGTGCTGCTGCTGGAAAAGCTCCTTCGACTTCGCGGTAACGTCCTTCTGCGCCTTCTCGATGTTGGAGCGAACGCGCGCGAGTTCGTTGGTAAGGTCGGCCAAGGTCCGGGGCGAGTCGGCGCGGCCGGACTGGGCCATGAAGAGCGCAAACAAAGAAGACACTACGCCAAGGATTATTCGGCGATGAACGATCATGCGGTCAACTTTCGCGAGGGCCGCTGGGGGTGGAGATTCCGCCCATAGGCGCTAGCATGCCGTGAACTTATACCCACGGGCGGAATGGCGTGCAATGGCAATTTCGTCAATTGTGCAAATCTGTGCGGAAGAATTATGAAAGATGATCAAAGAATGACCTAAGTCCTTCCCTGACGAAGAAAACCTCAGGGCGCAAATCCGTACGCGCGGTTGATCTGGTACTGCGGAATCATCGGCATCGCGGCGGACCAACCCCAAGCGACGGTCCGCGTGACGTTGTTGGAACTCTGGCGGATGTACCAGTTGCCGTTGGCCGGCTGGTAGACCGCGATGTCGGTCTTCCCGTCGCCGTCATAGTCGCCCGGCACGGGCTCGGTTTCACTCCAGCCGAAGTTCAACTGCAGGACGGAACTGTTGCTGCTGCGCTGGATATACCAGCCGCCGACCGCCTGGTGGTAGACGGCGATATCCGCCTTGCCGTCGCCGTCGTAGTCGCCCGGCACCGGTTCGGCCGCAGCCCAGCCGAACGGCACGGTCCGGACCTGGCTGTTGCCGCTCTGGAGGATGTACCATGTGCCGCCGGCCGCGTGGTAAACAGCCAGGTCGGTTTTACCATCGCCGTCGTAGTCCGCCGGAACCGGCGTCGCCGCGCTCCAGCCAAAGTTCTGCTGGCGGAAGTTCCCGGTCAGGCTCTCGAGGATGTACCAGCCGCCGCCATCTATATAGTAAACGGCCAGATCGGTGACCTTGTCCCCGTTGTAGTCGCCCTGGACCGGAATTGTCGCGGACCAGCCGAAGGTCCTCTTCGAAACCGCCGCGGAGGAACTGTACTGGACGTACCAGTCCGCGGTCGGACGGTAGAACACGCCCAGGTCGAGCTTCGTGTCGCCCTCGTAGTCCCCCGGCACCGGCGTCACGGCGTTCCAACCGAAGTTCTGCTGGCGCGACTGGCCATTCCCACTCTGCAGGATGTACCAGCCGCCCTGCGCCGGATAGAACACGGCCACATCCGCCTTTCCGTCACCGTCAAAATCGCCAGACCGCAACGAGCCGGTCGGCGCGACCTGGACGGCGATCGACGCCGATCCGGTCAGGTTGAGCAGGTCGACCGCCCGCGCGGTGATGTCGTAGACCCGCGGCGTCGCGCCCGTCCATGTAAAGGAATACGGCTGCTGGTTCGTGCTGGTGAAGATCGTCGCGCCGGACGCGAAGCAATCGATGCGCTTCATGTTCACGCCGCTCTGGATCGTCACCGTGAACGGAATGTCCGACGTCGCCGCGCTGATCGACGCGTTCGTCGGCGTTACAATCGTGACCGCCGGCGGATCGCACTCGTTGCCCCGGAGATCGCCATCTCCATCGCCCTGGCCTGCATTCGGAATGGACGGACAGTTGTCGCACGCGTCTCCGATGCTATCCGCGTCCGAGTCGAGCTGGTTCGTGTTGGCGACGGTCGGACAGTTATCGCAAATGTCGCCGCGGCCATCGCCGTCGAAATCGTTGACGTTGCTGGAGGCAATGCCTGGACAGTTGTCGCACGCATCCCCCGCCCCGTCGTGGTCGGAGTCGGCCTGCGAAGGGTTGAAGATGACCACACAGTTGTCGCACACATCGCCGCGGCCGTCGCCGTCCTGGTCTTCCTGGCCGGGATTGAAGATGTCCGGGCAGACGTCGATGTTGTCCGCGACGTTGTCGCCGTCGCGGTCGATCTTCGAGACGTACGAAACGAAGTTGTTCGTCAGCACTTTGTCCGGCGTGCCGCTGAGGACAAACGCGCTGTTCGTCGTGAAAACCGCGGCGTTGGTCAACACCGTGACGTTGAGCCGCCCGGTGACAATCGAGCCGGACGGCAGGTCGCCGAAGCTGTAGACCACAGCCGCGCCGACCTGCGTCCAGGAGCCCTGGCTGATGGCCGCCGAACCGAAGGCCACGTTGCCCGCGATGGTGTCGGTGAGCGTGACGTTGAGCGCCGTGTCGGGACCTTTGTTCGTCACGGTCATCGTGTAACCGATGGTACCGCCGACGGAACCGACGTTCGGCAGGCCGGTCTTCGTCAGCGCGAGGTCGGCATAGGCCACGCGGAACGCCCAGAGGATCTTCGCGTCCGTTCCGGCGAGGATGAAATTGCCGTCGTGCGACCAGCGGACCGTGTTGCACGTGTTGCTGAGGTCGATCCCGCTCAGGTACGTAATCGCGCCGCTGGACGGGTCGAAGGCAAAGAGCTGGATCTCCTCGTTCGTTGATGCGTCCGTCTCGCGCCCGACGGCGAGCAGGTCGCCCAGCGGCGAAAAGTCGATCGCGTGCACGGCGCGCATGTTGTTCGTCCCGCTTGTCGAAACC
>JADMIO010965056.1_pt1 | contig 13306 bp, 15 predicted proteins | sample 8958161 | NCBI WGS metagenome assembly JADMIO01 (sample SAMN16585339, study PRJNA669376) | soil metagenome | isolation source: Crop rotation soil | place: USA: Cullars Rotation, Alabama | collected 2011 | reverse complement strand
CATCGCTCGACCGAACGAAACGAATATCGGAAAATTCCCGAACGAGGATTCACAGAGCGTCGTGTTCAGCGACGCCAACTTGTTCGCGATCGACAAATACAGCGGCTTTGACCGCGTCGAAGGCGGCGGACGCGTGAACGCGGGCGTCCAGTACACCGCGAACTTCAACAATTATGGCACGCTGAACGCGCTATTCGGGCAGTCCTATCAGATCTTCGGCAAGAATTCGTACGCGCAAGCGGACAACGTAAACTCCGGTCTTGAATCCGGATTGCAGAACGACGTTTCTGACTATGTCGCGCGGCTCTACTACCAGCCGAACGCAAACCTCGCTTTCGTCACCCGTTATCTCCTCGACAAAAACAGTTTCGACGCCAAGCGCTTCGAGGCGGAAGTGCGCACGAACTGGGATCGCCTGCAACTCAGCACCATCTATGCGCGCTACGATCCGCAGCCTTTGATCGGCTTCCTCGACCGGCGCGAAGGCATCTATCAGACGGCGACCTACAAGTTCCAGAAGAACTGGAGCGTGACGGGCGGCATTCGCTACGACCTCGACAAGCAGGATATCGATCTCTACACGATCGGGTTCGGCTATCTGAACGAGTGCATCGGCATCAGCGCGAACTACACCGCCGACTACACGCATCTCACGACGAATCAGGTCGATCACCGTTTCGTCTTCAAGATCGTGCTGCGGCAGCTGAGCAGCCCGGATATTCCGACGGGCATCACCACCGAAGGACCGCTCGCGGGCACGAGCGTTGCGAATTCCATTGGCCAATAGGGCCTTGCGGCCCCATTGCCGCCATAGGAAATTTCCATTCTGCTCCTGCTGGGGTAGGTCTGGGTGAAAGAACCGCCAGGATCACGCCATGCTTCAAGACCGGACCACGCAATATCGTAAGCGCGCCGCGGCTATGCTGGCGGCGGCGATGCTTGGCTGCGGGCTCCTGTTTTCGCTTCCGTCGCCAGCCGCGGCGCAAGTCGCCGCGCTTGTGAACGGCGATCCGATCACCAATGTCGACATCACCCAGCGCATCAAGCTTGTGCAGACCTTCAACCGCAAGACGATAACGCGCAAAGAATCGCTCGACGAATTGATCGACGAAAAGCTCAAGCTGCACGCCGCGACGAAAATGCAGATCGCCATCACCGACAAGCAGGTCGACGAAGGCATCTCCAACATGATCGGCGGCCGCGGCGTTTCCGATTTCATCAAGACTATCGAAAAACAGGGGATCGACGAAAGCCGTTTTAAGTCGCGGGTACGCGCACAGCTCGCCTGGCGTAAAGTTCTCGAACAGGGCTCTCCCGGCGTGTTTCAGATACGGGACGCGGATCTCGTCGCGATTCTGAACGCACACGGCGAGACGCCGCAGACAAAAGCGATTCAATACACGCTGCAGCCAATCATTTTCGTGGTTTCCCGGCGCGCGCCGGATTCGGTCAAGTCCGCACGCCTGAAGGAAGCGGAGGCTTTCCGGTCGCGTGTGCAGGGCTGCGAGGAAGCGATCGCGCAAGCGCGCGGGATCCCCGAAACCGTCATCAAGCCTGAGCTGAAGAAGTTTTCTCTCGATCTCGGCGCGCAATATCGCAAATTGCTCGACAGCACGCCCGATGGCAAAATGACCCCTGCCGAAGTGACTTCCGCGGGTATGGAACTCGTCATGGTCTGCAACCGCCAGGAAGTCCTCGCGGACATTTCCTCGCGCAGGGAATTTCGGCAGGAATTGATGAGCAAGCGCATTAGTGCATTTGAAAAAGAATATCTTGAGAAACTTCGAAAACAGGCGATCATCGAAATTCGCTAACCGCCGGTCACAGCCATGCGACCGCTCGCGCTGACCGCCGGAGAACCGGCGGGCATCGGACCCGAACTCACGCTCATTTTGTGGGCGAAGCGGGCGGCTTTCGACATTCCATGCTTCGCCGCCGTTGGCGACCCGGCGCTGTTTGCCGCGCGGGCGAAACTGCTCGGATTGAACGTTCCCATCGCCGAATGCTCGGCATCGGACGCAGAGCGAAAATTTCCGGCGGCATTGCCGGTCATCCGCGCGGGAAATCCCGTGACCGCCGCACCCGGAAAGCCCGACAAGACCAGCGCGCAGGCGGCGATCGCCGCCATCGACCGCGCGGTGCAACTCGTGCAGACGGGACTCGCAGCTGCGGTCGTTACCAATCCGATCGCGAAATCCGTATTGTACGAAGCGGGCTTCGAGCATCCGGGGCATACTGAATATCTCGCGCAGCTTGCGGCGGCGGCCGGAAAGCCCGCCCCGCGCCCGGTCATGCTGATCTGGTCCGATGCGCTCGCGGTCGTGCCGGTGACGATCCATATTCCTGTTCGAGACGTGCCGTTGCGGCTCAGTTCCGAACTGATTGTGGAAACCGGCCGTATTGTCGCGCGCGACTACGCCGTGCGTTTCGGCGTGCCAAAGGCGCGGATTGCCGTCTGCGGTCTCAACCCGCATGCGGGCGAAGGCGGCTCGATCGGCAACGAAGAAGAGCGAATTATCGCGCCCGCCATTCAAACACTTGCGGCCGAAGGCATCGCGGCGAGCGGTCCCTACCCGGCCGACACGCTCTTTCATCCCGTCGCGCGCAAAAGTTATGACGTCGCGCTCGGCATGTATCACGATCAAGTGCTGGTGCCGGCAAAGACGCTCGCCTTCGATCGCGCAGTGAATGTGACGCTCGGACTTCCGTTCATCCGCACGTCACCCGATCACGGCACCGCCTTTGATATCGCGGGCACCGGCCGCGCCAATCCCGCAAGCCTCATGGCAGCGCTGAAACTTGCGCGGCGTCTTGCGGACGCGCATCCTGCGCGGGCATGAACCTGTCCGCACTGCCGCCACTCCGGGATGTCATCCGGGAATTCGATCTGCGCGCGAAGAAATCGCTCGGACAGAATTTTCTGCTCGACCTCAACCTCATCGACCGCATCGCGCGCGCAGCGGGACCGCTGGAAAACGTCACTGTCGTCGAAATCGGCCCCGGGCCGGGCGGCCTCACGCGCGCATTGCTCGCGCTTGGGGCGAAGCAAATCGTCGCGATCGAGCAAGATCGACGCTGTGTCGAGGCGCTTTATCCGCTGGTCGCTGCGAGCGGCGGGCGGCTGAAAATCGTCGAAGGCGACGCGATGGAGATCGACTCGCGCGCGCATTTCACGGGACCTGCGCGGATCGTTGCCAACCTTCCCTACAATATTGGCACCGCCCTCCTCGTCCGCTGGCTCACGCTGGAAGCGTGGCCGCCCTGGTACGATCAGCTCGTGCTCATGTTTCAACGTGAGGTGGCGGAGCGTATCGTCGCGCAGGCGGGTGAAGAGCATTACGGGCGGCTCGCAGTGCTCGCGGGCTGGCGCACGGAGGCTGAAATATTATTCGATATCAATCGAAATGCTTTCGTTCCGCCGCCGAAAGTGACCTCTTCGCTCGTGAAGCTCGTGCCGCGTAAGTCCCCTGCGCCGTGTGACCTGAAAATGCTGGAGCGGGTCACTGCGGCGGCGTTCGGCCAGCGGCGGAAAATGCTGCGACAAAGTCTGCGCACCATCGGGCGCGATCCGCTGCCGCTACTCGAAATCGCCGGGATTGCGCCGACCGCGCGGGCGGAAGAAATTCCCGTCGCCGGTTTCGTCGCGCTCGCCAATGCGCTGGCCAAGGTAGAAGGCGCAGCACGAGCGCTTTAGAGTTTTTTCTTCAGCTTGCCGACGAAATTCCCGAGCCCGACCTGGCGCGTGCGCTTCTGGCGCTCGGCGGCGAGAATGGTGCGCAATTCGCCGAGCGCATCCTGCACGTCGAAATTGATGATGACGTAGTCGTATTCTTCCCAGTGGCTGATTTCTTTCGCCGCTTCCGCCATGCGGCGGCGGATCACGGCTTCGGAATCCTGCGCCCGCGTGCGCAAGCGGCGGTGCAGCTCGGGCGCAGACGGCGGCAACACAAACACCGTGACGAGATCGTCACGCACTTTGCGCCTGAGCTGGTTCGCGCCCTGCCAGTCGATGTCGAACAAGACATCCTTGCCGGCGGACAACGCACGCTCGACCGGTGCGCGCGGCGTGCCGTAGTGATTGCCGAAGACCTCGGCCCATTCCAGCAAATCGCCTTTCCGGCGCATTTCGCGAAAGCGTTCGGGGTTGGTGAAATGATAGTCGCGCCCGCCGACCTCGCCGCCTCGGCGCTGGCGCGTCGTGACGGAGATCGAAAGCTCGATCGCTTTGTCCTTCTCAAGGAGCCGGCGCGAGAGCGTCGTCTTCCCCGCCCCGGAGGGCGACGAAAGGACGAGCATCAAGCCGCGGCGCGAAATGCGCTTTGAGCTTCGCGATTTTCTTTTGATTTTTCTCATTCGAGATTTTGTACCTGCTCGCGGAACTGGTCGACAGCTGCTTTTAATTCGAGGCCCGTCGCGGTGAGCGAGACGTCGTTCGCCTTGGCGCAGAGCGTATTCGATTCGCGGTTCAGCTCCTGGGCGAGGAAATCGAGCTTGCGGCCGACCGGCCCGCCGTCCTCCAAGAGCTTGCGCACGGCGGCAACATGGGTGGTCAGCCGATCTAACTCTTCGCGGATGTCGGCCTTCGCGGCCAAAAGCATCGCTTCCTGATGCAGACGATCGGGATCGAACTTCTCCCCGGTCGCGAGCAGCGTTTTTACCTGTTCGGAAAGTTTCGCGCGGATCGCCTCGGGCTTGCGTGCCGGATTGGCGTCGGCGGCGGCCGATAGCTTCTCGATCTCGGAAATCCGGTCCGACAAGATGCGCGCAAGGGCTTCTCCTTCGCGCGCGCGCATCGCGGCGAGCCCTTTCAGCGCCTCCTCGAATCCCTTAATGACGGCCTTTTCCGCCGCCTGCCGCTCCTCGGCATTTTCTTCGGCGTCGGTGACTTCGAACACGCCCTTCATGCCGATAAGCGTGTCGAGCGAAGGCGCTGCAACGCCAAAACGGTGAGCTGCTTTTTTCGCGGTATCGACAAGAGCGGCGAGCACTTCTTCGTTCACGCGCACGGCGGGCGTGCTGCTCGCCCGGTCGATCGTGAGTGTTGCGGACACGGTGCCGCGGGCGAGCGATTTTGACAGCGCCGCCCGCGTTGGCGCTTCGACCGCATCCCAGCCCGGCGGCAGGCGCAGACGGAGATCGAGCCCCTTGGCGTTGACGGATTTCAGCTCCCACGCCCAGGCGTAAGGGCCGCTCGTTCCCTGTGCGCGGGCGAAGCCGGTCATGCTGGCAAGTGGCATCAGAGAAGAAGTCCCGGCCCGTTGAATCGATGCGCAAACTTAACCGCGCGCGTGCAGGCTCTCAAGTGCGGCGGTTATTGTTTCGGCGCTTCCGCCGCAGGCGAAGCCTGCTTCTGCTTCGCCTCGGATTTCTTCTTTTCCGTCTTTTTCTTCTTCTTGGATTCGACATGCGTGCGCGGCGATGTGAGCGGCGCGGGTGCTTTCGGCGCAGGCGCTGCGGCGGGCGCGGCATTCTGTGTCACCGGCTGCACCGTTTCGACCGGAGGCGCAGGAGGTGTTGCAGCCGCGGCGGCGTTCTGCTGCTTCTCCACGCCGCGCCAGCGCGCGACGTTCTTCGAGTGCTCTTCCAGCGTTTCGGCGAAGACGTGCCCGCCCGTTCCGTCGGCGACGAAATAGAGCTCGTTCGTCTTCATCGGGTGCGCGGTCGCTTCCAGCGACGCGCGGCCGGGATTAGCGATCGGTCCGGGCGGCAGACCATCGATCTGGTAGGTGTTGTAAGGGTTCGGCTCGTCCAGCTCGACTTTGAGAAGCGGCCGGCCGAGCGGTCCCTTGCCGCCCATCAACCCGTAAACGATCGTCGGATCGGACTGCAGGCGCATTCTCTTCTTCAGGCGGTTCACGAAGACGCCTGCGACGCGCGCGCGCTCGTCGGCCTTGCCGGTTTCCTTCTCGATGATCGATGCAAGCGTCACGAATTCTTCCGGCGTCTTGACGGGAAGATCCGGCGCGCGCTTCGCCCAGATCTCGTCGACGAGGCGTTTATGCGCGGCGCTCATGCGCTGCAGAATTTGCTCGCGCGTCCAGCCACGCGTCACTTTATAGGTTTCCGGGAGGAGCGTGCCTTCCGGGGGAACCGTGGTGATGTCGCCTGTAAGCACCGGCGAATCCAGCAGGCGCTGCACGATCTGCTGGCTGGTCAGCCCTTCGGGGATCGTGACGGTGTATTGAATGGAGCGGCCTTCGACGATGGTCTGCAGCACCTTCGCCATGCTCGAATGCGCTTCGAACTGATACTCGCCGGCCTTCAGTTCGTCGCCGACGCCGAAGATTTTCGCGCCCGCGATGAAAGGCAGTGTCTGGTCGATGACCCCCTCGTCTTTCAGGGTACTGGCGATTTCACGCAGGCCCTTCCGCGGCTGGATGACGACACTGCGGTCGCGCTCCAAGGGCCCCGCAGCTTCCAGCTTCTTTTTGCCGAAATAGAAGACGGTGCCCCCCGCCAGGATCAGCAGCAAAAGCCCGCTAAAGATCGCGTTCCCGACCATGACGATCGGATTGCGCACGCGCGCCGAGGGGGGCGGCGGAAGCTGTTCGGGCGTGAGCGCGTCGCGCGGAGTGCGCATATGGCGCCGCGGCGGTTCGCGATAATCACTCCGAAGCGGCGGTTCCTGTTCGCCCGACATGCCAGGGTCCTAGCCAGCGTCCTGTTTATTACTGCCTGTTTTCGCGACGAGGTTGCCAGCCGCTTCCTGCGCACGCCGAACAAGGTATCGCGATTGCCGCTTCCCGCAAGCTAAGCGGAATTATGGCGAAAGCGCGAAGCGCGCTCACGCCGCGCGGCGGAAGATAAGCGAAGCGTTGGTGCCGCCGAATCCGAACGAATTCGAAAGCACCGTGTTGATCTCGCGTTTGCGAGCGGTGTGCGGCACGAGGTCGATCGGCGTTTCCACCGACGGATTGTCGAGATTGATCGTGGGCGGCGCAACCTGATCGCGAATCGCGAGCACCGAGAATATCGCTTCGACCGAACCCGCCGCGCCCAGAAGATGCCCGATCTCGGATTTCGTCGAAGACATGGAAATCTTGGCAGCCGCGTTGCCGACGACGCGCTCGACCGCGCCAAGCTCGATCGTGTCGGCCATGGTCGAGGTGCCGTGTGCGTTGATGTAATCGATTTCGGCGGCCGAAATGCCCGCGCGCTGAATCGCCATCGTCATGCAGCGAAACGCGCCATTGCCGTCCTCGGACGGCGCGGTGATGTGGAACGCATCGCCCGAAAGGCCGTAACCGATCAGCTCCGCGTAAATCTTCGCGCCGCGTGCGCGCGCGTGCTCGAATTCTTCCAGCACGACGACGCCCGCGCCCTCGCCCATCAGGAATCCGTCGCGATCCTTGTCGTATGGACGCGAGGCTTTTTCGGGCGTGTCGTTGTAGGAAGTCGAAAGCGCCTTGCAAGAGCAGAAGCCCGCGATCGAGAGACGATTGATGGGAGACTCGGCACCGCCTGCAACCATCACATCGGCGTCGCCGAGCGCAATCAAACGTCCCGCGTCGCCGATCGCATGCGCGCCGGTCGAACAGGCAGTGACTACCGCGTGGTTCGGCCCCTTCAGGCCATGCATGATCGAGACGTAACCGGACGCGAGATTAATAAGCCGGCCCGGAATAAAGAACGGCGAAATACGCCGGGGGCCTTTTTCCTTAAGGATCAGCGCGGCTTCGGCGATGCCTTCGATGCCGCCAATGCCCGAGCCGATCAGAACGCCGGTGCGATCCTGGTCTTTTTCGCTCTTCGGTTCCCAACCCGCGTCTTTCAGGGCCTGAGTCGCGGCCGCGACGGAAAAGATGATGAAGTCGTCGACCTTGCGCTGCTCTTTCGGCTCCATCCACGCATCGGCGTGAAAGGTGCCGTTCGAGCCGTCGCCACGCTTTACTTGCGAAGCGATCTTGCAGGGGAGATCCGAGACGTCGAATTTTTCGATTTTGGCAGCCCCGCTTTTGCCTTCGAGAATGTTTTTCCACGTCATGTCGACGCCCGCGCCGAGCGGCGTGACCATTCCCAGGCCCGTAATAACGACGCGACGCATGCAAATCTCCGGGAGATTTCGCGGGGGCTAAAAACTAAACTTCCTTGACCGGACCTTCATGGCCCGATCAAGGAAATCTCGCAAGATCACTGATAACGCTTGAGAAAAACCGCGGCTTAGGCCGCGTTCTTTTCCAGAAACTTGACGGCATCCCCGACGGTCAAAATGGTTTCCGCGGCATCGTCCGGGATTTCGCAGCCGAATTCTTCTTCGAACGCCATGACCAGCTCGACGGTGTCGAGGCTGTCGGCGCCGAGGTCGTCAATGAAGCTCGCCTTTTCCGTGACCTTTTCGGGGTCGACGCCGAGGTGCTCGACGACAATTTTTTTCACGCGCTCAGGAATATCACTCATCGTTCTGCCTTTGCCGATCCCAAATTTTTGTTTGTGCCCCTCGAGGCGGTTTCGGTTGTTACCATAGCTCTTTTGGCTTGACTAGCGCTCGAACGCAGCCCTGCCCGGACGAAAAACCTTTTTAGATCATCGCCATACCGCCATTCACATGAATGGTGGTACCGGTCACATAACCCGCCTCATCGGAGGCGAGAAAGACCGCTGCGGCGGCAATGTCGTCGGGCGTACCGAGGCGGTTCGCGGGTACCCGCGACAGAATCGCCTCGCGCTGTTTCTCGTTCAGTTTGTCGGTCATGGCGGTCGCGATGAAGCCGGGAGCGATCGAATTCGCCGTCACCCCGCGCCGTGCATATTCGGCGCCGATCGTTTTCATCATGCCGATCATGCCGGCCTTGGCCGCCACATAATTCCCCTGCCCCGGATTGCCCGTCACGCCGACCACCGAGCTAATTCCGATGATGCGGCCGAAGCGGCGGCGCATCATAGTGGTGACCGCCTTGCGGGCGAGCAAGAAAGTAGAAGTGAGGTTGATCCGGATGACGTTGTCCCAATCCTCGTCCTTCAGCGCGACGAAGAGGTTGTCCTTCGTGATGCCCGCATTGCAAACGAGGATGTCGAGCTTTTCCATCGCCTTCTCGGCGCTCGGCACGAGTGCTTCCACTTCTTCCTTTCTGGAGAGATCGCACTGGAAAACGTGAACGCGCGATCCGAGCTCGCCCGCCAATTTATCGAGCGCGTCCTTGCGCGTGCCCGAGATCGCGACCGTCGCGCCTTGCTTGTGCAGCGCGCGCGCGATGCCTCCGCCGATTCCGCCGGTAGCGCCGGTTACGAGCGCGGTTTTGCCTGTAAGATCGAACATCGCGTTTCCTCGCTCTACTTTATGCTTTTGCCTTATAGGCCGCCACATCCTCGGCGGTTCCGACATTCTGCGTCGGCACTTCCTTGTTGATGCGCTTGATCAATCCCGCAAGCACTTTTCCCGTGCCCGCTTCGACGATCTTATTCACACCGCTCGCCGCAAGGAAGTTGACGGACTCGCGCCAGCGGACGGTGCCGACGATCTGCTCGATCAGGAGCCGCATGATTTCCTTCGGGTCCGTTACAGGCTGCGCGGAAAAATTCGCAACCACCGGAATTTTCGGCGTGTTCACCGTCGCCTTTGAAAGCGCTTCCGCCATCGCATCGGCCGCGGGCTTCATGAGCGCGCAATGAAACGGCGCGGAGACCTGCAGCATCATCGCGCGCGAGCCCTTGCCCTTGGCGATTTCGACCGCGCGTTCCACCGCAGTCTTGTTGCCGGAAACAACGATCTGGCCCGGCGCATTATCATTCGCCGAGGAACAGACCTCGCCTTGCGCGGCTTCAGCGGCAATCGCTTTCACGGCATCGGGATCGAGACCCAGAAGCGCCGCCATCGCGCCGACGCCGACGGGCACTGCCTGCTGCATCGCGCGGCCGCGGGTGCGAACGAGTTTCACGGCGTCGCTAAGCGAAAGACTGCCGGCGACTGCATGCGCTGCATATTCCCCAAGCGAATGGCCGGCAAGAAAAGCGATATCGCGCTTCACGTCGAGGCCGGCTTCCGCTTCGAGCACGCGAACGGCGGCGACGGAGGTTGCCACCAGTGCAGGTTGCGTATTCTCGGTCAGCGTCAGCTTATCGGCCGGGCCTTCCCACATGATGGCAGTCAGCTTCTCGCTGAGCGCGTCGTCGACTTCTTTGAAGACCGCGCGCGCAGCTTCAAAGTTATCAGCAAGGCTTTTGCCCATACCAACGGCCTGGCTGCCCTGGCCGGGAAATACGAAAGCGGTTGTCATTGGAATCCCTGAAAAGGTCGGCTGAAAAGCCATGCTCCCGCCATGGCTGTCAAGCGAAGGCCGCCGAAACCCCCGCAAAACAGCCGTATTTCCCCCGTGGCCAAGGGTTGTTTATGCGGAAAAATCCCTTATAAAACCGGCCTTCGCTGACGTTCGGCCGGGGGCTGAACGGATGGCTGCGCAAGCGGCAGGGCTTTTCGCCCGGCATCCCGTGTCCCCGCCTTCGAGAAGTTTCGAGCCTTTCCCGAGGCTCGAAGGGCTCGGCGCCGAAGCAGCGAAGCGAAAAAGGAAAGGACTTCGAATGCCTCTTTACGAGCATGTATTTCTCGCGCGTCAGGAAATGACTGCGCAGCAAGTGGAAGAACTCGCCAACCAATACAAGGGCGTGATCGAGCAGAACGGCGGTAAGATCGTCGGCGAGCCGGAATATTGGGGCGTGAAGTCGCTCACCTTCCGCATCAAGAAGAACCGCAAGGCGCATTTCTCGATGCTCCGTCTCGACACGCCGCCCGCGGCGATTCAGGAAGTCGAGCGCCTGGAAGGCATCAGCGAAGACGTGATCCGTTTCATGACGGTCCGCGTCGAAGGGCATGAAGAAGGCCCGTCGGTGATGCTGCAGAAGCGCGATCGCGACGAGCGCCGTGGTGACCGCGACGAGCGTCGTGGCCGCCGTGACGAATACGAAGGACCGAGCAGCGAGGAGGCCCGGCAATGAGCGCCTCTCCCGCTTCGGGCGGACGCCGCCCGTTCTTTCGTCGCCGCAAGACCTGCCCCTTCTCCGGGCCGAACGCGCCGAAGATCGACTACAAGGACGTAAAGCTCCTGCAGCGCTACATTTCCGAGCGCGGCAAGATCGTGCCGAGCCGCATCACGGCGGTCTCGGCCGCGAAGCAGCGTGAACTCGCCGTCGCGATCAAGCGGGCGCGTTTCCTCGGGCTTCTGCCTTACGTCATTCGCTAGAAATCCCGGGGCGGTTCGCCGCCCCGGTTTTACTCGTAAGCCGGCGGGATGGTCCCTCCGGCGATGGTTGGGGCAAAAGCCTCTAACCGCGATAAGCGGGACAGCTGACGATGCAAGTTCTACTCATCGGCCTCGTGGCCGGAATCGTATCGGCGCTTTTGTTCGCGGCCTTGGCCTCGGGCTCGATGCTGTCGGTTGCGCTGTTTTATCTCGCGCCACTTCCGATCATGCTCGCCGGCCTCGGCTGGAGCCATGTGGCGGCGCTGACCGCGACGATCACGGCCGCCGCGGGCCTCGGCCTCGGCGTCGGCTTCTGGTTCATCGTCGCCTATCTCGGCGGCGTTGGCATTCCTGCCTACGTCCTCTCCTATCTCACGATGCTTGCCCGCCCTTCCACGAGCGGCGATTACGAGTGGTATCCGATCGGGCGCGTGTTGTTCGCCGCGGCTATCCTTGCCACGATCGCGATGGCGCTTACGATTCCGGTCTTCGGGCTCGACATCGAAACCTATCGCGCGGGCCTGAAGGAAATTTTCGGACGCGTGCTGCGCCTGCAACTCGGAATCGCCGAAGGCCAGCCGCTGACCCTTCCGAACGGCCGTAGCGCGGACCAGACGCTCGCCGTCCTCGTGCTGGTGATGCCACCCCTCGCTGCCGCGCTTTCGATGGTGACGCATCTCATCAATCTTTATCTTGCGGGACGGATCGCGCGCGCTTCGGGAAGACTGACCCGCCCCTGGCCCGACCTTTCGGCGACGGCTTTTCCGTTTTCGGCGCCGCTCCTTCTGTTTGGCGTTCTGGTGCTTTCGTTCCTGCACTCGATCGTCGGCCTGACCGCCGGCGTGCTAACCGCTTGCCTCTTGATGGCCTACGCGCTCCTCGGCCTCGCGGTCCTGCACCACGTCACACGCGCGATTGCGCTGCGCGGGCTGATCCTCGGCATCGCCTGGGGGCTTTTGATCGTGCTCGGCTGGCCGGTCATGATCCTCGCGCTGATCGGGCTCGCCGATGGCCTGTTGAACCTGCGCGGGCGTTTTGGCCCGCCGAATTCCAACCCGAACCAAACTTGAATACGAACGAAGGAGAGTATCCATGCAAGTCATTTTGATCGAACGCGTCGCCAAGCTCGGGCAGATCGGCGACGTCGTGCGCGTGCGCTCAGGCTTCGCGCGCAACTTCCTGTTGCCGCAGGGCAAGGCGCTGCGTGCGACGAAGGAGAACAAGGAAAAATTCGAGGCGATGAAGTCCGAACTCGTCGCCAAGAACGCAGAGAAGAAATCCGGTGCGGAAGGTCTCGCCCATAAGCTTAACGGCAAGAGCTTCGTGCTCGTCCGCCAGGCAGGCGAAACCGGCCAGCTCTACGGCTCGGTATCGGCGCGCGACATCGCGCAGGCGCTTTCGGACGGCGGCTTCACCGTCGATCGTCAGCACATCGTGCTGAACACGCGATCAAGGGCATCGGCCTCCACACGGTGCCGGTCGAGCTTCACCCCGAGGTCGAGGTGAAAATCACCGTCAACGTCGCGCGCAGCGAAGAGGAAGCCAAGCGCCAGGCGGCGGGCGAAGACCTCACCGTCGCGCGCAGCGACGAGGAAGAAGAGCGCGCACAGGCGAAGGCCGGCGCCGAGAAGTTCTTCGAAAAAGCCGCCGAGGGTGAAGGCGCGGAAGCCGCCTCCTCCGAGGAAGAACAGGCGGACGCAAAGCCGGTGAAGAGCAAGGCGACCCGCGGCCAGAAAAAGGCCGAGCCCGCCACCGAACAGGCGGACGCTAAGCCCGCCAAGAAGGGCAAAAAGGAAAAGGCGGCCGAATAAGTCCGCCAGCCGACACAATCCGAATTCGTCTCGCCGCTGCCGGTATCCCGGCGGCGGCGAGTTTCTTTTGGGCACAACTCGCGGGAAGCGCAGGCTTCTCGACAGAAGGCAGCCTGCGAACGAGCATCCTTAACAATCTCTTTCTTTGACCTGCCAGTTCTCGGGTTGCGGCATAAATGTCGCTTAATTTCGAGGGTTGCTTTAATTTTTAGGCAAAGAATTTGGACGTATTAATAGTGCGCGCTCCTGGAGGGAGCCGGCATGGAAGAAAAAAGACAAGCCGCACGTCACCGGACACTGAAGGCCGGGAAGATCATTTTT
>JADMIO010800067.1_pt1 | contig 13306 bp, 10 predicted proteins | sample 8958161 | NCBI WGS metagenome assembly JADMIO01 (sample SAMN16585339, study PRJNA669376) | soil metagenome | isolation source: Crop rotation soil | place: USA: Cullars Rotation, Alabama | collected 2011 | reverse complement strand
CTTTCCCGTCGCGCCGTGCGGCGCGTCGGCGGACACCGACGCCATCACGCGCGCCTCGAAGCCGGGCGTCGGCGCGAGGCCCGGCAGCTTCTGCAGCAGATCTCCGCTCTCGCGCAGCGCCGCGGCTTCGCGGCGGCAGGCGGCGCACCCCGCAAGGTGCGCCTCGACGCGCGCGGCTTCGACGGGTCTCAACTCCCCGTCCAGCCACGCCACCAGGTCTTCCGCGGGCAGGTCCGTGCACTTCATGACTTCAAGTCGCCTTTCATGACTTCAGACGAGTCATCTCGATCTCGCCGCCCGAGAGGTACGGCTCCAGCTTCTCCTTGATGTTCACGCGCGCTCGCGTGAGCAGGCTCTTCACGGCCATGACCGACATCTCCATGGCCGCCGCGACGTCTTCATAGGAGAGGCCCTCGTACTTGTTCAGCAGGATCGCGACCCGCTGCCGCTCCGGCAGATCGTCGACGATCCGGCGCAGCACGACGGCGAGCTCGGCCTTCTCCATGTCGTCGTGCGGCGCCTTGGCCTCCTCGTCCTCGAAGTCCGGGACCGCGTCGCCCTCGGCGGCCTCGGGCATCCGCGCGCTGACCGAGCGCCGAACGCGCCGGGAGCGGATGTGGTTGAGGCTGGCGTTGGCCGTGATCCGGTAGATCCAGGTCGAGAACCGTGCGCTGGGCTCGTAGCCCTCCTTCGCCCGGTAGACGCGCAGGAACACCTCCTGCGCGAGGTCCTCCGCGTCGGCGGAGGAGCCCAGGTACCGGTACGCCAGGCTCACGACCCGGACCTGGAAGCGCCGGACGATCTGGGCGAACGCGGCCTCGTCGCCGCGTTGGAACGCGAGCATGAGCTCGGCGTCGGCGTCGGCTTCTCGGCCGGACGCTTCGGTCGTTCCGGCTTGGTTGGAACCCACCTCGGCGGAGGAAGTTTCGGCGCGAGGTCGCATCGGCTGGGATGAATACCCCGCGCGACGCCGGGAGTTCCGCGCGCCCAGGCGTTCGGTGGGGGCGGCTACGATCCCGCGCTTCATGCGACGGCCCCCCGTGCGCCTCGGCGCCGCGATCCTGTTCTTCCTCTCCGGCGCGACGGCGCTGGCCTACGAGGTGGCCTGGACGCGGCACCTGGTGCTCGTCTTCGGGAACACCACGCGCGCGGTCGCGCTGATCCTCGCCGCCTACATGCTCGGGCTCGCGCTCGGTGCCGAGGTGGGTGGCCGCGTGGCCGATCGGACGCGGCGTCCGGGCCTGCTCTACGGCGCGGCGGAGGCGCTGATCGGGCTCTACGCGCTGGCGTTCCCGGCGCTCGTCGCGGGCGTGCGGGCCCTCTATCTCTCGATGGAGAGCGCGGCGACGCCGCTGCTCTTCGTCGGCGCGTTCGTGCTGCTGCTCGTCCCGACGTTCCTCATGGGGGCGACGCTGCCGCTGCTCGTGCGGGCGACGGTCGACGATCCGACGCGCACGGGGGCGGCCGTCGGGAGGCTGTACGGGGCCAACCTGCTCGGGGCGGTCGTCGGGACGATGGCGACGGGGTTCTGGCTCATGGAGGCGGCCGGAGTGATGGGGGCGACGCGGTGGGCGGCGGGGGTGAACGTCGCGATCGCGGTGGCGGCGGGGGTGATGTGGAGGCGGGGCGGTGTGCCGCTGGTCGCCAAGCCAATCGAGGAGCCGACGGCGGGGACCGTCCCCCTTCGCGCTGACGCGCTACGGGGGATGGATCCCCCGGCGCAGGCGGCGCTCGTCGCAGTGTTCGCGGGCGGGTTCGTCGGGCTCGCGGCGGAGGTGCTGTGGACGCGCCTGCTCACGTTCACGCTGCAAGGCTTCACGTACACGTTCAGCGCCATGCTCGCGACGTTCCTGCTGGGACTCGCCCTCGGCGGACTCGTCTTCGGCGCGCGCGCCGCGAAGACGGAGCATCCCGAGCGGACGCTCGCGCGGTTGATGCTCGCGATCGGCGTCGCCGCGGCGGCGGTGCTCGTCGCCATGACGTTCCACTACCCGCTGACCGCGAAGCTGTGGCGACTCGTCGACTCGATGAACCCCAAGGGCGGCCTGCAGGGCAAGCACATCGTCCAACTGCTGCTCGCGAGCGCGGTCGTGATGCTGCCGCCCGCGTTCCTGATGGGCGGCGTGTTCCCGCTCGCCGCGGCGGCCTACCGTCGCGGACTCGGCGATCTCGGCGCGCGCATCGGACGTCTCTACGCCGTCAACACGATCGGCTGCGTGCTGGGTTCGCTCGTCGCGGGCTTCCTGCTCGCGCCGCTGCTGGGGCTGACGTGGAGCGCCGCGGCGATGTCGTTCGCGGCGCTCGCGGCGGGCGCCGTCTTGCTCGCGCGCAACGGCGAGACGTCGCCGCGCCGGTGGACGATCGCGATCGTCGCGGCCGCTGCGTCCGCGGCGCTCCTCGTCGTCGCGCGGCCCGACGTGCCGTTCCTCACGCGCTCGCACGTCTTCGCCGGCGAGAAGGCGCGCGAGAACGTGCTCGTCGACTCGCGCTCGGGCCAGGTCTGCCAGGTGAGCGTCGTCGCGAACGAGCGCGAGCGGTACTCGCTGCTCTACACCGACGAGTTCGAGGCGGCCGGCACCAAGCCCGAGTACCGCTACATGCGTCTGCTCGCGCACCTTCCGGTCGCGATCGCGCAGGACCCGTCGCGCGTGCTCGTCATCTGCTTCGGCACGGGCACGACCGCCGGCTCGGTGAGCACGCACGCGGCGGTGAAGCGGCTCGACATCGTGGAGATCAGCCCCGAAGTGCTCGCCGTCGCGGACTCGTTCCGCGCCGTGAACCACGACGTGCTCCACGGCGCCGGCCGAGGCGATCTCGACGTGGCCGTCCACGTCGACGACGGACGCAACTTCGTGCTGCGCTCGCGCGAGAGCTGGGGCGTCATCACGCTCGAGCCGCTCATGCCGTACACGCCGGCCGCGATCCACCTCTACACGCAGGACTTCTACCGCGAGTGCGCGCCGCGGCTCGCGCCGGGCGGCGTGATGTGCCAGTGGATTCCGCTGCAGGGCATGAGCGGGGACGACTTCAAGAAGCTCGTCGCCGCGTTCACCGCGGTGTTCCCCGACTCGGCGGCGTTCTTCGTCGACGGCGCCGTCGCGCTGATCGGCGGCAACGAGCCGATGAAGCTGCCGTACGCGCAGATCGCGGAGCGGCTCGGCGATCCCGCTGCGCGCGCCGATCTCTCCGCCGTCGACTTCGACGACCCCGTCCGCGCGCTCGCCACGTTCGTCGCGGGGGCCGAGGAACTGCGCGCGTTCGTCGACGGCGTGGAGCCGGTGACCGACGAGCGCCCCGTCCTCGAGTTCCATCCCATCCCGCCGCGCGTGCTGCTCAAGCACCTGTGGGAGAACCTCCAGGCGATGCACGCGCTGCGCGAGCGGTACGAGCGGTTTCCCGTCGATCTCGCGGGCGTGAAGGACGCCGACGACGTGGACGCGCGTCTCTACGTGGCGCTGCGCGCGGGCAAGCACCTGCTCGCCGGCGCCGTCGCGATGGAGGAGAGCGGACTGCTCGCCCGCGCCGGCGACCGCGCGAACGCGATGCTCGCGATCGGCACCGCGCGCGACGCCTACCGCGTGGCGCTCAGCATCGATCCGGCGAGCGCCGGAGCTCGCCGCGCGTCGGAGAGTCTCGAGCGCGAGTGGGAGACCGGACGCGGCAACGCGGCGCTCGACGCGAACGACCTCGTCGCCGCCGAGGCGCACTTCCGCCGCGCGCTCGACTTCCCCGCGCTGCGCCAGGACGACGTCGCGTGGACGCTGCTCGCGCAGACGCTCGCTCGCGCGGAGAAGTTCGAGCAGGGCCTCGACGCCGCGATCGAGGCGACGGCGCTGTTCCCGCGGGGGCTCGAAGCGCGGGCGTGGCGCGCGTACTGCCGCGCCGCGCTGGGCGACATCGCGGGCGCTCGCGAGGACTACCTCCGCGCGCTCGACGGCGCCGACGTCGCGACGCTGCCGGCGACGTGGCTCGTCCACGACGCGGAGCGGGTGTTCGCCGAGACCCCCGATCACGCCGATCGCCCTCCCGACGGCGCTCTCCTGACGTGGGCGCAGAAAGGCACCGGCTGGGCGCGCATTGCGGCGCCGCAGATGATGGCGATCGTCGCGACCGACGATCCGGAGCTCTTCACGGAGAGGTTCAAGGACGATCCCTCCGTCGCGCTCTCGGCGTCCGCGTCGCCCGACGAGCGTCTCGCGGCGATGAAGCGGATCGCTCGGGGACCGCGCGACGTCGCGCTGCCTCTCGCCGCGCAGGTGCTCGGCACGGACTCCGCCTCTTCGGTCCGTGCCGAGGCGGCCGACGCGCTGCTCCGACGCGATCCGCGGCGTCTGCGCGAAGCGCTCGTCGCGCCGACGTCTCCCGTCGGACTCGCCGCGGCGGCCGACGCCGCCGCGAAGAGCGCGCGGACCGTCTTCGTCGACTCCCTCACCCCGCTGCTCTCCCACGACGACCTCGCCGTCCGCACCGCCGCGCACCGCGCGCTCTTCGCGCTGGTCGGCGAACGCGCCACCGGTCTCGCGCGGCTCGACCCGGCGACGTTTCCCTCGAAGCCGTACAAGGACGCCGTCCTCGACTTCCGTGCGTGGTGGGCCCGCGAGCGCGACCGGCTCGACGCCCGCTGACCGTCCGCCGTAGGATGCGGCGACCGCGGTCCGCCGGTCGCGGAGTGGGAGCCCTCCGATGCGACGTCGCCTCGTCTTCTCGATCGCCGCGGTCGCCGCCGCGCTGACGGTGCCGCTCGCCGCGTCGACCGCTCTGGCGAAGAAGAAGAAGTGGGCGCTGCAGTTCACGGTCAGCGACGACCCGACTCCGGGTCACGCGTACCAGACCACGGCGATCCCGCCGATCGTCCGGGGCAAGGTCGACGGGCAGCCGGTGCTCTTCGTTTCGTTCTACGACCAGTTCGCGTCGGGAGATCCCGGCCGCCCGCGGCTCCACTTCGCGCTTCCCGACATCGACTACGCGGGCAAGTCCGCTCCGTTCGACGTCGTGCCGCTGCGCACGGGCTGGATGCACTACCCCGACTCCGCGAGCGATCCGCTGAAGTGGGGCGACGGCGCCGGCAGCACGGTGAAGGTCACCGTCGTGAAGTACGACAAGAAGAAGCGGAAGCTGTCGGCCGACTTCGCGTTCACGGCGCTCGCCGACGCCGATCCCTCCGACACCGTCCAGCCGGTGGACGTGAACGGCTCGCTCCTGGTCGCGCTGCCGGCGTCGCTCGCGGGCAAGCCGTCCGTCACGTTCACGCTCGGCCACTCGCCGACGCTCGAGTTCACGGAGCCGATCGGCACCGTGGTCTCCAACGGCACGATCCTCACCGTCGACATCCAGCCGGCCGAGCACCCGCTCTCCGCCGACGTCGAGCCGGTGCACCTGTTCTTCGACATCCCGCAGGTGGACTTCGCCTCGCAGACGTTCCCGCTTCCGCTGACGGCGGGCCGCGTCACCGTCGAGTCCAAGCGGACCTCCACCACGCCCGACATGCCGTTCGGCGACTGGGGCAAGGACCCGAGCTCCACCGTCGACCTCGTGATCACGGACTTCGACAAGAAGAAGAAGCTGCTCGCCGGCACCTTCTCGTTCGTGCATCTCACCGCGGGCCCGGCGCCGCACTCGCAGGCGACGCTCGACGCTTCGGGCTCGTTCGTCCTCAAGGTCAAGCTGAACAAGCCGTAGCGGGCCGCGGCCGCACCCGGGCCGGGTCTTTCGGGCGCATCGGGATTGACGGGCGCATAGCCTCCCGCGCTTCGTCTCATTTTCCGAGCCGACGTTCAGAGGAGGTGCCTCGTGCAGCACGCCGTCATCGACACCAATCGCGGGAAGATCTCTTTCCGCTTCCACCCCAAGGACGCGCCGAAGACCTGCGACAACTTCATCAAGCTCGCCCGCCAGGGCTTCTACGACAACCTGTCGTGGCACCGGGTGATCGACAACTTCGTCATCCAGGGAGGCTGTCCGAAGGGCGACGGCTCGGGCGGCCCGGGCTACACGATCAACGCCGAGTTCAATGATCGCCCGCACGTGAAGGGGTCCGTCGCGATGGCGCGCTCGCCGCAGAAGCCCGACAGCGGCGGCTCACAGTTCTACATCGCGCGGACGAAGCTCCCGAGCCTCGACAAGAAGTACACGGTGTTCGGCGAGGTCACGTCGGGCTTCGACGTCATCGACAAGATCCAGCAGGGCGACAAGATCGAAAAGGTCACGATCGTCGAGGAGTAGCGGCCGGCCCTCCGCAGGGGCGAGGCCTGCCTCGCCCCCGTGCTCTCCTGGGCGCCCCGCATGCCCGAAACCGCGCTGATCCTTCCGGTCCCCGACGCAGAACCGCTCGTCGGCGCGTGGCGCGCGCGGCTCGACCGCTCGGCGGCGGCCGGCTGCCCGGCCCACATCACGCTCCTCTATCCGTTCATCGACGCGGATGAGATCACCGCCCTCGACGTCGAAGCGCTGACGGCGATCTTCACTTCGACTCCCGCGCTCGACGTCGCTTTCCACCGCACCGGACGCTACGCGCCGCGCGTCCTCTACGCCGCGCCCGAGCCGATCGCGCCGATCCTCGCGCTCGCGCACCGCATCTGGGACCGGTGGCCGCGCTGCACGCCGTACCGCGGCGCGGTCGCGCGCGATGCGATCCGTCCGCATCTGACTGTGGCGGATGTCGAATGCGGCGCCGACGGCGACCCCGGTCCGTCGATGGACGCCGCCGAACGCGCCGTCCGCGCGGGCCTGCCGCTGCGGACGCGTCTTCCCGAGGCGTGGCTCATCGAGGAGATCGCGGGCCGATGGACGCTGCGCACGCGGTTCGGGCTGCGGTAGCGCGAAGCGACGGTCCGCGGATCACCGCTGACCGAGCGTCTCGAACTCCGTCACGTACCTGGCCCTCTTGGCCCGCAGCTCGTCGAGCGCCTTCTTGTTGAACTCGCTCATCGCGACGTCCGACTTGTAGCGCCGCACGAGCAGCACGTGACGCCGCCGGCGCGCGTACGCGATCAGCCCGCCGAAGATGAGGAACAGAAGCCCGACCACGCTCGCCTGCCGGCTCGTCGCGATGATGATCGCGCCGAAGATCGCGAAACCGAGCGGACGCACGACCGTTCCCGTCGCGAACACCGGCGGGCCGTCGGGCCAGCGCGACGTCCCCGGGTCCTTCTCCGCGATCTCCCGGTCGAGCGCGTCGGCGCGGCGGAGCATGTCGGCGCGCAGCCGGTCGGTGTCGTTGCCCTTCGGCGCGGCCGTTCCCGCCGCGGGCGGCGGCGGAGGCGGCGGCTCGACGACGTGCGCGGAGCCGCACTTCTTGCAGGTGAACGTGCCGTAGCCCGAGGTCTGCAGCGGCGCGCCGCACGACCCGCACTTCGACAGCCGCATGGCGGAGGGTTCCATCGAGCGGGGGATGCTACTGGCCCGCGCTCCACGCGACGAAACCCGCGAGCTCGCCGGTGAGCGGCTTCTCCGGCGGGTGCAGCGTGGCCGTCCACCGCAGCGGGAAGACGCGTCCACCGGCGAGCCCGACGCGCGCCAGGTCGGCGTCCAGTTCGGCGCGGCTCCGCGGCAGCGCGCCGAGGAACAGCGCGAGTTGGCCGCGGGCCGCGACGATCGTCGGCTCGCGCGCGGCGACGGAGCCGTCGTCGCCGGGAGCGAACGTGACGTGACCGTCGACGCGCGTGCCGTCGGCGAGGACGAACTCCGCGTGCAGCAGATAGCGTCCCGGCGGGAACTCGACGGAGCCGTCCTCCGCCGCGGCGCCCGCGTCGATCGGAAGCACGGTCGCGTCGTCGGGACCGTGGAGGTGACGTCCGCCGCCGGGGAACCACCACGCGGGGTTCGCGCGGAGTTCCGCGGCCGTCAGCGCGTCGGCTTGACGGCGTCCCGCGAGCGGATCCTCGGGCGGCTCCTCGCCGGCGACGTGCGCCTCGTCGTCCCTCATCGCGGCGCCGCGAGCGGCAGCTTGTAGAGGCGGTAGCAGCCGCCGACGAACGCGTCGGGTGCAGCGTCGGTGATCGGCGGACGACCTGCGTACCACAGCGCGCTCGTCGAGATCGCGAGCCAGCCGTCCTCCGGCGCGGGCCGCGTCCACCACTCGTCCTGCATCGGCTCGAGACGCGGCTCGTCGAGGTGCGCGAGCGCGCTCACCGGTGCGAACGCGATGAAGTGGACGTGTTCCAAGTTCTCGCGGCGCGCCACGTCGCGCAGCGCCCAGAGGCCCTGACCCCAGTCGGCGTTGGAGTCGGCGGCCACGCGCCATCCGCGCGGCGTGCCGCCGTACGCGAGGTTCCACCATGCGATCGGGTTGCCCTGCGCGAGCACGCCCTCGCCGACGTGGATGCAGAGCAGACAGCTCGCGGCGAGGAAGAGTCCGCGCGGCGCGGCGTCGCTCGTCGCTCGGCCGATGCGGACCGCCGCGAAGACGAACAGCGGCAGCAGCGCCGGCAGCACGTGACGCACGCCCAGGTTGTGACGCGAGACGACGGCCGCCGCGAACGGCAGTGCGAACGCGAGGAGCAGCACGACTTCGTCCGCCGCGAGCCGACGGCGTCGCAGCGTCGCGGCGGCGATTCCGACGAGACCGATGCTCCCGAGCGTCAGCTTGCCGAGCGTCACGACCGGGAAGTACGTCCACCAGCCGACCTTCGAGATCTCCTCGAAGTAGCGGAAGTAGAGGCGTCCGTGCTGCTTGCCGGATTGGTAGACGAGGCTCTGGAACCAGCGCGGCGCAGGCACCGGGACCTCGCGCGCGAACCACTCGATGAGCGAGCGAGGCAGCGGGATGCGCGACGACGCCTTCGCGAGCAGATCGCCCGCGGAGTCGGGCTGGACGAGCACGCCGACGTCGAACCCGTAGCCGATCCACACGACGAGTCCGGCCGCAAGAAGCAGCAGCGCCGCGCGTCCGAGCGCCGCCGGCCGCGATCGTCCGCCGCGCCGCGCCGTCCACCACGCGACGCCGACCGCGAGCGGGATCAGCGTGATCGCCGTGTGCTTCGCAAGCAGCGCGACGCCGAGCAGCACACCGGCGAGGACGAGTTGGGGAGCATCCCCCGTAGCGCGAGAGCGCGGAGGGGAACGGACCATCGCGACGAGTCCTGCACTCGCCGCCAACACGCCCAACGCCGCCACCAGATCCGTCGTCGCCAACCCGCCGTGGCCGTACACGATCGGCGACGCCGCGACGAGCAGTCCCGCGATCACCATCGCGATCGTCCCGCCCACCGTCCCCGCGATCCACGCCGCGAGCGCCGCCGCGAGTCCCGTCGCGACCGCGATCGGCCACCGCGCCGCGCGCAGAACCGTCTCCGGCGACGCCTTCGACTCGAAGATCAGCGCGTCGCCGAGACCCGTGAGCGACTGCGCGTCCTTCGCCTTGTCGAACGCGCCGCGGTCGATGTCGGCGAACGCGAGGCCCGTCGCCTGCACGTAGAGCGCGAGCGGCGGCTGCCACAGCAGCACCGGCGCGCGGAAGTCGCCGCGCTCGAGGATGTAGTTGCCGTGCCCCACGTACGTCGGCTCGTCCTCGGTGGGGGACGAGCGCCACGAGCCGATCAGCGCGAGCAGCGTCGCGACGAGCCCGATCGCCCACGGCGCGAATCGCCGGACCGCGGTGCTCGATGACGCTGGGTCCATCAGGCCGCGGAGTCTAGCGACAACGCAGGGACGCGGCATGCCGCGCCCGCGAAGGCGCAGGTCGCCGTGCAATTCGTTGCCGCCGAGCCGTTCGGGGCGAGGCATGCCTCGCCCCTACGGAAGAACGGACGCATCAACTCGTCACGCCGCCGCCCCGCGGGCCCGCAGGGCCTCCTCGATCCGCGCGACGACCTCGCGCGGCGCGAGCGACGACGTGTCGACCGCGAGATCGGCCTCGGCGTAGAGCGCCGTGCGCGCGGAGAGGATGCGGCGCAGCTGCGTCATCGCGCGGCGTCGTCCGCCGGCGGCGATGGGGCGTCGGTCGCCCTGCTTCACCACGCGCTCCATGTGGTCCTCGGGGCTCGCGCGCAGCCACACCGTGAACGCGCCGCGCCGCAGACGGTCGAACGCCTCGCGCGAGTTGACGATGCCGCCGCCCGTCGCGAGCACCGCCGCGCGGCCGCGGGCGAGGAACTCCTCGAGCGCGCGCGCCTCGGTGCGCCGGTAGTGATCCTCGCCGTGGACCGCGAAGATCTCGGGCAGCGGCAGGCCGGCCAGGTTCTCGACCAGCGCGTCGAGCTCGACGAACGGAACGCCCAGACGCCGCGCCAGCGCCGCGCCGATCGTCGTCTTGCCGGCGCCGCGCAGGCCGAGCAGCGCCACCGTCGGCGCGCCGCGCTCCTCGAGCAGCGCCGCCGGGGTGGTGCCGAGCGAGCGCGCGATCTTCGCGAGGTTGACGACGGAGATGTTCGCGCGGCCCGCCTCGACGTCGGCGAGGAAACGACGCGACAGGCCGCAGCGCGCGGCGAGCGCCGCCGCCGTCATGTCGGCGTCGTGCCGGCGCTGCTTCACGCGCGAGCCGAGCGCGTGGACGAGCTGCGCGTCGTGCGATTCCATGGTGGGAACTATACTGCCCACCAGGATCGAAGAGATGCACTATATTGCTTGCGCCTGAGACCCGAGTCGCGGATAGGCTCCTGTCCGTCTTCGAGGACCCTTCCGCCATGGCCGAGCACGCGAAACCGCACGTCGACGTGAACTTCCGTCGACACCCGTCGAGCTACAAGCACTGGAAGTTCGAGGTCGCGGGCGACATCGCCCACCTGCGGATGGCGGTGCAGGAGGACGGTGGCCTCGACCCAGCCAACCCGCTGAAGCTCAACTCGTACGACCTCGGCGTCGACCTCGAGCTCGCCGACTCGATCCAGCGCCTTCGCTTCGAGCATCCGCGCGTGCGCTGCCTCGTCATCGAGAGCGCGACGCCGCGCGTGTTCTGCGCCGGCGCGAACATCCCGATGCTGGCCGGCTCCACGCACGGCTTCAAGGTGAACTTCTGCAAGTTCACCAACGAGACGCGTCTGTCGCTCGAGGACGCGTCGAAGCACTCGGGCATCAAGTCGCTCGCGGCGGTCAACGGGCCGGCGGCGGGCGGCGGCTACGAGCTCGCTCTCGCGTGCGACTGGATCATGATGCCGGACGACGGGAACTCGACCGTGTCGTTCCCCGAAGTGCCGCTGCTCGGCGTGCTGCCCGGGACGGGCGGCCTCACGCGCCTGGTCGACAAGCGCAAGGTGCGGCGCGACCGTGCCGACTGGTTCTGCACGCTGGCCGAGGGCGTGAAGGGACGCCGCGCCGTCGAGTGGAACTTCGTCGACGAGTGCCTGCCGTCGTCGAAGTTCGCCGACGGCGTGAAGAGCCGCGCGCGGCGCATCGCCGACGAGTCCGCGAGCGACTGGATGTCGCGCGAGGGCCCGGGCGTGCCGCTGCCGGCGATCGAGAGCCGGCGCGACGGCGAGACGATCGCGTGGACCCACGTCACGCTGCGGCTCGACGCGGCGCAGCGCGTCGGCCATCTCACCGTCCGCGCGCCGGCCGAAGCGGCCGCGTCGCTCGCCGACGTCCGCGCGCAGGCCGGCCATTGGTGGCCGCTGCAGGCGTTCCGCGAACTCGACGAAGCCTTGCTGCACCTGCGGTTCAACGCGCCGGAAGTCGGTCTCGTCCTCGTGCGCACCGAGGGCGATCCGGCGCAGGTTCTCGCGACCGATCAGCTTCTCGCGGAGCACGCGGGCGACTGGTTCGTCTCCGAAGTGCGGCATCTCGTCCGCCGCACGCTGAAGCGCATGGACCTGACGGCGCGCGCGTTCTTCTCGATCGTCGAGCCCGGCTCGTGCTTCGCCGGGACGCTCTTCGAGATGGCGCTCGCCGGCGACCGCATCTACATGCTCGACGATCCCGATCGCCCGAACTCGATCCGCCTCTCCGAGATGAACGGCGGCGCGTACCCGATGGCGAACGGACTCACGCGTCTCGCCACGCACTTCCTCGGACAGCCGGAACTCGCCGACGAAGCGCTCGCGCACGAGGGCGAGTTCTCCGCGGCCCAAGCGCTCGACGCGGGTCTCGTCACGTTCGCCCCCGACGACATCGACTGGGAGGACGAGGTGCGCCTCGCGATCGAGGAGCGCGTGAGCCTCTCGCCCGACGCGCTGACGGGCATGGAGGCGAACCTGCGCTTCGCCGGCCCGGAGACCACGGAGACGAAGGTCTTCGCGCGTCTGTCCGCGTGGCAGAACTGGATCTTCCAGCGTCCGAACGCCGTCGGACCCCGCGGCGCGCTCACGGCGTACGGCAAACCCCAGCGTCCCGAGTTCGATTGGCGCCGCACGTGATCCGAGGACTTGCACGGTGGGGGCTCCGCCCCTACACCCCCGCATCAGCGGCATCCGCCGCCTATCGCCTGTAGGGGCGGGTTTCAAACCCGCCCTCGTTCGAACGGAGAACCTCCCCATGTCCCTCGCCGACCTCTCCGGAAAGATCCCCAACAACGTCCACCTCAACTCCGACCGCAAGCTCCAGCGCGCGCTCGAGAGCTGGCAGCCGAAGTTCATCGACTGGTGGATGGAGATGGGCCCCGCGGGCTTCCAGGCCGACGACATCTACCTGCGCACCGCCGTCAGCGTGGACCGCGAGGGATGGGCGCAGTTCGGCTACGTGAAGATGCCGGACTACCGCTGGGGCATCTTCCTCGCGGACCAGGAGCCCGACCGGAAGATCCCGTTCGGCGACCACTTCGGCAAGCCCGCTTGGCAGGAAGTCCCCGGCGAACACCGCAACGCGCTGCGGCGCATGATCGTGACGCAGGCCGACACGGAGCCGGCGTCGGTCGAGCAGCAGCGTCTGCTCGGCAGGACGGCGCCGTCGGTCTACGACCTGCGCAACCTCTTCCAGGTCAACGTCGAGGAAGGACGTCACCTCTGGGCGATGGTCTACCTGCTGCAGACCTACTTCGGCCGCGACGGACGCGAGGAGGCCGAGGACCTGCTGCTGCGCCGCTCGGGCAACGCCGACAAGCCGCGGATCCTCACGACGTTCAACGACCCGGTCGAGGACTGGCTCAGCTTCTTCATGTTCACGACGTTCACGGACCGCGACGGCAAGTTCCAGCTGCACGCTCTGGCGCGCTCCGGCTTCGACGCGCTGTCGCGCACGTGCTGGTTCATGCTCACGGAGGAGGCGCACCACATGTTCGTCGGCGAGACGGGCGTGCAGCGCGTCGTCCGCCGCACCGGCCAGGTGATGAACGAGGTCGGCCCCGACTTGCACAAGATCCGCGAGGCGGGGGCGTTCGACCTGCTTTCCAGCACAGTGGGATCCGAAGCTTGGAATTCACGTGACTTGAAGTCGCGGC
>JADMIO011426284.1_pt1 | contig 13310 bp, 13 predicted proteins | sample 8958161 | NCBI WGS metagenome assembly JADMIO01 (sample SAMN16585339, study PRJNA669376) | soil metagenome | isolation source: Crop rotation soil | place: USA: Cullars Rotation, Alabama | collected 2011 | reverse complement strand
GGGCGTGGTCGTCTACGAAGACCGTAACTTCAGCGGCCGTTCGCAATCGTTCGGACGCGGACGGTATTTGAATGCCGGTGGCCAAATGGGTTTGCTGCGTAATGACAAAGCATCCTCGGTGGTCGTTGCGCGTGGCTATCACGTGCGGCTTTGTGATGCGGAAGGTTCGAGCGGTTTGGGCGAGGGCCGGTGCGAGGATTACGGCGAGGGCAGTTACAACCTGCAGTACAACGACCAAGCGTCATTCATCGAAGTAACTCGCGACGGGTACGGCAACAACTATCCGAATAACAACAACTACCCGAATAATTACCCGGGTAACGGGAACTACGACGCGGTGTACGTGAACGATCTGGCCGGCGAACGTACCTCGAATGCCGATAACCAGATGCGTTCGCGCGGTTTCCGCAACGTCGATTCCTATCGTCAGAACGGCGGGAGTTACAAATTGTGGTGGCGTAGCGCCAGCCGGCAGTGTGTCGAGGTCGGTACGTCAAACGGACGTTACAGCACGATCCAGGATATCGGCAGCCACCCGAGTTGCCGTAACTAACGATAACTAGCGATCCGCGAATTTGAAAGGCGGGCGGCCCGGAACGGACGGCGGGTGCGAGGACCTACGGTTCCGCGCCGTCCTTCCGGGCTCGTGTTTCATGGTGGGAGCATGTGGCCCACCCGGTGTGGGCCGATTCCAAACTTGCGATCTGCTACTGGGGTTTTTGCTGGGTTTAGGCGGCGACCGCAACGGGAGCGGCGGGCGGCGCCGGCCGGTTCATCGTCACCGCGTTCTGGCAGGCGCGTTCCATCGCCCGCAAGGTGCTGACCCACTGGCTTTGTTCCTCGTCGGTCAATTCCGACATCGACGTCTTGCCGTGAAATAACATCGCCATGAATTCGCGCCACTCCGTCTTATCGGCCGGAGCACCGGCGGGACGAACGATATATCCCAATTTTTCGCCGAGTAGATGGGCTTGCCGTTCCAGTGACCGGCGCGGTTCGGACGAACCGTTCAGCTGCACGCCCTCGCCGGTCTGATCGCGCTGCAAGTGAGCCCGCACCGGATCGAATCCGACCGCGCGCAACGCGCCGCGCAGTGCGCGAGCCCGCGAGATCACCAGCGCCTCGCCGATGGTTTGGACCAAACGGTTGCCGGGCATGGTCTCGCCCACGAACGCGCTGCCGAACATCTTCCGCGTCCGCGAATCGCCCAGCATGATGCAACAGTGCGACGTGCAATAGCCGCGTTCGTGATCGACGTCGCCGGCCTCGATACTGATGTCCCAAAAATCGCCCAGCCGGTTGGCCAAGAAGAACAGCGCGTCGAAATCGAAGATCGGATTCAATTCGGCGTCGGCAAACGCGATCTGCTCGGGCTCGATGCCGTATTCAACCAAAAACTCGTCAGCGAGCGAGCGCTGTTCAGCCGTCCACAACGGGGAGGCCGCCTCGTCTTTCACAGTTTCAATACTCATGATCTAGATCCTTTCGTAAAAACCCGGTGTGGGCTCCAGGGGCAAAGCTTCGCGCTATCCTCCCGCCAACTGCAGGTTGACGGCTGGTGTTTCGGTCGCGGCGAGGCCGGGAAAGTTTTGCCGCATCAACTCGGCGGCGGTGGAAAATTCGGTAAGGGCCTGCCGGCGGAAATGATCGTGCCAGTTAAGAAAATCGGCTTCGTTGGTGATGATCCAATAGCCGTTGGGCCGGCCTTTGCGCGAGCCGATCGGCAGCAACCAATCGCGGCGCAGGTGTTCGATCTGTTTCTTGAATTCGCGTTCCGCTACGCCCAACCATTCCTGTATCGGCGGGCGCGAGATCGGCCGCGTGGTCGTAAAGTGGCTCAGCAAGCAGGCCAACCGATAGGCACGTTCCTCCACGGCTTGGTTCGAACGCATCCGGCGTCGTAGTGCGCGGCGTAGTAACCGGCCCGCATCGGTCAGCGGCTGTTCACGCGCCGAGCACACCTGGCAGCGACCGCCGAATTTTCGGTCCGGAATCAGGCTCGTGTCCCAGCATAATGAGCAATCAAAGAAGAATTGAGGATGATCCGAGATCTCGAGTTGCATCTGCATCTCCCGTCCGGTTAACGTGGGTGCCACCGGCATCTGATTAATTCAAAACCCGCTCGTTACGGATGAAACGCCTTTTGTTTCATCAATGAAACAAAATCTTATACCCGCAAGGGCTGACTGTCAAGGAAATTTCACTTTAAGTTTGGACACGTGGGGAGTTCAGCGAGCGCGTTTTGGGCTCGTTACCCGTCTTCCTTTGCGTTCTTTGCGCCCTTTGCGCCTTTGCGTGAGACATCGTTTGATCACTAACGATCGATTGAAACAAGTTTTGTTTCACGCAAAGACGCCAAGGGATCGCAAAGTTCGCCAAGAAAACCAAACGGCGCGTCCGTTTCCGAACGCGCCGTTAGAGTTAATAAAATAAGGGACTTACTTACTGCCTAAGACAACATCCCCCGCCGATCCCCAGTAGGTCGCCTTCACGCCGGTGGTGGTGGTTAGCAAGTACCACACGCCGTTGCGATAGACCCCAATGTCGTCCTTGGTGTCGCCGTCGTAGTCGCCCACGACCGGCGTATCCGTCGATAGACCGAACGGAATCGCCTTCGATCCTTCCCTCGATTGCAGCAAGTACCAAGTCGCACCCGCCGGACGGAATACCGCGAGATCCAACCGTCCATCACCATCGAAATCGCCGGTCATCGGGATGTCACCGGCTTGCCCAAACTGCCGTGCACCGTAGTTGGTCGACGGGTCGGTTGACGTGTACCACATGCCCGTCGAAGGGCGGAAGACCGCGGGACTGGTCCGGGCGCTGCCGTCATAACTGGCCGGGACCGGAATGTCGCCTTCGATCCCGAAGTTCACCGCCAACAACTGCTGCGTGCGGCTGCTCAACGCGTACCACATGCCGGCTGACGGGCGGAAGACCGTGATGTCGGCGTGATTGTCGCCGTCGTAATCCGCCACCACCGGGATGTCATCGGCCAATCCCCATTGAATCGCGTAGTACAAATTGTCGCTGCTGCGATAGACGTACCAGGTACCAGCGCGGAAGACCGCCACGTCGGCGCGGCCGTCGCCATCGTAATCGGCCGGAACCGCACGGTCGCCCGCGGCGCCGAATTGCACCGTGCGCGGCGCCTGGCAGGAACAGTTGATGTACCAGCTGCCAGAACGGAAAGTACCGATGTCGGTCCGTCCGTCGCCGTCAAAGTCGGCGCTGTTCGGGGTCGCCGCGGCGCCGTTCGGCAAATAACCAACGAGCGCAAAATCGTCATCGTTCGAAGTGACCGGTCCGTTAACCGTGTGTCCCGCCGCGATGATCCGCCCGCCGTCGCCGATACCGACACCGTAGAAGATATCGTTGCCATTCGCTTGCGACATCGCCGTCACGATCGTACCGCAGGCCCCAAAGGTTTTGTCCAAACGGCCGTCCACGTTGAACCGGGCCAATGCAAAGTCGGGATTAATGCCATTGGCGCCGTTACGGCTGACGCCGGCCGCGACGATCTTGTTGTCGGGTTGGGCCACGATGTCCAAGATCTGGCTGTCGAAGTTGCTCAGTACCGGTACGTTGCGGCCGGTGCCGTTGAATTCCTGATCCAAACTGCCGTTGACGTTGTAACGAACGACGGTAAATTGGCTGCGGCTGTTGAAATAGCTCAACCCGCCGACGACGATCTTTTGCACCCCGGCCACGGTCGGGATCGCCACGGCGCGGGCCTGGTCCGACGCGCTGATATTCGTGATGACCTTGCCGTCGGTATCAAAGGTTGTGTCTAACGAACCGTCGGTGTTGTAACGCACCACGGCAAAGTCGTCGTTGAACGAACCGCCGCCGGCGTTAAAGCGTGCGTAACCCACGACGACGATCTTGTCTTCGCCGCCTACCTTCTGAATCGCGACGTCGTTGGGAACGTCTTGCGCGCCGTTGACGTTGGTCACGACCCGGCCCTCGGTACCGAAGGTGCCATCGAGCGTACCGTTGGCGTTCAAACGCACGGTTAAAAAGTCGATGTTCGAGATGCCGGTATAACTAATGGCAATGATCTTCTCTTCGCCATTCACCATTTGCGTGGTCATACCGCTAACGGACTCGCCGGATGCCGATTCCAACACGACCACCCCTTGGTTTCCGAACGTAGTATCCAAAGTCCCGTCCGTCGTGAAACGGGCGATCATCATGCGGGCTTGACCGTTGACCATGCTGTAGCCGCCGACCAAGATCTTGCCATCGGCTTGCAGGGCAACGGCGTTCGCCAGATCGTTCGAGGTACTGAACGATTTGACCACCGGTTGACCCGAGTTAAAGGTCGGGTCGGTACCACCATCGGAATTAAAGCGGATCAAAACGGTATCGGTGACCGAGTTGTTATTCGTAAAGGTAACACCGGCCACCACGATCTTGCCGTCCGGTTGCACCACCATAGCGTAAGCACGGTCCGCGCCGGTGCCGATCGGCTTGGCGATCTTGCCTTGGAACAGGGGGTCCAAGTTGCCCGCGGCGCGAGCGCTGCCGGCGGCGATGACGCACGCACAGGCCAAAGCGATGACGGTCGAAACCCAGCTCGCCGCCCGGCGCGTCCGGCCGCGCGATATCAGCCGCCGGTAGTAGGAATTGAAGTACGAATACATGATGTGGTCTCCCTTGAATGAATCGGTTATGAATCAGTTATGAATTTGCCGGAGCCGTAATCGCTCCCACTCACTAACGCGGAAAAAATTCGGGAAAGGTATCACGCGGCGAAGCCGCGTGGCCGGGGGATAGGGGACAGGGAATGGGAGACGTGCTGATTGGGGTGCAGGCCTAAGCTCTAAGCTCCAAGCTCTAAGCTCTTCTTCATAAAAAACGGCACGCCCGTTACCGAGCGCGCCGTTCATCCCCCCCTTGTTCGAAACCATTAAAGCATCCGCGAAATCCCGATCAGCATGGCGAATAACGCGAGCAAACCAAACGTTTGAATAACAAAGCTAACGGTCGATTGGCGCCGCCGCGGCCGCGGCAACCAACGGTGGCTGGTATCAGAAGATGAATACATATCGGGCCTCCAAAAACGTTATCAATCCGTAAAATTGCCGGGGAAAATCGTTCCCTGCATGTAACGCGCAATCCCGCGGCAAAAAGGATCAAGAGAACAATGGATAATGAACAATTAATAATGAATAATGGACGGGCCAGTGGTTTGCGGGATTCCCGGGCGGGCTTTTAACCGTACATTATTCATTATTAACTATTCATTATTCATTCCGTTATGAGGTATGTAGCGCTTTTGCGCGCGATCAATTTGGGGAAGCGGCAGGCCAAGATGGACCACCTGCGCGCGGTGTTCGGCGAGATGGGATTCAAGGACGTCTCGACCTACGTCGCCAGCGGTAACGTGCTCTTCAGTACCGGCATGAAGGACGAAGCGAAGGTGATCAAGAAGATCGAAACCGGCCTGAAAGCGGCGCTCGGTTTCGAAGTGCCGACGATCTTGCGCAACCCGGAACAGATGGCTGCGGCCGCCGCGCGGCTTCCGCTCGACGAACTGCGCGCCGATCCTAAGTTACGCATGTACGTCAGCTATTTCATGCGGCTGCCGACCGCGGCGGAGCGCAAGGCGGTCGAAGCGCTGGGAACGGATCTGATGGACTTCACCATGCACGGGCGCGAGCTGTACACCCTGATCCGCCCACCCGGCGATGTCGTCTTCGCCGCCAGTTATGTGGAGAAACCGCTGGGCCAACCCGGCACCGCACGCAACTGGAAATCGACGCTCAAACTGGCGGAATTGTTAAATCAGTAGTCAGTAGTCAGTAGGATGGACAATTCCTACTTTGATGCTTTGCGTTAATAAATTGCCACTAGCTTCAGCTAGTGGAAGGCGGAGAAAATGATCCCGGCTTTAGCCGAATCGGCAGTTGGGCTAAAGCCCCAAAGTTTTTTCTAAACACACCACTAGCTGAAGCTAGTGGCAACTGAAAAGTCCAAACCCGATCACCAAGTCCGGAACTCGCGCGCACTGTGAACGGTAAATCTTCGAAAAGAACTACGATCGGCAATTGGCGCGTTTCTGGGACGCTGGTGCTGATGCTTGTGTCGGGTTTGCTCGGGCCAGTTCAATCGTTGGCGCAAAACCCGACACCGCGCGATCCGCCTTACCCCGCGCACTGGTGGACGCCGGTTCCAACCGAGGGAGCGCCTGCTTGGGAGATCCTGCCGCAGGCCGCGGGTCCCGGCGAGGTCATTCTTTCAAAACGAAATGAGTTGGGGATCCTGTCGAACTTCGCGGCGACGCCGTTCACCTATCGCGGCAAACGGTACGCGAGTCTGGAAGGGTTTTGGCAGATGATGCTCTATCCCGAAGGTCCGCGGGATCCGCGGGCGCGGTTTCGGGGCATCGAGTGGAAATACACCCGCGCGCAGGTGGGGCAGATGACTGCCTTCGAAGCCAAGGCCGCCGGTTCGCTAGCGGAAGAGAATATGCAGCGGATGGGGATCGGCTGGGCCACTTTCGAAGGCCGGCGGTTTCTGTATCGTTCAACGCGGCCCGGCCGGCACTATCGGCTGATCGTCGCGGCCACCTGGGCCAAACTCCGGCAGAACCCGCGGGTGCGCGAAATACTCCTTTCGACCGGCGACCTTAAACTACGCCCGGACCATCGCGAAGAACCAAACGCCCCACCGGAATGGCATTACTACAAGCTCTGGGTGTACATTCGTCGAGACTTCCAGCGCAGGGCAGCAAACCGCTAAACAGGCCATGAATTTATGGAACGCAAGATGCCAAAGAAGCAGAAATCACGAGCACCTTCAAAGTCCCAACAACCGATGGTTTCGATGACAATGCCCTCGTCAGCGGGTCAAATCTCGGCGACTGACGAAAAGTTAGCCGAAAAATCGGAACTTCCAAAATCTGAACCTCCTAAATCTGAACCTTCGCGTTGGATAACGTGGACGCCTATTGTGATAAGCGCGCTTTCGTTGGTTGTCAGTGTCGGAATTGCGATTCGCTCGGATTATTTTGCGCGGGATACCCTCACGCATAATAAACCAGTGTTCCAGGTTTCGGCGATGGAGCGGACGTTTGCTGTTCCGAAGGAAAATGGAGACTCTTGGCCCAACCTCGAGGTTCCATTGACTATTACAAACGGTGGCAAGGATGATGCAAAAGGGGTGACGGTGAAAATCGCTCCGGATGTAATTAGAGGAAATTGCTCCGCGAATATGCATACGAATATGCCGTTTTACGCACGGGAATTGAGAGGCGGGGTTTCGCAACAATTTCCGGCCCGCATAGATGTTAGATGCGAATCGCGCGCTGTTGTGGAAATCAAACTTAATATTCTTGTCGAATATGGTGAAGACGACGTATTCCCAACTCATCATGAAAGCTTTATCGAACTAATAAAGCTGGATCCAACGAAGTCTCAAGCAATCTCACCTTAGAAGCAAAAAAAAAAGCGGCTTCTGTCCTCACCCCAGAAGCCGCGCATCACCCCATTGAGGGGTGACGGGCGCAAGACATTCAGCCAAGCGCCAGTTAATATGCGTATCGGCGCGCCCGGCAAATACTTGAGCCCAATTTTTCGCGCGGCCGCCACCTCCTCTTATGACCGATGCTCGCGGACAATTGGCGGATATTTACCGGAATGAGAGTGAGGGGGTCCGCCCCGCGCATGAAGAGGCCGCCGCGGCGGCGGGCTATTATCAGGATTACGTTTCATTCGTCGCGGCGGTGGCGCCGGACCCCGGTAAGTTGCTCGACATCGGATGCGGCGGCGGCTGGTCCACCGGGCTGTTTGCGAAGCGGGGCTATTACGCGGTGGGGATCGATCTGGCGCCGGGGTTCGCGGTGGGCAGCGAGCCCGGACGACGATTCACGCGGGCGGATGCGACCGCGCTCCCCTTTGCGGATGGTTCGTTCGACGCGGCCGGGATCTATCAGACGCTAGAGCACGTGGCCGAGCCGGAGCGGTTACTGGTAGAAACATTGCGGGTGCTAAAACCGGGCGGAGTGTTCGCCATCGTCGGGCCCAATCTGTTGAGTTTGGGCGCGTCGATGGGCGCGCTGACCCGTTGGGTGTGGAAGAACCGTCCGGCGCGGCGGATCATATTGCGCGATCGCGAAATGCCGCGGCATCCGTTCGGCAATACCTTGCCCGAGGTGGTGTTGACCCTGGCCGGTAACGCCGGCCGCATTGCGCGGCGATCGCTCTCGCGGCGGCCGATCTTGCAGATGCGCGAGCCCGATCTGCGGCCGCCGTTTCATAGCGATAACGACGCCTGTTTTGTCTGCAACCCGCTGGACCTATCCAAGTTCTTTCGCGCGCACAACTGCGAGATAATCCGGAACGGAAAGCCGGGCCGCCCGGCGATTACGCGGATGCTGGCTTCGGGGACTTTTTTGGCGGTGAGGAAAGCGGGAAAACAGCAAGTCGCACGCTAACCGTAGCTGAGTGTCTATCGAAAGACTCGCATACCACTTCTCCGCGAAATTAAACCGATGGTCTTTGGCTCATTACTGAAACCCTTCGCTCGAATAACCTCCACGGGCCGTTTCATTCCTGAAATCGACGGAATGCGTTTCATCGCTATCGCTCTCGTTGTGTTATTTCACTTGCGTTCACACTCGCTGTGGGTACGGCCGGCTGAATCTTATGTGGTTAACGCTAATGACGATTGGATTGCGCGATTGACTAGTCATGGTTATTACGGCGTCCAATTTTTCTTTGTTATTTCTGGATTTATTTTAGCGCTTCCGTTTGCCGCTCGGTGGCTGGAAGGTGGCCGTTCGGTTCCGCTCCGGCAGTACTACCTCCGCCGCCTCACGAGGTTGGAACCTCCTTACATCGTTTGCATGGTCGGTCTGTTTTTGTGGCTTGCCGTCTTCGCATCCAGTTGGAGTGTCGGGGCGCAGGACATGAGCACGGTCGCCCGAGGTGATCGTGCGGTGGCATTACTACCATCGTTGCTGGCAAGTCTGGTTTACCAACACAACCTCGTTTTCGGCCATGAGAGCTACATCAATTTTGTTGCATGGTCACTCGAGATTGAGGTGCAATTCTACTTGCTTGTGCCTTTACTGGTCGTTGTTTTTCGAGTTCGCACAAAGATCGCTCGCCGCATCGTAATCGCAATTGCTGTTTTAGCCATGGCCGCCGTTCAAGCTTGGTTAGAGCCGCGGATTCCGCTCATCCATCTAACGATCCTTGGCCACTTACAGTATTTCTTGTTGGGATTCATTTTGGCAGATATCTATCTAACGGACTGGTCTAAGCACCCTGCCACGAATTTCATGTGGGATCTTGCAACCCTCGCAGCGTGGTTTTGTTTGTTTGTGGTCTGGGAAAATCAGCTTTTCGTTCTCTGGATCATGCCTCTACTGCTCATGATTATCTACATTGCGGCATTTCGCGGACGAATCTCAAACTTAATTTTTCGGCACCCGTTAATTGTGACGATTGGGGGGATGTGCTACAGCATTTACTTGTTACACCCGTTTTTGATGTCGCGAATTGCACGCTTTACGGACAGATTCAATCCTACTGATTACTTTGCGATTCAATTTGTTGTTCGCTGCGTTACAGTTCTCCCATTACTACTCTTGCTGTCCGGCATCTTTTTTGTACTGATTGAGAAGCCCTGCATGGTTCGCGACTGGCCTCAACGGCTCTGGCGGAAAACACGGTCATTGTACGTGCGTTAATGAAATCCGCCGCTTAGGGTAAGGTTCTCCAAATGAATTGTCGAGTTGAAAGTTGATCCATTTGCATAAAGCGTGGTGCCCGCAGTAGTGCTGCTGGTCCAAACTACCGTTCCGTTCTTCACGTATGTAACACCACCCGCGAGATCTTTTTCTACGCGAAGCACGTCACCTACATTATATGTGTCTAAAACGCCGCTAATTGAACCGGATTCCGAGTAATGAAGCAATCCGCCGCCGCTGTTGTCGGTTTCCATGTAAAACGCAAAATCGATGCGGCTATAACCGCTGCCCGTTCCCGTCTGACCAAGCCCAAACATTCGGTAGCAAGCACACGCGTCATTCGTAACTGTAACCTCGACATATCCAGCCACGCCGTTGGGCAAACTTTCCGAACTCGAACCGCCGTTGTTCCACGAACCGGCGGAAGTCAATAACGTGTTGCCGGCGTCCACCGACGCGTTCGATAGATTGGCCCAGATGATGTTATGGGGTCCGGCGGCCGCGGCGATCGGGACCGGGCGGCGAACCTCCTGAGAGTTAGCAGTGAGCAGTAAGCAGTGAGCGGCCAGAAAGATGATCACGAGCGAAAGTACGCGGTGGCGTGCGGTGGCGTTATCCATTTTCCATTCTCCATTATCCATTGCTTTACATCGCCCTCCGGATGGTTATTTCAATGCCGATCAGGCGCGCGGTCGCGCCGATGGTGTCGCTGCCGTCGGCTCCATCGCGCAGGATCTTCAAATGGAGCAGGTTGCCCGGGCCGCACCCGGTCGCGGTGACCCCGGTCATCGACGAGGTCTGTAACCGATTGGCCGTGCCCGGCGCGGCCGTCGTTACGGTCGCGGCGGTGTTGAACGCGGGGTCGTCGGTTGCGCTTGCCGCCACGTCGGTGCAGACGGTGGCCAAGGACCATTTCGCGTTTCCGCTCGTCGCCGTGGTCGTCCAGATGATCCGGGCGTCGATCGCCCCCGCAAAGTCGGCGGGCAGGATCAACATGCTCTGCGCGCTCGCAGCCCCGGCGTCGGCGAAATCCAGCACTCCCTTTTGCGTATTCGATCCCGTGACGCACGCCGGCGAAGCGGCCCCACTGGTCGGCAGATCCCAGAACGTACCCGCGGTCGTATTGTTGCACCCGGCCGCGGCCAAAAAGACCTTGATCGGAATCGTGAGCGAATTCCCCGTCCCCTCGGCATCGATCGTCTTGTTGGTTAGCGTGTCGATGGTCGCCCTGCCCACCAGTGTATCGGTCGCGGCGGGCAGGGTTAGGGTCCCACTCGCGACCGCGGACGGCTGCACCGTCGTTGCGCCGCTGGTCGCACCGCGCAGGATCAACTGCTCGGCATACGCCCCCCGGAACCAATGCCCCGGCGCGCTCCCGAGGTCGACCATCCCTTCGCCGTCAAACGTGTTGATCGGGAGGATCGCCGACGAAGTGAAGTCGAAGGCCGGAATGCTATCGATATCCATTCGCAGCGTCAGCGCGTTGGTCTTCCAGATGAAAGCCGAAGCCGCCGGCGTGCCGCTGGTCTGAAAGTTAAAGGTAAAGTTCGTTTGCGACGTGTTGACCAGATATTCGGTCGGCGCCACGGTATGGCGTTCGGCCGCGCTCGCGCCCCAGTAATATTTGTAGGTATTGGCCGAACCCACGTTCGACCAGAGCGAGCCGGATTGAACCCCCATCCCCAAATGCTCGCCACTCGCGCCCGAGAGGAACAGCAACCGCGTACCCGTGGTCTGGTCACTGGTCGAGGGCGCGGCGGGCGTGCCGGCCCCAAACCCCACCGTCCCCGCGCCGTACCGGAGCAACGGCGAATCGGCCAACGCGCCCGAAGTCTTGTAGGGAAACGCGCCGTCGGTCAACGACCCCAAACGCGCGGGCGGCAACGTGCCGCTCGACAGATCCGCGGCCGAGCGCGTCGTAATATCGGCGAGCGACGACGTCGATTTGTTGATCTGAGCCCAGGTGTAATCGTTGGTCGCGGGCGTCACGGAACCCGTGCGCGCGTTGAAGGAACTGACCGGACTGCCCAACCCGGTGGCCAGCGCATTGATCGCCGCCGCGGGTAGGAACGAATATTGCGCCGACAAATTCGTATCGGTCACGGCGTACGGCGCTAGGCTGATCGACGTCGCCGCCGTGGCCGGGATCGCATAGACCCCGATCAATTCGCGCCGCAACGAACCCAGGCCGCTGAACCAAACTTGATAGAAGGCCTGCGGTGTCAGCGCGGTGGAGGGGTAGACGCTAACGTCGAACTGGCCGTTCGAAAGCACCGCCGAGACCGACGCCGACAAGGGGATCAACCCCGCGGGGCTCGTCACCTTCTGCGTCAAAACGAAGGTCACGGTGCCGGCGCGCGGCGCCCCGGCGGCGTCCACCAACGTGTCCACGATTCGGGTTTTCGCGTTGGTCACGGTCAGCGAAACCGTCGCGGGCGCGGTGGTGTCGCCGCCACTGGTAACGGTAAAGGTGAACGAATCCGCGCCGGTATAGCCCACCGTAGGCGTGTAGACCACGTAGCCGCTCGCGCTCTGCAACCCGGACAACGTGCCGTGACCGGGTCCAGTGCCGATGGCAAACGACAGCGCGGTCCCATCGGCATCCGCCCCTTGCAACTGCAGCAGGGTCGCACCCGCGGTCGACGCGGTGGCGCTAAAACTCGTCGCGGTGGGCGTCGCCGCGCGAGCGGGAATCGGTAATAGTACCGATAAGACCAGTAGGACCAATATCGAGGTAAGTTTTTTAATGCTCATTTTGCTCTCCAAGAAAATTTGTCGCGACGAACGATCGGCCTGTTTTGACCGGCCCCCGGCTCCCGGCCCCTAACCCCGGCGGCTTCACCGCCTACGCCTGGTGATGCTCGATCTCGACATGCGTGCCCGGCCCGAATCCACCGCTGCCACCCGATCCGCCGCTGCCGCTATTATTCGCAAAGGTGACCGTCAGGATGTCCGAGGCCGGGCTGAACGCGCCCCCGGCCGACACCGACGCCCGCACGTAGATCGTTTCGGTACCGCTACCGCTCGGAGCCCGGGTGATCGGTGACGTATTTGGCAGTTTGTCCGTGACCGGCGTATCGGTTATTTCGGCATCGCTCATGTCGGCGTTCTGCGAAACCTCGACCCGCAACCGGCGCGTGAACCGCGAGAGCTCGATCCCCAACTCGACCGCGGTAAAGGTGGCATCGGTTCGTTGATTCAAGACCGGCGCTTCGGTCACCCGCTTGATCGGCAGGGCGATCGAGTCGGCATCGAGCAGTTGGGCCACATCGGGCACTCCGTCGACCGTGAACCGGCGTTGATAAAGGCGCAGGTTCCGGTCTCGATCCGGATTCCACTCCCGCACCAGGGCGCCCCCCGGCGCGACCGTTCCGAGCAGTTGTGCCTTCGCCGGGTCCTCGCCGTCGTAACCGCACCAGATCTCGACGGCCACGGTCTCGGCTGTCGTCCGTCGCCGGAAGGGCTGCCGCACGGTCGCCACCGACAGCGAAACGCCCCGGCGGGCTTGTACTATTAACGTCAAGCTCATGGTGTCTCCGTGGTTACGATTTCCAGCGCGCCGGCCGCGCCCAGATGGTCGGTATAAAACCGCACGGTCGTCCCGGCGGGG
>JADMIO011367286.1_pt1 | contig 13311 bp, 11 predicted proteins | sample 8958161 | NCBI WGS metagenome assembly JADMIO01 (sample SAMN16585339, study PRJNA669376) | soil metagenome | isolation source: Crop rotation soil | place: USA: Cullars Rotation, Alabama | collected 2011 | reverse complement strand
AGTTGATCTCGCCTACCGCCTCTCTGTGCTTCCCCATCACGCGCAGGAACGGCTCGCGGTTCTTCTCGTAGCCGGCAAACGGGCCGCCGTGATCGCGCGCGACGCGCGCCGACTGCGCGTAGGCCTCGCCCGTCATGGCCGCGGTGATCGCCGCCGCGTAGGCACGCCCTTCGTCGCTGTCGTAGGGCAGCCCGCGCGACATCAGCAGCGCGCCGAGGTTCGCGTAGCCGAGACCGAGCGGACGATATTCGTGCGAGTTCTTCTCGATCGCCTTCGTCGGATAGCTCGAGTTCGGAACGATGATCTCCTGCGCCGTGATCATCGTCCGGCACGCGGCCTTGAACGCCGCGACGTCGAACTCGCCATCGTCCTTGACGAACTTCATCAGGTTGATCGACGCCAGGTTGCACGCCGAGTCGTCGAGGAACATGTATTCCGAGCACGGATTGCTGGCGTTGATGCGATCGGTGTTCGGGCAGGTGTGCCACTCGTTGACGGTCGTGTCGAACTGCATGCCCGGGTCGCCGCACACCCACGTGCCCTCCGCGATCTGATGCATCAGGCCGCGCGCCTTGTAGGTGTCCATCACCGCGCCGTTGGTGACCGCCTTCGTCTGCCACTGGTCGTCGTCGAGCACCGCGCGCATGAAGTCGTCCGTCACGCGCACGCTGTTGTTCGAGTTCTGGAAGAAGATCGAGTTGTAGGCGACGCCGGTGAACGAGCCGTCGTAGCCCGCGTCGATCAGCGCCCACGCCTTCTTCTCTTCCTCGACCTTGCAGTTGATGAATTCCTCGATGTCGGGATGATCGGCGTTGAGGATGACCATCTTCGCCGCGCGCCGCGTCTTGCCGCCGCTCTTGATCACGCCGGCAAACGCGTCGTAGCCCTTCATGAAGGAGACGGGGCCGCTCGCCGTGCCGCCGCCCGCCAGCAGTTCCCGCGATGAGCGGATCGAAGAAAGATTGCTACCGGTGCCCGAGCCGTACTTGAAGAGCATCCCCTCGGTCTTGGCGAGCGTGAGGATGGAGTCCATCGTGTCCTTCACCGCGTTGATGAAGCACGCCGAGCACTGCGGCGCGGCCTCGAAGCCGCAGTTGAACCACACGGGGCTGTTGAACGCCGCCTTCTGATAGACGAGCAGATGCTTCAGTTCCGCGCTGAACGACTGCAGCGCATCGTCGCCGGCGAAGTAATGCTGCTCGCGCGCCCAGCCGGTGATCGTGTCGACGACGCGGCCGATCAGCTGCTTGACGGAGCGCTCGCGATCCGCCGCGCCCATCTGGCCGCGGAAATACTTCGAGACGACGATGTTGGTCGCCTGCTGCGACCAGAAGGACGGGATCTCCACGTCCTTCTGCTCGAAGACGACCTTCCCCTTTTCGTTGCCGATCACGGCCGAGCGGATTTCCCATTCGATCTCGTCGAACGGATCGACGCCGGGCAGCGTGAAATAGCGTGGAAAATCGAGGCCCGGGACCGCAGGTGTCGCCTCCACGCTTTTCTTCGCGCGTGTGTCGACGGCTCCGCTTGGCGTCTGGGCAGGCCCTCTTTCCATGCTTCCCCTCCGAATCCGGCGCGCACTTACCCCCGTAGAGCGCGCGCAAAAGCTTTGGTTGTGGTTTGCGCTCGGGGTGTCCTGGGGACGCTAGGCGGCCTTGTGCTGGGATAGCTTCGGGCCGTTTCAACCTCTTTGAGCGCGGGTGCGATAGTGCGCCCCGCCAGTCTGCCTTGTCAAGCGCAAACCACAAGATGTTGCGCTTGGGCGTTCGCAATATCTATCTAATTGTATCAGATGGGTTTAAAGCACGGCCGGTGGCAAGTGCAGGAACGATGCGGATTTAGATCGAAAACGGGCTAAGCTCTGCCGCCAATGGCCGCTACCACGCAGATCGTCGAAGGGCTCTGGCAGATCAACCTCGGCGCGGTGAACGCGTTCCTTCTCGACTCGTCGAGTTCGCCTGGCGCACGTCCGGGCGAGCTCACGCTGATCGATACGGGGGTACCGGACAGCGCGAGCAAGATCGTTGCGGCGATCGAGTCGATCGGCAGGAAGATCACCGACCTCACACACATCATCGTCACGCACTGCCACCCCGATCATGCCGGAAGCGTCGCGGCATTGAAGAAGATGAGCGGCGCGCGCGTCTACATGCATCCGATCGATGCGGCGATGGTGCGGAAGGGTGAATCCTCGCGTCCGATGACGCCGTCGCCCGGGCTGCTGCGCGGCCTGATGTATCGCCTCTTCATTCCGAAGAAGCCGACACCGATCGACGCGTGCGCGATCGATCAGGAGATCAGCGACGGCACCGAGCTGCCCATCGCCGGAGGACTGAAGGCGATTCACGTCCCCGGTCAGTGTGCCGGCCAGATCGCGCTGCTCTGGCCGCGACGACGGGTGCTCTTCGCCGCCGATGCGTGCGCCAACCTGCCGAACTTCGGCTACGCGCTTTGCTACGAGAGCCTGGATGATGGCAAGCGCAGCCTGCAGAAGCTGGCGGCGCTCGACTTCGATGTTGCCGTCTTCGGCCACGGCGGTCCGATCAAGACCGGCGCATCACAGAAATTCCGTCAGACATTCGCGTCCTGACCCGCGTCAACGCGCGAATCTGTTCCGACCAACGGATTCTCGCGCTCGCTCGTTTAATAGGATGTGAACGGGCTGCCTATGGCCGGCGTCTTACCAGCGGCATTGAGTTCGACTGCAGCAGAGCGCCTGGCGGCGCTGTTCGATGCCCATCACGAGCGGCTGTATCGCCTGGCGCGGCGCCTTGTTCCAACCGCCGATGATGCCCTCGACCTCGTTCAGGAAACCTTTCTCAAGGCTGCGCGTGCGCTGAACTCGATTCCGGTTGGCGGCGCCGGCCAAGAAGCGTGGCTGGTGCGAGTGCTCGTCAATCTGCAGCGAGACCGCTGGCGCAAGGCCGCGGTTCGCAGGCGGCACAACGTCGAGCCGCACCGCCCCGCGGTCGCCAGCGCCAATGCGGAAGACGCACTGGTTGCGCACGCGGCAATCTGGTCGGCGCTCGATGCGCTCGCTCCCCGTCGCCGCGCCATCATCGTCATGCACGAGCTCGAGGAGCTCGCGGCAACGGACATCGCACGGCTGCTCGGCATCAGCGCGGTGACCGTGCGCTGGCATCTGGCGAGAGGCCGCCGCGAGCTGGCGCGCGTCCTCAAATCACCGGTTGGAGAAACGCCATGACAACGTTGAAAGACATGCTCGGCGCCGCCGATCCGCTGCGGCACGAGAAAGCGCCAACCGGCGATCAGCGCTCCAGGCTGCGCCACGCAATCATGGCGGCGACAGCGTCCGCGGCGGAGCCAGCACGCATCCACCGGCGGACGATTGCGCTGGCTGGCGCGTTCGCGGCGGTGGTCGTTCTGCTGGTCATCGCTTCCTCATCGATGTGGCCGTTTGCCGGCTCGACGGCGCAGGCGGCCATCCGGTTCGAAGTGCGCCTCGCCGAGGAGCAGCCCGTCGCGGGCTTGACCGCCGCGCGCGTCGCCAACTCGGGTCGCACGGTCTACCTGCATCCCGAGGTTGTCGTGACCAACACCGACATCGCATTCAGCAACGTCATCCCCGGCAACACGCCGTCGCAGCAGTTCTGGGTCGACGTGCGCCTGACGGCTGCCGGCGCCGACAAGATGCGTCAGGCGACCGCGAACCACCTTGGCCGGCCTGTCGCGATTCTGATTGACGGTGAAGTCGCGTCGGCGCCCACCGTGAAATCACCGATCGGCGCCGCTGCCGTGATCAGCGGAGACTTTACGCGCGCCGAGGCTGAGAAAATTGCCAGCGGCATGAGCGCGTATCAATAAAGCGGCGCGTATCGCGCTGTCGTCCGCGGCTCACCCTCACCGCTTCGCCGTCTGCACTCTCGCGAGAACGCTGCTCGCTTCCGCGTCCGTGACGTAACGGTCGGCGTCCTCCTGCAGCAGGAAGCGCTCGGCCACGAGCTTCTTCGCCGCCTCCTTCACCGCGCTGACGTACCCGTCGTGCGATCGGTAGCGTTCTTCGAGCGACTTGCGCGGATCGCCTGACGCCATCCGCTGCTCCTTCGTCGCCGCGAACGGGATGAACGAGCCGGTGAGCGGACACATGCTCGGCGCGCGGAAGCCTTCCTTGCGCACATTCCAGCCCGTGTGCGTGCCGAGCGGCACGCGCGTCTCGATGGGATGACTTCCGGCGATGTCGAGGCCATCCTCGTTCGGTTTCGGGACGTAGATCGTGTAACGCGCTCCGATCTTCGGCGGCACCTGCGTCAACGTGCCGCCTTCCGGCTTGAACGCCGGGCCGAAGTCGAGCAGCTCGAGCCCGTTCACCTGCGCCGGAAAACGAACGCCGCGGATCTTCGGAAACGCCTTGCGCGCATCATCAGTCGAGACCAGCGTGCCAGCCGCGAGCGTTGGATAGTTGCTGTCTGGCGGCGTCACGCTTTTATCGACCCACGCATCGAGCGCGACGAGCAGCGCACGCAGCGTCGGCCCGTGATAGACCGGGTTGGTCGGGTACTCGCACATCTCGTCCTGGCCCGGAAAGCTGCGCGGCGGATTGTTGCCGCCGTGCTGGAGGCTGGAGAGCAGGTAGAGCCGCACGTTGCCCGGGATCGGCACCGCCTTGCCGGCGGAATCGACGACGTTGAGCGAATCCTTCATCTCCCAGAACTCACTTTCGGTGTCGGTCTGGAAGACGAACGGATCGCTGTTCGGCCGCTTCGCCAGGCCATCCCGAATCTGCGACACGGGATCGATCGTCACCGCAAACGTGAACGGCGGATAGCTGGTGCCGAGGAAATCGTGACGGTCGTCTTCCTCCGCAAACGTGTTCGGATCGGCAAAGGCGACGTTCGCAAACAGCCGATGCGTTCCCGACTTGTGCACCCACAGCGCATCCTGCACGCGGCGATGCGATTCGTCCTCGTTGAACCCGAGATAGAGAAACTCGCGCTGATACTCGCCGCTCTGTGATCCGCCGAACGAATAGACACGCGTGATGCGTTCGTCGAGCGGATTCGCATTGCCCGCCGCATCCCTGGTCTCGTACCGAAGGAACGATCCAACGTCTCGCGTGACGGCGTAGGCAAGGCCCATGACGATCGGATTTTTCGCCTGGTAGATCAGCTCGTAGAGCCGATCGGCGCGGAAGCCGTCGAACAGGCAAATGTTGCTGTCGTTCGCGGCGAGGCTTGCCTTTCCGCTTGGACAGGTGCCGAACGCCCACGTATCGGCGGCCAGCGGCGTCTTCGGCCCGTTCACGCTGTCGCGCACGGTCAGCGTCGCGTGCGCCGTGCGGGTATCCGCAGCGGGGTACGCCTTGAAGTTCGCCGCGCCCTCGAGCGGCAACGTGAAGGTCCCCTTCGCCGGAATCGTGCGATCCGAGTATTCAATGCGCACGGTTGCGACGATCGGCGAGCCATCGGCATTGACGGCCACCGGGAACTTCGGCACGAGCCGCCCGTTGCCGGCGACGAGATCCCCTTCCCATCCCGCGTCGACGATCGTGTAGCCCATACGCATCAGGAAGCCGTCGCCCACGTCTGCCGCGGCGAGCGGATTGTTTCCGCCGCGTCCGAAGTTGAAATAGCTGATCGCCTGCTGATTCCCGCGGTTGTTGATGGCGTAGAAAATCTTGTGATTCCCCTTCGACGGATCGACGGGCTTGAGGATGACGAAGGGCGAGCTGAACTCCACCATTCCGCGCGCGTTGCGCGGTGCCTTGTCGATGTTGACGATCACGGCGTTGAGCGGGTCCTTCGGATCGATTTCAAAGTACGCGGTGCCGTCGAGCCGCTCATAGGCGCCCGTTGCTCCGAAGGCCGTCCCCTCCGCGAGCGGACGCTTCTGCTCCACGACGAAGCGGACGACGCGCGCTTCGCCCGGCCAGGCGGCAACTAAGGTGATGAGCGACAGCAGGATGGCGACTTTCCGGCACATATGTGCGGATGATATTCGACCTTGACGCCACCGGCGGGCGGGCGTTCAATAGGCCCGTCTTCATGCGAGGGTGGTTCGGCCGCGCGGTTACCGTGGCAGTCGGAGTACTCGTCGCGCTGTCGTGTGCCCCGCCGGCTGTCGCGCAGACCGGCGCGCCTTATAAAGCTCCGCGCACCGCCGACGGCAAGCCGAACCTGAACGGCATCTATCAGGCGATCACCGAAGCCTACTGGGACATCGAGCCGCATTCCGCGGCGGCCGGACAAGTGCGCGAGCTCGGCGCGAGCAATGCCGTCCCTGGCGGTCTCGGCATCACTGATGGACCGCTTCCCTACAGGGCCGACGCGCTGGCGAAGAAGAAAGAAAACTTCGCCAACCGCATCACGCTCGATCCCGAGGTGAAGTGCTACCTGCCGGGCACGCCGCGCGTGATGTACATGCCGTTCCCGTTTCAGATCATCCAGACGCCGGCCTACATCATGATCGTCTCGAGCTACGCGCGCGCCGTGCGGACGATCTACATGACGAATCAGACGGAGGCGCCCGCGGACAGCTGGATGGGATGGTCGAACGGACACTGGGAAGGTGACACGCTCGTCATCGACACGACCGGCTTCAACGATTTGAGCTGGTTCGATCGCGCCGGCAACTTCCACAGCGACCAGCTGCACGTCGTCGAGCGCATCACCGCGACCGACGCCGATCACCTGGCCTACGACGCCACCATCGAGGACCCCCAGACATTCACGCGGCCGTGGAAGGTCAGCCTGCCGATCTACCGCCGCGTCGAGAAGAACGCGCAGCTGCTGGAATTCAACTGCATTCCCTTCGTCGAAGATCTGCTCTACGGGAGCCTGCGGAAGCCCTCGAGCAATTAGCAGGAGACGGCATATGCGGAGACGACTCGCGGCGGCGACGGCCCTCGGATTCGCGATAGCGCTGGTCCTCCTCTCGACGACGGCGCTGGCCCCCGTAGTCCTGGCGCAGGGGGCGCAGAGCCGCTACAAGGTGCCGCGCCTGGCGGACGGCCATCCGGATTTCCAGGGGTTCTGGAACAACACGACCTACACGCCGCTCGAGCGGCCGAAGGGCATCGACCGCGAGTTCTTCACGAAAGAAGAAGTCGTCGAGCAGATGAAGCGTGCGGCCTCCGAAGAGGCCGAGCAGACGACGCCGGGCACCGTCGCGGACGTGCACTACGACTTCACGCAGTTCGGCCTCGACAAGAGCCAGGCGCCGCTGGCGGTGAACCTGCGGACGTCGCTGATCGTGGATCCAGCGGACGGCCACCTGCCGCCGATGACGGAGGAAGGCAAGCGGCTGAACGCGGCGCGCGACGACGCGCGCAAGAAGGCGGGCCCGATCACCGACGCGGCGGAGAACCAGCCGCTCTCGGTGCGCTGCATCCAGATGGATCGTGATGGTCCGCCGATGCTCGCCGGCGCCTACAACAACAACTATCAGATCGTGCAGAGTGCCAACACGGTGATGATCCTCGTCGAGATGCTGCACGACCCGCGCATCATCCCGACGGACGGCCGCGCGCCGCTCCCGAGCAGCATCCGTCAGCTCGACGGCAGCTCGCGCGGCCGCTGGGACGGCGACACGCTGGTCATCGAGACGACGAACTTCACGGATATGTTCATGTTCGCCGCCCAGGGCGCGAGCGCGGACATGAAGCTGACCGAGCGTTTCACCCGCACGAGCGACGACACGCTGATGTACCGCTTCACGGTGGACGATCCCCGGGTGTGGACGCGGCCGTGGACGGCGGAAGTGCCGTGGAAGAAAGCGATCGGACCCATCTTCGAGCACGCGTGCCACGAGGGCAATTACAGCCTGACCAACCTGCTGCGGGGCGCACGCGAAGACGAGAAGCGCGCGAAAGGAGCATCGAAATGAGAACCACGTTCGTCGTGATGGTCGCCCTTGGTGCGTGGCTCGTCGCGGCGCCGCTCGTCGCGCATCACGCCTTCTCGTCGGAGTTCGACATCACCAAGCCGCTCAAACTCACGGGCACGCTCACCAAGTGGGAGATGATCAACCCGCACTCGTGGTTCCACATGGATGTCAAACAGCCTGACGGGACGATCGTCCCCTGGCTGGTCGAAGGCGGCAGCCCGAATCAGCTCATTCGCCTTGGCGTGACGAAGAACACGTTGAAGCTCGGGACCGAATTCACGATCGAGGGGTATCAGGCACGCGACGGCACGAACAAGGCCGTCGGCCGCAACTTCATCCTCGCCGACGGCTCGCGCTATCTGTTTGGCGGGTCGGCTCCCGGCGCGGGCGGCGCGGAGAACAAATAGGCGGGTCTAAAGACCCGCCTCTACGGACGTAGAGGCTACGGACGTAGACGTAGAGGCGGACCTTCAGGTCCGCCTGGCGAGAGGCCTCCATGAGCAACCACGACAAATCGCGGCGCGCATTCCTGGTGCGCGCCGTCGCCGGTGCGGGCTCTGTCGCCGGAGCGGGGCTTCTACCCGATGCGAGCGCGCAGAATCTCGATCAGCACCAGGACGCCGCGCAGACTCATGCGACGGGCCCGGTCCAGGGCGCGTTCTTCAACGCCCAGGATGCGGCGACCGTGGCCGCGATGACCGAGCGTCTCATGCCGGGCGCGCCGGGCAAACCGGGCGCGCGCGACGCAGGCGTCCTCAACTACATCGACCTCGCGCTCTCTGGCGCGTATGCGGAGCTGCAGGAGTTCTATCGCCGCGGGCTTTCGCAGCTCGACGCGCATTGCCACAAGACTTACAACGAGCCGTTCGTCCGGTTGGACAGCGGCAAGCAGGACGAAGTCATCGCGGCACTCGAGCAGGGCAAGGCCACCGGTTTCACGTGGCCCACGGCGCAGGCGTTTTTCGAGACCGTTCGCACGCACACGATCGAAGGCCTCTTTGCGGATCCGGTGTACGGCGGCAACAAGGACTTCGCCGGCTGGCAGCTTGTCGGATTTCCGGGCGGGCAGGCGGTGTACACGCCGGCCGACCTGCAGAACAGGCAGGCATTCACGCGCGCGCCGATGATGGGGCTGCAAGCGCAAGCCGGCAAGCGGCCAACGACCTGAATCATGGCCACCCAGAAAACTGACGTCGTCATCGTCGGCGTCGGCGCAGCCGGTGGAATCCTCGCCGCGGAGCTGACAAAGGCGGGGATGAAGGTCATCGGCCTCGAGCGCGGCCCGCGTCACGCCACGGCGGACTTCGCGGGCCTCGATGAACTGCGCTACTTTCAGCGGCAGGATCTTCGTCCGCACGCGAAGCGGCAGCCGGTCACCTGGCGGCCGAACCGCCGCACGCGAGCGAACCCGATGCCGGTTCTCAACTACGGCAACCAGGCCGGCGGCGGAACGGTCCATTACGGCGCGGTCTCGTGGCGGCTGCACGAGGACGATTTCCGCGTGCGATCGCAGACGATCGAGCGCTACGGCGCATCCGCCATCCCGAAGGATTCGTCGGTCGCCGACTGGCCGTTGACCTACGCCGAGCTCGAACCTTTTTACGATCGCGCCGAATACGACCTGGGCGTGTCGGGCAAGGCGGGCAATCTCGGCGGCCGCAAGATCGACGGCGGCAACGTCTTCGAGGCACCGCGCCGCCGCGAGTATCCGCTGCCGGCGCTGCTCTCGGATCAATCGGGCGTGATCTTCGAGGAGGGCGCCCGCAAGCTCGGTTATCACCCCTTCTCCACGCCACGCGCCATCCTCTCGCGGAACTATCAGGGACGGCCTGGCTGCAGCTACTGCGGTTTCTGCCAGGCGTTCGGCTGCCACATCGGCGCGAAGTCGAGCATCCTCGTCACCAAGCTGCCCGAAGCGGATGCGACCGGCAACTTCACGCTGCTCACCGGCGCGATGGTTCACCGCGTCAACAGCGACGACAGCGGCCGCGTGACCGGAGTCTCCTACTGGGGCATCGACGGCTCGGACAACACGATCGCAGCGGAGCTCGTCATCCTCGCGCCGTTCATCTACGACAACACGCGTCTGCTCCTGCTCTCGAAGACCGCGCGGTTCCCCAATGGCCTCGCCAACTCGAGTGGTCACGTCGGCAAGCACGTGATGGCGCACATCGGCGCGCGCGTCTTTGTCGCGTTCGACGATCGCTTCGTCAACATTTACATGGGGCCGAGCGCGCAGAAGCACACCGTGGACGACTTCAACGCCGACAACTTCGATCACGCCGGCCAGAAATTCATCCGCGGCGCGCAGATCTCCATCACGCCGGCGGATCTCGAAGCGGGCCCGATCGGCACGGCGCTCGCCATGAACCCGCCGCCCGGAGTCCCGCGCTGGGGCGCCGCGTACCGCGACTTCCTCGCGACCTACTTCGCGCGCTATGCGGCGCTGGTCGCGCAAACCGAGAACCTGCCGTACGCCGACCAGACGATCGACCTCGATCCGAACGTGCGCGATCAGTTCGGCCTGCCCGCGCCGCGCGTGACCTACGACTGGCGGCGGCCGAACGAAGTTGCGCGCATCGAGTTCCTGTTCGGCAGGCTCGAAGAAATCGGCCGCGCCATGGGCGCGAGCCACGTCTGGCGCGCCCCGTCAGGTTCGGGCGCACCGGGCGCGCATCATGAAGGCGGCACGCGGATGGGGAGCGATCCGAAAACGTCGGTCGTCAATCGCTACGGTCAGAGCTGGGATATTCCGAACCTGTTTGTCGTCGGCAGTTCGACGTTCCCGACGATGAGCGGATTCAATCCGACGCTCACCATTCAAGCGCTCGCGTATATGAGCGCCGACGCGATCGTCAACCGTTACAGAAGCAAGCCAGGCCCCCTCGCCTGAGACGGTTAGTGATCCTCGGCGTGGTGCTTGACGTACTCGGCCTGGGCGATCTGCTTGTCCTTGTAATCCGGACTCTGCGCGATCTGGTTCCGCGCCGCCTTGACGTTGGCCTTCGTCCGCTCGGCCGTGCTCACCGCGAACCCGGACATCAGCCTCTCGAGGTCGCATCCCCCGCACGCTGGGCAGACTGGTTCCGTCTTCGCGGCCGGCAGCAGGAGGTGCTCGAACCGCCGTCCGCACGCCGTGCATGAGTACTCGTGAATGGGCATCGCGCCTCACTTCGTCGCGGTTCTGCTCGCATCCTTCGCCGGCACCTTCCCCGTGTACTGCAGGACGAAGGTCCCCCACTTGTCGTCATTGAGGTAGATGTTGCCGCGGGCGTCGACGGCGACTTCCTCCGACCAGTTCACCGGCGAGTCGTGCGGGCCCGTCTGGCTCGGGAGGCCGGCTCGCTCCGGCGGCATGAAATAACCGACCTCCGTCGGCAGATTCGGGAGACTGATGTCGAACACGCGCAGGCCGGCGTTGAACCATGTGATGAACATCAGATCTCCGGGCTGAGCGACTGCCGGATTGTGCAGTTCCTGATTGGTATTGTGCGGTCCGAAACGTCCGCCCTTGTCGCAGAAGTCCTTGTAGGGCGCGTTGGCCGGTGGCCGCGGCGGCGGGAAGATCGAGATGAGCCGCGGTTTGGCGGGATCGCTGTTGTCGATCAGTCCCGCGAAGTTCATCCCGTTGTCCTTGCACCGTTCCGCCATCGCTTCGGAGCTCACGTAGAGAAGCTTCCTATCCCACAACGGCAGGACTGTATGAACCGACTGCGTGCCTACGCTGGCGAACGGTGGCGTCATCTGCAGCCGGCCAATCACCTTGGGCTCCGCTGGATTGGTGATGTCGAGATTGACCACGTCGGGCGTGTACCCGGTCGAGAGCATTTTGCCGTCGGGACTGATGTTGGCCGGTCCGTGAAATCCGGGGAGCGGACCGGACATCGGCTCGCCATCCTTCTGGCCGGGCTGCCACCACTTTCCCACCTCTTTCGGGTGCGCCGGATCGCTGACGTCGACGATCACCAGGATCTTGCCTCTGAAACCCGCATACGACGTGGACAGATACGCGTACTTGCCACCGGGATAGGAATTGCGATGCGCGCCGGCGGTGCCGTTGCCCCAGCGCGCGATCTCCTTCGGGTTGATCGGATCGCTGACGTCCCAGAAGATCATGTCCGGCCCGGGAGCATTTCGTCGATCGAGCGAGGTGATCATCAGGTTGCCGTGGACGGTCACCTGCGACGTGATCCAGTCCTTCGGGCCATCGTACGGGATGAATTTCACGTACTTCGGATCCTGCGGGTTGGTCACATCGAGGATGCTCCATCCCAGGTCGAAGGAATGACCCATGTAGAGATACCAGCGTCCGTTGGCCGGGTGATTGAGCGCCATCTTGAACGCGCCGTAGTGTCCGCCCAGACCCGAGAATCCGATCACCTTCAGACGGTCGCCCTGACCGCCGGGCGGGATGGGATCGGCAAGCGCCGTCGCCGATGCGAACGCGGCCATCACGAGAGCGATCGCACAACGCGTAAGCCACGTGCTCATTCTCTTCCTCCTCGCGTGATCAGGACGATTCGGAACGCAGGCCGAGATGATAATCGCGAATCGCGGATGAGAGGCTGGAGGGCGAATCTTTCGACTCGCCCCCGGGTGCACAGGCAGGTTGATCTTGCAGATAGCCCCGCCACTTTCGCTACGGGGTGAGGAAACTTTCGAACTGTCCCTCATAAGAGCAGGGGGTATGCCAACTCGATCGCGCGTCGCCGATCGCGTGTGGCCGCGCGTTTTTCTAATCAATTCGAGAATTCATCAGGCTGCCTCGACCGTGCTGCGGTTCAGGCGCAAATGGCAGGGCTGCGCGCTACCAACGCGTGGGTAGCTCAGGCCACACGCTTGTGGTACTGCCGTACCGCGACCATAAGCACAACCACAGCCGTGGCTGCGAGGATCAGGAACGGCTGAGCGATCTCGGCGGGCCCTGCGCCTTTCATCAGGATCGCACGCGAAATCGTGACGAAGTGCCTGACCGGATTGATCATCGTCACCTGCTGGACCCACGGCGCCATGCTGTCGATGGGCGTGAACAGGCCGCTCATCAGCAGGTAGATGTTGACGACGAAGAAGGTGACGAACATCGCCTGCTGCTGCGTATCGACGAGCGCGGAGATCCAGAGGCCGATGCCGACCGCGACCGCCAGGTAGACCGCGGCCACCACGAACAGGAGCGGCAGGCTGCCACGCATCGGGATGCCAAAGACGAGCTTGCCGATCAGCAGGCCGAGCGACAGTTCGATCAGCCCGAGGACCCAGAAGGGCATCAGCTTGGCGATGATGAACTGCCCGCGCGTGATCGGCGTCACGTTGATCTGCTCGAGCGTCCCCAGCTCCTTTTCGCGCGCGATGTTCTGCGCGCTGAGGAGCGAGCCGATGATCGTCATCAGCGCGACGAGGATGCCGGGTACCATGTAGTACTTGTAGTTGAGGGTGGGGTTGTAGCGGCCGCGCATCCGCACATCGATCGCC
>JADMIO011302033.1_pt1 | contig 13312 bp, 11 predicted proteins | sample 8958161 | NCBI WGS metagenome assembly JADMIO01 (sample SAMN16585339, study PRJNA669376) | soil metagenome | isolation source: Crop rotation soil | place: USA: Cullars Rotation, Alabama | collected 2011 | reverse complement strand
CTGAGGCGTCGTATCCGCCGTACCGAGGGGCACGAAGACCGATCTCGTGAACTTGATCTTGCCCTTGCTGGCGTTCGCCCACCGCTCCAACTGCTGGACGCCCGAACGACCGCTTGCGTTGTCGGGTGCAAGAGCAGCGAAGCTCTTGATATTCCGCTTGATCATGTACTCGATCATGCTCTTGCCTTGGATCGGATAGTCAAGACCAGGACCAAACGTCCGCTTCAACCGGTTGAAGCTGCCGTCCTGCGTGCCGGGGATCTTCAGCGCATTGTTCTTGTCGATCGCCGCTGCGCATGGCAGACCCTCAGCCTGGGTCGAACCACAGAAGATGAAGTTGTACTTCGTGGCGCTGGAAGCCTGAAGGGCGGCCGCCGTCGCCTTCGCGCCGTCGCCAACGTCATCGATGATCGTGACCTCAACCTTGTGGCCGTTGATGCCACCCTGACTGTTGATGTAGTTAGCCGCAGCCTTCGCGCCAGCGGACTCAACCTTGCCGATGACGCCGAGCGGACCGCTCATCGGCATGACGTACAGGGCCTTGAAGGACCCCTTCTTGAAAGGCTTTGTGGCCGCTTGGGCGCCGGGCGTGCCGGACAGCGTGGCCATTATGACTGCAGCGATGGCGCCTATGCCGCCGACAAGCAGCAGCACACGCGACACTCTACAGCTTTGCGTAATAAACACTGCTCTCCTCCTCCTGTTTTTTCTGAGTCCCGCCGGTAGCGAGAACTAGGCGAATGACCGTGCCTTGATGGATACCTGACTTTCCAGCGAAATACCGGTCCAAGTTTTCACGGGCCTGTTCCGCGGCGGAAAACGCCCCCAGTGGGCAGGTGGATCGGGCAGTCGGTCCCCCGGCCGCTGCATTCCCACGCCCTCTCTGCTCCTGATGCTAGATCACGCCATAGCCCATCGGGTCCGAGTCGTATTCGTCACGAGCCGATCGCCAATCGGACTGGACCCGAAGATGAAGACCTTCTAGAACGGGACGGCGCGCAGCCACGACACTTGATGCTTCGAACGAAAGCGGTAGTCAATGAATGACACAACAGAGCAGGTGCGGGAGACTGCCGAAGTTTTCGCTGCCTGCAACCACCGAGACGCCGATTTACTCCGCACGCTCCACACCGACTACGTCGCTCTGGTGGCTATCGCCGGACTGACCGACGCCCCCTCCTGATCTCCGATGACTGTTATCGACGCACAGCTTCATGAACCGACGGTTTCCCTGAGCTGGGCTGACTCGGACAAGGAACTCCGCAACCAGGTTTTGACCGAACTCCAGTTGGCTCTGTTGCAGTCAGCCGGCGTCGACCATGCCGTCCTCTTTCCCATCGACCTCGAGTGGGGCCTCGGAGCGGCCGCCCAGTTTCCCGAACGTTTCGCTGTCGTACCGGTCATCACTGCCGGTGGTGCCTGGGGCGGCATAGACGCAGGCGCCCCAGACCTCGAAGAGATCATCACAGAAACGGTCGCTAACGGAGCAGTCGTCGGGTTGCGGATCCTACGGACCCTGCCGAGGCATGAGGGTTCGCCCGGGATCGCCCCGCTGCGGTCATTCGAGCGAGCGGTCACAGCCTGCGAGTGCAATGGTCTCCCACTGTTCATGTCGACAGCTGGCGACCTTGAAGCGCCCGCTGAAATCGCCAGGCGTCACCCGGACCTGACCGTCATCATCGACCACCTCGCTCTCCCACAACCCCCGACACACCCACGCGAATCGCCTCCGCTCAAGTCAATGCCAGAAGTACTGGCCCTCGCTGCCATCCCCAACATCGCCGCAAAGCTCTCCGGCCTACCGACCCTGTCTCAGCAGCCCTACCCGTACCCGGATCTCTGGCCTCATCTGCGTCGCGTCATCGATGCATTTGGCTGCGACCGATTGATGTGGGGATCGGATATCTCACGCATTCAAGGACGCGTCGGCTTCGATATCCGTATCGCCGCCGGCGAGCAGCAATACGAAGGCAAACACACATATGCCGAGGCTCTGCTCTACCTCCGGGAGACAAACGAGCTCTCTGAGAGCGAGAAAAACCTAATCCTCGGTGGCACTGCCCAGAAGCTCCTGCGCTGGGCATCCGTCTCACTCAGTTAGCTGGGGCCGAGAGCCGCCGCTGGACCCCGCGATGGACCCCGCCGTTGGGGTCCGCAGCGGTTTCTGCGACCGGGGGGTATTCTCGCCGCAACGCGAGCGGCCTGCCAGCATCTTTCTCCTAGCCCGCCGAACGCGGTTGGGCAAACCATGTAGGAGGAGAAATGTTGAATATGTTTGGTCGCATCGCGCGGCCGGGCCGTCGCGTGCTGGCTGCTTCAGGTGCAGCGGCGGCGCTGGCGGCTCTTGTCATGGCAATGGCCGTGAGCGCCAATGCCGCCAAGGCGCCGTTCAAGGTGTTGCTTGTCGTTCCCAAGAGCGGACCGTTGGGGTTCGTCGGCGGCATTGCGGAGAACGGCACTAAGGCCGCTGCCAACGTCATCAACAGTCAGGGCGGCATCCTGGGCTCGAAGGTCGAGGTCAAGACAGTCGACGATGCTGGCCAGGGCGCGAAGGCTGTTGCTGCTGCCCTGCAGGAGACGTCGGCAACGAAGTACAACCTGATTCATTGCGGCAACTTCGGCGATGACGGGCTGCCCTGTTCTGCGGCGATCAAGGGCCAGAACGTCCTTCAGATCCCGCTGATCTCCGAGAAGCAGAATCGACGATCGCAAGAACTATCCGCGGACGTTCAGCTCGGGTGGTCTGTTTGAGCGTTCTTCTGCGGCGATGGCGGCTTACCTGAAGTCCAAGAAGGTCAAGTCGGTCGCGATCATCGACGGTGATAACGCCACGGGTCGCAACGCCGGCGACATCATGGGCAAGCAACTGGCGAAGGCAAAGATCAAGGTCACCAAGACGGTGTTCGTCCCGGTGACTACGGCAGATGCCACGCCTCAGGTGCAGCAGGCACAGGCCAGCAATCCGCAGGCGATCATGATCTCGGGCTTTACGCCGGCGAACATCCCGATCATGCGCGCACGCGCCAAGCTCGGCTGGAACGCCCCGATCTACGGTGACTGGCTCGTCGCTGCGGCGAACCTGGGCCCGCTGACTGAGGCGGAGCGCAAGGGCATCACGCTGCAGGTCTGGCCGCACATGGTCAAGGGCAGCAAGGCGCAGCGCACCGGCGAGTTCCGGAAATTCTCCGAGGAGTTCTTCAGGCTCAACGGACCGTCGATGCCGCTGTCGATCGTGGCAGCAATGAACACGTACAACCCGCTGATGCTTGCCCGTGCGGCAGCGATCAAGGCCAAGACGATCAGCGACGGAACCAAGCTGGCCAAGGGCCTGGAGAAGATCACCAAGGGCTCGCAGGTCAGGGGCTTCGTCGGCTCCAAGAAGCAAGTGCTCTACTCGAGCAAGCGCCACTCCTGGGGCTCAGTCTCGAGCTCCTGGACCTACGTCAAGGCTGGCCCGTCGACCAGCGGTTACATCACTCCCGACAAGTAGGTCAGACATAGTCTTGGCGCTGCTCAACACCAGAGCCAAGACTTGGTTCTCATCACGAAACGAGGGCTCAAATCGGGGGCCGGATATCAAATCCGGCCCCCGATCCTATGCAGCGGTTCGGCACCATTCGGCACGGCTGAGGGATCGCCTTCGATTTGGCTCTAGCAAGCCAAAGGACCGTCTTGGCCGGCGGTGAGCGCTAGCCCCTCAAGACGGCGTCGTCAGGCTGTGGGTTCTGGGCGGGGTCCCACTCCACGAGCACTGACATCGGACCTCCGACTACTGCGGAGGGGAACTTCTCAAAGCTCTGACCGTCGACCAGCCTCATGTGTGGCAACCGGGCCGAAAGCCGCTCCAGGTTGATGCGAATCTGGAGGCGCGCGAGCGGCGCGCCGAGGCACTTGTGCGCCCCTAGACCGAACGTGAGGTGGCGCCGCGCGTTCTGGCGGCGGAAGTCGACCTTGTAGGGATCGGGGAAGACCGCCTCGTCGCAGTTGCCCGAGGCCAGGATCATCATCACCTTCTCGCCCGCTCTGATCTGGACGCCGCCGACGACGGAGTCCTTGACGCACAATCGACGCCACGTCGCGATCGACGGTCCCAATCTGAGCACCTCGTCGACGCCGTTGGCGATAAGCGAGGGATCGCTGCAGACCTCGTCCCACATCTGCTGATCCTGAAGCAAATTCGTGATTCCGCCGGACAGGCTGTTGGCCGCCGTCTCGTGCGCGGCCACCAGGGCCTGGAATGCAAGCGCCGACAGCACCTCTGTGTCCATGTCCTCGGGGTCGCGCTGGTAGGTGCGGATCGCATGGCAGATCGTGCCCGGTCCCGAAGGGTCGTCCAAGAAACGCTCAACCAGGCTGCGGGAGTAGTCGACGTAGCGAGCCATCGTGTCCGCCGCCTCGACCTGTTCCTCATCGCTCGGATGGCCGTTGGAGAACATGGCAAAACCCTTGGCGAACTTGCGCGCGGTGGCCGTATCGGTGTCAGGAATCCCGCCATATTCCATCGCGACATCCGCAGGAGCCTCCCAGAAGAGCTCCTTGACGAGGTCCGCGTTCCCGCGTCTGATAAAGCCGTCGATGTAGCCGTCGACGATCTCCCTCACGCGTGTTTCCCAGACTGCGACGCTCTCCTCGGTGTACGGATCCTTGACCTTCTTGCGGATCTTCATGTGCCGCGGCTCCTCCATAACCGTCAGCGTCGGCAACGGCTTGAAGTCGTACTCAGCGAGCTTGCTCTGCGCCGCCGGGCAGAGTGGCCTAATCGGTTGCTGCGTCTCACGAGGCGAGAACGACCGCGTGTTCACGAAGATCGTGCGCATGTCGGCGTACCGGGCGATCACGTACATGCGATAGATCGGGCTCCAGAATACGGGCATCTCCCGGCGCGCCCGCTCCATGAACCGACCTGGATGAGCAAGAAAACCAGGGTCGAGAGGATCGAAATCCTCCCAGACCGGTGCATTGGACATCTCGACGGTAGAAGCCATTCGCAGCCTGCGCGAACGTTACCAGTGGCGGGCTACGCGAGACCGTCATTTCGCAAGACTGGGCCGGGCGCGTACAACGCCCGGCCCATTTTGCTCACGGTTGCTGGTTAGCTGCCTGGTACTTGGACGCCGTCGACCAGATTTCCGGCCTTGATGAACGTGAACTCGTTCGGCTGGATCTGTGGTGCGTGGCTGCCCTTCTTGGAGTACACGGTCTTCAGGCCGACGACTCCGGGTGCCTGGCTGACCTTCTTGATCTGGCCCATCGCCTTGATCATCTTCCCGGCATCGGTGGACTTGGCGTTCACTGCGGCCGCCCGGGTGAGCATGATCGCGTTGTAGGAGACCATGTGGGCGATCAGCGACAACGCAGGCTTGGGGTCATAGACCTTGACGTTCTTGTAGAACAGCTTCGCCGCCCGGGTCTTGGTGTCCTTGTTGCCGGCGATCGTCACGCCAAAGCCCGAGATGAACTGGCCCTTGCGCTCAGCATCGCTGAGCACCGACCCGTAGTTGAACGGTGACGCCGTCGGATCCATGTACACAGGAACGGTCACGCCAAGCTTCGCGCGAGCCTTCATGATGTTGACGTTCAGGACGCTGAACCCGACGACCAGGATCGCTTGCGGATTGTCCTGCATCGCCTTCTGAATCTGCGGCGTCGCGTCGCTGGTACCGGCCGGAACGATCGTCGTCCCGGTGATCGAGATGCCGAACCTCCCAGCCTGCTGGGAACCAGCGGCGGCCAGATCGCGAGCAGCCGGTGAATCCCCGAGCATGATCGCGACCTTCGTCTTCTTGTCCTTCTTCATCCTGGCAAACGCGGCGTCGACGTTGACCGTGGGCGCGCCGAGCGTCGCGAACGTGTTCGGGTAGTTCTTCGCGACAGCGAGATCGCTGATCCCGCTAGGAATGACCTGTAACACCTTCTGCTTACCGATCGCCGCCGTACACGGAAGCGCAACACCAGCATTGATGCCGCACATCACCATGTCGTACTTCTTCTTGCCCATCTCCTCCAACGCAGTGGCCGTCCCCTTCGCCCCGTTGCTGGTGTCGTCCTTGTAGGTCACATTGACCCGTTTGCCGAGGATCCCCTTCTTTCCCTTCAACGGCACGTTGTTGATCGTCTTGACCGCAGCATCCATACCCGCGCGCTCAGCCTTGCCCGATACCGCAGCAACACCACTGAACGGCATGATTGCCAAAATCTCGAACGTGCCCGCCGCAGCCTGAGCATTCTGCCCGGACATTGTTGCCATGAATAGGGCGACCACCGATAGCAGAAGCCCCACCACAGGCGAGGCTCGACGCACCGTCAACGGGCGACGTAGAACGTTTGTCATTTACTCCTCCTCACAACGGTTGATCCGATACCACGAGGCCGGCATCGGTTACGACGATTGTGAGCCGTGATGATCCGTGCAGCTAGACCAATTCCGCATTGCCACATGTCGGACTTGTTATCGGGCGGCCAAGCGACTTGTCCCGGCTGCGGGAGCCGTTTTCGTGGGCCTACGCAGGGTTTCGCCCGGACCTCAGATCACGAATCATGATCCGCGTGTCTCGCGTCCAGCACTGCGATCAAGACCCATCCAGCCCCTTTTGGGCCGGCCCGGTCGCTGTCGTGGCGGTGGTGTCGTGGTGGCTGGGTTCGATGGCTTTGCGGGCGATGCCGTCGTGGTGGGCTGCGATGGCGACGGCGTCGGCGACGGACGTGGCGACGTGGCGGTTGAACACGCTGGGGATGATGTAGTCGGCGCTGAGCTCGTGGTCGGTGATGGTTTCGGCGATCGCGTGCGCCGCGGCGAGCTTCATTGACTCGGTGATCGTCGTTGCGCGCACCTGCAGCGCGCCCCGAAAGACGCCTGGGAACGCCAGCACATTGTTGATCTGGTTGGGGTAGTCGCTGCGGCCGGTTGCGACGACCGCGGCGGTCCGAGCCGCCTCCTCGGGCGCGATCTCCGGGACCGGGTTGGCCATCGCGAAGACGATTGCGTCGTCGGCCATGTTGTGGATCGCCTCGATCGACACAGCGCCGGGCTGCGAGAGCCCGATGAAGACATCGGCGCCGGCGAGTGCTGCGTCGGCGCTGCCACGCTTGTCGGGGTTGGTGAGCTCGACGTAGCGGGCTTTGACGTCATTGAGGTCGTCGCGTCCGGCGTGGACGACGCCTTTGCTGTCGCAGCCGACGATTCGCCGGGCGCCGGCGGCTTGGAGCATCTTGGTCACTGCGATGCCGGCGGCGCCGATCCCGACGACGACGACCTTGACGTCCTCGATGCGTTTGCCGACGACGCGTAGCGCGTTGAGGAGCCCGGCGAGCGCGACGATCGCGGTGCCGTGCTGGTCGTCGTGAAAGACGGGGATGTCGAGCCGCTCGCGTAGACGCTCCTCGATCTCGAAGCAGCGCGGCGCGGAGATGTCTTCGAGGTTGATTCCTCCGAAGCTGGGAGCGATAGCCTCGACCGCCGCGACGATCTCATCGACGCTTTGGGACGCGAGGCAGATCGGCCACGCGTTCACACCGGCGAACTCCTTGAACAGCTGCGCTTTGCCTTCCATCACCGGCATCGATGCCTCCGGCCCGATGTCGCCGAGCCCGAGCACTGCGCTTCCGTTCGTCACGACAGCGACCGAGTTGCCCTTCACCGTCAAGGTCCACGCGCTCTCCGGGTCGCCGGCGATCGCCATGCACACGCGAGCGACCCCCGGCGTGTACGCCATCGAAAGGTCATCGCGCGTCTTCAGCGGGACATTTCCATCCATGTGGATCTTGCCGCCGAGATGCAGCAGGAACGTCCGATCAGAGACGTTCTCGACCTCGACACCCGACACCAGGCGGGCTGCCGCAACGATCGCGTCAGCGTGCTCGGCGTCGGTCGCGAGCACGGACACGTCGCGCACCTTCGCTCTTTCCTCCACGCGCACGAGATCGATCGCGTCGAGCAGGCCGCCGGCGTCGGCAATCGCCCGGGCGAGATCGGCGAACACCCCGGGTCATCGACCAGACGCGCACGGATCGTGAGACTGAAGGATGCGGAATGATGCGCCATAGGATTAGGAAGCTTCCTGGTATCGCCGACGCTGGAGAGTCATGGCCGCGGTTGTTCGCGTAGCAGTTGATGCGTTCCTTCGAGGTGCTCCTTGAGCAGCTGCGCTGCCTCGCCACCGCGACCGGACGTGACCGCGGCGGCGATCGCGCGGTGCTCGTCGAGGCGCAGGCGCGCGCCGATGCGCGCGATCGCTGCCATGGTCATACGGGCTTGACGGTCACGCAGCGAGTCGTAGAGCTCCAGCAAGATCGCGTTGCCCGAAGCCTCGACGAACAGGCGGTGGAAGTCGCGGTCCGCCTCCACGAACCCAGTGACGTCGCCGTCGTCGATGAGCCGCTGCTGGTCGGCAATCGCCGCGGCCAGCGGCGCGGACAGCTCGGCGCCCACGCGAGCCGCCCGCCGAATCGAAAACGTCTCCACGAGCTCACGCGTCTCCATGACATCGGCGACCTCAGCGGCCGAAACCGGCACGACCAGCGCGCCACGCTTGGGATACAGCCGCAAAAGGCCCTCGGCCTCAAGCAGCAGAAACGCTTCGCGGACCGGCGTGCGACTCAGGCCCAGCTGATCAGCAACGTCACCTTCGCTGATCAACTCGCCACCCATAAAACCCCCCTCGAGGATCTGCTGTTTAGCGAACGCGTAGGCCGTTGCCGATGCGGACATGATCGATGTATATCGCATCCTTCAGGCGACGCCGGTGGGCGCGGTTGGTTTCGCCGTCGTGCTGGTTTAGCTGGCTAGAACGACGACAGCTTCCACACGCTCCGTGCTTCGTAGGTCTGACGTCGAGAAAGGGTTGATCCGTACTCGTGGAGGGCAGCACTGTTCTGATGATTGCGAGAATGCTGCCAGCGATGCCGGAATCGGTGCGGGTTGCGCGTTCTTTTGCAGAGCAAGCAGCGCGGCGCTGCGGCCTGCCCAGCCCAGTGGTGGAAGACGTACGTCTGGCAGTTTCAGAAGCGGCGACCGATGCCATCGTTCACGGCAGCGCAGACGGCGGCATGATCCGCGTGGAGACACTTATCTCGGACGCGGAACTGCATGTGCTAATCGGCGATTCGCGCGTCGGGCCGGCATCCGCCGACGATCCGTCAGCCGTAGGGCTGGGCCTCACGATCATCGAGCAATTGACTACCCACGTCGAGTCGTTCACCGACGATCAGGGTCATCAGGTTCACATGACGTTCGCCCGCCCGCAGGCCGACGGGAACAGCTAGGCGCGCCGCAGCAGCAGCGCGAGCGGTTCGCCGCCTTGCCAGACGTGTCCGACTTATCAGTCGCTGTCGTAGCGATCGCCGAGCAGGATCACTGCGCAGGCTGCATCGACGGCTCGCCACGCGCCGGGTGAGCGGAGTGCGGTCGCCGGACGCTTGCTCTCTGGATTCTCCGGCCGGCCCAGCGGAGTATCGGCCGTTCGAGGCAGTACCAGCTGATCGCGCCGAGGGCCAGTGAGGGGAGGAGGACCGCAACGATCGCTGCGGCTGGATGATTGGGCAGCATGTCGTGTGCAAGCAGGACCCAGAGGACAGCCAGGTGCCAGAGGTACAGGCCGTAGGAGACAACGCCCACCCACCGGATCGGCGTGTATTCGAGCAAGCCCGACCGGCCGCCCGCAAGCGCCGCGACGACCATGCCAAAGCCGACGCCGGCCGGAAGATCGCGCACGACATGGCCGGCGAACCCGGTGCCGTTGCTGTGCCAGATCCCATTGGACAGAACGATCAGCGCTCCGACGGCGAGTATCGCGCGACGCGCCGCAGCCGATCGCGGCGCCGGAAGCGCCGCCGCGGCGATCCCACAGCCGAAGATAGGGAGATATGTGGGCATAGAGGCAGTCGCCGTCACAGGCCAGCCGAGCGCCTCGGACACGGTGCACCAGGCAAGTCCAGCGGCGACGAGAGTTGCGGCCGTAGCCAGCCCCGCGACCCGCGCACCGGCGCGACGAGCAACCCGCGCGAGCATCCAACCGGCGGCCGGGAGCAGCAAGTAGAAGCACAGTTCGACCGCGAGCGACCACGCCTGCGGGAGCACGAGGCTGCGTGTCGCGCCGGTCTGGAACTGTGCAAGGGCTGCGAACAGCGGCAGCTGGTCCAATGAGGCCGCTCGACCAGATCCGATCTGCGGCAGCAACACGAAGGTTCCGATCAGTGCGGCCCAGTAGGCGGGAAGTATTCGTGCCGCGCGACCGAGGACGAAGGCTCGCACCTGCGGTAGCGGGCCGCCCGCGTCGGCGGCGGCGATCCACGGTCTGACAAGCAGGAACGCGGACATGACGAAGAACGCCATCAGCCCGACCCGTAGCTCGCCGATCACCGCATCGAGCAAAACGTTGTGGCCGAGATCGTTGGCACCCGTGTAGATCCAGACGTGCAAGACCACGACGCCTATCGCCGCAAGGCCACGCAGACCGTCCAGACCAGGAAGATGCGACCTCCTTCCGTGCATCAGTTTGGAATACCCAGCACAGCTAAGGAAACGCGAACTCCGCGCGCACACTCTCCCGGGTCGTGGGCCAGATCTTTATGCGTCCTTGGGTGGTTGTTGCGGCAATCTTCAGGATGAGGCCGCAGACTCAGTGACCTTCATGCATCTCCTCCTTGCGTGACGGGCCGACCCACTCTCGTGGGTCGGTCTTTTTTCGGCTGGGTCGAGGCCCGACGCGGTACCGGTAAACGCGAGGGAGTTGCCGCCGGAACAAAAGCCCACTCGAAGCAGACGATCCGAGCGGGAGGTCCGGACGTCGCGACGCTGCCTGGCAGGGGTAGCGGCAGCGACGGGCTTCGAGTGGACTTTTCACGCTAGTGGGCGACCGCTGGTTTTCAGCCCACCAGGTAAGCGTCCGGACCACGGTCCGGCTCGGGGTCCGCTTGCGGAGTGCGAGGGCGAATGCGCTTTGCGCTGCGGCCGAACCGATTCGTTCAGGCGCTAGATCACTTCAACGGGCTCGGGCTCGAGCGCAACGTCTCCAAGCCCGCGGAGAACCATGAGATATGCCGTCGTCGAGCCAACGATGGCCAGACACAAGCTGATCGCGGCGAACGATATGGCCGAACCTTGCTCTCCCAGCCCGGACAGCGGCGCGAGCAGAGCGCCGAATCCGAACGTCGCGAAGCCGATAAGCGCCGAACCCGCGCCCGCCACCTGAGGAGGGTGATCAGCGAGACTGATCGCGAGGACGTTGCCTTGGATGAGGCCCCAGCTTCCGAGGATTCCGGACAGGCAGACCTCCAGCGCTAGGAGCCCGAGGTCCCCCGCCGCGACGACCATAAGAGCGATGGAACCACCCACGAACAGGATCAGGCCGGTAGCGATCAGGGTGTGGGGCGAGTAGTGGTGCACGAGATGGGAGTTCGCCTGGTTGCCGGCGACCATCGCAAGTGCATTCAGCCCGAAGAGCACAGCGAAAAGCTGAGGTGAGGCGCCATAGCCGTCCTGCATCACGAAGGCCGCGCTGGCGACATAGACGAGCACGACGCCGGTCATCAGCGTGATCGTCAGAAGACACCCGAGGAATTTGCGGTGCCGGAGCAGCGTTCCGAACGTTGACCACGTCGTAGAGAACGAGCCAGAGCGTCGCCGACCGGCCAGAAGCGTCTCGGGAAACCAGAGCGCCGCTGCGACCAGAAGCAGCGCGCCGCCGCCGCCGACGACCAGGAACGTCGCCTCCCACGAGGCGAAAGTGAGGACCTGTGCGCCGATCAGCGGGGCAACGATCGGCGCAACGCCGTAGATCACGACCAAACGCGAGTAATAGCGAGCAGACTGTTCGAGGTCGAAAAGGTCGCGCACCACCGATCTTCCGATGACAATCCCCGAGGCCGCGGCGGCGCCCTGGACCAACCGGCACACGACGAGCGTTGCCAGCGATGGCGCCAGCGCGCACAGAACAGACGCGGCGACGAACAGCACCAGTCCCACCAGCAGCGGCAACCGGCGGCCGTATACGTCGCTCAGGTAGCCGAACAGCAACTGGCCGGTCGCCAGTCCCGCCAAATACAGCGAGACGGTCAACTGGCTCGCCGACATGGAGACCCCGAGGTCAAATGCCATCGTCGGCAACGCCGGGTTGTAGATATCCATTCCCGCCGGCCCCATCGCCGCCAGCAAGCCCAGGAGCAGGAAGAACCGCTTGCTGCTCGTCTCAGGCCAAGATCGGGCAGCCAGGAAGCTCTTCATCATGCGAGCGCAGCCACGCTGCGGGACGGGTGGCCGGTCCCGAACTTCATCTCACCCGTGGCCTCTGAATCGGATCGAGTCTATTGAAATTCAGTGAGCCAGTATCGGCTTTCGTGTGGGTGTAAATCGAGCGCCGAGCAGGTTCTTGGTTCAGTACTCACCTTTCTGGGGAAACCGGACGAATGTTCTACCGGTTGCTTTTCGTGCCAGGTAGTGCGCTCGTCCTGTCGGCGGCAATGGCGCTCGGCGCACCAGGAGTCGGGCTGGGGCATGACGTCAACACGCCGGCGGGCCATCAGGCCGAGGATGAGGTCGTTCACGACGCTGCCCTTGAGGCGCGGCTCAACGGGGAAACGCGGCGTCGTTCTGCCGAAGCCTCGAGGACGACCGCTGCGCCGGTCTCGGCCGATCCCGGGCAGGTCGGGCAGTGGGGTCCGGTCGTCGACTGGCCCGTCGTCGGCATCCACGTGGCGCTGCTGCCGAACGGCAAGGTGCTCGCCTGGGATTCCGTCGGGGACGGCGCGACCGAGAGCTTTCCGGTGCACGACTTCACGCGAGCCACTGTCTATGACCCGGCAACGGGCACGCAGACGCCGGTCAACGTCGACACGGGCTTCAACATCTTCTGCGCCGGTTTCGCCCATCTGATCGATGGCTCGCTGTTCATCGCCGGCGGCAACAAGGATGCCCAGCTCAACGGCATCGTCCAGACGCATCTGTTCAACCCAGCGAACAACGATTGGAGCCTGGGACCCAACATGGCCGCCGGCCGCTGGTATCCCTCGGTCACCCCGCTGACGAACGGCGAGATGCTGATTACGGAGGGCGGTCCGGACATTCCGGAGGTGCGCAAGATCGATGGCAACCTGCGGACACTGAGCACGGCGTCACTCAACCTGCCGCTCTATCCATGGATCGACGTGGCGCCCGACGGGCGCGCGTTCTACTCCGGTCCGGATACGACGCTTCGCACCCTCAACCCCGCCGGCAGCGGCTCGTGGCAGAGCTTCGGCCAGCGCGACGGGATCAACCGCAGTTACGGCAGCCACGCCGTGTACGACGTGGGCAAGACGCTGGTGGCCGGCGGTGGTC
>JADMIO010826489.1_pt1 | contig 13313 bp, 10 predicted proteins | sample 8958161 | NCBI WGS metagenome assembly JADMIO01 (sample SAMN16585339, study PRJNA669376) | soil metagenome | isolation source: Crop rotation soil | place: USA: Cullars Rotation, Alabama | collected 2011 | reverse complement strand
CTTTCCCAGGAGCCGGCCGTCGGCGTCGGCGCGGGGCCCGAGCCGCTCGGCGAGGAGGATGAGCGGCACCATCCTCCCGCCGGCCAGGCCGTCCTCGAGCGCCTCCAGCATCAGCTGACGCGCGCCGCGTCCCGCCTCGAGCGCGGCGGCTGGCGCGGTCGGGTCCGCCGACTCGTCGAAGTCTCCGGCCGCGAAGAGGACGAGCTCGCGGGCGTCCTCCTCCGAGAAGCCGCGGCTCACCCACTCGCGCTCGCGCTCCGCGAGGCTCGGCTCCGGGAGCGCGGCGCGCACACAGCGTGAGCGGATGGTCGCCAGCAGAGACTCCGGCCGCGTCGAGGTCAGGATCCAGCGGATCCGCTCGCCGGGCTCCTCGAGCGCCTTGAGCAGGGCGTTGCCGGCCTCGAGGCCGAGCAGGTCCGCACGCAGGATCCGCGCGACGCGGCGCGGGCCCTCGTAGGGTCGTCCGGCCGCGAAGGCGAGGCCCTCGCGGATCCGGTCCACGCGGATCTGCACGCCCTCCGGCTCGATCGACAGGAAGTCCGGGTGGATCCCAGCGTCGGCGCGGCGGCAGCTCGAGCACGCCTCTCCCGATTTCTCTCCGGGACAGAGAAGCCGCGCCGCGAGCCGGCGCGATTCCTTCTCGAGACGCGACTCCGAGCTGGCCGTCAGCAGAAGGGCGCACGGAAACCGCTCGGGCGATTCCGCGAGAGACTCGAGAAGCCGTTCGATCGCCTTCGCCGTCACGGCCCGAAGCGCTCCGTCACGATTCTCGACGTCTCCGCGAAGACCGCCGCGGCGTCGGCCTGCGCGGGCACGATCACGACGCGGTCGGGCTCGCGGCGCGCGATCTCGAGGAAGCGCTTCCGCACGCGCTCGTGGAACGCGAGCTCCTCGGACTCGAACCGGTCCTTGCGCGCGTCGCGGAGGCGGGCGCGCGCGAGTCCCTCCGCGGCGTCGAGGTCGTAGAGCAGCGTCAGATCCGGGGCGAGACCGTCGCGGACGCGGCCGTCCACCGCGTCGATGAACGCCGCGTCGAGCCCGCGTCCCGCCGACTGATACGCCTCGGTCGAGTCGCTGAAGCGGTCGCACAGGACCCATGCGCCCGCCGCGAGCGCCGGCCGGACGACCTCGGCGAGATGCTGCCGCCGGTCCGCCTCGAAGAGCAGCCACTCCGCGATCGGATCGAGCGGCGCGCGCGCGCCGTCGAGCAGCAGGGCGCGCAGGCGCTCGCCGAGCGGAGTGCCTCCGGGCTCGCGCGTCGCGCGGACGTCGCGGCCCGCGGCGCGGAGGCGCTCGTCGAGCAGGCGCAGCTGCGTGGATTTCCCGCAGCCCTCGACGCCCTCGAAGGTGATGAACGGCACGGCCGGAAGAATAGCCCAGCGCCGCGGCGCGTTTGGGAAGTCGGATTCCCGTTAACATGGTGGCTTCTCGGGGGTTTTCTTTTCGGTCGAGAGGAGAGAGCTCAGTGCGTGAGGACGGCGGGCCGAAGCCCGCACCCCGGCCCGGCTGGCTGCTGGCCGTCGGCTTCGCCGGGCTCGCGATCGCGATCGCCTCGATCGCCGACATGTTCTCGGCGCGCCCGTACGACGGCATCGTGCCGGTCCCCTACGGGAGGACCGGGATCGAGGTCCGCGCGACCGTGCCCGGCAGCCCGGCCGAGAAGGCGGGGATCAAGCCCGGCGAGTGCATCCAGGGCATCGGCAAGCGCATGGTCAACACCAGCTCCGATGCCTCCGCCGAGCTGCGGCGCCACAAGATCGGCGAGGGGGTCGGATACCTCGTGCTCCGCGGAGGGTGCCCGAGCCAGCCCGGCGCCGTGGAGTCTTCGCGCGGGGAGCTGCGCACGGTCCGCGTGCAGCTCTCCTCCGAGCGGCTCGGCGGGAAGACCTACCTCTACGCGGTGGTGGTCGGGTTTCTCTTCTTCCTGATCGGCCTCTTCGTCCTCATCCGGGTCCCGCAGGAGCGGTCGGCGCGGATCTTCTTCCTGCTCTGCGTCCTCTTCCTCATCTTCTTCGTGTGCCGGCTCCGCCCGGCGTCGTACTGGTGGATCGACGTCTTCGTGCAGAACACCGGCACGGTCAGCCTGTTCCTGCTGCCGGCGGTGTTCCTGCACTTCTTCCTCGTGTTCCCGTCGCCCAAGCGGCTGAGAATCGCGCGGCCCGACGAGTGGACGGGGGAGCCGCCCGCCCGCTGGAAGGTGCGCCTGCAGGACTTCCTCTCGGCGAGCCCGGGACTGCTGTACCTGCTCTACGCGATCCCGCCCTTCGTCTTCCTCTACGACGTCTTCCGCCAGGTCCAGGGCGAGAAGGTGACGGTCCTCTCCGGCGCCCCGCTCTCCTCCTGGATCCTGCTCGGCGACTATCTCGTGCTCGGCCTCGTCGTGCTCGCGCACTCCGCGTTCACGCTCGAGGATCCGCGCGAGCGCCGTCAGGCCTTCCACGTCTTCGTGGGGACGATCCTCGGGACGGTCCCGTTCGTCCTGTTCTTCATCGTCCTCCCGTCGGCGTTCGGCATCGACGAGTACGCGTTCTACGGGATCATCCCGATGATCCTCATCCCGCTGACGTTCGCGTACGCGATCGTCCGGTTCCAGATGCTCAACGTCCGCGTCGTCGTGCGGCGGACGTTCCTCTACGCGGCCACGACCGCGGTGCTGCTGGGCCTCTACGCGCTGATCGTGGCGCTCGCCAACCTCGTCTTCGCGAGCTCGCGTCTCTCCGCGTCGCCGCTGTTCAACTTCGGCTTCTTCCTCGTCGGCATCTCGCTCTTCGAGGTCATGCGGAGGCGCCTGCAGGCCCCGCTCGACAAGCTCTTCTTCCGCGAGAAGTTCGACTACCAGGCCGCGCTGCTCGAGATGAGCGAGGCGATCACCGGAGAGCTGGATCTCGGCCGCATCGCCGACTACCTGACCTCGTCGGTCGTCGCCACCATGCGTCTCGAGAAGGCGTCGATCTGGCTGCGCGATCGCGACGGCTGGCTCGAGCGGCGCGGGCGCAGGGAGGAGCGCCTGTCCCCGACCGCGGCGATCCGGCGCGTGCTGCGCCAGGAGGGGAAGCCCTCGGACCTGCGCGAGATCTCGCTGCACTTCGCGGACGACGAGAGCGAGCGCTTCCGCGAGCGGCTGCTGGAGGAGGGATTCCAGCTGCTCGTGCCGCTCGTGTACCGCGAGCGGCTGATGGGAATCCTCGCGCTGAAGGAGAAGCTGTCGGGGGAGCGCTTCGACCGCGACGACCAGTCGCTGCTCTCCACGCTGGCGAACCAGTCCGCGCTCGCGATCGAGACGGCGCTCCTGCACGACGAGATGACGCGGCAGGCCGAGCTCAAGCGCGACCTCGAGATCGCGCGCGACATCCAGACGAGCCTCCTGCCGCGCAACGTGCCCGAGATCGCCGGGTTCTCGTTCTTCGGCGGCAGCATCCCCGCGCGAGTCGTCGGAGGCGACTTCTACGATTTCATCCCGTTCGAGGAGGACCGCGTCGGCGTCGTGATCGGCGACGTCTCCGGCAAGTCCGTGCCGGCCTCGCTCCTCATGGTGGCCTCGAAGGAGATCGTCTATTCGCGCGCCCTGACCACGACGGACCCGGGCCTCCTCTTCCAGGAGTCGAACCGGCGCATCTACTCGATCAAGCGGCGCATGTTCGTTTCGCTCGGCTTCTTCCTGCTCGACGCCCGCTCGATGACCCTCCGCTACGCGATCGGCGGCCAGCCGCTGCCGATCCTCCTGCGCTCGGGCGACGGCGGGCCCCGGCTGCTCGAGGCGCCGGAGAACCGGCTGCCGCTCGGCGCCTTCCGCGAGGTCGCCTACGACACGCGGGAGCTCTTCCTGAAGAGGGGGGATCTGATCTTCTTCTACACGGACGGCCTGACCGAGGCGATGGACGCATCCATGAATCCGTACGGGGAGGAGCGCCTCATGGCGTCCATGGAGGCCCGGAAGGCAGACGCCCTGGACGAGCTGGCCCAGGGGGTCCTCTCGGACATCCGGGACCACGTCTCCGGGGCCGAGCAATACGACGACATGACGTTTCTGTTCCTGAGGGTGGATTAGGGGACTTTTCGGGGGATTCCTGGCGAAACCCCCGCTTCTCCCCTCCGTATGAAGGGGTTAGGGATGAGAAAGCGCCGGGTTCTCTGGATCCTCGGGGTGCTCCTGATCGCCGGTGCCGGCGTGTCGGCGGCGCTCTACCTGGCCAACAAGCGGGACCTCACCACCACCTCCAAGGCCGCCTACGACGCCTACAAGGAGGCGGAGCTCAATCAGAAGCGCTTCTACTTCAAGGAGGCGCGGGTGGGCTACGCCAAGGCCCTCGAGCTCGACCCCAATTTCGCGATGGCCATGCTCGGCATGGCCCAGCTCGCGCCGGAACGGGATCAGAGAATCGCCCTGATCCGCCGCGCCGCACGCGAGCGGGATCACCTGACCGAGCGCGAGCGCTACATCGTCGACGTCGCCAAGGCGGAGGCCGACGGGAAGCCCGACTCCGCCTTCGAGACGGCGAAGCAGCTGCATGCCCGCTATCCCGGCGACCCGAACGGGGCGGGGTACCTGGCCCGCCACGCCCTTCTCACGGGCAAGCCGGGCGATGCGATCAAGTACTACGAGGACCTCCTCGCCGTCGATCCCAACAACGCCGAGGCGTACAACCAGATCGGCTACTACTGGGGTTACCGCGGCGAATACGACAAGGCGATCGAGAACCTCAAGAAGTACCAGTTCATCTCGCCCGACAACGCGAACCCCTTCGACTCCCTGGGCGAGAACCAGGCCTACTCCGGCCGCTACAACGAGGCGATCGAGAACCTGAACCGGGCCCTGGCGATCAAGCCGGACTTCCAGCCGGCCTACATGCATCTCGGCGTCGCGTACGAGGGGATGGGGGACTACGCGAAGGCCGTCGAGATGTATCGCAAGTGCGCGGAGATGGGCGACTCGCCCGAGGGCGGCGACCGGAAGGACTCGCTGATGTCGGCCATCCGCGCGGCGTTCATCGGCGGCGACAAGGACGAGGTCCGCAGGCTCATCGCGGAGATGGAAAAGCTTCCCGCCGATCCTAAGAGCGACTTCGGCAAGATCGGGCCGACCTACCTGGCCGCCCTCGGCGACCTGAACGACGGCCGTCCCGCGGAGGCGGAGCGGCGGCTCCGGGAGCTGCGGCCCAGGCTCGACGCGATCTGGGGCGACAGCTATAAGTCCGGCAAGATCCTCCCGGGACGCAAGGAACACAACCCGCAGTGGAACTTCATGATGGCCCGTGCGCTCGAGCTCCAGGGCAAGACGGACGAGGCCCTCGCGCTCTACCAGGCCAACGCCGACCCGCCGAACCCCTTCTACGACTTCCAGGATCGACGCTGGATCATGGAGGGCCGCGCCAAGGTCGCCGAGATCCTGGCCCGCCGCGGCGAGCTCGACAAGGCGGAGAAGCTGATCGCCGAGAACCGGAAGTGGAACCCGAGCTGGGCCCCGTGCCGGCACTCCGAGGAGGCGGTGGCGGAGCTGCGTCGCGCGAAGGTGCTCGCCGCGTCGAAGTAGGCCCCGAGCAGGCCGCCGAATCCGATGGAACGGTCCCGCAGCTTCGAAACCCAGCACAAGCTCCTCCTCCTCGAGACCCTCTACGACGCGGGACTCTCGCTGGGCGCCATGCCCAACGAGCAGGCGCTGGTGGACGACGTCCTCTCCCGCGCGGTCGGCGTGCTCGACGCCTCGCGCGGCTACCTCGCCACCTTCGGAGACGGCGACGGCGGCGGCCCCCGCCGAGCCGAGGCGCGCGTCGGCTTCCCCAAGCGGCCGGCCGAGGCCGTGGTCGCGCAGGACGAGTTCCTCAGCGAGGTCCTGCAGGCCGAGGGCGCGATCACCCGCGAGCGGTTCAAGCTGCTCCGCACCCCCATCCTCTCGGCGGTCGGCGCGCGCATCCTGGGCGGCGGGCGACCCATCGGCGTGCTGGTGCTGGCCGACAAGGAGGCGCGCCGCGGCGGCCAGGTGGCGTTCGACGAGGACGACCGCCGGTTCCTGGTCTCGCTGGCCGGCCTCTGCGGGATGGCGATCGAGAACCGCCGTCACCTCGAGCGGCTGACGCGGGATCGCGAGCGGCTCGAGGAGGAGAACCGGCGGCTCCTGGACGAGACGGGCCGGTCCGCCGCGGGCCGGCTCTTCGTGGGCGATTCGCCTCCGGCGCGGCGCGTCCTCGACCTGGTCGGCCGCGTGGCGTCGTCGAAGATCTCCGTCCTCGTGACCGGCGAGAGCGGCACGGGCAAGGAGCTCGTGGCGCGGATGATCCACGCCAAGAGCGACCGTGCGGAGAAGCCGTTCGTCGCGATCAACTGCGCGGCGCTTCCGGAGTCGCTGCTCGAGTCCGAGCTCTTCGGCATCGAGCGCGGCGTCGCGACCGGCGTCGAGGCGCGCGCCGGGAAGTTCGAGGCGGCGCAGGGCGGCACGCTCTTCCTGGACGAGATCGGGGACATGCCGCTGACGCTGCAGTCGAAGCTCCTGCGCGTCCTCCAGGAGCGCGAGATCGAGAGGGTCGGCGGCCGGCGCCGCGTCGCGATCGACGTGCGCGTGCTCGCCGCGACCCACGCGAATCTCGCCGCCCGGATCGCGCGCGGCGAGTTCCGGGAGGACCTGTACTACCGCCTGCGGGTCGTCGAGATCGTCCTGCCGCCCCTGCGCGAGAGGCGCGAGGACATCCCTCGGCTCGTCCGCTATTTCCTGGACCGCTTCGCCGCGCGGGAGGGCCGCGACGCGCCCTCGCTGGACCGCGAGGCGTATGCCGCCCTGCTGTCGCACGACTTCCCCGGCAACATCCGGGAGCTCGAGAATCTGCTCGAGGGCGCCGCCGCCCTCTCGCAGGGCGGCGCGATCCACCGCGAGGACCTCCAGTGGCTTCCGGCGGCGCCCGAGAGCGGTCCGGAGGCGCCGGTCCCGGCCGAGGGGGAGGAGATCGCGGATCTGAGGCAGCTCGAGGAGCGGCACATCCGCCGCGTCCTGCGGCTGGCGGGCGGCAACAAGAGCCGTGCGGCGAGGCTTCTGGGCATCAGCCGCCGGACTCTCTACCGAAAGCGGCAGGTCGGCCCGTAGGGTGGGACATTAGGGCACTGTGCCACTTCGTCCCAAAATCAAGACAAACATCCTATTTCAAGCAGCTTAGAATTTACATATTCCTCCGTTTGCCACGATATGTGTCACTATGATACGCTTCTGCGAGCATGCTCAGAGGGGCGCAAATTACGGTTAAGTCCCACTGGTCCAATGATTTGCTGGCCTCCCGCAGGCCTCCTCCCGCCTGGCAAGGGTCTTGCCCTTCTCTCCGCTCGCAGTGATGAAGAAAGCCATCGCAATCGGACTCGAGGCCATGGAGGCGCCCAACCTCCTGTGGGGCCTCCTCGCGGGCGAGCTCTCGCTGTCCCTGCTGATGGCGGCCTCCGGTAGACTGCCTGACGTCTTGATCCGGTCACTGCAACTCTTCCTGCGCTTCTAGGAGACCGGAGGGGTCTCATGTCGCACGGAGGATCCGCTCCGCCGGGAGTCGCCATGTCGGATGGCCGCGAGGTTTCGATGTCCATTCCGGTGGCACCGGAGATGGAGATCGTCGCGACAGCTCAGGCGGCGGCGCTCGGCGAGTACGTCGGCCTCTCGCGGGATAAGATCGACGAGGTCAAGCTCGCGCTGGTGGAGGCGTGCATCAATGCCTTCGAGCACGCCGACTGCCGCGACGAGCAGCTCCATCTGACGTTTCGCCTGGGCCGCGAGCCGCAGGCGAAGGGGAGGGAGTTCCTGGAGGTGGAGGTGCTGGACAAGGGCAAGGGGTTCGACCAGCACCGCGTCGAGGCGCCGAGCCTGCAGAAGACCTTCGTGAGCCACCGCAAGCGGGGCTGGGGTCTTCAGATCATCAAGAGCCTGATGGACGAGGTCGACATCACCTCGGGGGAGTGGGGAACGCGGATCCTGATGAGGAAATACAAGTGAGTGAGACCTGCAAGGTGTCCTCGGAGCGCCGGGGCGACGTGGCCATCCTCTGGACCGACGGCTACATCAACAACCAGGGGGGCGAGGAGATCGCGAAGGAGGCCTACTCGCGCCTGGAGCAGGGCGCGCGGGCCCTCGTGCTGAACCTCGAGAAGACCCGGATCGTCAACTCCATCGGCATCTCGATCCTCATCGAGGTCCTCGAGAAGGTGATGGACCGCAAGGGCGTGCTCGCCTTCTGCGGGCTCACCCCCACGATCGACAAGACCTTCCGCATCATGGGTCTCGCGCAGTACGCCGAGATCTATCCGACCCAGGAAGACGCGCTGCGCGGAGTCGAGGCCAAGACGGCCTGATCCGTTCCCGGCGACGCGAATGACCGCCCCGGTTCCCTCTCAGCAAGCCGCGCGTCTCGAGGAGCTCTGGAAGCGGATCGCCGGCATCCTCGCGTCGGACGACCCTCTGCCGTCGCGCATCGCCGAGGCCGCCCTCATCGCGACGGGTGCGCAGGATGCGACGATCTACCTCAAGGAGCGCGACGCCTGGGTGCGAAGCGGCCCCAAGCTCACGGGCGGCGTGGATCCCGGCGAGATCCCGGATCCGCTGCCCTCCCTGGCGTTCGTGCGCGAGGGCGATCTCTGGGTGCCGCTCGCCACGGAAGGGGAGATCCACGGGCTCCTGCGGCTCTACGGCGTCCCGGGCGAGGAGGCCCTGGAAAACGGTCCTTTGCTCGCCTTTCTCTTCGGTTCGCTCGTGGGAGCCCACCGTCTCGCGCGGCTGGTCCGCGACGCCGAGTTCGAGCTCAGGGCGCGCCTCCTCGAGCTCGAGTCGCTCTATGACCTGGGACTCTCGCTCGGCGGCCAGCTCGACCTCTCCTCGCTCGCGGACGAGGTCCTCTTTCGGTCGATCTCGCTGACCGACGCCGGCCGCGGAACGCTCGTGCTCCTGGAGGAGTCGGGCGCCGTCCTGCTCGAGCGCAGCGTCGGCACGCAGGTCCTGGACGCGCGCGACGCGGCGGGCTGGAAGCTGCCCGAGGGCGGCCTGATCCACAACGCGACGGCCCCGGACGGCGCGAGCGGCGCTCTGTCGTGCGACAAGATGCTCGCGGTGGAGATCTCGGTCTCCGGACGGCGGCTCGGAGTCCTCGCGGTCGCGGACAAGGAATCGCGCGATGGGCGAGTCCTCGACTTCACGCCGACGGACGCGCGTCTGCTGTCCCTGTTCGCCAACCAGGCGGCGGCCGCGATCGAGACCGCGCGCCTGCACAAGGAGGCGCTCGAGAAGGAGCGCATCGAGCGCGAGCTCGAGCTCGCCGCGACGATCCAGCGGCAGATCCTTCCACGCGACCTCCCGAGCGTGCCGGGCCTCGCGATCGCCGCGCGCAACGTCCCGACCCGCCAGGTCGGCGGCGACTACTTCGACGTGTTCCCGCTCTCCGGCGGACGGCTCGCGTTCCTCGTGGCCGACGTCTCGGGCAAGGGCGTGCCCGCGGCCCTTCTCGTGTCGACGGTGCACGCCGCCGTGCACCTCCAGATCGACGAGGCGCGGACGGTGTCGGATCTCGTTCAGCGGATCGACCGGCACCTCCAGCGCTACGCGGTCACGCGGAAGTTCCTGACGGCGTTCTTCGGGCTGCTCGAGCCCGACACCGGCGTCCTGCGATACGTCTCCGCGGGTCACAACCCCGCGCTGCTTCGCCGGGCCGGCGGCGGACTCGAGCAGCTCCGGGCGACGGGAGTGCCGCTCGGCATGTTCCCGAGCGCGTCGTGGAGGGAGGAGACCCTGTCGATGGCCAGGGGCGATCTCCTCTGCGTCTACAGCGACGGCATCACCGAGGCGCTCGACGCGAGCGACGAGGAGTTCGGTGTCCCGCGGCTCTCCCGGCTCCTGGACTCCTCGCCTCCGGACGAGATCTGCCGCCGGATCTTCGACGCGGTGGCGTCCTTCGCCGCCGACGTGCCGCAGTACGACGACCAGACGCTCCTTCTCGTCAACCGGACCTAATCGTCCGGCGCGCTAGAATCTCGCGGTGCTGCCGTTTCTCGGCCTCCTCCCGCTGGCGCTGAAGCTCGTCGCGGCAGCCCCGGCGCCGCCGCGGGGCGCCGGCGATCTCCTGCTCGAGAACGGCGTCGTCTACGCGTCCGCCGACGCGGCGCCGGTGCGCGCGTCGATCGTCGTGCGGGAGGGCCGCGTCCGCTTCGTGGGAGATCCCGCGAAGGCGCGCGCGCTCGCCCCCGGAATCCCGGCCGTGGACCTCCGGGGACGCTTCGTCTTCCCGGGGTTCGCCGATGCGCACCTCCACCTCTCGGGCATCGGCCACGAGCGAGAGGTCGCGGATCTCCGCGGAGCGCCCGACGCGCCCGCCGCGGCCGCGCGCATCGCGAAGGTGGCGTCGAAGCTCCCTCCCGGCGCATGGGTCGAGGCGACGGGCTGGGACCAGAATCGCTGGCCGGACCGCCGGTTTCCGGACGCGGCGGTCCTCGACGCGGCCCTCGGGGAACGGCCGGCCGTCGCCTCGCGGGTCGACAGCCATGCGGTCTGGGTCAACTCGGCGGCGCTCAAGGCCGCCGGCATCGACGCCGCGACCCGCGATCCCGACGGCGGGCGGATTTTGCGCCGCGCCGACGGATCGCCGAGCGGCGTTCTCGTCGACAACGCACGATCCCTCGTCTCCCGCAGGCAGCCGGCGCCGACCGACGCGGATCTCGAGCGGCAGCTCCTCGCCGGCGCGGCCGAGTGCGCCGCCGCCGGGCTGACGGAGGTCCAGGACGCGTCGGCGTACGATCCCGCCGCGATCGCGGTCCTCGAGCGTCTCGCCGACCGCGGAGCGCTTCCGATCCGGATCTACGCGACGGTCTCGCCGAGGCCCGGCGTCCTCGAGGACGCGCTGGCGAAGGGCGCCCGCATCGGGACCGTTTCCGACCGGCTGACCGTACGCGCCGTCAAGGCTTACGCGGACGGCGCGCTCGGCAGCCGCGGCGCGGCGCTTCTCGCCGACTACACGGACGAGCCCGGCCAGCGCGGCCTGCTCCGGACCTCGCCCGAGCGGCTGGCCGAGATCGCGCTCGCCGCGCGGCGCGCGGGCTGGCAGGTCTGGATCCATGCGATCGGGGACCGCGGCAACCGGGTCGCTCTCGACGCGTTCGAGTCCGCCGCCGCGGCGGCGCCGCAGGCCGCCGAGGGCGCGACGCGCCCGCGCATCGAGCACGCGCAGGTCGTCGCACCCGAGGACTTCCCGAGATTCGCTCGGCTGGGAGTCATTGCCTCGATCCAGCCGACGCATGCCACGTCCGACATGCCCTGGGCCGAGGACCGCGTCGGTCCGACGCGCATCGAGGGGGCCTACGCTTGGCGCCGTTTGAAGAATTCCGGGGCGCGCCTCGCCGGGGGCAGCGACGCGCCCGTGGAATCCGAGAACCCTCTGCTCGGGTTCTACGCGGCAGTGACGCGGCGAGACCTCGAGGGCAAGCCGCCGGGCGGCTGGCGGGCGGGCGAGAAGCTCTCGCGCGCCGAGGCCCTGGCGCTCTTCACCTCCGACGCCGCCTACGCGGCGTTCGAGGAAGGCTGGCGCGGCCGGATCGAGCCCGGATTCGCCGCGGACTTCACGATCCTCGAGCGCGATCCGATGGCCGTGCCCGAGGAAGAGATCCCGTCGATCCGGGTCTTCGCCACGGTGGTCGCCGGCCGCGCCGCCTTCGGGACGCTCTCGCCGTGATGCGCGGGGCGGCCGCCGGCGCGCTGGCGCTATCCTGTCTATCCTGTCTAGGCCTCGGGCTCGCGGCGCAGGGCTGCGGCACGCGGCGGGAGGGACAGCCCAGGGTGAAGGCCGTCTCCAGCGATCCTGACGAAACCCGCCGCGCGAGGATGGTGGACACCCAGATCCTGGCCCGAGGCGTACGCGACCCGCGCGTGCTCGCGGCGATGCGCAAGGTGCCGCGCCACAAGTTCGTGGATCCGTCCGAGCGCGACCGCGCCTACGAGGATCACCCGCTCCCGATCGCCGGAAGCCAGACCATCTCGCAGCCGTACATCGTCGCGCTCATGACGGAGCTCCTGGCTCTTCCCGAGAAGGCCAGGGTGCTCGAGATCGGAACCGGGTCCGGCTACCAGAGCGCCGTCCTCGGCGAGCTCGCCGCGGAGGTCTACTCGATCGAGATCGTCCCCGCGCTGGCGCACTCGGCGAGCGAGAAGCTCAAGGAGCTCGGCTACACCAACGTCACGGTGCGCGAGGGCGACGGCTACCGGGGCTGGCCCGAGCATGCGCCGTTCGACGGCATCATCGTCACCGCCGCCCCCGAGCGCATCCCGCAGCCGCTCGTCGAGCAGCTCGCCGTCGGAGGCCGCATGGTGATCCCCGTCGGCGGCTTCTTCCAGGAGCTCAAGGTGTTCACGAAGCAGGAGGACGGACGGCTCTCGGAGAAGGACGTCCTTCCGGTGCGGTTCGTTCCGATGACCGGCGAAATCGCTCACGAGACGCCGACCCCGAGGAGCGAATAGAACGCCGGGCTCGGCTCGTCGAGTTCGCGATCCCTCGGCGTTGCGCCTCGGGATAGGCGGCGAGGCGGTCGGCTCGTCGAGGTGGGGATCCCTCGGCGTTTCGCCTCGGGATAGGCAGCGAGGCGGTCGGCTTGTCGAGGTGGGGATCCCTCGGCGTTCCGCCTCGGGATAGGCGGCGAGGCGGTCGGCTTGTCGAGGTAGGGATCCCTTGGCGTTCCGCCTCGGGATAGGCGGCGAGGCGCTTCGCGCTTCGCCGCCTACTTGCCCGGAGCCTGGATCACGCCCTCGGCGAGGATGATCTCGACGCGCCGGTTCTTCGCGCGGCCCTCGACGGTCGCGTTGTCCGCGACGGGAATCTTCGAGCCGTAGCCCTCCGCCGACATGCGCGAGGCCGCGACGCCCTGCGCCTGGAGGAAGCTCATCACCGACCTCGCGCGCTCGCGGGAGAGCGGCTCGTTGATCGCATCCGTGCCCGTCGAGTCGGTGTGTCCCTCGATGCGCAGGTTGATGTTGGGGAAGACCGAGACGATCCCCGCGAGCTTTCCCATCGCGACCTGCGCGTTGGGTTTGAGCGTGGCCTTGTTCGTGTCGAAGAGGATGTCGGGGAGGCTGACGACGATGCCGCGCGCGGTCTGGGTGATCGACGCCACGGAGGAGAGCGCCGAGTTGAGCTGGCCGGTCAAGTCGTCCCGCTCCTTGCGCAGGCGCGCGTTCTCGGCCTCCGTCTGCGTGACCCTCGACTCGAGCTGCGACTTCTGCGCCGCGAGGTCGGCGCTGGCGTGCTCCGCGTCCCGGCGGGCGTCCTGCGCCTGCGCGGCGAGCGACTCGGCCCGGGCGCGCGCGTCGTCGGGGAAAG
>JADMIO011618487.1_pt1 | contig 13316 bp, 12 predicted proteins | sample 8958161 | NCBI WGS metagenome assembly JADMIO01 (sample SAMN16585339, study PRJNA669376) | soil metagenome | isolation source: Crop rotation soil | place: USA: Cullars Rotation, Alabama | collected 2011 | reverse complement strand
CGGCGGCCCGGATCATGGTGGGGCCGCCGATATCGATGTTCTCGATCAGCTCGTCCAGGCGCGCGCCGGCCTTGGCGGCCACCTCTTCAAAGCGGTAAAGGTTGACCACCACCATGTCCACCGGCTGGATACCGTGCTCCTCGAGAGCCCGCATATGTTCTGCCCGCCCGCGAATGGCGAGGATGCCGCCGGAGATCTTCGGATGCAGCGTCTTGACCCGTCCGTCCAGCATCTCCGGAAAGCCGGTGACCTCCGCGACATCCTTCACCGGAGTGCCGGATTCGCGGATCATACGGGCGGTCCCGCCGGTCGAGACGATCTCCGCGCCGAGCTCATGCAACTGGCGGGCGAAGTCGACAATTCCGGTCTTATCAGTGACGCTGATGACTACGCGTTGGATGTGGGGCATCTACACCGGAGATTAGCATGAAGGATTCGTTCCCACGGAGGCCGTAATGCTGCTAAGCTGCGATTGTAGAACCGCCTCCGTGCAACACAACGGTGTGGTGGTGTGTAAGGTGCCGACATGAAACTTGCAGATCGCATGAGTCGCATCGGGGTCGAATCGGCTTTCGATGTTCTGGTGCGCGCCCGGGCGCTGGAGGCGCAGGGACGCAGCGTGGTTCACCTGGAGATCGGAGAGCCCGACTTTCCAACCCCGGCCCACATCGTGGAAGCGGCCAAGAAGGCCCTCGATGAGGGCTGGACCCACTACGGTCCCACCCAAGGTCAACCCGAGCTGCGGGAAGCGATCGCCGCCCACATCGCGAAGACTCGCGGGATTCCGGTCGGTCCGGAGCACGTGTCGGTGGTGCCTGGCGGCAAGCCAATCATCTTCTTTCCGATGATGGCGCTGCTCGAACCGGGCGACGAGGTGATTTACCCGAATCCCGGCTTCCCGATCTATGAATCGATGATTCGTTTCCTCGGCGCCACGCCGGTGCCCATGCCGCTCGAAGAGAGCCGCGGCTTTTCCTTCGATCTCGACCTCTTCCGCGATCGCCTGAGCGACCGTACCAAAATGGTGATCCTCAACTCACCGCAGAATCCGACCGGCGGCGTGATTCCAGCCGAGGATTTGAAGGAAATCGCCAGGATGCTCGAGGATCGCGACGTGATGATCCTGAGCGATGAGATCTACTCCCAGATCTATTACGATCAACCGCCCGCTTCCATTACGCAGTTTCCCGGCATGCTGGAAAAGACGATCATCCTGGACGGCTTTTCCAAGACCTACGCCATGACCGGTTGGCGCGTGGGATACGGCGTCATGCCGGTCTGGCTGGTGGACGCCGTGAACAAGCTAATGGTGAATTCCAATTCCTGCACCGCCAGTTTCACGCAGCGCGCCGGCATCGCGGCGATCACCGGGTCGCAGGACTGTGTGCGGGACATGGTCGCCGAATTTCGCCGCCGCAGGGACGCCATTTGCAGCGGTTTGAACGCGATACCCGGCTTCCGCTGCGCGATTCCGGGCGGCGCATTCTATGCCTTTGCCAATGTCACCGGCACGGGCATGAATTCCAAGGAACTGGCCGATTATCTTCTTTATGAAGGCGGCGTCTCCTGCCTAAACGGTGGATGTTTCGGCGAATACGGCGAGGGTTACATCCGCTTCAGCTACGCCAATTCGCTGGCAAACCTGGAAGAGGCGGTGAACCGGATCCGCAAGGTCTCGGCCCGGTGGGAGCCCGCACTCTCGCGACGATAAGCTAACGTCGCGCGTCGGCGGGCGAATCGGATAATATAGTACGGAATGTCTCGCTTCCGGGCAATCGCCGCACTGTTGTGTCTTCCCGCGCTTGCGGCCGCCCAGGCCCCGACTCTCGATCTGGCGCTGCAGCGGCTTTATAATTTCGATTTCGCCGGCGCACACGAGATTCTCGATCGCATTATCGCAGCCGCGCCACAGGACCCGCTTCCCGTCGCGTTCCGGTCTTCGGCCTTCCTTTTTTATGAGTTGGACCGGTTGCAGATCCTGGAAAGCGAATTCCTCATCGACGATCAGAAGCTGGTTGAGAAGAAGAAGCCGCTTTTGCCCGACCCGCTGGCCCGGAAGCATTTCATGGAGGCTCTCGATCGTACCCAGCGGCTCGCGGATGCCGCTCTGAAGGCCAACCCGGACGACCGGAATGCTCTTTTTGCGCTGAGCATCTCACAGGGCGTGACCACCGATTACGTGGCCCTGATCGAAAAGAAGCAAATGTCGAGCCTCGCGCCGGCCAAGCGGTCGAACAATTATGCCCAGCGCCTGCTTAAGCTCGACCCGACGTTCTACGATGCATACCTCAGCGCCGGATTCTCGGAATACATGATCGGCAGCCTGCCGTTCTTTATCAAATGGTTCGTCCACTTCGATAATGTCAGCGGGAGTAAAGAGCGCGGAATCCAGAACCTCCAGCTCACGGCTCGCTCGGGCCGCTACTTCCGCCCGTTTGCGAAAATCCTGCTGGGCATTGTTGCCCTGCGCGAGAAGCGGCCACAGGACGCTCAGAAGCTGCTCCTGGAACTCGCCCGCGACTATCCGTCCAATCCGCTTTTCCGCAAAGAACTGGCGAAACTCAACGCCAAATTGGGCGTCGCGGCGAACTAATCGCCTGGAGTTCGCGTAAGATTGGACATTACCAATTCGCCCATCCAAGTGGAAGCGCTGAAGAAGGACTATGGGTCGTTTCCCGCGGTCAAGGGAATCGACTTCCAGGTCCAGGCGGGTGAAGTGTTCGGTCTGCTTGGTCCCAACGGCGCCGGCAAGACCACCACGGTCGAGATTCTGGAAGGGCTGCGGTCACGCAGCGGTGGTCGCGTCACGGTTCTCGGCTACGATCCCGAAGTGCAGACCGCCCAGTTGAAGGACCGCGTCGGCGTCTGTCTTCAATCCACCAAGCTGCAGGAAAAGATGAAGGTGCGGGAGGCGATCGAGCTGTTCTCGAGCTTCTATTCCCGCACGGTGGATGGCCTGCAACTCCTCAAGCGGCTGCAACTCTGGGAAAAGCGCGAAGCGCAATACGCCAAACTCTCCGGCGGGCAGAAGCAGCGGCTGGCGTTGGCCCTTGCGTTGATCAACGACCCGCAGGTGCTGTTCCTGGACGAGCCGTCCGCGGGACTCGATCCGCAGGCGCGCCGCGAAATCCACGAGCTGGTTCAGGAACTCCGCCGCGAGCAGCGGACCATCCTGTTGACCACCCATTACATCGAAGAAGCCGAAAAGCTTTGCGACCGCGTCGCGATTATCGACGAGGGCCGCATTATCGCGATGGGGACGCCGCGGGAAATCCAGGAGCGCACGCTCTCCACATCCACCATCGAAATCGAGTGCGTGCAACCGCTCGCGGATGGCGACCTTCCGGTATGGCAGGCGGCGGGGAAGGTGGCGATCGATGACGGCCGGCGTCATCTCGCGGTCACCTCCACGCGGCCGGCCCGCACGATTGTCGAAATGGTCAAGTGGCTGGATGAGCGCGGCATCGAACTAGCCGATATCCGGATCAAGCGGCCGTCGCTCGAAGAGGCATTTATCGAGCTGACCGGAAAGAGCCTGCGCGAATGAAACCTTACCTGGCGCTGTTCAAGAGCAATATGCGGTTGACACTCCGCGACCGCTCCGTCATTTTCTTCAACTACCTGTTTCCCTTCATCTTCTTCTTTGCGTTCGCGGAGCTGTTTCACGCCGGAACCGGCGCGGGCATCGCCTATTTCGTAGGCACGGTCCTCACCATGGGGATTCTCGGCAACGGACTCTGGGGCGCGGGCATGCGCGCGGTGCAGGATCGTGAAGCCAACATCCTCCGGCGCTACAAAGTGACGCCGATCGGTCCGCTCCCCATCCTGGTGGCGGCCATGGTCAGTGGGTGGCTGCTGTATCTGCCGGTGATCGTCGTGCTGCTGGCGGTAGCCCATTTTCAATACGCGATGCCGCTGCCGCGAAATTGGATTTCGCTCTTCGTCATGGCTTCCCTCGGGGTGTGCGCCTTCCGCGCCATCGGTTTGATCCTGGCCTCCGTGACCAACACCATGCAGGAGGCGATGATCGCAATTCAGCTGCTCTATATGCCGATGTTGTTCCTGAGCGGCGCCACCATCCCGTCGGCGATGCTGCCGCGTTGGGCGCAGACGCTGGCCGAGTTTATGCCGGCGTCTTACCTGGTCGCAGGATTCCAGGGCATCTTTTTTCGCAACCAGACATTGCTCGATAACCGCATTCCCGCCGCCGCGCTCGTCCTTACCATCGTGATGGGGACGTTCCTGGCGATGCAGCTATTTCGCTGGGAAAAAGAGGAGAAGCTGCGCTCCTCCAACCGGCTGTGGGTCCTGGCGGTCCTCGGTCCATTTGTTCTGATGGGCTGTTTCCGTGCCTACAGCAAGGAACACCTGGGACAGAATCAGGCCCTCTTCCGCGATTTGCAGCGCACCGAAACGTTCCTCATCCGCAACGCGCGCATCTTCACCGGCGAGGGGAAAGTATTCGAATCCGGCGCGGTGCTGATCAAGGACAGCAAGATCGCAGATATCTTCGAAGGCGCCGGTCCGGAGCCGGACAAGATTCACGCCGAGGTGGTCGAAGGCGCAGGCAAGACGTTGCTGCCCGGTCTGGTGGACGTGCATGTGCACCTTGGAGGACCCGCCGCCATTTCGAATTCGGCGGACGATTTCGATTCCCGTAAAACGCTGCCCCGCTCCGCCGCCGCGCTGCTTTATAGCGGGGTGGTTGCGGCGCGAAGCGTGGGCGACCCACTCGATGCATCCCGCACGTTGCGCAGCCAGATCGAGGAGGGTAGCAAGCTCGGCGCCCGCCTGATCCCATGCGGCCCCATGTTCACCGCGCCAGATGGCCACGGCACCGAGTTCATTCGCAACGTGCCGGAGTCGGTCCGCGCGACCGTCGAGGCGCAATTGGTTCGCATCCCCAAATCGGCGGATGAGGCGCGGCGCCAGGTCCGCGATCTCAAAGCCGCGGGCGTGGATTGCGTGAAGGCGATCCTGGAGGCCGGTTGGGGAGAGGGCATGCTCTATAACCGGCTCGACTCGGCGCTCTTCCGGGCCATCGCAGAGGAGGCCCACGCGCAGAACCTGCCGCTTGCGACTCACACCGGCGATGCCCGCGATGTGACCGACGCGGTGGAGGCGGGCGCCGCGTCCATCGAACACGGCGCATGGCGCGACGCCATTCCCGACGCCGTGCTCCAGCGTATGGCGCGCGATGGTGTGTACCTCGATCCCACACTCGGGGTGGCGGAGGCGTACGCGCTGTTTTTCGCCGGCGATGCGTCGCCACTCAACCGAACTCTGGTCCAGCAGACCGTGCGCGCCGGACTTCTCAAGAGCACTCGCGAGTTCGTCAGTTCGGGCCAGGGCGCGGACCCGGCCAAATCGGCGCTCTTTCGCGCCGCAATGGAGCAGTCGCGCGCCAATCTGGTGCGCGCCTGGAAAGCCGGCGTGCCCCTGGCGATGGGCAGCGACGCCGGCAATCCGATGGTCTTCCATGGCCCCGCGCTCCATCGTGAGCTGCAACTCTGGGTCGCCGCGGGGATTCCCGCGCCGGTCGCGCTCGAGGCCGCTACTTCGGGCGCCGCGAAGCTGCTGCGCGGTGAGAATCGGTTCGGCGCGATCCGGAAAGGGCTCGATGCCGACCTGCTCCTGGTGGACGGAAATCCGCTCGAAGATATCGCGGCCACGGAGCGCATCTCGCTGGTGGTCTTCCATGGGGAACGGGTCCGCCGCGCAACACTGTTCGACCAGAAATAGGGCGCTAGCCGGCCATCCGCCGGATCTCCTCCACCACCACTTCCGGCGCCTCCATCGGAATGTAGTGACTCCGCCCTTCCAGTAAGAGATCCCGTCCGCGCGGTAATTCCGCCGCGAGGTCCGGTGCAGTCGGCGACGCGGTGAGGTCGAAAACGTCCATCCGCCATTCGCGGCCCCCGCGCATCACCGTCGCGGGAGCTTCGACCGATGAGAGCCACGGATGCAGGTCCGATGCGGGGGCGCTGGAATTCTCGTAAATCGAAGCCTCGATCGAGGGTGGGCACGCCAGCACCAAATGCCCATCTTCCGCCAGCAGTCCGAACTCGCAATAATCCCGCAGAATCTCCGGCCGCCACAGGTCGAACGGCGGCCGCTTGTGGAAGCGCTCGAACATCTCGTCGACCGATTGCCAGACCGCCCGCCGCCGGCCGATGAAGGACGCATCGTGGCGGCGCCGCGCTCCGTAGTAATCCTTGGGAAAAATGGTGGGGTCCAGCAGCACCATCCCGGAGAATGTCGCGGGTCTTTCGATCGCGCAGGCCACAATCGAGTGGCCGCCCATCGAGTGGCCGACGCCGATGGCGCCCTCGATTCCCAGTTTCTCCGCCACCGCCGCCAGGTCGCGGCCGAACAGCCGCCAGGGATAGGGTGGATCGGGTTTGCTGCTTCGGCCGTGTCCCCGCGCATCGATGGCGACCGCGCGACGGCCGGGGAACTGATGGACGATCTGGTCCCAACAGCGCCCGTGAAATCCGGTGGCGTGGGCGAAGATCAGCGGAGCGCCGTCGCCGGGCCAGTCCCACACCGCCAGCCTGGCCCCTTCCGTCTCGACATAGCGGAGCGCGGGCGCTCGCACTATAGGGTGAACCGCCGCACGTCGATCTTAGCATCGTCGAAAACGCCCAGCCCGAGGCTGCCCGCGATTTCGATGTGCTCTACCTGGCAGTTGAAAAAGTGGCTCGCCGCGTCCGGCTTCGACATCGCTACCGACGCCATTCCCGCCTGCGCGCGCTTTGCGTCGATGACCTTTAGCCCGGTCTTGTCCAACGCCACCGGATCGGTCGCGAAGTACATGGTCTTGTGCTCCCACATGTACTGCGGGCGGGCGCCGGGACCGCCATGATAGGACGCCTTGACGCCATCGCAGATGTGGAGCACGGCCTTCTCGCGGATGATCGGCAGGCTGACCACGGAAGGAATGAAGATGCCGCAGGCGTTGTTGGTCGGGGTCAGGTGGCTCCGATTGACGTTGTTCACCATCCCGTGCGACATGTTCTTCAACGCAACCGTCACGCCGGCGGATTGATGATGCTTCAGCACCGGCAGGTTGATGAACTTGTTCACCATTTTGGTGACGACTTTACACACGTACGAGCGCCGGAAATGCGGATCGGTCAGGTTCTCGCCGGGCTTGATCAGCGCGATCTCCATGAAGTGATCGGGGTCGTAGCCGCCCATGTCCAACTGCACGTCGTTATACGCTTCCGACGCGAATTCGGTGCGCACTCCCGACGGAATCCACTTATCGATGCCGGCTGCGAGAGTCTCCTGCCGGTACCGGTTAAAAACGATGACGTCGCGCGCCGTCACACCCGCCTCTTTCAAACCGTCCAGCACTTCGTGCAGCACCGTGGCGTCGGAACTCAGACGGGGGCCTCCCACCGGACAAACTTTGATACCGACGACATCGCCCTTCTCGAACATGGAACGCCAGGAGTCGGCCCACGTCGGGGCGCCGGTCAAGCTGGTCATCCCCTTCTCCATCATTTTTCGAATGGGCTCGGGCTGATATTTGTCGTTGACGATCGAGCCGGGATGCGTCACCCCGACTACGAGCCCGGGAAAAGGTCCGGGCATGCCCGGCTTACTTGTGGCGGCGCGGCTGTGATGGGTTCCCAGCAGAACGGGACCCGCAAGTCCGGCGTATTTCAGGATTTGGCGGCGAGGGATGTTCACAGGAGCATTCTACTGCTTTCCGTTGACCCACTCCACCCGTACTTCCGGATGGTCGCGCTGAACGGCGCGCTCGAAGAAGCTCTTCAACTTCTGGTGCGTGGGATCCTTGCCGCCGGAAGGAAATCGTAGCTCCACATCGCAGTCGTGGGTTTCGATTACGATTTCGGGCGCCATGCCGTCAGCGCCGCCGGAAGTGGAAGATGTCCGCTCGGATTCCCAGGCTTTGCTCAGCTCCGGAAAGGGTATAGGATCGCTCAATCGCGCGTGTAAAACGTCAGCCATGCCTGACCACCAGCAATTCGGGGGCTTGCGTCAGGCGACGCACACTTGACCCGGACGCGAACAGTTGACTCGTGGCGGAAGTGGAAGGCGAATCCACACCCTCGGAATCTTTGAATTAATCGATTTTCGGCCGGTCTTCCTCCGGCCATTATTGTTGAGAACATTGCCGGGCGAAGATGGTTTGCACGATTGGTTTACAGATTCTCGTTGCCGAGGAGCGGCTCTTAAGGCCGCTGCGTCTACCAGATGGTTTGAACCTGTGAGGCGCGAATTTTGCCATCTCTGCTGACGAGGGCAGCGCCGGAAGAGAGCGCGGTGGCGGCAATGATCCGGTCCGGCATGTCCGGGACCACACTGCGGTCGATCAGCTCAACGGCGGCGGCCACACGCCCGTCAAGGGGCGCCAACTCGAATGGACCGTCGGGCTGAGCAAGTGCGTCCACCAGTCTCTTTCGGGCTTGCGCGGGCACGCGGCCCTTTTCAACCAAGTAGATCAACTCGACGAGGCTGATCGATGGGATGAGGATGGGGTAACCCGCCGCCGACGCGCCATCCAATGCCTTTGCCGCGGCGGCAGATAGTTTCGAGTCGTTGGCGAGGTACCAGATTGCGGAGTGCGTGTCAGCCACGATGACGGGCATTAGAAGTCATCCCTCGAGAAATTTTTCCACATTTCCCGGCGGGCATCGTCGATCTGCTCGGCGCTCAAGTCGATATTGAGGTCGGCCCAAAGGCCACGTCCGTTCCTACGGGGCTGCCGCGGCTGCACTGATTCGTCGCGCAGGTGCTTCACGTGATCCAAAACCTCCTGCTGCTTGTCTGCAGGAAGCTCCCGGATCGCGTCGAGAATCGCTTGTTCCAGCGTCATGGGAATGCCTACAAAATATTATCCGTCGTTCTTGGGAAGGACTGACCTTCCGCGTCCGACCATCCGAACGCGCGAAAACTGTGAGGTGAAACGCCAACAGTTAACTGGTGGCGGAAGTGGAACTCGAATCCACACCCTCGTTGCCGAGGAGCGGCTCTTAAGGCCGCTGCGTCTACCGATTTCGCCATTCCGCCACGCCGCTATTCTACCAAGGCGCCCCCAACCTATTGCGGCGGGAGGAGTTCACAAATTGTTATACTCGCGTTCGGATGTCCAACATCACCAACTCTCCGGTTCGGCTGAAGGACATCGCGCGCGACCTCAACGTCTCGGTGATGACCGTCTCCAAGGTGGTGCGCGGATGCGCCGACGTCGGCGCCGAAACGCGCAGCCGCGTGCTCGCCCGCATCAAGGAGCTGAATTATCAACCCAACTGGGTGGCCCGCAGCCTGGCCGCCCGCCGCACGTTCATGATCGGGTTGATCGTGCCGGACCTGATGCACTCATTTTTCGCCGAGATCGCCAAAGGCGTTTCGGCGACCATCCGGCCGCTCGGTTACGACGTGGTGATCTGTAATTCCGAAGAGGACGCCGCCGTCGAATCCAGCGAAATCGATCGGCTGTTGGGACGCCAGGTGGATGGCCTGATTCTGGCATCGGCGCAGCATCCCGCGTCGCTCGAAGTCTTTGAGCGCATCGAAGCGCGCAACGTTCCGTATGTTCTGATCGACCGCCGCTTCCCCGGCGCTCAGGCGCCGTACGTAGGCGCGGACGACGAGGCGATCGGTCGCGTCGCCACCTCCCATTTGATCGAGAGCGGTTGCCGCCGTATCGCCCACATCGCCGGTCCTGCGTTGACTACCGGTTTGGGACGGCTGCGCGGCTACCAGGACGCACTCACTGCCGCCGGGCTCCCCGTATCCGATTCTTACGTCGTGCATGCGGGCGACGACGCCACCGGCTACGAGGCGGCGCGCCGTTTGTTGGCTTTGAATCCACGGCCCGACGGCATCTTCGGTTACAACGATCCGACGGCCGCCGGCGCGATCAAAGCCATTCTTGAAGTTGGAATCGAGATCCCCGCACAAATAAAGGTGATAGGCGTCGGCAACGTCCACTATTCCGACCTCCTGCGCGTGCCACTTTCGACGATTGATCAAAGCAGTGCCTCGATCGGCCAGCAGGCGGCGGAAATCCTCACCAAAGCGATTGGTTCCAAGCGGCGGCGTCCGCCCCGCACCGTGATCATCGAGCCGAAACTGATCGTGCGCGAATCCACGGAAGCTAAGTAACAAACGTTACGCAACGAACCGCCCGGGGCATCCGTCTCACTTGGTAGACCGCGCGCCGCAACACGGTGACCTTTATGTTTCAACGGCTATCCCTCATTGCACTGTTTCTTGCGGCCGGCAGCGCGATCGCCGCCCCGCCTACCCTGCTCGATGAAGGCTATCGGCAGATGTACAACCTTCAGTTCGTCGATGCCCATCGGACCTTCCACGAATGGCAGCGGCAGTATCCGAACGACCCGATGGGGCCGGTTTCGGATGCGGCGGCCTATCTGTTCGCGGAGTTCGACAGGCTGCATATCCTGCAATCCGAGTTCTTCGTTCACGACCAGCACTTCATTACCGACAACCGGCTGCAGCCCGACCCGCAAGTGAAGCGGCAGTTCGAGGACTCGCTGGAGCGGGCGCGGGTGCTGTACCTAAAGAATCCAAACGATCGCAACGCGCAGTTCGCGAATATTCTACGCACCGGCCTGCGCTCCGATTACCTGGCGCTGATCGAGAAGCGCTATGGCGCCTCGCTGGGAGAAATGAAATCCGCGCGCATCGCCGCCGATAAACTGATCGCCGCGGATCCGACGTACTACGATGCGTGGATCGCGGTCGGCGTCGAAAACTACATGCTGAGCGTGAAACCGGCTCCGCTGCGCTGGGTGCTTCGCATGACCGGCGCCCAGACGGATCGCGCCTTCGGCCTGGAGAAGCTCAGGCTCACGGCGGAAAAGGGCAGGTATCTCGCGCCGTTCGCCCGGCTCCTGCTCGCGGTGGCAGCACTGCGTGACAAGGACACCGCGAAAGCCAGGGAACTGCTCGCCGGATTGACGCGCGAGTTTCCCAGGAATCCGCTGTACCCGCAGGAACTGGCGCGAATCGGGACCGTGCCCGCAGGATCGCAGTGAACGTTCTTCCGGCGTCCACGGACGTCTTCGTGATTGGCGGCGGACCGGCAGGGCTGGCGGCGGCGATCGCGGCGCGGCAGCGCGGCTTCGATGTCACGCTTGCTGATTCCTGCATTCCCCCGATCGATAAGGCTTGCGGCGAAGGGATCATGCCGGATGGACTGGCCGCCGCGCGCGCACTCGGCATCGAAGTCCAGGGTTTGGACTCTTTCGCTTTCCGCGGCATTCGATTTTGCGGTCACGGCAGGACCGTGGAGGCCGATTTTCCCGGCGGCGCCGGCTTGGGTGTTCGGAGGACTGCTCTCCATCAATTGATGGTGGAGCGGGCCCAAGCGGTGGGTGTCCGGTTGGCCTGGGGTACGGCGATTGGCGGCATCGGAACCGATTCGGTGACCGCCGGGGGCCGGCAGGTGCGCGCCCGCTGGATCGTTGGAGCCGATGGCGGAAATTCGCGCGTACGCTCGTGGGCGGGCCTGGATACCTGCCGTCGCGACAGCCGGCGCTTCGGTTTCCGCCGCCACTACCGCCTGGCGCCCTGGAGCGACTTCATGGAGATCCACTGGGGCGAAAGATGCCAGGTATACGTCACTCCAGTGGCGCCGGATGAGGTCTGCGTCGTGACGATCTCTCGCGATCAGCGGCTGCGCCTGGATGAGGCGCTGCTGGATTTCCCGGAACTCGCCCACAGGCTTGCCGTCTCGACGTCGACCAGCGCGGAACGCGGAGCGGTATCGGCGTCACGGCGGCTGAAGTCCGTCTATAGCGATCACGTGGCGCTGGTCGGGGATGCCTCGGGTTCGGTGGATGCGATCACCGGTGAAGGTCTCTGCCTGCTGTTCCACCACGCTACTGCCCTGGCGGATGCACTGGCGGCGGGTGATCTCAGACAATACGCGGCGGAGCATCGCCGTATCGGGCGCCGCCCCGCCATCATGGCGGACCTGATGCTGATGCTCGAAGCGCGAAGCCGGCTGCGGCGCCGCGCCCTCACCACGATGTCCGCCCACCCGGTCCATTTCGAGCGCATGCTCGCCATGCACGTGGGACGGCTATCCACCCCTGCATTCCTCGCGAACGGTGTTTCTTTCGGCTGGCACATGCTGACACAATAGAGCCGATGAACCGGCTCGATGAACTTCGCCGCCGACACCAGGCGGCCGAACAGGGCGGCGGACCCGAACGGCGCGCCCGGCAGCACAAGGAAGGCAAGCTCTCCGCCCGCGAGCGGATCGAACTGCTGCTCGACGAAAACTCCTTCGAGGAGCTCGATAAGCTCGTCACTCATCGCTGCCGCGATTTCGGCATGGACGACCAGGTGATTCCCGGCGACGGGTTCGTCACGGGATACGGCCGCATCGACGGCCGTCCGGTCTACCTTTTTGCGCAGGACTTCACGGTGTTCGGCGGTTCCCTCTCGGAGACCAACGCGCAGAAAATCTGCAAGATCATGGATCTCGCCCTGAAGACGGGCGCGCCCGTGATCGGCCTGAATGATTCCGGCGGCGCGCGGATCCAGGAAGGCGTCGTTTCGCTGGCTGGGTACGCCGACATCTTCCTGCGAAATACCCTCTCCAGTGGTGTCGTTCCGCAGATCTCCGCCATCATGGGACCATGTGCGGGCGGAGCGGTCTACTCGCCTGCCATCACCGACTTCGTCTTCATGGTGGACCATACCAGCTACATGTTCGTGACCGGTCCCGACGTGATCAAGACGGTCACTCACGAAGATGTCACGAAGGAGACGCTGGGCGGCTCCATGACTCATAATTCGGTCAGCGGCGTGGGACATTTTATTGCCCCGGACGATGCCGAGTGCCTGCGCATGATCCGCGAGCTGCTGGGCTACCTGCCGCAGAACAATCGCGAAGACCCGCCGCGACGCGTCACTACCGATCCGCCCGGCCGCATGGATGCCGAACTCGACTCCATCGTTCCGCAGGAGTCCAACCTGCCCTACGACATCACGGACGTCATCCACCGGGTCGTCGACGAAGGCGAATTCTTCGAAGTGCACGAGCATTGGGCGAAGAACATCGTGGTGGGGTTCGCCCGGATGGATGGCCGCTCCATCGGGATTGTGGCGAATCAGCCCGCATTTCTCGCCGGCTGCCTGGATATCAACTCGTCTGTCAAGGGCGCGCGGTTCGTGCGCTTCTGCGACGCCTTCAATATCCCGATCCTTACCTTCGAAGATGTGCCCGGCTTTCTGCCGGGAACCGAGCAGGAGTTCGGCGGGATCATCCGACACGGCGCCAAGCTGCTCTACGCGTACGCCGAAGC
>JADMIO011014808.1_pt1 | contig 13316 bp, 9 predicted proteins | sample 8958161 | NCBI WGS metagenome assembly JADMIO01 (sample SAMN16585339, study PRJNA669376) | soil metagenome | isolation source: Crop rotation soil | place: USA: Cullars Rotation, Alabama | collected 2011 | reverse complement strand
ACAACTTGTCCACGTGGAATTCTAAGCTTAGGATCCCAATGTGCTGGAAAGGGGCGCCTTAGCGACCTCGCCTGCCGTGATCGAGGAAGCGTTGGAACTGGCACAACAGCGCTCCCGCAGCGGCCTGCAGCCGCTCTATGAAGCCTACAAGGGCACGAGTGAGGCCCTCCGCAAGGTGGAGAACGACATTGAGTCCGTGCTGGCGACGGCCAGCAGCGGCCAGGCGGTGGGCGCGCTGTGGGAGATGCTCAACGAGCGTGCGTTTCGCCTCAAGTTCGAGCGGGAACAACTTATCGCGGAGCAGCGCCACCTCAAGGAACAACTGGCTCCGGCGGAAACGGCCCTGGATGCTGCCGCCTTTCAACGCCGGTTGGCGGATTTCGAGGGCATGCGGAAGACCTTGCATCCTGAAGAGGTGCAGCGGCTCTTACGGCTCCTGGTGCGGCGGGTGGAATGGGCGCCCAAAAGCACTTCGGCCCAGCGTTCTCTAACTAAAGCGTCTGAGGTCGAGGGCCATCACAAACTTCATTTCTACGTTCTGCCGGCCAAAAAACACCCACAAAAACAACAGCTTGCCGGCTCGATGAGCGGGCAGGCTGGGTTTTCATACTGTGATGCGCTACGATACCCCGTGGCACCACGGTGTAAAACCTCTCATCTTTGAGGCGGAGTTCACGCCTGAAGGCGAATTGCTTCTGGAAACGGCCCGTATTCGGCGGATTTCACGGGCGGAAGCGCTCATCGAAGCGGCTTTGGTAGACACCCGTTTACGCGAAGCCGCCGAAAGGGCCGCCGAAAACGAGGAGGGGGCATGACGTGGAGCACGCACAGCCTCTTTGGGGTGAACGCCGTCTGGCTGCTCGTGCCACTGCTTCCTGTGGTGCCGGACGCCAACATCGGCGTGCTGTGCGCGGTTGCAGCATTGGGTTCCTTGCTTCCTGATCTCGACGCCTCGGAATCGAAGATCAAGCATCTGAAATTGCCGGGTGCCGAGTTCAAGCCGTTCCTGCTCGCGGCTGTTGTGGTGAGCCGGACCGACCAGCATCGGGGACTGCTGCACTCGCTCTGTGGTTTGGGGCTGGCCAGTATCCTTGCTGTGTCGATCGTGCCGTGGTCGGGTGGGGCAGCATCAGCAGCATTCCTTTTGGGCTACGCCAGCCACCTGCTGGCTGACTCCGCGACCAAGAGTGGCCTCCGCCTCTTCTATCCTTCGCCCAAGCGTTACTACGCGTTGCCAAAGGCGTTGCGGATCACCACGGGTTCGCTGGCCGAAGAGGCGCTGCTGCCGTTTCTGGCCGCTGGGGCCATGGTGTTACTGTTCAGGCATTTCACCTTGACTTGAGGTGAGACGCACCAGAGCATGGATCAAGCCGGGGAGCATGGCCGCACCGTTTCAGATCTCGTCCCCACCAGCCAATTCTGGCATTTTGTCTTTGGAATGGGTTTTGGAACAAGAAAAACTCCGCATAGAGCCCCTGAAATGGCGAGTAGGGGAGCAGTGCATCATTGGGCCAGTTTGGCGCGCAGATCAAGTGCTATACAGTTGCTCTTTCTTCATATAGCGAGCGTGCGTATGCCACTCTCTCTGGAATTAACGCACCAGCGCCATGAACCCCTGTCCGTGCGGATTCCTGCTGGGGAACCCGAATGCCGCCTCCAAGCCCTGCACCTGCTCGGCTCCACAAATCCGCAGGTATCTGGCGAAAATTTCCGGTCCGCTCCTCGACCGCATTGACATCCACATCGAGGTGCCCCGGCTCTCGGCCTCCGAGTTGATGGGCAAATCCGGCGGGGAAAACTCGGCCACGGTGCGCAGACGGGTGTGTGCCGCGCGCGAACGTCAGGGGCAGAGAATGGCGGGCGAGGGGGTTTCGTGCAACGCGCAGATGAAGGCCCGGCAACTGCGCGAGCACTGCGAGATGGACGGCGCCACCAGAGACTTGCTTAAAGCCGCCATCAACCAGTTCTCCCTTTCGGGCCGGGCTTACGACCGCATCCTTAAAGTCGCTCGAACCATTGCCGACCTGGAGAGCGAAGACACCATTCAACTGCATCATGTCGCTGAGGCCATCAACTACCGCTCGTTTGACCGGAAACTCTTTGGCTGAGCAAGAAAAGCTTTCAGATGGCCTGGAGGCCTCTGGGAGCGAAGGAGATACTCTCACGGGCCAAGAAAAACCATCGCCACAACGACACCAAAGATGGAATGGGGAAGGCACATTTCGTTGAAGCGCGGTGTCCACTACTGGGCGTTTGACCTGACATTATTTGGGTGAGAAAGAAACGCAATATCGGTCGTCCGTAGCCTGACTCCTTGGCCGGTCCTTACGCCGCACTGGGACCATTTATCGCGGTTCTATGGACCTGTTGTTGCTTCCGCGAATCGAGTTAAAGTGAGAGTCAGCGAACGGTGTTTTAAAGGACTCTCATGACACGGCACTCTCCCCTGTTCCATCATAGCGCTCTGACGCTGATGGGCAGCTTGGCTCTGGGCTGCGCTGGCGCTGTGATCGCCCAGCCTGCGGATGAAAGTTCCCCCACCCCCGAAGCCACGGCGCAGCCGACGCAGGCGAACCAGACCGCTTCTGCAGAATCGGCCTCGTCCGGAGCGATCACCGCCTCTGCCACCGTAACCGGCAGCGGCACGACTGGACGTATTCCGCGCTGGACCGGTGCTTCGACGCTGGGCAGCTTGGCCCTCGTGCAGAGCAACGGTAACATCGGCATCGGCCATACGGCGCCGCCTTCCAAGTTGACGGTGGATGGCAGCGATGCTTCTCAAGCCACGATTCGGGCGCCAGTGAGATGATTATCATCGAGATGAGGCCTGACGCAGGGGCTAACACCAGCAAGAGCACTACTCTACGCGTCTTCCTGGGCCGCACCGAGAAAGTCACGCGCGATGCAGTGCAGGCCAAGACGATCGTTGTCGCCAGCGGCGCACCATCTGCTACATCGTCTTAGTCATAACGTGCTACTGCATCCGTGCCACCCGGATTTGGAGGAGTATCATGAAGTTAATGGCAGGCATAGTCAAGACTAAGAGTGCTCTTTTGCTCGGCCTACTATGTCTTGTGGTATATGCCACTCCGGCAGTTGCTACGACCCGCACTGTCAATAGTACTGCCGATCCCGGTGATGGTGTCTGCGATTCCCTGGGCACCGGCGATGGCTGCACGTTGCGGGAGGCGATTGCGACGAGTCAGACCGGGGGCACGATCAAATTCTCGCCGAACCTCTACGGCACGATCAACCTGAAAAGTGGACTCAGCATCAGCAAAGCCCTCAGTATTATAGGGCCGGGAGCCAGTAGGATAACCGTGAGCAGAGAGACTCCCTATACTCCTACTTTCCGCATTCTGACCATTACCGGCGGCACGGTCGCCGTTTCCGGCCTCAGCATCACAAATGGCTCGGTGGTGGGCGCTAAAGCCACCAATAATAGCGGACCTGGCGGTAAGGCTGAAGGCGGCGGAATCTTCATCGGTCCCTACGCACAGGTGACGCTGCGCAACCTCGAACTCCACGACAACGCGGTGTACGGCGGCGACGGCGGCGCAGATGCCATCGGCTATGCTAACGCCAACGGCGGGGCCGGTAACGGCGGCGGCATTGCAAATTACGGCACACTCACGATGACCGATTGCTACGTATATAGCAACCAGGCCGTCGCCGGTGGTGCGGTCGCCACCAACCAGAGGGGTGGACACGGACACGGCGGTGGCGTTTTCAATGGCGGCGACGGCTTTCTCAACATACAGAACTGTACCATTGCTTACAACACGGTGCGCGGCGGCGGGGCCTATCAGAATTCACGAGAAAATGGCGATGGCAAAGGCGGTGGCATCTGCAATAACGACTACGACACCACTGACGACGATGGCATTGTGATGATGACCAACTGCACGGTCAGCGGTAACTGGGCGCGTGGTGGTACTGGTTACGCGGCTTACTATGGCGATTCGGTTGGAGGCGGTGTCATGGTAACGGTCGGTAGAACTGTCACGGCAGGCGTGCGCGCCAACATCACCAATTGCACCATCACCGCAAATATGTCCCACGCCATCGGTGGGTTTGAGGGCACTGAAGGTCGTGCTACTGGAGGTGGCCTTGTCGCGGACAGCGGAACCGTCAATCTATTGAATACGCTGATTGCCGACAATAACCAGATCGGACGCCCCGACTCTTATGTGTCGCCTGATGTGCTCTCTGATTACGGCAATGGCGCAATTAAGAGTCTGGGGCATAATCTGGTCAGCCGCATCGATGGCTCACCCACTGCGATATGGACCGATACGGACAGCATCGGCACAGTCGCGACCCCCACCGATGCCCGGCTCGCCTCCAGCCCGACATCCAACGGCGGGCCGACGCCGACATGCGCCATCTTGCCCGACAGCCCCGCGCGCAATGCCGGCGATGATGCTGTTGGCGTCGCCACCGATCAGCGTGGCTATCCGCGTAAAATCGGCACGCACGTGGACATTGGCGCCTTTGAGTTCGACCCACCACAAACCGGATCGGCTCTCGTTGTCAACACGAAGCAGGTGCACGACGATGGAGTGTGTGGCATTGCCGATTGCACATTATGGGATGCGGTGAACGTGGCGAATGATAGCCCCGATTCCAATACGATTACCTTCAAGTCAACCGTTCGTGGCTCGATCATCTACAAGCCACTCGGCTCGGTTGCTGTCGTCACAAGTCCCATCACGATTAAGGGGCCGGGAGCCCGGCTCCTGGCTCTCGACGGAAATAATATCAACCGCCTCTTCTACATTACGGGCGGCCCCGTCGTCATTTCCGGCCTGACGATCAGGAACGGAGCGTTCAAGGGACTTAATGAAGTAATTGGCTCTGCCGCGCCGCAAGAGGCCTTAGGCGGCGGAGTTTATAATACCAGTGATCTGACTCTCAGCGATTGCACTTTGCAAGGTAATACCGCGATCGGTGGCGGTGGCTTCTTCAGTGCAGGCGCCACGGCGCGCGGCGGCGGCATCTATAGTGGCAGTACTGGCATCCTGATGCTCAGGAATTGCACGCTACAGGGCAATGCGGCGAATGGGGGCAGCGCCGCCTTCAACTCGGCCACCGGCGGTGGTGCTTTCGGCGGCGGCATTTATAACGACGGAGTGCTCACCGTCACCAATTGCACTTTCAGTGGCAACACGGCGCAAGGAGGCGGTGGCGGCGACGGCCAGAACGGCAACCAGCCGGGCACCGGTGGCAAAGCGGGCGGCGGCGGAATTTGCAACACGAAAACGCTGACCATCACCAATTGCACGCTCACGAAAAACGCGGCGACCGGCGGTTTCGGTGGCCTCGGCGACGACTTCAACTATGGAGATCCGGGCAGCGGCACCGGCGGCGGACTCTTCCTCGCTTCCGACCCGGCGACCGTGCGCAACACCATCATTGCCGGCAATAATGCCAGTACCATCGACGCCGATCTGTCGGGCAGTTTAGCTGCCAATGACCACAACTTGATCGGCGGCAATACCAAACTCGGCGCTTTAGCCAACAACGGAGGCCCCACGGATACCTGCGCGCTGCAAAGTGACAGCCCGGCGATCAACGCTGGCGACCCCGGTGCGCCGGTGGCCGATCAACGCCATTACACACGCCAGGGAGTTCCCGACATTGGCGCTTTCGAGTTCAATGGTCTTCCGCCGCATCGCGTCAGTGGGCGGGCGTTCAAGTGGGTATTAAGTAACGGCGTTTTGGTGAAAAAGGGCTTGGCCGATGTCGTAGTGGAACTGCGTCAAAACGGGACTACTCTCGTCACGAGGCTCACGGATGAGAACGGAAATTACTCTTTCGCCAGTGTGGTGAATGGCTCCTACACGGTGCGACCTTCCAAGAGCGGAGTGGTGTTCGATCCGCTTTCGCGAGTCGTGAGCGTCGGCACCGCCGATGTCTCGTCGGTGAACTTCAAGACGTATTCGATCTCCGTGACGGTGGTGAACGGTGCCGGCACTCCACTTTCGGGGATTAAGCTCAAGCTCAGCGGAGCGGTCACGCTCTCAGTGACGACCGGCAGCGATGGCAAAGCCGTGTTCAACAATTTAGGCGCGGGCACCTACACCGTCACGCCACAGGCGCAGAGTGGTTTTGTGTTCACTCCAGCCACCAAGAGTGTGACTCTGCCCACCAGCGGAGTGAGCAACACCTCGCCTAACGGGAAGGCCAAGTTCACCCGCACTCCCGCCTCGGCTGCCAGTGACAAACCTCTGCCTTCGGAAACCAGCTTTTAGAAGCCAGCTTTTTAGAAGGCAGCATTCTCCACGTCCCAAGAGAACAACACCGCCCCGGACTGGAGGACGGTGGTGTTCTTCTCACCTCGGTTCTTCTCACCTCCGTTCTTGTCACCTCAGTTCTTGTCGTGACTCTCGCCTCAGTGAACGCGTTTTCAACCGAGCTGGCTCCTCAACCAGCCCAACACCGAAGCGGCCAAAGGTGCGATCCATACCTCTTCCGCCATCGAACCCGTCGTGATTCGCAGTGCCTGCGGCAGGGCATGGTAACGCTTGGGTGAAGAACGAAAAGCTTTCAGATGGTGTTGAAGCCTTCTGGGAGCGTCGCCACTCCCACAGGCCCAAGGAAATACCTTCACGCGCCAAGGAAGACCCTGCCACAACGACACCAACTGATGTGGGACTTGAAATGGTTAATGAGTGACCAAATCCTCCAACGCCAGCATGGATTTAAAATCCATGCTGTGAACTCACGGTTTGGCTGGTTTTGGTGCCTATAAAAGTGAGTTTGGCAGCAGGTGAAGTCGGTTGACCCGACGTGGGCAGGGTCACGCTTTTGGCCGTAAAACTGAAGCCGCTCAAAGTCGCTTTGACGCTGTAGGAGCCCACCGACAGCAGGTTAAACCGATAAACGCCATTCGCATCCGAAGTCACGGTGCGTGTGGTGCCGGTTCCAGTGAAGGTCAGTGTCACCGTCGCGCCTGCAAGGGGCACTTGCGAGCCGTCGGTTGTGGTTTTCTTGACTTTGCCGAAGATGCTGTAAAGGTTGAAGCGCGGCACCTCCACGTCGGCGCTGTTGACCGTGACCGAGGGCGACAGCGGGTCGACGCGCACGGTCGTGTTATTGGTTGTCAAGCGGGCTTCCACGGTGTAGGAGCCATTGACGATAGAGGTGAAGTGATAAAAACCATTCGCATCGCTCGTGGCCGTTGCCACAGTGGAGTCTCCGCTCTTGAGCTTGACACTGGCTCCAGCGAGCGGTTTCTTCTCAGCGACGAGGAAATCTGAAGATGGCACCCATTTCACGCAACGGCCCGACACGAGGAAGCCCGGCGGCACATCTTCAAAGGCGCCAATGTCGCTGCCATCACCACCGTTAGCATTGGCGAGGGTCAGGTCGTCGAACGGACGCACCTGGCCACGTTGGTCAGTAGTGAGACCAAAGGCTTTGCCCTTGTCTAAAGCTGGGCTGCCGATGAGCAAGGCCATGGTGTCGGTGGGGCCACCGTTGTCTTGAAGGGGGCCGAGTTTGGCATCGGTGACGCCGATTTGGTCGCCAGGACCACTAAAACTGCTGCCATTGCCGATCAGGTTGTAGCCCAGTGAAGTAAATGGGCCGTCCATGTCCGCTCCCCCGCCATTATCGCCACTGTTGCCGACGCTGATGGTGTTGCGCACGGTGCTGGCGCCGCCATTGGCGCTTAGTCCGCCGCTGCCCTTGCCGGGCGCGCCGTTGGTGCCGGCACTGCCGGTGCCGCCCGCACCGCCCGTGCCCTGATTACCGCTGAGGGTGCAGGCGGTCACGCTGAGGGTGCCTTGATTGAAGACGGCGCCGTTGCCCGCACCGCCCCCCGCGCCGGTGTCGCCGTTGCCGCCCGGCCCGCCGCTGGCGCTGTTATTGAAGAAAGTGCAGTTCTTAATCGTCAGGCTGGCTCCCGCTGCGTTGTAGATGGCCCCGCCGCTGCCATTGCCGCCGTTGCTGGGGCCACCTTTGAAAGAGGCGTCGGCGCCCTTGCCGCCAGTAGCGCTGTTGCCGCTCAAGGTGCAGCGGTTAAGGGTCAAGGTGGCCCCTACTGCGTTGTAGATGGCCCCGCCGTTGCCACTGCCGCCGCTGCCTGTCAACAAGGCGTTGCCACCGTGCGCCCCGTTGTTGCTGAGGGTGCAATCGGTCAACGTCAGCGTGCCTTGATTGAAGACACCTCCGCCCGTAGTGGCGCCGATTAAGAGGCCGGACTGCCCGCCGTCGCGTAGGGTGAGGCCCGACATCAAGCTGGTCTTGTCGGCGGCGAAAGAGAAGATGCGGCTGGCGCTGTTGCCGCTGACCGCCAGCAGCCGCGCGCCCGGCCCTTGAACGGTGGTGGAGCCGGTGAGACTCAACTCGCCCCGCGTGAGCGTGATGGTGCCCCGTCCACTGTCAGCGAAGACGATGGTATTAGCTCCGGAGGCATCGTTGGCGGCGCCGATGGCCTCGCGCAACGTGCAATGGGTCGTGCCGCAGACGCCATCGTCGGTGTTGACGCTGTCGTCGTTGGTGTTGACAGTAAAGGTGGGGCCGCTTTGCTTGGTGTCGTGCAATTCGAAGGCGCCAATGTCCAGGCGTCCACGCGCCACACGAGGAAAGCCGGGGCCGCGCTGGTCGAAGTCGGGCGGCGGCTTAAAGTTAGGATCGCCACCGTTAACGGCCAGGCTGCCGGGCAGCAGTGCGATGGTGGGCGTAGGCCCGCCGTTCTGCCGCAGGCCATTCGGGTCGAGTTTGGCATCGGTGAGACTCCGATCGCCCATGGTGTCCAGGAAGCCGCTGCCGTTGTCATCGCTCAGATTGTAGCCCCGCGAATTAAAGGAGCCGCCGCTGTTGGCGAGATGCCAAGTCCCACCATCGCCTTGAAAGATGGTATGGCCCACTTCCACTATGGCCATCGCGAGGTGGCTTGCGTGAACGGCTGCGTTTGCAATGTCGCTGGCGCCGCCTAAGACGCCGCATATATTATTGCTGAAGGTGCAGCTTGTCACGTATAGGCTGGCTCGGGAGTCCACTACATTAGCGGTGGCACGATTGGAAATTCCGCCAGGGCCGCCGGTGGTGTTGCTATTACCGCTGAAGGTGCAGTTCGTCGCTATGAGAGTGGCACTGTCGAATCCAATGTCACCGGTGGCGAGATTGAGAATGCCGCCAGACTCGCTATTGTTGCGCAGCGTGCTGTTGGTGAGGGTCATAAACCCATTGTTAAAAATGGCGCCGCCGGTATTGTTGCTGAGGGTGCAGTTGTTTACCGTTACCTTGGCCTGTCCCAAGTTTTGGATGCCACCTCCGACTCGCCTCAGGCCAGTGTCATCGGTGCCAGCATCGCCGTTTTTGATGGTCAGGCCGGAAAGAGTGGCGATGGCAAAGGACCGGAAGCGGAAGATGGGATACTGGCCGCCGGCATCGCGCTGCACCGTGAGTTGGTTGGCGCCAGGGCCGCTCAGCGTGATGCGGCTCAGGTCGGGCAGCACACCGGCGAGGTTGATAATGCCCGTCACACCGGGCGCAAAGACGATAATGTCGTCGTCATCGCGCGCGCTGTTGGAGGCGGCGATGGCTTCCCGTAGCGTGCAGCCGTCGGCGATGCCAGCCCCGGTGCAGGTGCCGTCGCCGGGATCGGCGGTTGAGGTGACGGTAATGGTCGTGGCGCTCGCGGGGCCGGTGGGCAGCAGGCCTATCGAGGCGAAAACCATCAAGGCCGCGATAAGAGCGGTGGACCGGCTCGGTAGGAAATGAGAGAGGAACAACGAAGGGAAAAACACAGGCAAACTCCTGAAAGTGGGTGAAATGCTATCAACTTTTGGTTGGATTTAAAATCTGTGCTGTGAACTCACCGCCCAAGTGGTTTTAGTGTCGATAAGATGGAGCTTAGCCGCCAGGTGATCTGCTATAAAAATCCGTTTTTCCGTTGGACTGTGAAGTCGAAGCCCTAAAGAAAGTTTCGTGAGAGACTTGTTTTAGCCCTCTGGTTTGGGGGTCTTGGTTTGACAATCGAGTTAAAGTGAGAGTCATTGGACTGTGTTTCAAAGGACTCTCATGACGTTGCACTTTGCTCCTGGCCGTCGCGGCACTCTGGCCCAAGTGGCCCTCCTGACTCTGATTGGCAACCTGACTCTGGTCTACTCCTGCCCTTTGAGAGCCCAACCGGCGGCTGACAGTTCTCCCCCACCCGAACCCACGCCGACGAATTCGGCTTCCGCTGCTTCCTCATCCGAAACGATTACCACCGCTGTCACGGTGACCGGCAGCGGCACGACTGGACGTATTCCGCGTTGGACCGGCGCTTCGACCTTGAGCAACTCGGCCCTCGTGCAGAGCAACGGCAACATCGGCATCAGCCATACGGCGCCGCCTTCCAAGTTGACGGTGGATGGCAGCGATGCTTCTCAAGCCACGATTCGGGCGCCAGTGAGATGATTATCATCGAGATGAGGCCTGACGCAGGGGCTAACACCAGCAAGAGCACTACTCTACGCGTCTTCCTGGGCCGCACCGAGAAAGTCACGCGCGATGCAGTGCAGGCCAAGACGATCGTTGTCGCCAGCGGCGCACCATCTGCTGCATCGTCTTAGTCATAACGGGCTCGCATTTGAGGACTGTGGGATTGGGGAGCAATACCATGCAGTTATTTACAGCTATCGCCAGGATCGGCACTACTCTGTTGCCGGGTCTGTGCTGCCTCGTCGCTTTGGCTCTGCCCGCCGCAGCCGTCACGACCCGCACCGTCAACACGACAACCGACGATCAAAATAACGGCTGCACGACCGACGCGGGCGGTTGCACGCTGCGCGAGGCGATTGGCGCTTCGGCAGCAGGTGACACCATCAACTTCGCGGCCAGCCTCAACGGCGGCATGATCACGTTGAACGGTAACGAGTTGACGATCGGGAAAAACCTGACCATCACCGGCCCCAGCGGTGGCGTCGCCGTAAGCGGCAACCATACCAGCCGCGTCTTCAACATCGTCGTCGGCGGGACGACGGTCAGGATCTCGAACCTGACCATCCGCGATGGCAGCGTCAAAGGGGCCAGAGGCGCCTTCGCCTTTTCTGAATATGAGGCCGGTGGCGTAGGCGGCGATGCTCAAGGCGGCGGCATCCGCAATAACGGTGCGCTGACGTTGATTAACTGTACGCTCAGCGGCAACGCCGTGACCGGCGGCTACGGCGGTTTACCCTACCTGGATGAGGAGTACCCCCTGACTCCCCACGATGGCGGCAACGGCGGCGTTGGTGAAGGCGGCGGCATTTACAATGCGGGCAGCCTCATACTGCGTGGCTGCACCCTGAGCGGCAATGTCGCCACCGGCGGTGCCGGCAATTCCGGCAGATTCGACTATGTCTCTCAAGAGTCGAATGGCGGCAGTGGCGGCATGGGCCGGGGCGGCGCCATTGCCAATGCGGGCACGCTCACGCCAGTCAATTGCACTTTGAGCGGCAATGTCGCCACCGGTGGTGCGGGTGGAATCGGCATAAGTAGTGACTCGGCAGCCAAAGGCGGCAATGGCGGCGTCGGTGCAGCCGGTGGCATTTACAATGCGGGCACGCTCACATTAACCAACGATACCCTGAGCGGCAACACCGCCAGCGGCGGTGCCGGTGGCGACGCTAACAACGGCCCTGATAACACGGGCGGCAACGGCGGCATCGGCCAGGGCGGCGGACTTCTGCCCGATGCCGGAAGTTTCGGCACCGCCAGCGTCCTCAACACCATCATCGCGGGCAACAGCGCCGTCGCCGGTAGCGCCGGCCAGGCTTTCGGAACTGACGGAGTCGCCGGCACCGCCGCTGCCCCCGACGTTCAGGGGCAGGTCAACAGCCAGGGGCACAACCTCATCGGCAATACCGCCGGCAGCAGCGGCTGGGTGGCGAGAGATGCCGCCGCGACACCCTTAAACCTGACGGCACTGGCTGATTACGGCGGCGCTACGCCTACCAGGGCGCTGATGTCGGGCAGCGCGGCGCTTGATGCCGGCGACGACATCGTACTCAGTGCGCCCTATAATCTCACCACCGATCAGCGCGGCGCCGGCTATCCACGCAAGATCGGCGCCCATGTGGACATCGGCGCGTTTGAATTTAAACAGGACATCTTTCCGAGCGCCACATTGATCGTCAATACGTTGGACGAGCACAACGATGGCATATGCGACGCAAGCGACTGCAGCCTGCTCGAGGCCCTCAACGCGGCTAACGCGGACGTGGATGCCGACACCATCAACTTCAAGGCGGGTCTGAGCGGCACCATCAAGAACACCATAGCCACCAATGGCCTCACCCTCGCCAATCCGGTGACCATCAATGGGCCGGGAGCCAGAGCACTCACCATCAGCGGCAATGACTCCAAGCGCGTCTTCAACATCCGGCCCAATGTGGACGCCCTCATCTCCGGCCTGTCCATCACTAACGGTTACAGCCTTACCGCCGCCACTACGGGCAGCGGCGGCGCGATCTTCAACGAAGGCACGCTGACCCTCGTCAACTGTGCCGTACTCAACAACTCCGGCGGCTCCGGCGGCGGCGTCGCCAACCAGGGCGCGCTGACTGTCATCGGCTGCACCTTTGCCGGCAATCGCTCGACGGGTCACGGCGGCGCCATTCGCAACGCCAGCAACACTATACAGGCCAGCGCGGTGATCACCAACAGTACCTTCTTCGGCAACGTCGCCGCGTCCAGCGGCGCCATTACCTCGTCGGGCACGAGCACGCTGATCGCCTCGGTGACACTAACCAATTGTACTGTCAGCGGCAACAGCGGCACGACCGGCGCTTACGGCGGCGGAATATTCAATGCACACGACGGCACCTTCAATTTATCAAACACCATTGTCGCGGGTAACAGCGCGGCCAATGGCCCGGACGCTTACGGTGCCTTCAATTCCCTAGGCTACAATTTGATTGGCAAAACCGACGGTAGCGCGGAGTGGATCGGCGACCCCGAACGCTCCAACTATGACCTGACCGGTACCAGCGCCGCGAGTCGCAACCCGCAGCTTGGCCCATTGCAAAACAATGGCGGCCCCACTGACACCATGGCGCTATTGGCCGGGAGTCCGGCTATCGATCAAGCCAACAGCAACGGTCTGACGACCGACCAGCGTGGACGGCGGCGGCCTTACGACGATCCGTCTATTGATAACCGGTTCAGCGCCGACGGCTGCGACATTGGCGCCTTCGAGTTTAGCCCGGTCAGCAGAATCAAGCCGGATGCGCTCATTCGCACCGCCGCTGAGACAGTTTTTATCGGCAACAACATCTACAATCTGCTTTCCAGCACAGTGGGATCCGAAGCTTGGAATTCACGTGACTTGAAGTCGCGGC
>JADMIO010787680.1_pt1 | contig 13319 bp, 13 predicted proteins | sample 8958161 | NCBI WGS metagenome assembly JADMIO01 (sample SAMN16585339, study PRJNA669376) | soil metagenome | isolation source: Crop rotation soil | place: USA: Cullars Rotation, Alabama | collected 2011 | reverse complement strand
CGCGACAACTTGTCCACGTGGAATTCTAAGCTTAGGATCCCAATGTGCTGGAAAGTTTGTATTTACTGCAACAGGCAGAGCAATTGATAAGCTTAGAAGTGCTAAGCCCTAATTAAGAAGATAAGATGAAGCTTTATTACTCAAAAGTTAAGCATTTTTGATAAGGACAACTTAAAAGCTTTGGCAAGTTTTTCAATTGTGTCAATTTTTGCTGGGGGCGGGTTTTTGGTGCTTTCTAAGCGTTGAACATGTCTGTAAGCTAAATCTGCATATTCAGCGAGTTCTTCTTGCGTCCAACCTCGTTTATCTCGCAATATTCGCAATCGTTTAGCTAATTTAATTCTAATTGTCGATGACATGCAATAAGTCTAAATTCACACGACTTATAACGCCACGACCTATAAGGCGTATTTTTATTTGCTATTCTTTTATCCGGTGTGGTACTATTTAGTTCACACATTGTAAATTAAATTGCTAACGATACCGTCAGCAATGATATAAATAATTAATTGAATAATGTGATGAATAAGTGGGGGGAGAAGTATGAAAAGAACTGCAAGAATACTGTTTGTATTATTTACTGCTTTTTATTTAGTCCATCCATCATTCGCCACAACCTATTTCCCAACTACAAATATCCCTCCCTTTAGCGGTTCTACCAATATTTCATCTACCACTTACAGCAATCACTATCTCAAGATTGATGGGAGTTATGCTGCGTGGACGGGTTGTGATCCGAAGCTTTACCCAGATATAAATTGCGAGGTAAATACAGGCAAACAGGTTTATTATTGGGACGGCCAAACTACCCATCAGGTAACTAACTATTCAGATGGACAGCTTCCGGGTGAACCGCAAATCCTTTCCTTAAGCGATGGTATTATTGAATGGAGCTTTTACGGGCAACAGCCTTCAAACCTAGAAAGATACCGAATTCCAAACTACGTGCAGCAATTTCCCGAACAGAGCACTTTTACCGCTTCTACAGATGGCACAGATGTGTTTATAAATGATAGTGGAAATATTAAAAAGATTTCAGAACATCCAGTAGGTAGTGGTCCTGTGCAAGTTAAGCAAAGCGGCAACTATGTTGTGTGGACGCAAAGAGTGGGTTCAAAGGCTGATATTTACTTTTACGATCACATATTGGATACCGTGTATTATTTGGGAAGTTTGATATTTGATGATTTTTATATATTTAATAATCATCTCTATTTTCAAAGAACCGTAGATCTCGAATGGATTTATTACAACCGTTATTTGCTTACTGATCCTGTTAAAGCTGACGCTGGCCAAGATCAAAAAGTCGCTAAAAACAGCCTTGTAACATTGGATGGTTCTTCTAGTTCCATAAAAACAGGTAATATTTACTACCAATGGGTTCAGAATAATGGACCAACGGTAACTTTAAGTGATAGCTCTGCAGTCCAACCTACTTTCATCAGCCCAAATGTGAGTGTAAATACCGATTTGAGTTTTACTTTAACGGTTGGAATAAATGGTTCAACAGTTCAAAGCACGGATAGTGTGAATATCACGGTTCTTAAAACAACTCCACCGAATGCTAATGCTGGGAACGATGTCAAAGCTCGGGCGGGTGAAGAGGTTATTCTTAATGGAAATGGTTCAAACGACCCGGATGGTACGATCGCTAAATATAAATGGATGTCGTACGAAGGAAAGAATGAAAATGGAGGCGATGTGTATTCCAAGCTTTGCGAGGGAACGAGTTCAATTTGTAAAACGAAAGCCAAAGGCTTCGCTGAGCAGTTGGTGATGTTAGAAGTAACTGATAACGAAGGTGCTCGCTCAACGGATACGTTAAGTATTATCAATAAATTAGTCGGCAGCGGGCCGGTGTGTGGTAATAGTCAAATTGAAACAGGAGAGGTTTGCGATTCAAACACCCAATCATGTACGATCGGTGGATATAGCGGTACGATGACCTGTAACAGTCAATGCACAGGCTTCAATACGTGCACAACAACCCAATTTTGCGGTGATGGGATAAAAAACGGAACTGAACAGTGCGATGGAACTTCCGGCGTTGGAGCTGGACAAACCTGTAATGCTCAATGCCAGCTCGTTACGAGCGGTACATTTGATCTAACTTTGCAAGCCATCAATATGCCAACCAAGACGGCGGGCGGAACTTGGGATAATGTTACATGGGTTCTCTGGAGTAATGGCTACGTCGCTCAGAACGTCAATTTCCCGACTACTGGAACTTACACGTTTAAGATTATCGCCAACGGAATGTTGGCCGGGAGCGAGCCTCCCAAAATGGAGTTGCGGATCGACCAAGTTGTTAAAGCAACATTTAATGTGTCGGCGACAAGCCTTACAACTTATCAAGCCAGCGTGAATATTACGACGACTGGAAACCACCAAGTCGCTGTTGCCTTTACAAATGATTTTTATGGCGGTACCGGTCAAGATAGAAATTTAGTGGTTAAAAGTGTTCAGATTACCAAATAGAACGCTAAAGGTGGGTCTGTTTGTAAGTCAGGTCAAAGTATGAGTGAAATCAATAAGGCGATGATTTGGACGGGAGTCCTTACGTTTTGTATAACAGTAATCTGCTGCCATCTTTATTATAGTCGCTTGCCTTCAAAAGAAGATGTATGTGGCATGTGCAAACACTATGATGAAATTCAAACCGAAAGATATATGGCCGATATTGAGGCAAAGCGTCAATAAACATTCCTAAAAAAAGGTGATTCATGTTTGGATGGAACAGCAAGAAAGACGATATTTTTACCGCGGGACTTCCGAACGGGTATTGGATTGATCGAACTGATAAAAGAACGATTGAAATTTATATTCTTGGTGTAGCTGATGGAAGAATTGGAACACGTGAAAAAATCACTGACCCCCTTTGTCGTGATAACCCAAGTCTTACCAGAGAGAATATTGTAGAAGCCGTAAAGGAATATTATCAAAGGAGGCCAGAGAATAAGTTCCGCCAAATCGCTGCTGTGATCAGATCAGGATGTGTAAATTAAACATTTTTATTTCATTGGAGGGGATATGAGGAACATCGTGGTGGTTGTTCTCTGCTGTTTAGTATTGATCGGCTGTTCGCAGGTAAGACTTCAAACAAATGGGTACACGCAAAATCAACTGGGGTTTCGACCTGGAGATACTTTTTCTGTAATCGAAAATGATGGTTCTTCAAATGCCTTATTTGATAAGGAGATAAAAAATAAGATTGAAATAATTCTAACGAAGCAAGGGTATGTCATAACCCAAGACAAACCAAAATATTTAGTTCATTATTCATATTCAATTGATGGGGGAAAGAATTTTAACAGAACGATTCCACAATACCATTCCGGGGAAATGGCACAGATTCATAATCAGTATGGGATGACTGTTGGCAGCGTCCAATCACCGGGATATACTAGTTATGTAAATATCTCGAATACGTTGTATACACGAACCTTTAGAATTGATGTGTTAGGCACAGAGGGCTCTACGCCGGTTTGGACGGGCGAAACAAGGAGTATTGGGGCTTCAGATGACCTCAGAGACGTAATCGACTATTTAGTCGTAGCAAATTTTGAACAGTTCGGAGTAAACACTAGGAAATCGGTTAAACGGAAGGTTTGGACAATCCAAAATTATACTAAAATTCTTCAACCTGAAGTTGAAAAAACCGATCAAATTAAAATTAAGTGACGATTTGTGAAAGATTTAACTGAAACAGCGATGAAGTCAGAGCGTAAGTGGAAAGGTTTCCTACCTCCTTACAAATTAATGAAGCTGCCTTTATCCGAGCGAGACCTTAAATCATATGAGAAGCTTTTGGATAAGGTCATTCAAATTCAATATAAAGAAATTTTTCATAATGATCTTAAGAACATTTGGGAAATCAGGACCACCCTTAATAAAAAACATATTAGAGAAGAATTGAAGCAAAAAAATATTCTTTTATTAAGCCGGTCCAGTTTCTTACGCCGGGGAAAAGAAATCAAGGCGTCTTTAGCCGAAAATTATTTCAAAAAATTTAAGGGTAAAGAAAATCTTTTTAAGGTTATGCGCGCGGCAGTAAACAACTCCAGAGGTCACCTCATGAAGCTTATTCAATACGATAAAAGCTGGTTATATATTAATTGGGTAAAAAGAGAAATTCTTCAAGGCCAGAGTGAAGATGACAAGGATTTTTTTGAGGCATTAAGCACAGCTATTAAATTAAAACGCAAAGATCGCTTAAAATATAAGTCTGAAACTTTTAAAAAGGTTTTAGATTTTATTGATCAAGAAACCCAAAGAAAGCTAATGGCGTTTCATTTACCCACACGTAATTTAGATGACTTATATGAAAGAGTTTATAGCTTACTTGTTGATAAAAATATTTTAAGTCTAAACGAAGATCAATTAAAAGAAATCGCCGACTTGAACATTTTGAACTCCAAAGTATATTTCAAACAGTTTGTAAAAATGAGAGTAAAAAACTCTCCAAGCGCTTAAATTAGATTTTGATATTCTAATTTTAGAAATTTTTTAATTTAGCATTTATTATGACGGCAGCTCAAACGAGCGCCGTCTTTTTTATTTTAGAAAGGTGATTGAATATGTACGATACAGTGGTCACAGAAACAACCTTTTACCCGATTAAGCCTACAGAAAAAGGATTAATCGGTTTTGCTAGCTGTCTATTCGGAACCCTTTCCCTAAACTCCATCGCAATCTATAGCACACCCGAAGGCGATATAAGGCTTTTATTCCCCGACAAAACCCTCATGAATGGCAAACGCCTTCAATGCTTTTACCCAATAAATGACGAAACCTACCAAACTATAAAAGTAGCAATTAAACATAAAATTGATGCAGTGATGAAAAGGAGTGTGTCTACAAATGGAAAATATTCCACCTGATGAATCCCCGAAAGAAGTAAGCATTAATTTGAAAGCCGCTTTGATATATATTCAAAGGGGTTGGTCAGTGTTTCCCTTGCACAATATCGAAAAGGGTCAATGCAGTTGTAGAAAATCTGATTGCAGTTCTCCAGGTAAACACCCTAGAACCCAAAACGGATTAAAAGATGCTACGACTGATTCCGAACAAATAAAACAATGGTGGGAGCAGTGGCCTGAGGCGAATATAGCCATAAGAACAGGGAAAGAATCCGGTCTTTGTGTATTGGATATCGATCCTCGTCACGGTGGATATGTCTCAATTGAAGAATGCGACGTGCCTTCATCGAAATATGTACAAACGGGTGGTGGTGGGTTGCATCATTACTTCTTATATAAACCTGCCCTAAAGTCTAGAAATGCTATTTTACCGGGCGTTGATGTTAAATCTGATGGTGGTTACGTTGTTGCCCCACCAAGTAATCATCTAAGCGGTCTAACCTATCAATGGAAAGATGAAGAGATCCCTTTAGCCGGTGTGCCCGATTGGCTTATACAATTGGCCGAAAAATCTATTCATAGAAAAGAAGACTTTTCAAATGAACTCCAAGTTCTCGAAGGGAAAAGGAATACTCATTTAACAAGCTTAGCTGGCAGTATGCGCTCTAGGGGAATGTCAACAAGCGCAATTGAAAAAGCCTTACTTGAAGAGAATAAAATAAAGTGCTCTCCACCGCTAACTGATAGTGAGGTTATAAATATTGCCAAAAGCATCGGGCGATATGAACCCACTCATGAAGAGAATAAAGAAATTTCTGAAGTAATATTAGCTCCGCCAATACCTCTTCAAGAACTTCTAGATAAAAATCTGCCACCCGTTGAATATTTAATAGAAGGAATTCTCCAAAAAGATGGACGGCTAATGATTAGCGCTTCCCCTAATTCTGGTAAATCAATGTTATCGCAAAACCTTGTTTTGGCACTGTCAACAGGAGAGGAGGCTCTTTTTGATAAGTTTGCCGTAAAAAAAATTAAAGGAGTTTTACTTTTGGATATGGAAATGGGTGAAAGAGCAGTAGCCCAACGATTTAAGAAAATGAATGGAGAAAAAAGTGATTGAAAATGTGTATGTTCGTTCCGGATCCGATTTTGATTTATCTCAAGAAAATTCAAGAGCATATTTAGAAAAATGGATTCAAGATTTCAGTATTACCGTATTAATAATTGATACCATCGGAGACGCTTGGGTGGGAGATGAGAATGCCAAAAAAGATGTCACAGTTCTTACCAAATATTTCGATTCATTAATTAAAAAATATCATGTTTCAATAATTCTCATACATCATTGGCGCAAGAAAACAAGAGATTCCAGAAGCGGCGGTGAAATGGCATCCGGATCCTATAAATGGTCAGCTTGGGTCGATAATCACATTACTCTAGATGGTAAGAGTGTTAGCCATGTGAACCTTAGCTGCGAAAAATCACGAAATTCACCAAAGTTTCCTCCTTTAATTATTGGCATTGATGATGAAACCTTAAGGTTTAAATTCAAAGGACAATTCGATCATAAATTCGATGATTCTACGTTGTTTAATATTTACGAGTCATTCAACCAAGAGTGGGTAACTGTTCCTGCAATGGTAAAAAAGGCACAAGAATTAAAGGTTTGTTCTGGTGATACGGTCAGAAAGCTTATACATGAAACAAAAATTTTTGAAGTTGATGCTTCGGGCCATACCCACCGCATTCGTAAAAAAGAAGAAAATGCAATTCTTTGGGATGAGTCATAGGGTTATAGGAATCGTATGAATATGGTCTTTTCCTATGATTTCCAAAAAATACTTAGGCAGAAAAAGCCCCAGCTAAAAGGGGCGTTTTGCCAGAGTAGCTGATTATGGGAGTCATAAGGTCATATATATATAAATGATGTTTCCTACAAGGATAAAAAGAGGAGTCAAGTTATGTTATTCCAATCACTAACAAAAGAAGAAAAAATGCAAACCGATTTAGACCGTTTTTTAAACCGTGATTCTAAAGGTCAGTTTGCAATAGGTAATCCCGGTGGGCCGGGCAGACCTAAGGGCGCCATAAATAAATATTCACGGATACGGCAAGATATTTTGGACATTTGGGATGAGGAAAACGGGAAAGAGCGGTTTAGATTTTTCTTTACACGAGCTGAAAATTTTGAAAGAGCCTTAGCCATTGTACTAAGCCTATGTCCAAAGAAATGGCTAGAATTGAAGAAAGATTTGGAGTCGGGCAATATTACTGTTGAAGCGGAAGAACGAAGCGATGGATAAGCGATTTTTTAATATTACTGAAATATCGCAGTATCTGGGCCTTAGTGTTAATACCCTCAGAAAGTGGATTCGTCAGGGAAAATTTCCATTCCAAAGATTCCACGGCTCAATTCGTTTCGATATAAAGAAGATCGACGAGTGGATTGAAAAGAATAACCGAACATATTCTCATCCCTGTTAATATTCTTTGGTATAATTAGGCACTAGCAAGCCTATTTGTACCGAGCAGGTGTGAAAGGAACAAATGGGTACGATCTTTCTAAGAGGCAACAGATACGGTATCAATTATATTGATCCCAATGGGAAGCAAGTCCGCCGGATGATTTCTGAATACAAGGAAACGGCAGAGCGAGTCCTTAAGAAAATGGAAATGGATATCGTCGAGAATCGATATCTTGACCGCAAGAAGGTTAAATCTGTTTTATTTGAGGACTTTCTCGTCGAATTTCTAAAGAATTATGTGTATTTAGAGAATCGTCGCCCTAAAAATAGAGAGGGGCTCATTCGGAAGATTGCCAAATCATTTCAGGGGAAATATCTTCAAGAAATTGATACCCGCATGATCAGGAATTATTTGGCCAAGAAGTTAGAAGAGTCAAAGCCCGCAACAGTTAATCGGCATTTAACCATTCTTCGGTGCTTTTTTAATCGTGCTATAGATTGGAAAGTTCTCGATGGTGAGAATCCAACACATGGCATTAAGAAGTTGCCCGAAGATAATGAGAGGTGTCGCTGGTTAACGAATAAAGAGCAGGCTTTTCTACTTTCACATTGTCATGGAATAACGCGGGTAATTGTGGTGGCGGCGTTACAAACGGGATTGAGATGGAATGAAATTATTAATTTAAAATATGCTCAATCTCCGAAGAGTAACTACGTTGATTTTGATAATAATGTCGTTGTGGTTCATTCAACTTTATCAAAAACCCGCAAGCCGCGGTATATTCCACTAAGTTATTATTTAAGATGTGAATTAGAAGCTCTAAAAAAGACGGCCTTAAGTGAGTATATCTTTGCGAATCCTTCGACGGGTAAGCCCTTCAATAACATCCGTAAATCGTTTATGAGGGCTGTTAAACTAGCGGGATTGCAAGGTTTGAAATTTCACGACTTAAGGCATGTATTCGCAACTAATCTTGTTCACAAGGGCGTTGATTTATACGTTGTACAGAAGTTATTAGGGCATTGTAGTCCTAAAATGACGCAACGTTATGCCCACATCCGTCCTGATCATTTCAAAACAGCCATAGAGGAAATTGATTTACATCAATCAGAAATTCGATATAATCATCCTTCAAATAGCACAGATTTAGCACAATTGACGTAAGCCATTTGGAAGATGATTTTAGTAGTTTCTGTATTTAATGTAATTTCAATTATTTATAATAATTAGCCGAGAAAAAGAATTGACGGACACAAAGCCTGAAAAGCCTTGTGTCGCCAGTTCAATTCTGGCCCTCGGCACCATTTATTTTCAATCTTGAGGAGGGGAGAAAATGGTGCCGCAAAAGAATTCTGTTCTGTGGATCGGAAGATTGATTTCAATCGGTATTCTATTTGTTTTGTTGACCACCATCGGGTGCGCCGTCAAAGGCGTGGAAGACGGGCAGGCAGGCATCAAAGCCGATTTTGGAAAGATTCAAGACCAGGCCCTAAAGCCCGGCTGGCATTTTTTTAATCCGATTATTTCCTGGATTGAAGTTTGGAACACGAAAACTCAGGAATTAAAAGAAACGGCCAATGTTCCCTCGTCCGAAGGGTTGATCTCAAGTTTAGATGTTTCGATTCTTTTTAATGTTCCGGCTGATAAAGTTGTGTTGGTGAGAAAAGCCATCGGCCGCTATTATGTTGAGAATGTTTTAGAGCCCTATGCGCGCGAAGCGATCCGTAATGTGGTCAGCGGATACGCGGTGAAATCTCTTTTTAACGACAGCGGTCGTCAAGAGATTGGCCAGAAAATGCTCGCGTTTCTCAAAGATAAGTTAGATGACAAGGGGATCATCGTTCAGGATGTTCTTCTGCGTGATGTCCGTCTTCCGGCGGCGTTCTCGGTAAGTATTGAAAATAAATTGCGCGCCGAACAGGAATCGTTCCAAAAAGAATTTGAGCTTAAGAAGGCCGAGAAAGACGCTGAAATTGAAGTCGCCCGCGCTAAAGGGGTGGCGCAAAGTAATCAGATTATCTCCGGCAGCATCGACGAGAATTATTTGCGGTATTTGTGGATCCAAGGCCTTCAATCAAACAATGAACAGGTGATCTATATTCCTACCGAAGGGAATATTCCGATCATGGAAGCGAACCGTTTCGCCAATAAAAATTCGGCTCCGACGCCTAAGCAACAATAGTAATTTCCTACCGATTATTGCGTTCGTTTTCTGTTCGTCATAGATATATGCTGGCGTAGCTCAGTTGGTAGAGCAGCGCATTCGTAATGCGCGGGTCGTAGGTTCAACTCCTATCGCCAGCTTTCTTTTTTGCCTTCAATGAAAGTTTTTTTCATTCCTCGTATTTAATTAAAGGATAGGCAAAAAGAAGACCCCGCAAAGCGGGGTTTTAAAAACATGATCGATCGACTCACATCCTCCGATAAAACGATTCTTTTATTTCTTTTCCTATTAACCTTCCTTTGTTACTTTTGGATTCTTCCCGCACCGTTTAAAACCGTCGACGATTATTTCTGCATCGTCGGCAATCCGCAGATTAAAGATATTAAATTTCTTCCGCAGATTTTTACCGCTTCATTTTTCGGCGAAAAGTCTTATTACCGGCCGTTGGTATATGTCAGCTACATGGCTGAATATCATTTCTTCGGGTTAAATTCATTTTTTTATAACCTGACGAATCTTCTGCTGCATGGCGCTTCTGCCTTCGGCGTATTCTTGTTGATTTCATTTTTGACCAGAGACCGGACCACGGGCTTTTGGACATCGGTGCTGTTTGTTTTGCATCCAATCCATTGGGAAGCCGTCACGAACATTCCCGGCCGGTCGATTTTGTTGTGCGCCGTATTTTTTATTTACAGCGTTTATTTTTTTATGAAATTTATGGACCAGCAGGAGGGAGGCCGAGGCCTTTATATTTTCAGTCTGATTTTTTTTATTTTATCGTTACTGTCAAAAGAGTCGGCCATTTTTTTGCCGCTCGTACTGGTTTCCTATGTCGTTATTCGCCCCGAATCTCTTTATCGACGGAGAAAAGCCGGATTTTTGAGCGTTTATTTTTTGATCGTGCTGGGATATCTTTTATTGCGCCGGCATTTTGATGTTACCCCGCAGGTTTCCTGGGGTTCAATGGGCTGGCTTTTTGTCGGTGTCATCACGTTTTTAAAAACATTGATCGGTCACACCATGACGCTTCTTTTTCCGCGTAATTTGCATTTTGACCGTTCCGAGCCGTTAGTGGTGAGCGTTTCAACGGCGCTTTGGGTTTTATCATTCTGGGTCTTCGTTATTGTTAAGCTGGCGTTTCACTTAAGAAACCGGCTGATCTGGTTTTTTCTTGGCTGGATTGCACTAAATCTTGTCATTGTTTCGCAAATTGTTTCGGTGCGCGTGTCAGCGTTTGAGATTTCCGCGGCGGATCATTTTCTGTATTTGCCGTCGATCGGTTTCTTCGCCATTGTCGTCATCGGCATTCGAAACCTTTTTCAATATTGTTTACATCGGCGTTGGATTACCCGTCGAACGGTAAATATCATCTCTGTAGGCTACCTGGTTTTTTTATGGATCACAACGTTGGCCCAGACGGTGTATTCGCGAGAACAGATCGCCATGTTTACGGAAACCTTAAAGCACAGCCCGAATAATAAACGCGTGCGGCTTTCCTTGGCCAGCGCGTACGCTTATGCCGGACGGTTTGATCTGGCCGAAGAAAATTATCGCAAGGTTCTTTTGGAAAATCCGTTTGACGTGCGGGGACGCATCGGATTAGGCGTGGCGTTATGTGATCAGGAAAAATGCGTTGAGGCGCTGAAAGAATATGACAAGATTTCTGCTGCCGGCCAGTTGCAGGATTTATTGGCGAACAATAAAGAGCGCGCCGTCGAACGGGTGATCAAACAATACCAGACGCTCTCGGAAAAAGAACCGGATAAATATGGACTGCATTATAGTTTGGGAGTAATGTATGGTCGTCTTCAGAAAAATGACGAGGCGGTTATAGAGTTTCAGAAGGAACTTGAGAAAAATCCGAATCATCCCGACGCGCTGTTTAACCTGGCCTCGTATTCAGCGGCAGAAGGGCGAAAAGATGAGGCGATAAAATTTTTCGAACGGTTTTTAGAAGTTGCCGATCCGCATCACCCGTTGTATCAAAACGCCAAAGATAGTTTAGAGAAACTCAAATGAGGCTTCTTTTTAATCCCAAAGACACCAATTTTCTTAAGCTCTGGCTGGCGCAACTGATTTCGCAATTTGGCGATCGCGTTAACCAGATGGCCGTTATCGGCTTGGCGGCTGAACGTTTCGGCGCCTCGACGAGCGGATTAGCGAAATTATTGGCGTTTACGATCATTCCGGTCTTTATTGTCCAGCCGTTTGCCGGGGCGTACGTTGACCGTTGGGATAAGCGTACGACGCTTTTTGTTTGCGATATGGTCAGAGGGATTATTGTCTTATTTATTGTGATTGCGCTTTACGACCAAAAGGCGATCATGCCGATTTATATCGCGTTGTTTTTTTCATTTGGCCTAAGCCGTTTTCATGTTCCGGCGAAGATGTCGATTATTCCCGAAATTGTTCCCGAAGATAAAATCATTGAAGCCAACTCGCTTGTATCGATTACCGGCATGATCGCCTTTATTCTGGGCGTGGCCCTGGGCGGATTTTTAATCGAAGAATTCGGCGCCCGTTACGGATTTTTGTTTGATGCCATTACCTTTTTTGTCTCAGCGACACTTTTATTGTCGATCCAGTTGCGCAAACATTTGACCCTAAGCCGCGAAAATTTCCGACGGACAAGGGATGTTGTTTTCGGCGCGCCGAAATCGATCTTCAACGAAATCTATCAGGGCTTCAGCTATTTACTTGCGCGTCAGGAATTGCGTGTGGTCATCGCCATGCTGTTTGTTTTGCTCGCCGCGGCGGGGTCGGTGTATGTTGTTATCATCGTTTTTATCGAGAAGGCATTTTCGAGCGTGACGAAAGATTTAAGCATTTTGGGGATTTCATTGGGGATCGGGCTTTTCTTAGGCGCTCTCTGCTACGGGCAATTGGGAAAAAAGAGCAACGCCTTTGATGTGATTTTTTTCTGTCTGACATTAGGCGGGTTAATGTTAACCGTCTTCGCGTGGCTTATTCATCTGCACCCGAATATTTCGATGGCGATGCTGTTGGCCATGGTTTTAGGAATTGTGATCGGCCCGACGTTTATCGCCTCAAATGCGATCACGCATATCGTCAGCGATGAGGCCATGCGCGGAAAAGTGTTTAGCGCCATCGAGATTGTCATTCATTTTTCATTTTTGCTCGCGATGCTCCTTAGTTCATATATTTCAAATTTTGTGGCGGAATACTGGATCCTTTGCGGTGTCGGTGTGCTGGTGGCGTGCGTAGGCTTGACCGGCTTTCTAAAAAGTTCTAAACTTGAATCTTCGTTAGAATAATGGCATCCTTGTGAGGGGAAGAAAAGAGAAGCTATGGCTAAATTGAAATTTGCGGTTTTTGTTTCCGGAAACGGATCGAACCTACAGGCAATCATCGACGCTGTGAAAGCGGGCACGATCACGGCTGAATTGGCGCTGGTTTTTTCTAATAACGCGAAAGCCTTTGCGTTAGAGCGCGCGAAAGAAGCGGGCATTGAAACATTATGTTTTTTAAGTAAAGATTACGCCACTCCGCAAAGTTATGAACGCGATATTGTCATGCGCTTACGGGAATTGGATATTGATTTTATTGTACTCGCCGGGTTTATGAAAATTTTTACGGCCTACTTTATCAAAGAATTTCCCAATCAAATCCTCAATATTCATCCGTCATTACTTCCGGCGTTCAAAGGAAAAGACGGCATCAAAGATACCTTCACCTACGGTACAAAGATCGCCGGTGTCACGATTCATTTTGTCAACGACAAGATGGATGCGGGCCCGATTGTCATGCAGGAAGCCTTTGCCGTAGCTGACGGCATCAAGCTCGAAGAGCTTGAAGAAAAGGTCCACCAG
>JADMIO011594932.1_pt1 | contig 13320 bp, 8 predicted proteins | sample 8958161 | NCBI WGS metagenome assembly JADMIO01 (sample SAMN16585339, study PRJNA669376) | soil metagenome | isolation source: Crop rotation soil | place: USA: Cullars Rotation, Alabama | collected 2011 | reverse complement strand
GGCGTGGTCATGTCGCCGGCGACATGTGCATCAAAGCCCAGGTGCATCAGACGCATGCACAGTGCCTTCATCATCAGCCCCTCGCGGCCGACGCCGTAACAGGCGATGCGGCGGGCTTTCAGGATCTCATCGCACAGGCCATCAGCCGTGCCGGGCGCTACGCGGCCAAGAACGGAGCCAATCTCGGCAAGGGCCTGCTGGGCCATCGTCTGCAGGCTCTGTCCCTGCTTGTCAGTCGCCGGCATCGCGCGCCGCCCGCATCCGCGTGACTCAGAACTCTATGCGCAGCGAGAACTGGATGACGCGCGGCGGCCGGGTGGCTATTACCTGGCCGAACGTGCCGTTGATCTGCGCGCCGGAGGAGTTGAAGACAGCGCCGCTGTCGACCGCATCGTATTGCGTGTGATTAAATGCGTTGTAAAATTCCGAGCGGAACTCGAGCGAGCGCTTGTCGCTCCACAGCGGAAATTTCTTCATGAGCGTGATGTCGAAGTTGTTTTGGCCGGGACCGTAGATCGGCGACACCGGAGCGTTACCAGCGGTACCTATCGCCGGCAGTGCGAAGGCTGCGGTATTAAACCAGTGGTAGAAGCTGCCGCCACCCTTCGTCGCATCAGCCACCAGATTCGGGCGGACGCCATCTCCTCCTCCGGCGATATCGACGCCCGAATCGGTGCCCAAATAAACTCCGCTTGGCAGTCCCTTAGCAAAGGTCGAGACGCCTGAAATTTCCCAGTTGTCAAAAAGGAACTTAACGAAGGGATTCGGCATTAACTTGCTCGCCCGGGGCAAGTCCCAAACGTACGTGAAGGTAAGAATCTGGCGCTGGTCGAAAAGCGGCGGGCCATAATTCCAGACTCGCCATGACTGGTATGTCGCGAGCGTGTCGCCGTCGTTCGTACCGGTCCCCAAAGCATGCGACCAGGTGTACGACATCCCGAACTGGAAGCCCTGGGAGTAGCGCTTATTCAAGGCAACCTGCAGCGAGTTGTAATTGGACCAGCCGAAGTTACCGAGCTGGCCGATGCCCTCATAACCCGGGTACGGACGGTAGAAATCGTCGGGGAGAGCGTTGCCAAACGGATCTTTGTTCTGGGGTTGGAAGTGCGCCCCGTAGGGGACTTCGTTGATGTTGACGCCCTGAATCAGGTGACGCGCTACATTGCCCACATAGGAAACGTCAACCGACAAATCCTTCATCAGCTCGCGCTGAATACCGAAGCTGTACTTGTAAATACTGGGTACTTTGTCCGCAAGCTGGATGCTGCTCGATCCAACCGGGAACAGGAGACCCTGCCGTTGTAATAATGTGTCCATCTGACCGTAGAAGATATTCGGCTCAATCTGGACAGGAGGGTTGGAGACCATGGACCAGAAATAACTGTTGTAAGTGGGTATTGTCTCTTTGAGGATGGCGAAACCGGTGCGGATCGCGGTCTTACCGTCGCCGAAAGGATCGTAGGCGATCCCGAAGCGTGGCGCTGCTTGCACGCCGTGCTGCTCGCGGAACCCGCGGGGGTAGGTCTTATCCGAGCTGAGGACCATCCCTGGAAAGCTGAACGGCGTGCTGCCGGTGAAAGCGCCGACATACACCGCCGGGTAGAGCTTGCCCGTCGTGGGATCTTGTGCGAGCGTATCCCCGGGAGCCCCAGTGGGATTCTGCACGGGGCGGTATAAAGGCGGCACCTGCGAAGGGTCGTACCGGTTTTGCACGAATTCCGCGCCCAGTCCCTGGCCGACATACCAAGGATTGAAATACGAGAATCGCATGCCGATATCCATCGTCAATTTGCGGGTCACTTTGAACGTATCCTGGGCAAACCATTCGATTGAGTTGCTCTGCGCCTGGTAGGGCAGACGCGTGTTTGACTCCCTGTACGTCCTGAAGTTGCCGATCAGTGCGTTCGAGAAGTCCCAGCCGGTATCCACCGGATTGTTGACGTCGTGCGTGAAATCAAAGCAGCCGTCGAAACAATCGGCGTGAGGGCCGTCGGTCGCCCAGTTCCGCTCAAAATAGAGGCCGAACTTGAAGGTGTGCTTGTTGCGGATCAGGCTGAAGTTATCCAGGAAATGGAAACGCTCGTATCCCTGGTGATCCGGGAACCGCGCTTCGGCGGAGATGCTGGGGCCATCCGGAACGAAGTTGAAGAAGGCCTGCGGCATGATGTCGTAGACATTCGCCCCCGGGTACAACTGTCCCAGCGTAAAACCGTTCGTGCTCCGCTTGACGGGATCAAAGTAATTCTCGGTGGTGCGGCCGAACAGGTTGTCGGCGGGACTTCTTTCTTTCTCACCCGTGAAACCGGTTCCGAACTCATTGATCATGGTCGGCGTGAAGGTGTGAGTCCAATTGATCACGGCGCTGCTGGTCAAATATTTGTAATGGTGCTTGAAGATTGGCACGTTGCCGCCATAGCCCAGCACGCGGCAACCGTACGCCCGCGTATCCGAGTACCACGAGCGTGGATGAATCGAGACGAGGTCCTTTTCGTGTGGATAGTAGTCGAGTTTCAGTGAGTCGAGTCGCTTCGGGATATCGCAGTTGTCCTGCCACTGGAAGTTGTAATTTCCTCCAGTGAGTGCCCGGTTGAGTTGGTTTGGCAGAGGCATCAAATTCAACATCACCAGGCCGTTGGAGTTGAACCGGCTGTCAGGAATCTTGTTGCCGGGGAAAGGCAGACCGTTGGTGGGGTCGGTGATGACCCTGAGCTTGCCCTCTTGATCGATGGTTTGCGAAAAGTCGCCCGTCCGTTCAAGCGCCGTGGGCACCGTTATGTTCGTGAGTCCTTGCGGCAGTTTGGTCCACCAGCTTTCGTGCGAGAAAAAGAAGAACAGTTTTTTTCTGTCGGTGTTGAAGAGGCCGGGGATAAAGATGGGCCCACCGACAGCGGCGCCGACGTTACCGAGCCGATAGAGCGGCTTCGGTATTCCGTCCCGGTTGTTGAAAAAATCGTTGGCGTTGAGGTCTTCATTGCGCAAATAACTGTAAACGCTGCCATGATACTCGCTCGATCCGGACTTTGTGACGAGGCTGATCGTCGGCCCCGGGTTCCGGCCGTACTCGGCGGTGTAATTGTGGGAGATGATCTTGGCTTCCGAGACCGCGTCCATGCTGATGGCCGCCATGAAAAGACCAGGGAAGTCGGGGTTCGATCCCACTTGGCCATCGACCAGGACAGTGTTCCAAAACAGGCGTGCGCCGCCGACGTTTGGGGTAAAGCTTCCGAACTGGCCGCCGTTAGACGCGGTACCAGCCGGATCACTCGCGGGGATTTCTCCCCACGGAGACATAGCCATGCTGCCCACGCCGGGCAGCACCCGCAAAAGGGCCATGACGTCGCGTCCGGCGATCGGAATACTGGCCAGTTGAACCTGGTTGAGGGCCGGGGCCGTGTCGGAGCCCTCGGTGTTGATGGCCGGCGCCTGACTTGTGATGGTCACCGACTCGGTCGACTGCCCGACGGTCAGCCGCAGAGTCCCGACGCTAATGCGGTCGCTGCTGGCAAGGACGATGCCAGTCTGACGAAAGGTTTGAAATCCCGCAGTTTCAATGGATATCGTGTACGTTGACGGCCTCAGGGCAGCGAAAACGAATTCGCCCGATTCTTTGGTCGTCGTTTCGCGAGTATCCTTCGTCGCCTCGTCCGTCAACGTAATCTTGGCCATTGGAACAACGGCACCCGATTGGTCCGTCACTGTACCCGTGATGGTGCCCGAGGTCGTCTGCGCACTCGCGAAATTGCTGAGCAGCAAAACCAGAATGCAAGAAGCAGCAAAGCTCCACAGAGCTCTCCTCAATAGCATAAAGTCCCCCCTCCAGGTGACCAGGTTGCGATAAGAGGAACTGTAAACCGGACCGCTGATAGCGTCTAGGAGATTCCTACTAATGTTTCTCGTAAAACTACTGAAAACGAAGTAACTAACGGGTTCTGCTATGATCTCCGATTGTTGAAAATTTCCCGATCCATTCGCCTGGGCGCGTTGCTGCTGCTGCTTTTAGCAACCGGTAGATCGCAAGCGCCGTTGGGGGAATCCGACGATCACTTTGGCCGCGCAGTGCAACTGCAGCAGGCAGGAGATTTGCCGCGCGCCGCCAGGGAGTACGAAGCCGCGCTCAAACTCGCGCCGCGCCGCATCGACGCGCTTTCCAATCTTGGACTGGTGTACGGCGGGCTGCGCCAGTACGATCGTGCCGTGGAGTCGTTTCAGAAAGCGCTCGAAATCGCCCCGAAGCAGCCAAATGTGCTCTTCAATCTGGGACTCACGTACCTGCAAGCGGGAAAACACGAAAACGCCCGTGCGGCTTTGTCTTCGCTTCTTGAGCTGCAGGGAAGCAACTATACGGCCCGGCATTATTTAGGTGTGGCGCTGTTGAAGCTGGGCCGCATCCCGGAAGGCATTGCCGAGCTGGAGACGGTTACAGCGGCACATCCGGAAGATTTGGATGCCGCCTACACCCTGGCATCGGCTTATATCACCTCGCGGCAACTCGACAAAGCGCGGCAGTTGATCGTTCGCGTGATCGGCAGCCATGACACGGCGGAAGCACACCTGATTGCCGGATCCTACTACATGGCAGCGCAGGATTTCCGGCAGGCCGTGGTCGAACTCCGGCGGGCGCAGGAACTGAACGCCGCGCTGCCTGAGTTGGGTTCGAGCCTTGGTGGGGCCTATGCCATGACCGGTAGCCGGGACATGGCGACGGAGTTGTTTGAATCGTATCTGCAGAAGAACCCGTCCGATTTCAACACCCTGGCGTTCCTCGGCTGGCTGTACCTGGAATCTGACCGGATCGACGACGCCGAGAAGAAATTGAAGAAGGCGCACCAGATCAGGACTGACGACCTGGAAGTCATGTTTCAGCTGGCACGAGTTGCGCGTGCCAAAGAGCGGTTCGATGAAGCTCTGGGACTGCTGGAGCAGATTGTAGCGGCAAAGCCGGATCACACGCGAGCGCACGTGCTGCTGGCTCAGACCTACTTTCGCCTGAAAAGGACCGCCGATGGAAATCGGGAGCGAGAGATCGTCCGGCGTCTCAACCAACAAGAACAGGGCAAGCGGTAATCAGGGTTTGGGCGCAGGCACGCTTTGATGCCCGGAAAGATCATCAAGCATCTGCGCAGTGCGGAGCTCTTCGTCAGCGGCGGAGTCGCCGGAAGCTTTAAGCACCAGCCCAAGACCAAAGTGCGCCGCGCTGAATCCCGGCCGCAGATGTATGGCCGTACGAAAGGCCTCAGCAGCTTCCTGCATCTGGCCTTTTTGCGCCAGCACAACGCCCATGTTGTAGGCGGCCAACGCGAAATTTGGATTTTCGGCAAGCGCGTGGCGAAACGCAGCAAGTGCATCGTCGAGGCGGCCATCCGCCATCAGCCGGACTCCCGCGCTGTTGGAGACGTCACCTTTTCCGGGCTCGGTGGAGCGCGCCTGCAGCTCCCGGATTTTCGCAAATAGTTCAGCGGCTTCGTGCCGGCTCTGGGGACTTCGGGCCAGGCCGTAGAGGGCTCTCGCCTCATCCGATTTCAATTCCACCGCCTTGCGATAAGCCGCCTTTGAGTCCTCGCTGCGATCCAGAATTCGATACACTTTGCCCAGCTCGAGATAAGCCTCCGCCATGCCGGGCTGCAGGCGGGCGGCTTCCTGCAAGTGAGTCACCGCCTCAGTGAACTGACCTTGCTCCGCTTGCACGGTACCGAGTTCGAAATGCGCCAAGGGGTCGCTGGGATTGAGTCGCAAAACCGTCTCGAATTCCGGCGCCGCTTCAGCAAATTTGCGGAGACGCTTCAAGGCCATACCGAGCCCAAAGTGTGCGCGTGGCAGCACGCGGCCGCTTTTGAGTGCCTCGCGGAACGATTCTGCGGCATCGGGATACTGCCCGGCCTTGTCCTGTTTCTCGCCGAGCATCATGTACAGTTCGGTCTTCTCCGACGCAAACCCCACGGCTTTGTGCATGGCGGCGACCGAGGCTGTGAAATCGCCCTCCGCCTCGAGCAGATTGCTGATGTTGACGTGGGCGTCGACATCGCGCGGGGCGAGTCGCAGCACCTTCAGAAAATGCTGCATGGCCTCGGCGTAATTCTGTTTCCCTTGTCGCGCCAAAATTACGCCGAGTGAAAAATGGGCTTCCGTGAGATCGGGATCAAGTCGAACAGCTTCGCGGAAAGCCTGAATCGCTTCTGCATTCTTCCGCTGTTTGGCGAGAGAGAGCCCCAGGTCAAACTTCTGCTGGCCGCGCGATGTCACAGGCTTCGCCGGAGCCTGAGCAGCGGCCTCGGTGATTTTCAGAATCCGGCCCGGGCTGGGATTTGCGACAGTCTGCTCGATGCCGCTGGGCCACTGGATGTGAATTTCTCGAACGGCTTGTTCCTGCCCGAGACCGAAGTATAGGCGGCGGTCGCTGGCCGAGAGATAGCTGCCGGCGGTCGAGACCATGGCGTACTGCACCCTCCCCGCACCGCTGGTGAGACGGACCCGCGCGCCGATTGCATCGCGATTGCTCGTGGTGCCGCGCAAGTCCAGAGCGATCCAATGATTTCGATTTCCTCCCTCATTGCGAAGAAAGTGTGCAGGACCGTGGTAGTCCGTGACTACGATGTCGATGTCGCCGTCGTTATCGAGATCCCCGAATGCGGCTCCGCGAGCGTCCCAGGCGTGAGTGAAAACTTCTCCACCCGTCCGGGAGATATCGACGAACTTGTTTCCGGTGAATTTGAGCAGAAGCGGCGGCTGCAGCGTGCGCAGATGGGGCTGGGTGACCTCGATATTATCCATGACATGGCCGTTGGCGATAAAAACGTCCTTGGCCCCGTCATTGTCGTAGTCAAATGCCTGGATGCCCCAGCCTGAATAGGGTCTGGTGGCGATGGCCAGGCTGGTGGTCACGGAAGCGTAATTGAATTGTCCTTTGCCGGTATTTTGAAAAAATGCGTAATATTCGTACGGCAGCGCCGTCGTCAAAATATCCGGTAGACCGTCGTTGTCCAGATCGGCAAAGACTGTACCCATGCCCGAGAACGGCTTGCCATCTTCGGTGAACGCGACGCCGGCGGAGAGTGCCCGCTCCGTAAATGTTCCATCGCCATTGTTCCGAAACAGCATTTGGGGCGCCGAATCGCTGGCAATGTAGAAATCCAGCCAGCCGTCGTTGTCGTAATCTGCGAATGCCAGACCGAGCCCTTTACCTTTCACCGCTTGAATGCCGCTGGCTGCGCTTACATCCGTGAAAGTTCCGTCGCAATTATTGCGGAACAGGTAGTTGGATGCGGCTTTGAACTCGTCGGGGTGGCAGTAGGAGCGACCGCCGGGTTTGTCGACTCCACAAAACATGCCTCCAGCCGCAAAATCCCAGTCCATGTAGCGAGAAACGACCAGATCGAGGCAGCCGTCTTTGTCGTAGTCGAAGAAGCCGGCGCCCGTTGTCCACCCGGATGTCTTGATTCCTGATTTCGAACTGACATCGGTGAAGCTACCGTCTCCGTTGTTGTGATAGAGAATGACACCGCCGTAGGTGGTCACCAGCAAATCGGTAAATCCGTCATTGTCGAAATCGCCCGTGGCAACACCCATGCCGTAGCCCGAGCCTTGGAGACCTGCTTTCGCCGTGACATCCGTGAATGTCCCGTCGTGATTATTGCGGAACAGCCGGTTCCAGTACTCCGGTGCGGATTTATCCAATGCCTGTCTATCCGGTTGCGGGTCCTTGAGAGCAGCGCCGTTCACGAAGAAGACGTCGGGCCAGCCATCGTTGTCGCAATCGAAAATGGCGACCCCGCCGCCCATGGTCTCGATCAGGTACTTGCGAGAGGTCGGGGAATTATGGAACCGGAAGTTCAATCCCGCGGCAGGTCCAGCCTCTACATAGATCGCCGGGGAATCCGGATGCACCAAGCGGGCCGTGGCAGCCAAGGCGCCGATTACAAAAATACTGGCAACGACCTGTCGCATGGACTTCCCATCCGCTACCCTGAACGGTTGCTATCATAGCAGTCGCGTGAGTTGCCCGAAATGCAGTGGGTCTGCTCGATTTTAAGCCTTTGGTTGCCCCTTGCGGCGCAGGTCGCCCAGGAATCGGCGCAGGTCAAACAGGAATTTTGGACCAGGCCGATCGAGGCGCTCATTACTTCCGGCGACCTGACCCAGGCTCATCATCGTCTCGAGCAGGAGACAGCTCAGAGAGGCGAGACTGCCGCCGGGCTGTATCTGGAAGCCAGAATCCTTTTCGAGCAGCGGCGTTATGCTGAGGCACTGAAGGTGGTCGAGCGCTCTCTGGCAACGGCCCCTACTGACCCGGAACTGTACAAACTGGCTGCGCTCAGCGCCATCCGCATAGACCGATTGGATATCGCCGAGCCGGCGTTGAAAACGGCGGCGCAACTTGCGCCTCGCGATTTCCTGGTGCATTTTCATCTCGGCGCGCTCTATTACACGAAGAGTCTTTTTCTGCCGGCGAAATCTGAGCTGCAGAAGGCGGCGGAACTCAATCCCCACTACATGCCGGCGCTCCTGTTTCTGGGACTGACGCTCGAAGAAGTGGGCGATGAATCGGCTGTCGTCGAGACGTACCGCAGGGCCATCGATGTGGCGGCCGGTGGGGGCGCTGCGAAAGAAATGCCGTTTATATACCTGGGCAGGTTTTATTACCGGCTGAACCGATTCGAGGATAGTCTGCCCCTTTTGGAAAAGGCCGTAGAAATTAACCCGCGTTCCGGGGAGGCGCAGCTTCAGCTGGGCAAAACGCTGCACGCTTTAAAGCGCGACAGCGATGCAGCGGCAGCGCTCGAGCGTTCCGCGGCTGCCGATGTTCAAGATCCGGAACCGCATTATCTTCTGTTCCGGATCTTCGAGTCCCAAGGCCGCGGGGAAGCGGCTCGGGAGCAGTTGAAACGGTTTCAGGAGTTGAACAAGAAGAAGCCGGCGAATGACCCGGCAAGGCGGAGGCTCGGGAGCACGCCGTCGCAATAAGATGGAGTGCGCGGCGGAGTGATTCACGACGGGCCCAGACAGCGCCTGCGGCTTTGAGCGCGCGCCTTATCGCGACCGGCTCGCGCACTCATTCAGGTGTGAGCGCGAAAAGGCAAAGTGAGACCGGCATTGGTTCAGTTTTTCGCCGGAGCAGGCAGATTCCGGGATGCATCATCCAAAACAAAAACCCAGTCGCCTTCACCCGGCGGAGTGAACTGTTTTTTGCCGCTAGCGGAGAACTCCCCGGCTGAATCCGATTTTCCGGTGCGCGGGTTGAACCACCAGGCCTTGGCCATCTTGCCGGCGATTTTGTTCATCTCCACGGTGAAAGTACGGGCGTAAGGAAGATAGGCCATCACAGTGGAGCCGTCGCTGGTGCGCGCGGCGGCAAGATAGTCGAGGCCGCGGAATTCACCGAGGCCATCAGTCACAACCTGGTGTTTTTCATCGGGAATCAATTCGTACCAGGGCCGTGACATGAAGAGCTTTTTAAGCCGGGCCATGTCCTGCGCTCCTGTGGAGTCCAATGCCTCCTGCCAGCCGGGATCGAAAAGCCAGACCGGGCGATTTCCCATAACCTGCCCTGTGGCGCCGCATAGCACCGCCCAATACGCCTGCCGGCGGATCTGCACAGCCGACGCGTTGTGTTCGCCCTCATAGGTCGATTCCGCCAGCATGAAAGGCATGGCCGGAACACGATCGTAATCCGCGAGCAGCATCCGGTGGACGATGCCGTAAGTGTAAGTGTCGTTCAAGTCGAGCCAGCCTTCGTTCTTGAATTGGTCGATAGCGGAATTCTCCGGGTGACAATGCGCCGTGAAGAGATGACGGCGATCGAACTCTTTGATGCCTTCGACTACCGCGTCCACATCTTCGCGGGCCTTATCCGGGTTGCGATCGCCGCCAATCATCCAGATGACGTTGTCGAAATCGCGGTAACGCTTTCCCACATAGCGGCCCCAGCCGCGGCACTTCTCCGGTCCATTCGCCAGCGTCTCCTCGATCCAACCTTCATCGGTGCCGATGTAACCCAGGTAGATGGGGGCGAGGAATACCTGGATGCCCTTCTCGCCGGCTTTGCGAATGACCCAGTCGGCGTGCTGGAAATATTTTTCGTTGGGCGTGGAAAAATCGCCAGGAGTCAAGAACGGCCCCTCGCCGTAGCGATTGATCGGACCTCGATACTTGTGCTCGATGAGATTCACGATGATGGAATTGAATCCCTTCTGGCGGCGGTTCTCGAGATACAGCTCGGCCTCCTGGTTAGTAAGCCCGGAGATGAGAGACCAGGGCGCGTCGCCCTGAATGAGAAACGGCATGCCGTTTTGGTCGACGAGGTGACGGTGATGGGGATCCACGCGGAGAGGATAGAGACCGGCGGCGAAGGCCATGCCGGCACACGCCAGGGCGCCTAACCAAGCTAAAGAACACGGACGGGACATGAATTTAGGCAGAATACCAACCCTGGAGCGCAACGGCACGCGGTCTGTCAGCCCCCGGTTTGATTTTTGCTGAAAATATACACCGAAATCCTTGCCATCGCCGTTCACGGCCTTACAACAGAAATCTGTGGTTTCCTGATAGACATTCGCAACATATCTAGGCTACAAAAGTGCGGGGCTCTAATGCCGCTTGCCATGCGCTTGGGCGCCCTATGGACGGCCGCGGGCGATCTGTATGTGGCCGTTCAGACCGGCGGCTTCCGGAGAAACCTCAATGTCTGACGTGAACGCGCGAAAGATGGCGGATATCGAGACACCCGCCCTGGTGGTGGACCTCGACATCATGGAGCGAAACCTGGAAAAGATGGCGCGGTTCTTCTGCAACCGCCCGGCAAAGCTCCGCCCGCATTTCAAGAATCATCGGGTTCTCGAACTGGCTGCTCGTCAGATGGAGCACGGCGCAATCGGCATCACATGCGCCCGGCTCTGGCAGGCGGAGCGGCTGGCGCACTTTGGGATTCGCGATGTCCTGATCGCCAACGAAATTGCGGGGGAGGCGCCGATCGAGCGCTTTGTCGATCTGTCGCGCGAAGTTCCGGTACTGGTGGCTGTGGACAATGCGAAAGTCGTCGCCGACATGGCGCGGCTCGCGCGTGATCGCAAGGCGCACGTCAATGTTCTGGTGGACGTGGATCTGGGGCTCAAACGCTGTGGAATGCCGCCCGGAGAGCCGGCAGCCGGACTTGCCAGGACAGTTGTCGAGTCAGGCCTGAAATTCCGGGGCCTTATGGGATATGAAGGTCACCTGCAGCCTTTGCTGCCGGGCGCTGATAAGGAACACGCAGTCGCGGAAGCCATGCGGGCTCTTGCGCGTACCAGGCACTTGATCGAGTCCGCGGGTATTCCAGTTGGAATTGTCAGTTGCGGAGGTACCGGCGATTACTCCATTGCAGGCGCGGCTGCCGGGGTAACAGAGAACCAGGCCGGCTCTTATCTGCTGATGGACACGTGGTATGCTCCATTCGCGCCGGATTTCGAAGTTGCTCTCAGCGTGCTGGTGACGGTGATCAGCAAGACTCCCGGCGACCGGCTGGTTGTGGATGCGGGCTGCAAAGCGATTAGCGGCGAGCGCGGGCTGCCAACCGTGAAAGGCATGAGCGGGCTGAAACTCAAGGCTCTGCACGCTGAGCACGCACCCATTGCGATTGAAGATCCCGCGTGTGAGGTCGAAGTGGGAGATAAAATCGAGATCGCCGTTCATTACCACGACGGGACGATCAATCTTCACAAGCGAATGTATGGCGTCCGCAAGGGCGAAGTCGAGCGGATCTTTAGCATCGAGCAATGAATGAGGAAAACATGCGATTGAAGAACAAAATCGCAATGGTCACCGGAGCCGGCGCGGGTATCGGGCGGGGTATCGCCGAGCGATTCGGCCGTGAAGGGGCATCAGTAGTGATTGCCGAAATCGACGAAGCCAGCGGAGAAGCCGCGTCCCGGTCAGTCCGGGATTCTGGCGGCGATGCGATATTTGTGCGGACGGATGTTTCCGATGAAGCCCAGGTGAAGTCCGCGGTCGAGAGAGCGCTCGATCGATACAGCAAAATCGACATCTTGTGCAACAATGCCGCGGTCTTGTTACGTCGCGAGGAAGCCCGCGCCCATGAGCTGACCAACGAAGCCTGGGACCGCACCATGGCCGTGAATCTTCGCGGATACTGGCTGTGCTCGAAATACGTCATCCCGTCGATGCTCCGGAACGGCGGCGGATCGATCATTCACGTGGCCTCTCCCACTGGCCTGTTCGGCTTCACCCGGCTCACCGCCTACAGCACGAGCAAGGGTGGAGTGGTGGGCCTGATGCGCGCCATGGCGGCCGACTACGCTCCAGACCACATTCGCGTGAACGCTATTGTTCCGGGCACCATCGACACGCCCATGAATGCCGTCGAACTCGCCGACCCGAAAAATCGTGCGCGTTACGCCGCGATCGCTCCCGCGCGCAGGCTTGGCACCCCTGAGGATCTGGCCGGGATTGCGGTCTTCCTGGCTTCTGAGGATTCCAGCTACTGCGTGGGGGGCATCTTCACGGTGGATGGCGGACTCACCGCCGTTTGAAAGCCCGGGCGTGGCAGCTTTACATCCAACTCAATAGTGATTCACCAATGCAGCAGAGTCGTCTTTAGATGCGTTTCGATCGCCGGTTTGGGCGAAGTGGCACTCGTTCCTCGATTGCGTGATCGGCTTCGTCCGCTGGAACAAACCTCAGTTAACGTTTTGGTTGAGGTGTCAGGTTGCGAACACAGACGCTATCAAGTACCTTGTCCAACAGGGCTGCATCGTTGGCCTCCAGGCCATAGTAGCCATCGTATCCGGCGTACTCGCCAGCCGTACCCAAGAAATGCCAGATCCTTCCGGCACTTGATGTGCCTTTTGCGTCGAGAACCATCTGGCCCGCCACCTCATATACCGTCTCGTTGTATGCAACTGATTGCCAGACATAACGAAGATCTGGGAATCCGTCGGAGGACCAGCCGCAGCAATCGTGCGTGAGCCTTGCCTCGCGGTTACGAGAAGAGAAAAAATCACGCGACATGCTATCTGCATTCGAATATGGACTACTTACGCTGACACCTGCTACTTTCGGAAAGCAGAATGCACTGCGTGGCAAGCCGGCACAATCGGTGTTCGTAGAGCAGACCGTCAGTCTGCGAGTCGCTGGCAGAAGAGTAATAACGGTCTTATTGGGGCTGTTGATGCATTTAACACGCCGGCTTTCGAACCCAGGCTTACGAAAAACTATGAAGGGTGCGTCAGTGCGTATGCTGAAGCGACCTTTTTGATCCCCTCGTACTATTACCCAACGGGCTTTCGCCCATTGAGCTACTCCCGATGGGCGTGCTCCGGAATGGGAAGCCCT
>JADMIO010970611.1_pt1 | contig 13320 bp, 6 predicted proteins | sample 8958161 | NCBI WGS metagenome assembly JADMIO01 (sample SAMN16585339, study PRJNA669376) | soil metagenome | isolation source: Crop rotation soil | place: USA: Cullars Rotation, Alabama | collected 2011 | reverse complement strand
CGCGGATCGCGCCCGCGCCCCCCCTGATCGCCGCCGCGACCACCGCGGCCGCCGCCACCACCACCACCGCCTCGCCCACCTCGGCCGGCGTCACCAGCCCCATTCGCCGGTTGCCCGGCGGTCACCACGATTCCCTGCTGCTGGCCGAACGGAAGTCCCGGACGGCGGAGGAAGGCAATCTGCTTGCCGTCTTCCGACCATGTGGGGCTCTGGTCGAAGTCGACGTAGGGCGCGATGTACTTCACCGTGCGCGTCTTCACGTCGTAGATCGAGATGAAGCTGTGGTCCACGCGATTCGACTGGAATGCGATGCGTGTACCGTCGGGCGACCAGCGGGGATTGCTCTGCGTGCCCCATTCCTTGATGAACGGCTTGAGGCCCCGGTTCATGCTGTCGGTGGCCGCCGCCTTCTCCACGGCCGCGCGGAAGATCTGTCCATCCTTCGTGTACAGCACCCACTTCCCGTCAGGGGAGAGCTGCGGCGCGCTGCCCTCGGCGATGCGCCAGGCTGGGCCGCTGCCCGGCGCCGTCTTCACCGCCCAGATCGCGCGCTCGGCGCCATCGGGGTCGGCGCTCGGATTGGCCACCCAGCCGTCGCGGTTCGGTGCGCTGCCGCGGATGAACACCACCGTCGCGCCGTCGTCGGAAATCTCGACGTTGGTCAGTTCGGTGCCGTCGTCTTCCATGAAGTTCGTCAGCCGACGCGGCTTGAAGTCCGGGGCCGCCGTGAAGAAGACGTTGCGCTTCCCTTCTTCGTATGCCTGCCACGCGAGCTTGTCGACTTTCCTGGCAGCGGCGAGTTCCGACGGGTAGCCGGGCGCCAGCCACTGCTTGATGGTGGGCTTGCTCTGGGCCAGGGCGGCGCCGGCGAAGGTGGCCGTGGCCAGCACTACTCTAATGAAGCGGGTGGGGAGCATCGGGTCCTCGGAAGACGGATTGCAGAGAGGGTAACTCGCCGGACGTCTCGGCGCTATCGCATGAACGGATCGTAGACGGACCTCGGCCGGAACGTCGGCGGATACCTTTCGTCGTAACCATGACACGGCCCCGAATTGTGGTCGCGGACGACCATCCCTCGGTCTTTGCGACCTCGGCTGCTGCCTCCCGGCTGCGGGCGTTCGCGGACCTGACCGTCTTCAACGAACCCGGCGCCGAATCCGAGACCGAGCTGACCCGCCGCATCGGCGACGCCGAAGGCGTGATCAACATTCGCGCCTACGCGAAGTACACGGATCGAGTGCTCGCCGCGTGCCCGAAGCTGAAGATCATCTCCATCTGGGGTACGGGCACCGACAACGTCGACCTCGCCGCGTGCGAGCGGCGTGGCATTGCCGTGAAGAACACGCCGGGAGTGAATGCGAACGCGGTTGCCGAGCACGCGATCACGCTCATGCTCAGCGTGCTGAGAAAGGTCCCGTCGATGGACGCGGAGCTGCGCTCGGGAAAATGGGCCCGCGCACCCCTGGCTCAGCTCGAGGGAAAGACGGTCGGCATCGTCGGATTCGGCGCGATCGGGCGGCGAACGGCGAAGCTGGCGTCAGCCTTCGGCGCGACGATCCTCGTACACGCCCGCACTCCCGACAACGGGCGCGCCGCAGCGCATGGAGCGCGCGCCGTGTCGCTCGATGAGCTCTTGCGTGAATCCGACATCGTGAGCCTGAGTCTTCGCCTCGAGCCCGAGACCACCGGCTTCCTTGGCCGAGACCGGCTCGCGATGATGAAACCGTCGGCGATTCTCGTGAACACCGCGCGCGGCGGCCTGGTCAACAAAACCGCGCTCCTCGAGGCACTCGATAACGGCACGATCGCCGGCTCAGGCCTCGACGTCTTTCATGAAGAGCCCATTCCGCCCGGCGATCCGATTCTCTCGGCGCCGAACGTCGTGCTCACTCCGCACGTCGCCGGCAACACGCCTGAAGTGATTGCTGCCGGACTGGAGAAAGCCGTTCAGAACGTCAAAGAGTTCTTCGCAACGTAGTCTCCGATTCGTTCCGCTAGAGTCCGGTGAGTTCCGCTCCACGCGGTAGCGCCGAGGAATCCGTTCGCGATACGATCACCGCGCTCGTGAGATGCGCCGTCACGTTCGCCAGCGTCTTGAACATGTCCGGGATCGCGTCGAGCGCGATCAGCATCCCCACGCTCTCCGCCGGCAACCCGTGCTGAACGAGCACCGGTGAGAGCAGGAAGAGCGACGCAGAGGGCAGACCCGGCACGCTGAACGAGATCAGCGTCGCCGTGATCACGAGCACCGCGAGTGAGCCGACCGGCATCGGCACGCCATAGAGCTTGCCGAGGAAGATCAGGCCGACCACCCACGCGATCGGCACGTTCACGCGGAAGATCGAGACGGCCAGCGGGAGCGTGAATCCACTCGCGCGCGACGAGAGCCCGAGCGTATCGCGCACCGCGGTGATCATCGCCGGAAGAGCGGCGAGCGAAGATCGAACGCTGAACCCCACCGCCTGCGCGGGCAGCGCGGCAGTCGCGAACTTCACGATCGAGATGCGCCCGAAGATCGAAACGATCGGGTAGAGCAGGATCGTGAACGCGAACAGCGCAGCGCAGAGGGTGACGGTGTAGCGAAAAAGTGCCGCGGCCGACGACGCGCCCATCTTCACGCCGAGCCCGAGCGCGAGGGCGAAGACGCCGATCGGCGCGAGCTTGAGGATCCACTGCACGAGCACGAGCAACGCGTCGGAGATCGCGCGGCAGACTTCGATGAACGGTTCGCGCTTTTCGGCCGCGACGCGGGTGAGGGCGAGTCCCAGCGCGAGCGAGAAGACGACGACCGGGAGGATCGCCCCGCTCGCCGCCGCGGCGATCGGATTCACCGGCACCATGTCGACTATCCGCTGAGCCAGCGACGGCATCTGGGGCGCGGAAGCTGCCGCGGTCGATCCTCCCACTGAGGCCCTGAGTTCCGCGGCGACATCGGGCGGGATATCGAGTGCGTTCAATCCCAGCGGCGCCACCAGCATCGTGAAGTAGCCCCCCGCCAGGAGCAGCAGGGTGAATGTCAGAACGGCGTAACCTCCAGTCCTGCCGAGGCTTGCGGCGTCTCCGGACGTCGCCACGGACGCGATGGTCAGCGCTGCGACGAGAGGAATCACCGTCATCCGGATCGCGTTGATCCAGACCGTTCCGATCAGCTCGAACTTTCCCGAGGCCGCGATGATGTCCGGGCTCGCGCCCGATTTGATGAACGCGCCAACAACCAGTCCCGCGACGAGCATCGCCAGAACGACGGGCGCTCCAGACCCCGGTGTCCGGTCTCCAGTCTGTCGTGTTGGCGGCGAAGTCACGGAACCCATATTATCGATTGGCAGCCCTCACCATAAGGAAGGGATCTCATGCGGAAGCTCGTTCTTCTCACCGCCGCGGTGTCTTTGTTCGCGATTCCCGCGAGCATCTCGGCCCAGCAAGCCGGCACGCGATCCGACAGGCTCTCACTCAACGACTACCTCGAGTGGGAAACCGTCGCGAACCCGCAACTCTCGCCGGACGGCAAGCAGATCATCTACACCCGCGGATGGATCGACAAGCTCAACGATCGCCGCGCCTCGTCGGTGTACGTGATGAACGCAGACGGCACGCGCCCGCGAAAGCTCGTCGACGGTGGCGGCGCGGTCTGGTCGCCTGACGGCACGCGCATCGCCTACACCGCGCAGGGTGAGCCGAACAACACTTCACAGATCTTCGTCCGCTACATGGACGCCGAAGGTGCGGTGACGCAGGTGACGCGCGTGACGACGTCGCCGAGCGGGCTGCGTTGGTCGCCCGACGGCAAGACGATCGCCTTCACGATGCAGGTGCCGAACAACTCGCCGAACTCGCGTGCCGAAGCGGCCGCGTCGGCGTTCCGGCCGCGCGGTGCGACGTGGACCGCGGCTCCGCGCGTCGTGAACACGCTCGACTATCGCCAGGACGGCGTCGGCTTCAACGCCGACGTCACGCAGCACATCTTCGTCGTCCCCGCCGACGGCGGCACGCCGCGCCAGGTGACGAGCGGTCCGTGGAGCGCCGGCGCCGCGAACTGGACGCCGGACGGCAAGGGCTTCCTCTTCGCCTCGGGCCCGCGCATTCCCGACGCCGAGTATGAGTGGCGTCAGTCGGACATCTACCTCGCCGACGCGGCGAGCGGCGCCATCAAGCAGCTCACGAAGCGGAACGGTCCCGACAACGGGCCCGCGATGTCGCCCGACGGCAAGTGGATCGCGTACACCGGATACGACTCGACGTCGGACACCTGGATCGACTCGAAGATGTACATCATGGCGAGCGACGGGTCGGGCTCGCGCCTGCTGCTCGATATGGATCGCTCGCCGGGCAACCTCACCTGGGCGAACGACAACAGCGGCATCTACTTCAGCGTTTCGAGCGAAGGCTCACAGAACCTCTACTTCGTGACGCCGACCGGCCAGTCGCGGAAGGTCACCGACGGCAAGCACATGCTGACGGTGAGCGACATCCATCCGAGCGGTCTCGCCGTCGGCACGCTGAGCTCGCCGACGCAGCCCGGCGACGTCGTCGCATTCAACGTCAAGACCCCGGCGCAGATCAAGCAGCTCACCGAAGTGAATGCCGACATTCTCGAAGGAAAGAAGATCGGCGTGACGGAAGAAATCTGGTACACCTCCGTCGACAACATGAAGATCCAGGGCTGGATCGTGAAGCCCCCCGACTTCGATCCCAACAAGAAGTATCCGTTGATGCTGTCGATTCACGGCGGCCCGCACGCGATGGACAACGTCGCGTTCAAGTTCAACTACCAGGAGCATGCGGCGAACGGCTTCGTCACGCTCTACACGAACCCGCGCGGCAGCACCGGCTACGGCAGCAAGTTCGGCAACGCGATCAAGAACGCATACCCCAGCAAGGACTACGACGACCTGATGAAGGGCGTCGACGAAGTGATCGCCAAGGGCTATATCGACACCGAGAATCTCTACGTGTACGGCTGCTCGGGCGGCGGCGTGCTCACCGCATGGACCGTTGGGCACACCAACCGTTTCGCGGCCGCCTCGGCGAACTGCCCGGTGATCAACTGGATCAGCTTCGTCGGCAACACCGACAGCCCGGGCTGGTACCAGAACTTCGAGAAGAAGCCGTGGGAAGACATCACGGAGCACTGGAACCGCTCGCCCCTCAAGTACGTCGGCAACGTGAAGACGCCGACGATGCTCATGACCGGCGTGAACGACCTGCGCACGCCGATCGGACAGACCGAGGAGTTCTACGAGGCGCTCAAGCTGCGCAAGGTTCCGACGCAGATGATCCGCTTCAATGACGAATGGCACGGCACGAGCAGCAAGCCGTCGAACTTCATTCGCTCACAGCTCTATCTGCGTGATTGGTTCAAGCAGCACGCGCGGGGAGCAATGAAGGCTGTTACGCAGAACTAGCAGAAGACAGAAGACCGAATACAGAAGACAGTCCTGACGTAAGAAGGCGGAAAACAGCGGCCCGGTGAGATGTCCTCGCCGGGCCGCTGTCGTTAACCGTTCAGTTGTGGTCGCCGTTGTCGTTGGATCAGCCCGATTCGCCGGATCCGCGTGATCCGATTCGGCAGGCGCGGTTCCCCCGCCCGGCGAGCCAATGGATAGTTTCACGATATGCGAATCCAGAAGATCGGCGTCATCGGCGCCGGCATCATGGGCGCCGGAATTGCCGCCCTCGCCGCGTCCGCGGGAATCCCCGTCGTCCTCCTCGACATTCCGGGAAGCGACGACCCGAAATCCCCCGATCGCTCCGGCCCCGCGAAGAAAGGCCTGGCCAACGCGCTGAAGTCGAAACCCGCCGCCTTCCTCGACACCGATCGCGCTGCGCTCGTCACCCCCGGCAACACCTCCGATCATCTCGAGCTTCTCGCGGGCTGCGACTGGATCGTCGAAGCGATCATCGAGAAGCCCAAGCCGAAGCAGGATCTCTTCCAGCGGCTCGAAGCCATCGCCCCGCTCGCGATCGTCACGAGCAACACCTCCGGCATTCCGATGGAGGTCCTGCTCGAGGGGCGCACCGACGCATTCAAGGCTCGCTTCTGCGGAACGCACTTCTTCAATCCGGTGCGCTACATGCACCTCCTCGAGATCATCCCGGCGCCGACGACGTCGCCCGAGGTGATCGCCGCCATCCGGCACCTCGAAGAACGGATACTCGGCAAGGGAATCGTCATCGCCAAGGACGCTCCCGGATTCGTCGCCAACCGAATCGGCATCGCCGGCTGGGTCACGACCATGAAGCTCATGATGGAGCTCGACCTCACCATCGATGAAGTCGACACCCTCACGGGCCCGCTCATCGCGCGCGCGAAGAGCGCCACCTTCCGCACAGGCGATCTCTCGGGAATCGACACACTCGCGCATGTCACGGCCGGCCTCTCGCAGGCCACCGGCGAGGATTTCGCGATGCCCCCTTGGGTTCACGAACTCGTGAAGCAGGGAAAGCTCGGCGCCAAGACTGGCGAAGGTTTCTACAAGCGCGTCGGCAAGGACATCCACACCCTCGACTGGAAGACCCTCGAATACCGGCCGCAGAAAAAGATCGAGACCGACACGATGCGGGAGATCGGCAAGCTTCCCGCGGCCGAGCGCGTGCGAAAGGCGCGCGGTATTCGTGGAAAGCATGGCGACTTCCTGCGAAGGCTTTTCGTCGAGAGTTCGCACTACATCGCGAAGACAGCGCCGATACTTGCGTACGACATTGCGTCCGTCGACCGGGCGATGGAGTGGGGCTTTGCCTGGGAGATCGGCCCCTTCAAGGTGATGGACGCACTCGGGCTTTCCTGGCTCCGCGGTGAGATGGCGTCGGCCGGCATGCAGGAGCCCCCTCTCCTCGCGGCCGCCGGGAGCGCCTTCTATAAGGAAGGGAAGAAGGGAACGATGGTGCCGACCTTCGACGTGAATGCGTCGAAGCGAGTTCCTCTCGAGCCGGTTCCCGGCTCGATCGTCCTCGAGGACCTTCGCGCCGCGGGGAAGGTGCTCGACTCCAACGAAGACGCCCGCTGCGTCGACCTCGGTGACGGCGTGCTCTGCCTCGAGTTATGCGGCAAGCTCAACACGCTGAGCGGCCAGGTCATCGACATGCTCGGCAAGACCATCGAGCGCATTTCACGCGAGCGATTCGCCGGGCTCGTGATCGGCAACGATGATCCGCGCTCGTTCAGCGCGGGCGCAAACCTCGCGCAGATCCTCGGGCTCGTCGCGTCAGGTGACTTCAAAACGATCGATGGCGCCATTCGCCGCTTTCAGCAGGCGACGATGAGCATCAAGCTCGCGCCCTTCCCCGTCGTCATCGCGCCGTTCGGCCTCACGCTCGCCGGCGGCTGCGAGTTCGCGCTGCACGCCGACCGGCTCCAGGCCCACGCCGAGACGTACATGGGGCTCGTCGAGGTCGGCGTGGGACTGATTCCCGGCGGTGGAGGAACGAAGGAGCTCCTCTTCCGCTTCACCGAAGCGATGAAGCCCTACGAGGAGGCCGATCCTTTCGAGGCCGTGAAGCGGGCATTCAAGCTCATCGCCCTGGCGGCCACCAGCACGAGCGCGCACGAAGCAAGGAAGATGGGTTTCCTTCGCCCGGTGGCCGATCGCATCACAATGAATCGCGACCTGCTGATCGCAGATGCGAAGGCGCGTGTCCTCGACCTGGCGCCCGACTACGTCCCGCCACAGATGCGGACTATTCGCGCGCTCGGAAAGGAAGCGATCGGCAACCTGAACTACGCGCTCTTCGCCTTCCAGGAAGCGGGGCAGGCCTCGGCGCACGACGTGCGCATCGGGCACGAGGTGGCGTACATCCTCGCTGGCGGCGATGGTGCCCCGCGCGACGTGACCGAGCAGGACATTCTTGACCTCGAACGAGAATCGTTCCTGAAACTCCTCGGGACGACGGAGACTCAGGAACGAATCAAGTTCACGCTCGAAACGGGAAAGCCACTGCGGAACTAGCTACTCGTATCGCAGCGCCTGCATGGGATCCACCTTCGAGGCGCGCATCGCGGGCACGAGCCCAGCCCCGAGCGCGACGGCCGTGAGCGTTGCGATCGATACCGACATCACGAGGGGATCGGACCCCTGCATGTCGAAGAGCATCGACTGCGCCGCCTGTGCGAGTCCCAGCGCGGCGGCGACGCCTATGGGAACGCCGATGGCCGCCATGATTCCCACCTGGCGCAGCACCATCGTGCGCACGCGACCGCGGTCCGCGCCCAGCGCCATCCGCACGCCGATCTCACGGGTGCGCTGCGCCACCGAGTACGCGAGCACGCCGTAGAGTCCCACCGCGGCGAGCAACATCGCGAGCACCGCGAACATCGTCGACAGCGTGCCGATCATGCGGTCGACGAAGACGTTCGCCCGCACCTGCTCCGGCATCGTGATCATGTTCGTGATCGGCAACGTCGGGTCGATCCGCTTCATCAGGGTGTTGATCGACGTGAATAACTGCGCCGAGTTGCCGCCGTTGCCGCGCACATAAAACGTCGAGCTGCCGATCGTCGTGTCCTGGCGGATCGGGGTGAAGTACACCGGCGGGATGGGATCCTTCACGTCGCTGTACTTGAGGTCCTTGACGAGCCCGACGATCAGGATGTTGAGCGTGTCCCTGCCACCGGTGCCCATGAACTTTCCGACAGCGTCCTTCCCCAGTCCGAACTTCCGCGCGAAGGTCTCGTTCACGATCGCCACCTGCGGCGCGCCTCGCGTATCGCCGTCGTTGAACTCGCGGCCCGCGATCATCTTCGCGCCGATCGTCTTGAAATAGTCCGGCCCGATCTCGTTGTAGCTGGAGTTGGCGTCGGTGTCAGGCCCCCGCTCGAAGCCCTGCACCCGCACCGAGTTGCCCCAGTTGTTTCCCGCCATGAGCGACACGGTGGCGGTCGACGCGTATGTCGCGCCGGGCATCGTCGCCAGCTCCTGCTGTATGCGCGTGAGGAGAGGGCCGCTGCGGTCGGGAGCGTAGCCGCTGAGCACTGGCGCAACCGAGAAGGTCACGACGGGATCGATGTCCGCGCCGAGGTCTGCCTTCGCGAGCTTGTTGAGGCTCTTCACGAAAAGACCGGCCATCATCAGCAACGCCATCGAGAGCGCGAGCTGCGCCGTGGCGAGCGACGACCGGAATCGTGAGGCTGAACGGGCCCCCGCGATCTTTCCCGATCCCGAGCGCAGCACGGCGTCGAGGTCGGGACGCGTGCTGTGGAGCGCCGGGTAGAGTCCAAACGCCAGGCCCGTTACAAGCGCGAGGAAGGCCGTGAATACGAGCGCTGCCGGCTGAATGGTGAACTTGAGCGTGGCGGCGATTTCGCCAGGCAGGAAGGTCGTCACGAGACCAAGCGTCCAGTACGCCACCACGATGCTGGCCAGGCCGCCGATCGCGGCGAGGACGAACGACTCCGTGAGGAGCTGCCGCACGAGCTGCGCGCGCGACGCGCCGAGCGAGAGGCGCACGGCGAGCTCGGTCGAACGGTTTGCCGCTCGTGCGAGAAGCAGGTTCGCGATGTTCGCGCAGGCGATGAGCAGCACGATTCCCGTCGTCGCGAGCAGGAACATCAGCGGCGTCTTCGCCTCGCGGTCCATGTTGCTCTGGCCCGTACGCCCGGGCTCCACGCTCACCTGCTTCGCCTTGAAGCGCTGCATCGTCTCGGCGCTCATCTCCACCTGGAGGGGCGCCTCGACATCATTGAGGATCGTTCGATAGGGCTCGTTGATTGCCGTCGTCGCGCGCTCGATCGACACGCCCGGCTTGAGGCGCGCAAAGGCGTAGATCCAGTAGTTGTTGCGGCGCTCGTAGATCGGCCGCGCCAGCGGACTGATCGTGCTCCGCATCGTGATCGGCACGAACGCGTACGGCCGGTGCGTGACGGTGACGCCGTTGAAGTCCTTCTGCGTCACCCCGACGATGGTGAACGACTGCCCGCGAATCGTGATCTGGGTGTTGAGCACCGAGGAGTCGGCGCCAAGCTTGGATTCCCAATACGGGTACGAGAGCACCGCGACCGGATGCGCGCCGAGGTTCCGGTCATCGTCGACGGTCAGGAGTCGGCCGATGTGCGCGCGAACTCCGAGCACCGGGAAATACGAGCCGGTCACATACAGCCCCTGCCCGTTGTCGGTCTGGGTCTTGTACGTGAAGTTCGCGCCGAAGGTGCTGTGCCCCGCGATGCCGGTGAAGACCGTCTGCGCCTTCTCGAGGTCGCGGAACATCGGGTAGCTGAAGACGACCGAACAGGGTCCGGCATCGTTGCAGTTGGTCGACCCCGGCTTGGGCCCAGGCGCCCCGAGCTTCACCAGCTCACCCGCGTTCGGCACCGTCGGCACGTCGCGCAGGAGCATCTGGTTGAACATCGAATACATCGCGGCGTTCGCCCCGATCCCAAGTGCAAGGGACACAACGGCAATCACCGTGACGAAGGGGCTTCTCGACAGCGTGCGAAAAGCCAGTTTCAGGTTCTGCATCGGGTGGGCTCGGCTCGCGGGGGAGTGCTGCGGACAGGGACCCCGGACGCGGGACCCGGGACTAGGTGGTTCGACAGTCCTACGGGGCCTAACCGTTTGAGTTTCCGCGTTGTCTATAGATGCATGACGCCCAACTCCCCCTGGCACGAGACCTTCCTGCAGGACGTCCGCTACGCCATTCGCGGACTCCGGCGCTCCCCGGCCTTCACCATCACGGTGATCCTCACGCTTGGGCTGGGCATAGGTGCGAACACGGCGATGTTCGGCATCATCGACCGGCTGATGTTCAAGCCCTTTCCGTACCTGCGCGACCAGGACGTCGTGCACCGCGTCTACACCGCTTCGACCTATCGCGACCAGCGCGGCTGGGGCGGCGTCAGCCAGTACACGACTTATCTCGACCTGAAGAAGTGGACGAACTCTTTCTCGCAGTACGCCGGGTTCACGTCGCAATCGATGGCGATCGGCACCGGCGCGGACGCCAGGGAACGGCGAGTCGGCCTCGTCAGTGCGGAGTTCTTCAGGTTCTTCGATGCCAAGCCGGCGCAGGGCCGCTTCTTCCTCGCGAGCGAGGACACCACGCCCGTCGGCGCGAGCGTGTCGGTGATCAGCTGGGAGATGTGGCAGAACGACTTCGGCGGCCGGAATGTGATCGGCGAGAAGCTGCAGATCTGGAACCTGAACACCGAGATCGTCGGCGTCGCGCCGAAGGGATTCGTGGGCGTCTTCGATGCCGCCCCTCCCGCGGCCTACATCCCGATCACGACGTATGCGGGCAACAATCCCAGCATGCGCGATCGCGCCGAGTACTACACGAAGTACAGCTGGGGCTGGATGGACATGATGGCGCGCCGCAAGGATGGGGTGAGCATCGAAGCCGCGAACGCCGACCTCACGCAGGCGTACCTCAAGAGCTACGAAGCGCAGGTCCTGTCGCAGGGCGGCGGCACGCCCGTGGCCGAAGCGAAGCCCGCGGCCGCCGCAGGTTCGCTCAAGACCGCCGCGGGCCCCGAGCCTTCTGTCGAGGCCCGCACCGTGCGCTGGGTCTCCGGCATTGCACTCATCGTGCTGCTCATCGCTTGCTCCAACGTCGCAAACCTCTTCCTCGCGCGCGCACTCAAGCGCAAGCGCGAGACCGCGGTGCGCATCGCGCTCGGCGGCGGGCGCGGACGATTGATGGCGCAGTGGTTCACGGAATCCCTGGTGCTCGCGATGATCGGCTGTTTGGCCGGCGTGCTCATCGCGCAGTGGGGCGGCGCCGCGCTGCGGCAGCTCTTCGTGGGAACGGGCGCGGCGATTCCCGTCGCGTCCGACCTGCGCACCCTGGGACTGTCGATCGGCCTCGCGATCGTCGCCGCGGTGCTCACCGGCATCGCACCGATTCTCGTCGCCGGACGCGGAGGCGTGGCCGCCGACCTGAAGGCAGGCAACCGCGAAGGCACGCACCAGAAGTCGAAGCTGCGCACCGGCCTCCTCGTCCTGCAGGTGACGATGTCGGTCGTATTGCTCGTGGGCGCGGGTCTCTTTGTGAAGAGCTTCTCCAACGTGAAGGCGCTCCGGCTCGGCTATGACTTCGACAAGGCCGTGCTCCTCTCGCGCAACATGCGCGGCGCGACGGTCGCCGACTCCGATCTCGTCGCACTGCAGCGCCGCATTCTCGAAGTGGCGCAGGCGCATCCCGACGTCGAATACGCGGCGATGGCGAGCAGTGTGCCCTTCTGGAGCACGTCGTCGACAAGCCTCTTCGTCGCCGGAATCGACTCGGTCCGCAAGCTCGGCCAATTCACCTATCAGACCGCGACTCCCGACTACTTCAAGGCGATGGGCACGCGCATCCTCAAGGGCCGTCCCTTCGATGAGACCGATCGCTCCGGTTCGCCACAGGTCGCCGTCGTCAGCGAGGCGATGGCGAACGTGCTCTGGCCCGGCAAGGAAGCGATCGGCCAGTGCATGAAGGTCAGCGCCGATACGATGCCCTGCACCACAGTCGTCGGCATCGCGGAGAATGCCGCGCAAAACAATCTCGGCGAGGCCGATAAGCGCTATCGCTATTACCTGCCCCTCGACCAGGCGCAGAACCGCTCCCGCGGCAGCTACCTGCTCACGCGCGTGAAGGGCGATCCCCTCGTGGCCGGTGAGTCGATCCGGAAGGCCGTGCAGCAGATCATGCCCGGCCAGTCATACGTTACGACACGGCCCCTGCGCGAGCTCGTCTCCGACCGGCAGCGGTCGTGGCGATTCGGCGCAACGATGTTCCTCGCCTTCGGCGTGCTCGCACTCGTGGTGGCGGCGATTGGACTCTATGGCGTGATCGGCTACGACGTCGCGCAGCGCATGCACGAGCTCGGCGTCCGCATCGCGCTCGGTGCGCAGACCGGCGACCTCATGAGGCTCGTGATGAAGCAGGCGGCCTTCGTCGCGGCCATCGGCATCGGCGCGGGATCGCTGATCGCCCTCGGACTCAGCACGAAGATCGAGCCCCTGCTCTTCAAGCAGTCGGCGCGCGACCCGATCGTCATCTCGCTCGTGGCGGCGGTGCTCTTCGCCTCGGCGATCGTGGCCTGTCTGGCGCCGGCGATGAAGGCGGCGAAGGCCGATCCGAATACGGCGCTTCGAAGCGACTAGATGGCGCGGGGACCTGTCTTGGGCGCAAATTCGGGGATCGAATCAGACGGCCCCACCGCCCTGAAGGCAGGAGTTGCAGACGTGCGCCGAATTCTCCGTGTTCTCGCCCTGGTCCTCGTTGCCGCGCCTGCGTTGCTGGCCCAGGCGCGTCCCACCGACAAGACGGTCTGGCCCGACGAGGGTCCGCGAAAGTGGACGCCGAAGCCGACGGTCTCGGCGATCACGGCGAATGACCTTCGGACCCGCC
>JADMIO011509815.1_pt1 | contig 13323 bp, 18 predicted proteins | sample 8958161 | NCBI WGS metagenome assembly JADMIO01 (sample SAMN16585339, study PRJNA669376) | soil metagenome | isolation source: Crop rotation soil | place: USA: Cullars Rotation, Alabama | collected 2011 | reverse complement strand
GCTTCCCCTTGCCGAGGCGCTGATCCGCCAAGGGCAGTATCTCGACCAAGCCTATTACATTCGCGGCAACCTCAAGGCTCGCAGCGGCGATCCCTTGGGCGCGATCGCGGATTTCGACCAAGCGCTCTCGCGCAACCCCCGCATGGCCGAAGCGCTCGCCTATCGAGGGCGCTTGAAGCAGGAGAGCAACGACCTCGGCGGCGCGCGCGCGGATTTCGACGCCGCGCTCGGCATCGAGCGAGGCAACGCCATGGCGCTCGCGGGCCGCTGCTGGAACCGCATCTATCAAGATCAGGACGCCGGTCCCGCGGCGCAGGACGGCGCAGACGCCGCGCGCGAGGACGCCAACCTAACCGCGGCGCATCTCTGCTTGGGCTTCGCGCTCTTGAAGCAGGAGAAGTGGACCGAGGCGCGTGCGGCTTACGAGGCGGCGCTACGCCTCGAGCCCGCCAGCGCCGCGGCGCTCTACGGGCGCGGCGTCGCCCGCATGCACAGCGGTGAACGCGAACCTGGTGATGCCGATATCGACCGCGCCTACGAGTTCAATTCCCGCATCGACCGCGAATTCGCCGAGCATGGCGTGCGCCGCTAATGGCAGCACGCTCCCCGGGCGCCCCGCGAAACGGCGAGCCCGGGGAGCATGATGCGCGGCAATCTCGTGAACGGTCGCCGTTCAGTGGCGCCCAAACACCGTCGCCAGCAGTGACAGCGCGATCTCGAAGCAGATCAACCCAATGATCGCCCATTCGAGCAATTGCGCGCGGCGGTTCTGCAAGAGCTCCGTGATCACGCTTGAGGTCGTGCGCAGTAGCCCGAGCTTGCGCTCCAACACGACAGCGCGGTCGCGTAGTTCGTATTCCGCTTCAAGGCGTCCGTAGAGGCGCTCCAACTCGGGATGGTCCCAAAGCAGGTCGGGCTTTTCCAGCACGGCGGCGCGGCCGACCAGACGATGTTCCACCGAAAGCGCTTCGCCCATGCGTTGACCGAGTTCCGTCAGCGTCGCGCGGGAGCGGCCTTCCTGCGCCAGCTCAGCCGCTAGCGGCTCGACGCGCGCAAGCGCGCCTTGCACCAGCGGTTCGCAATAATTGAGCGCCGCCGCCCGCGCCAGCGCTTCGGCCACGATCACGAGGCGCGCCGCGTCGAGCGAACGGATGGCGATGACGCCGTCCGGCATCACCTGCTCCTCGCCTTCGCGCACGCTGAGGAATGCTTCCTCGGAGGCCGTTGGTTGCAAGGGATCGCGCAGCCGCTCGGTGAGGGTGTCGAGGAAGCTCTGCTCCTCATCCTTGCTGGTTCCGAACAGAGCCACCGCGCCGTCGCGAAACACGAAGGCGCGTCCCTCCGCGCCGGCCTCGGTGACGAACGGATCGCCGGCGCTGGGCTCGCCGTGGCGCATGCCGCGAACGTCGATGCGGTCCGCGACCAGGAACGCGCGCATCCGATGCGGAGAGGGCGCATTCATGTGAGCGCCGCCATCACGTAGCGCGCAGCCGCGCCTTCGGCCCCAAGCGCCGCTTCGACCTTGCCCGCGTCCAGAGCGCCATTCGTCTGCAACGCCTCGCCGTGCATGCCGCTGGCGATAAAGAGCGCGTTAAGGCCCTGGTCGGTCGCCCCCTTTAGGTCGGTGGCGATGCCGTCGCCGATGCACAGGATGCGGGTGCGATCGATCGCGCGCCCGGCGCGGTGCTCGAGTTCGCGATACGAAAGCCGATAGATCGGGGCATACGGCTTGCCCGCCATCACCACGCGCCCGCCTATCGCTGCGTAGTCTTGCGCCACCGCGCCCGCGCACCACACCAGCCGATCGCCGACGCGCACCACGATGTCGGGATTTGCGCACAACATCTCGAGATCGCGAGCGCGCGCTTGTTTGAGGGTTTCGGCGTAGTCCCCCGGCGTCTCAACGTCGTCGTGGTTCAGTCCGGATATCGCGATGAAACGAGCTGCGTCGAGGTCTGCATATTCAAGACCCAAGCCCATCCACAGTGGCGCGTCGTGCGGGGGACCGATCTTGTACATCGGCCCCGGCGACCGCGCGGTGAGTTCGGCGCGAATAGCGTCACCCGAGGTGACGATCTCGTCCCACGCCGCGCGCGGAAAGCGCAGACGGTCGAGTTGACCCGGGATCACATCGCGCGGCTTGGGTACGTTGGATACAAGCAGCACAGTCACGCCGCGTTCTCGCGCGCGCGTCAACGCAGCGCCCGCCGCGGGGAAGTGCTCGCGCCCATTGTGGATTACCCCCCACACGTCGCAGATCAGTGCGTCGTAGCGCCCAATCACGTCGTCGAGCGAGGAAATGATCTCTGGTTGGCTCATGCGCGGACGTTGAGCCGCGCCAGGATGGTGTTTGCGTGCGTTTCCGCCTCGCGCATGCCCCCGGCATAAGCGGAAACCAGCACCAAATCGGCGATGGCGCGTTGCGGCGCGATGTGCAGATCGTGCATGGGACGCACCGTTGTGAGGAATTGGTCGAGCACCGATTGCGGCGTACGTCCGCGCGTTTCAACGTCCCGCACCATCCGCCGCCCGAGCCGCAGCGTTTCCTCGCAATCGACGTAGACAGTGAGATCGAACAGCGGCCGCAAGCTCTCCATGGCCAGGATGTGGATGCCTTCGATAATCACAAAAGCCGGGGGCGTTACGCGCTCCGTCGTCGTTTTGCGCCGATGCGTGGCCATGTCGTAGAGCGGCTTGTCGAACGGCTTGCCGGCGCGGGCGTGTGACAAACACTCAAAGAACGCCGCTTCATCCTTGGCGGCGGGCTCGTCGAAGTTGTGGGTTGCCGGATCGAAGGTGGCGACCTTGGAGGTGCAGCGGTAAAAGTCGTCTTCGCCGATCACCAACGCTTCGGGCGCGAGCTTCGCGGCCAACGCGCGCGCGATGGTTGTCTTGCCGGCGCCGGAACCTCCGGTGATGGCGATGAGGCGGTTCATGCGGGGCCTACGTGGCTTGAGGGCGGCAAAAACACAACCATCAATCAGACCCGGCCCCGGAGCTTGCCTTATGCGCCAAGATACCGCGCGGGCTTGGAGGGATCGGTGGACGCGGGGGTCGAGCGCGGCCCGCCTCGAATGGCGGCGCGTCAATCGGTGTGGTCGAATTTTTTCCGCAACGTCTTCGGCGCCTGGATGCGCCAGGCGTTGGCGAGGCGTCCGCGCGCTTCCTTCTTGGTTAGCTTGGACGGGCGCGCCAGGATCGCGGGATAGCCTTTGTAGTGGTCGGTGATGAAATAGACCTCGCCAGCCATCTCGCAAAGGAAGTCCTGCTCCTCAACCGAAGCCAGCCGGAAAACGAACGCTTTTTCCTTGGGGTTCAGGCCCGCCAGGTATTTGCCGCGCACTTTCACTGCAGGCCGGCCGTAGGAGGACGATTCCTCGACCTCCGGCAGCTCCTTCGCGAGCGCGACGAATTCTTCCCATTTCATGCCGGCACATTTCCCCGGAACAAGGGATGCCCCAGGGTCCATAACACCCGGGGTCCATAACAGCGGATGTCGTTAATTATTGCCTCGCGACTTCGCCTTCGGCAAATCCGCGATGGGGCGCCCAGTTACGCCACGCGTGATTGGCGCAGATAAAATTCCCGCGGCGGGGCGGTTTCTTCCATCAGGCTTTCCTTGATCGCGCGCGGAGCGCCGAACAGGTGGCCCTGGGCGTACGGCACGTCGAGGTCGAGCGCCTCCAGCACGAGGTCTTCGCTCTCGATCCGTTCGGCGATCAGGTCGATGCCATAGCGTTGGAACACGGCCGCCACGTCCGCGGCCTCGATTTCCCGTGTAATCGCTGAACGCGGACGCAAATTGTCGCGGATGAGCTGTTCGGCCAGAGTGCGTGCGGCGATCTTCACATAGCGCACGCCGGAGCGCTCAAGGTCGGGCAAATCGATCTCGACGCTCGACACCTTGTCGATTGAGAAGCGGAAGCCCAGATCGACTAGCTTCGCCATCGCGCGCGCTTCGACCGAGCTGCGCGCCTCGAACGAGGCCTGCGGGATCTCGAAGATGACCGCGCCCGCGAGGTCTTGATGTTCGCGCACGAAGTCGAGGAATTGCGGGAAGAAGTGCTCGTCCGCCAGCGCATTGGGCGAGAGGTTGCAGAAGATGCCGACGCGGCGGTCTTGCTTCATCAGCTTTCGGACAATTTGCACACAGCGGAACAAGAGCACGTTGTCGATGGTGTTCATCAGCCCCGCCTGCTCGGCGGCCGGGATGAACTCCTGCGGCAGGATGAGCCTGCCCGTCTCGTCTTTGAGACGCGTGAAGCCTTCATAGAACGCGGTCTTGCGCTGGGGCAGCCGTACGATCGGCTGCAGATAAAGCTCGACGCGGTTTTCCATCAGCGCTTCGCGGACCAAGTCCATCGGGCCGCGCTGCGCGGCGTGTTGCGGGGGAAGGTGCATGTTGGGCTGAGCGCCCATGCGCGCGTCGATCGCAGCGCCAAGCCGGTCGACGATCTGGTCGATCAGCTTGAGTTCGCTCGACTGCGCGATTTGGGGAGGTTGCTGCGCCGGCGCCTCGATTTGCTTCACCCCGAACGCGACCGACGCTTCGACTTGCTCAAGCCGCGCCATCACGGCGTCTATGTCTGCGGTGACGTCGCGATGGGTTTGGCGCAAGCGGTCCATATCGCCCTTCAGGCGCTTCTCGGTCGCGTTGATGCGCCCAGCCGCGAAGCTGGCGGCGATGCCGGCGTGCGTCACCGCGCACGCCGAGAACAGCGCAACGCCGCCCAAGAAGGCCGAGCCCGCGCCTTCGCCGCCGATTTGGCCCAGCGCCAGGGCGACCGTCAGCGAGACGAGCGCATAGCCAGCGTAGAGAAGCGCATGCGTGATGATAGGCATTAATTGCCGCCCCGAATCTACCACCGTCGATGGGACGGGTGCTGCGGTTGACGGACCCTTAACCGTCCTGGGCTGGGTTGGGTTTGTTGGGTTTGCGAAACGCGCTAGCCGGCTTGCGCAAAGAGTTGCGCGGCTTGCACGAGGTAGAGCAGGCCGAGCGCGGTCACGATCCAACGCGTCCATTTCAGGAAATTCACGTCCGACATCCGGTCGAGCACCATTCCGCCCAGCCAGGCGCCGATCATCGCCAGCGGCGCGGCGATGGCGAAGAACCACCAGGAAGGCAATCCGCTGGGCTGCGCCGAAGCAAACAGCGGCACGCCATAAAACAGCATCTTCACGGTGTGGCTAAACGCCTGTGTCGCGGCTTTCGTCGCCACAATCTGGTGACGCGTCAGCGCGGTGCGCACGAAATACACGTCGAGCAGCGGGCCCGACACCCCGGCGAGCACGTTGAGCCCCGTCACAGTCAATCCGCACGCCACGGCATGGGGCGGCTTCGCCGCATCGAGGTTGAACCACCGCTTCGGTATCCAGGCGAGGCCAGGCGTCAGCCCGAGCAACAGGTACACCCAGGCTTTGGTCGGGTCATAGGTGATGAGCGCGAGCACGCCCGCGGCGAGCGCCGAGCCCATCGCGTAGAGCCCGATAATGGCCCACACGATGTGCTTGCGGTGCAAGACCGCGCGCCAGCCGTTCGACACGAACTGCACCGCGCCGTGCGTCACCATCGCCGCGGCGACCGGCATGGCGAGCGTGAGCCCGCCCATCAGCATGAGCCCGCCGGCCATGCCGAACACGCCCGACACCGTCGCGGTGACGAGCACGAGAAGAAGGAGAAGGGCGCCCGTCATGCAGGCCCTCCCACGTCACATCCGAATATGATTGCGAGCGACGCCACGCGCGCCTCCTTGAGCTTGGTTTGGAGAGCGGCGCGGCGGGGAGCGCCCCGATAGCCGCGAAAGCGGCGCACGCGTCAAAGGCGACAATAGCGCGAGCTTGGGCCGCCTGCAAAGCGAAGTCGTCTTGAGCGCGCGCGCTTGAGGCTGGACCTAAGCAGCGAGCCGCGCCTCGATCTTCGAGCGCACGGAAGGCCAGTCCTCGCGGATCACCGAGAAATAAGCGTTGTCGCGATAGCCGCCATCCATGCGCTTCATCCCGCGGCGCTGGACGCCCTCGAACGTCGCGCCGAGCTTCGACAGCGCCGCGCGCGACTGCGCGTTGAGCGCGTCGGTCTTGAACTCGACACGTTCGGCGCCGCAATCGAAAGCGTGCTGCAGCAGCACCAACTTGGCCGCCGGGTTGATCGCCGTGCCTTGCCTGTCGCGGCGATACCAGGTGCCGCCGATCTCCACGCCGTGGTCGCGCGGGCGGATGGTGAGATAGCAACTCTGCCCGACGATGGCGCCATCTGGCGCGATCACCGCGTGCGGGATCCAGGCCCCCGCGGTCCGCTGCGCCATGAGCCAGTCGAACATGGGCGCGTAGCCGTGCTCGTCGACGGGCCAGGGCATATGCTTGAATATCGATGCGTCCGCTTCCGCCGCCTCGGTCAGGCCCGCGCGGTGATGCTCCGCGAACGGCTCAAGCCGCACATGCGTGTGCGTCAGTATCGTTGGGGAAAGCTCCATCATGAATTGCCCCGTGTTCGCCGGAGCTTTAGCGTGGGAGAACAGGCGCCGCCAGGACGCGGGAGATCACGATGTATTTCGAACATTCCGACACGACGAAAGCGTGGATCGATCGCGTGCAGCGTTTCATGGACGAACACGTCCATCCGGCGGCGCCGACCTATGAGGCGCAGCAGAAGCAAGGGTCGCGCTGGAAAGTGATCCCGGTCGTGGAGGAGCTGAAGCAGAAGGCGCGCGCGGCGGGTCTCTGGAACATGTTCATCCCGCCCTCCTCGGGCCACCCCCAAGTCGACGACACCTTCGAGTTCTCCGGCTTCGGCCTCAGCAATCTCGAATACGCGCCGCTCGCCGAGATCATGGGGCGGGTTGTGTTCGGTTCTGAGGTATTCAACTGCTCCGCGCCCGACACCGGCAACATGGAGGTGCTGCAGCGCTACGCCACGCGTCCGCTGAAGGACAAATGGCTGAAGCCTTTGATGGAAGGCGAGATCCGCTCAGCGTTCCTGATGACGGAGCCGGGCGTGGCCTCCTCCGACGCCACCAACATCCAGTGCGAGATCAAACGCGACGGCGATGATTACGTGATCAACGGTAAGAAATGGTGGTCGTCGGGCGCGGGCGATCCGCGCTGCAAGCTCGCCATCGTCATGGGCAAGACCGATCCGGACGGCCCCAAGCACTCACAGCAGAGCATGATCCTGATGCCGCTCGACGCCAAGGGCGTGACGATCGAGCGCCACCTCAGCGTGTTCGGCTACGACGACGCGCCGCACGGCCATATGGAAATCGAGATGAAGAACGTGCGCGTGCCGAAGGAAAATCTACTCCTCGGCGAAGGCCGCGGCTTCGAGATCGCGCAGGGCCGCCTGGGTCCTGGCCGCATCCATCACTGCATGCGCACAATCGGCGCGGCGGAAGCCGCGCTCGAAGCCATGTGCAAGCGCCTCACCTCGCGCGTGGCGTTCGGAAAGACCATCGCCGAGCACTCAGTGTGGGAGCAGCGCATCGCCGAAGCGCGTATCGACATCGAGATGTGCCGATTGCTCACGCTCAAGGCTGCGTGGATGATGGACACCGTCGGCAACAAGGTGGCGCGCGGCGAGATCGCCATGATCAAGGTCGCCGCGCCGCGCATGGCGCTGCGCATTATCGACGACGCCATCCAAGCGCACGGCGCGGCCGGCGTCAGCCAGGATTTCAATCTCGCGAAATCCTATGCTGGCATCCGCACGCTGCGGCTCGCCGACGGGCCTGACGAAGTGCACAACCGCTCGATCGCACAGATGGAGCTCGGCAAGTACTCAAACCGCAAACGCAGCAGCCACTAATGTGGCGCTACGGCTTCGATGTCGCTCTCATCGCTTGGGTGTTGAGCGCGCTGGCGCTTGGGTTCGGCTTGGCGCTCGGCGTCAAGGCCATGGCCGATCCGGCGTGGGCCGCGAAGCTGGTGCGGCTTAAGCCTGACGAGCAGGGCGGGGGCTTCGCCGAATTCCGCGCCACCTATGGCGGGCTCTTCGCGTTCGCGCACGCGGTTGCTCTCTTTTTCGCCCTCAACTGGATCTTCGAGGGCGAATTCACCATCGGCGTCTACGCGGCCGGGGCGTGCGCCGTGCTTTGCGCGGCATGGGTCGGCACAGCCCTCGGGCGCGCGTTCTCCATGCTCGCCGACAAGACCGCGACGCGCTTCAACATGATCTCCGCCGTCGTCGAAGCGCTGGTCGGGGTGCTGATCGGGGCGCCTTGGCTGGTCTGGAATTTCCGCCCGCCGGGCTAGCCGATTTCCCCCTTGAAAAACCCATATCCCGCCGGTTATACGGGGATCCATAGCTTGCGGGTTATTGATCTATGCCCGATACCCCCGACGTCCTCCTCAAAGCGCTGGCAGACCCTACGCGGCGGGCCATTTTCGAGCGGCTTTGCCGTGATGGAGAGCAGACCGTCGCCGCGCTGACCGCAAACGCCGGCGTCTCGCAGCCGGCGGTGTCAAAGCATCTGGGCGTCCTGAAAAGCGTGGGCCTTGTGCGCGATCGTGCGGTGGGACGCCAAAGACGCTACAGCGCCATGCTCGCCGCGCTGGCGCCGCTGCTCGATTGGGCAAGCGAAATGGCCGGTCGATGGCAAGCCAGCGTCGAAGCGGCTCAGCCAAGCAACGAAGCGCCGTCAAAAGCGTCGCCGAGCCAGGATCCAGAGCTCCTGCGCCGCCTCCTGCGCGCGAAAGACAGCATGGACGCAGCGCCGCACGAAGCGTGGCCGATCCCGCGTCTGGCCAGCGTGAGCGGCGCGTCGGAAGCCCACTTCGCGCGCTCGTTTAGCCAAGCCTTCGGCGTGCCGCCGCACCGCTATCTGCTCACGCGTCGCCTCGAACGCGCGACCGCGATGCTGCGCGACACGGACCGGGCCGTCACCGACATCGCGTTCGAGGCGGGCTGGGAGAGCCTCGGCGCGTTCGGGCGCACATTCCGCGATGTGATCGGCGAAAGCCCGCGCGAAACGCGCACCCGCGAGCAGACAGCCCCCCACGATCTCGAAAGCGTGCCGCACTGCTTCGTCAGCGCCGCCCATCGGCCCGATCTCAAAACCGCAGTTTCGGAGAAGCGGCGCCGACAACCCGGCCGTAAGACTGGGTCCGTTGAAACGGAGGACCCAACATGACCCAAGGTGTCGGCGTAGTCGGTTTGTACGTCCGCGATCAGGACGAAGCGCTGAAGTTCTATGTCGAGAAGCTCGGCTTCCGCGTGCACACCGACGCACGCAACGGCGAGTATCGTTGGCTGACCGTGCAGCATCCGCAACAGCCCTCGTTCCAGCTGGGCCTGTTCGCGCCCCAGCCCCCGACGATGGACGAAGCCACGGCGCAAACCGTGCGCGCAATCGTCGCCAAGGGCGCGATGCCCCCGCTTGTGCTCGAAGTCGACGACTGCCGCGCCGCCTACGACGCCATGTGTACACGCGGGGTTGAGTTTACGCAGGCGCCCATTGAGCGCTATGGCGCCGTGGACGCGAGCTTCCGCGACCCCTCGGGCAATGGCTGGAAGATGATCCAATCCAGGGGGCGCTGAGATGTACGCCCAATACGCATCGTTCCAATCACGGGAGGTTCGCGTGAGCAAATTCATTCGCAAGTTTCACCGCTGGGTGGCTATCGCCTTCACGCTGGGCGTCATTCTCAACACTGTCGTCATCGCCATGGCGCAGGGACAGCAACCGGAATTCTGGGTCTATCTGTTCGCCTTGATTCCGCTTTTCCTGCTGCTGTTCAGCGGTCTCTACCTGTTCGTGCTGCCCTACCTCGCCAAAGGTCGCGGCGCGCGCGCGGCCGGCGCATAGGCGAGGGCGCGATGGCCGCAAACACATCGAACAAGGTGGCGACAAAGGTCCCGGCCAAACGCTTGGCCAAGGCGAAACTTCTTTCGGGCGGCAACCCGCAAATCGCGAAGGGCTACGGCGAGGCGCCCGTTCAGGCATACATCGCCGCCATCCCAGGCTGGAAACGCAATGTCGGCGCGCGCATCGACGCCATCGTGACGCGCGCCGTGCCGGGGGTGAAGAAGGCGGTGAAATGGAATTCGCCTTTCTACGGCGTCGAGGAGGGCCTCTGGTTCCTCTCGTTCCATGTCTTCGCGCGCTTCGTGAAAGCCACGTTCTTCCAGGGCGTGTCGCTGCGCCCGCGACCGGACGGCAAGTCGAAACATCCGCGCGTGCGCTATTACGACATTCACGAGGGCGAATTCGACGAAGCGCAGTTCAGCGCCTGGGTGAAGCAGGCGAGCAAACTGCCAGGCGAACGCCTGTGATCTAAGCTTTGGTTTTGAGCACAGTTGGAGTGGATTGCGATGGTCGCGGCCAAGAAGAAGAGCAAACTCGGGGCCAAGCCTGCTTCGGGAGCGGATTGGAGAGGCGAGACGTTGGCGCGGGTGCGGGCGCTCATCAAGCAAGCCGACCCCGGCGCGGTTGAAGAGGCGAAGTGGAAAAAGCCGACCAACCCCGCAGGCGTTCCAACCTGGTCGAACGGCGGCATCATCTGCACGGGTGAGACCTACAAGGACAAAGTGAAGCTCACTTTTGCGCGGGGCGCGGCCCTCAAGGACCCGGCGAAACTCTTCAATGCGGGCTTCGATGGCGGTACGCGCCGGGCCATCGACATTCGCGAGGGCGATGGGCTCAACGAGAAAGCGCTGAAAGCGCTCATCCGCGATGCGGTGGCGCTAAACACCGCGAAAAAAGCCGCGCCGAAGAAGCGCAAGGGCGCTTGACGTCTACTTCCACAAAAACACCACCGCCGCGCCTGCCGCGATGAGCGAAAAGCCCAGCGCGTGGTTCCAGCCGAGCGGCTCCTTCAGCACCGTCACCGAGAACAGGGCGAACACCATCAGCGTGATGACTTCCTGCATCGTCTTGAGTTCGGCGGTCGAATAGACCGCCGCGCCGATGCGGTTGGCGGGCACGGCGAGGCAATACTCCACCAGCGCGATGCCCCAGCTCACGAAGATCGCCGCGAGCAATGGCGCGGTTCGATATTTCAAGTGACCGTACCAAGCCAGCGTCATGAAGGCGTTCGAACCGACGAGCAAAAGGATAGGCGAGAGCTGGGGTGAGGCGAGCAGGGAAGGCATTGGGTCTCCTTGGCGGCCCTGCCTTCTAGCCATCGCCGCCTGGGGCCTCAAACATCACGAAAAAATATATAGACCGGTCGTCATATCAGCGCTAGCGTGGGTTTGGAGGAGTACGCCCATGTCCGCCATGACCCTCATCAACAACGACCTGTCGCCCTACACCACGCGCAACCGCATTCAGATCCGCGCCAAAGGCCTTGAGCACGAGATCGCGTTCGCCGAGCGGCTACCGATCGAGGAGTACAAACTGATCGCGCCGACCGGGCGCATCCCATGCCTCGACACCGGGGCCGGTTTTCACCTCATCGAGAGCGAAACCATCGCTGAATACATCGAAGATGTGTTTCCCGCCGCGTCGCTGCGTGGCAAGGACGCGCTGAGCGCGGCCAAGGTGCGGCTGATGTCGCGTCTGTTGGACATTTACTTCTTGGCCGGCCTCAACATCCTGTTTGGCCAGTTTTCCGCGGATCCGCGCGACCCCGTGCAAGTTGCGGATGGCCTCGCCAAGCTCGACGAAGGTCTTGCGCTGATCGAACACTATTTGCCGCCGAACGCGACCTATGCGGCCGAGAACCGCCTGACGCTCGCCGACTGCGCGCTGGCGCCGGCGCTGTTCTACGCCGCCACGATCCCAACCGTGTTCGGCAAAGCGCCCTATCTCGGCCACGCGAAGGCGCAGGCGTATTACGAGCGCCTCAGCGCCAACGATCGCCATGTCAAGCGCGCCGTTGCAGAGATGAGCGCTGCGCTGCAAGCGTTTCTAAAACAACGCGCGGCTTAAGCTCACTTCCCGGCTCCTAGCCACTCGCCGCTGGCGTCTGCCGCCGCCAGCGGCATTTTTTCTATACCCCGCGGCCCCCCGGGCGCGGCGCAGCCGACCAAGCGCCGCCGCTGGCATGGCGCCGCCACGCCCCGTCGCTAGGCTATGTCGTTGATGCTCATATCCGCGCGGCGCGGCCACGCTTGCGCGTCCATCCCGCAGCCATCCGCATCGAACCCCTCGCGCGTCATGATCACGGCGTTAGTGGGGGTTTCCTCGATGCGCACTTGGCTTACCAAGTAGGGCAGCGTTTCGTCTTCCAGAAACGCCGACAGCTTCAGCCAGAAGCACGCCGCCAGCGCTTCGGTTGTCGGATCCCCCGGGAAAGTCATCACCCGCGCCAGATGCTGCGGTTCGCGCTCGCGGAAAAAATCGATCAGCGGATCGTCGGCGCGTAGCTGCAGTGCGTGGTCGACATGGTCGTCGATCCAGCGATGCCAGCGCCCTTTGACGGCGTCGAACGGCGCGAGTGCGTTCGAGCCGCCAAACCGAAACGCCGCGTGCGGTTCAAGCCGCACCACGACGGTTTCGTTGTGTCCATGAGGAACGGCGCATTTGGAGGCGGGATCGGCCAACAGCCGATGCGCCATCGCGTAGCGCCGCGTGAATTCCAGCGCGGCCATGTCTGCCCTCCGGCCCTTCCGCAATACAGGCGGACGCCTTTAAGCGTCGCTCTAACCGCGGAGCAGGTCTGATGCAAACGGCCGCGCCGGTTAAGGGCGAGTAAGCTCAGCCTTTCTTGTTGTTCCAGACCGGTTCGCCGAGATTGACCTTGTCCGGAGGCGTGAGGGCGCCAACGCCAGCGCCGATCACCGCGCCCGGAACAGCGCCAACGCCGCCGAACACGGCGCCAATAGCCGCGCCAGACGCAGCGCGATCACCCATTTGCGTGCCGCAGGCGGCGAGCATGCTCGCCGCAGCGGCGATAACGATAAGCTTCTTCATGCGCGATGCTCCTGATCGTTCGACGGGGCAACGCGAGGTTTGCTAGGGCGTTCCTAGGGTCCTAAAACCAGTGCCGGTATTTGGCGTACACCAACAACGCGCCCGGCGCGGCGATCATCAGCGCAAACCCGATCCACGGTCCCCACGGTTGCTGGAACCATGTCATGTGCACGAAATTCATGCCAAAGATCGACGCCACGAGGGTCGGCGGCACAAACACAATCGTGGCGACCGACAGCGCTTTCAGCACATCGGTTTGCGTCGAATTGATCAGTCCGAGCGAGGCGTCCTGCACGTAGGAGAGGCGCGACTGTAGCGCTTCGGCCTGCCGTTCGAGTTCGGCTATGTCGCGCTGGAACGCCGCAAGCCGCGTGCTGTCGAGCCCGTGCTTCTTGCCAAGCGCGCGCGCGAACACGACAAGGCGCTGTAAGCTCGCGAGGCTCTCGTGCGCCAGCGAAATGACCCCGCCGAT
>JADMIO010854519.1_pt1 | contig 13323 bp, 10 predicted proteins | sample 8958161 | NCBI WGS metagenome assembly JADMIO01 (sample SAMN16585339, study PRJNA669376) | soil metagenome | isolation source: Crop rotation soil | place: USA: Cullars Rotation, Alabama | collected 2011 | reverse complement strand
CCATGGGCAGGAGTAGTTCATAAAAGGCGGATTTCGAACAAAAATAAATATTAAATGCCATAGATTGTAACGGTTATTTGATGCCGGTTAAGAAAAGTATGACAGACCATCAATCAAATTAAATTCATAACTTAGCAATCAGAAAACCCCTTATGGTTAGCAGAGCTGTATGGCATTATTGAATTCAATCTTTTCATGGATTATCAAGCAGCGTATACACCAGATCGAGCTGTTTATCAAATACCCGCATGAAGTGCAGGAGGACTGGCTATTTAAGCTTTTGTCGGCGGGCCGGAATACGGAATGGGGTCAGAAGTATGATTACCAGTCTGTAAAAAGCCCGGCAGACTACCGTAACCGTTTGCCGGTACAGAATTATGAATCCATCAAGCCGTATATCCTGCGTTTAAGAAAGGGGGAGGAGAACCTGCTCTGGAACAGCGATATTAAATGGTTTGCAAAATCGTCGGGCACAACCAGCGACAAAAGCAAGTTCATTCCGGTGAGTATGGAAGCTCTGGAGGAATGCCATTTCAAAGGTGGAAAGGACCTGCTGTCGATCTACTGCAACAATTACCCAAACACCCAGATGTTCAACGGAAAATTATTGTCGCTGGGTGGAAGTCACCGAATCAATTCTTTCAGCAATGAATCGTTTTACGGCGATTTATCGGCCATCCTGATACAAAACCTTCCTTTCTGGATACAGCTATTGCGAACACCGGATATTTCCATTGCATTGATGGATGAGTGGGAAGAAAAGATAGACCGTATGGCCAGGGTAACCATGCTGGAAGACGTAACCAATATTTCTGGCGTTCCCAGCTGGACGCTGGTATTGCTCAAGCGTGTGCTGGAGCTGAGTGATAAAAAAGACCTGACCGAAGTATGGCCCAACCTGGAACTGTTTGTTCACGGCGGCGTGAGCTTTACTCCTTACCGTGAGCAATTCAAAAAAATGATACCCAGCGGGAACATGCATTACCTGGAGACTTATAATGCATCGGAAGGATTTTTCGGAATCCAGGACCGTTCCGATTCAGACGACATGCTGCTCATGCTCGATTACGGCATTTATTATGAGTTTGTGAACATGGAAGATGCGGACAAGGAGTTTCCACCGGCATTCGGGCTTGAAGGCGTCGAGCTGAATAAAGAATATGCATTGGTCATATCAACTAATGCAGGCTTGTGGCGTTACCTGATCGGTGATACCATAATTTTTACATCCTTGTCGCCTTACAGAATAAAGATTACGGGACGCACGACCAGCTACATCAATGCATTCGGAGAAGAGCTGATAGTGGATAATGCAGAAAAGGCAATGGCGGAAGCATGCCTCCGTACCTCGGCGATTGTGAGGGATTATACGGCAGCGCCTGTTTATATTACTGAAAATAAAAATGGTGCACATGAATGGCTTGTTGAATTTGAGCGTGCTCCGGTTGATATCAATGAGTTTTCGAAAGTGCTTGATGAAAGCCTTAAAAAGCTCAATTCCGATTATGAAGCCAAGCGTTACCTTGACATGGCATTGAGGGGTCCGGTATTGCGTGCTATGCCAGAAAATACATTTTACAACTGGCTTAAATCAAAAGACAAGCTGGGCGGGCAACATAAGGTGCCGCGCCTTTCGAATAACAGGAAAATTATTGATGAAATTCTACAGTATGCAGAACATGATAAAATCATTTAAGCTTTTGTTACTATTGGTGCTGGCCTTGATCAGCAGCGTCAGGGCAGGGGATTACAACCTCCTCAAAAAGATACCCATAAAGGCGCAATTGTTTACCACCGATCATTTTGGAAACGCTTATATTGTTGCCGGTGGAAACATATTTAAGTATGATACCGTAGGTAACCTGGCTGCCACCTTCAGCCAGAAGGATTTGGGATCGCCCCAGAGCATCGATGCCACTGACCCGATGAAGATCCTGGTTTTCTATGCAAACTTTGCCATCATCCGCATACTGGACACAAAGCTGACGCTGCAATCGACCATCGATCTGCGTTCGATCGGAATTCAGCAGCCGCTACTGGCTTGCAATACCATCAACCAAAGCGGTTTCTGGGTGTACGATGAAAACGACTTTATGGTAAAAAAGATCAACGACCAGCTTAAGGTTGAGCTCTCTTGTCTTCCGCTGAATAAGGTTTTTCGAAATGTGCATGTCGATTTCATGATTGAATCGGAGAGCTGGATCATGCTGAATAACCCATCGATCGGGGTGATCGTGTATGATAAGACAGGCGATTATTTTCATACCATTGAAATACTGGACCTCAAACGTTTCCAGGCCCAGTACGACCAGATCTTCTTCATTAAAAATGATTCCATCATCACCTGTAATATCGGCAGCCTTGAGCGGAATGGCGTCAAGCTTCCGTCCATGCAGGGTGTACAGGATGCAAGAGTCGAGCCCCACCGTATGTTCCTGAAGAAAGCGGATGCAATAGAAATTTATTCATTTTGATTTTAAACCTTTAAAATGTTTATTTTGCAGGCCTGTTAACTTTCAATACCATTCAACTTAACCATCATGCACATAGCCGTTGCCGGAAATATAGGATCAGGAAAGACTACGCTTACTTCATTACTGTCAAAACAGTTCAAATGGGAAGCGCATTACGAGGATGTGGATGATAACCCCTACCTGAATGATTTTTATGATGACATGCAGCGCTGGTCGTTCAACCTGCAGATTTATTTTTTGAACAGCCGCTTTAACCAGATCAACCAGATTAAGAAGAGCGGAAAAACCATTATACAGGACAGGACCATTTACGAAGACGCCTATATATTTGCCCCGAACCTTCATGCCATGGGTTTGATGACGACGAGGGATTTCAATAACTATACGGATCTTTTCAATCTGATGAATACTTTTATTGCACCTCCTGACCTGCTTATTTATTTAAGGGGCAGTGTTCCGGCTCTGGTGAACCAGATTCAGAAAAGAGGCAGGGCTTATGAAAATACCATCCGGATCGATTACCTCAAACGCCTGAATGAACGGTATGAAGCATGGATCTCCACTTATGAGCTCGGGAAATTATTGGTGGTGGATATCGATGATATAGATTTTACAGAAAACCAGGAACACCTGGGAGAAATCGTCAATCGTGTGAATGCAGAGCTGCATGGACTTTTCCATAAGCCTGAAGTGGCTGCTGCCAGAAAATAGCTTTATCATATACCTATGATCGGCGCGAAGCCGGCCATGGACATAATGCCTGTCATACTTCATATAGGGGGATTTGACATTTCCGTTGTTTGCCTATCTTTAACCCGTTTTTGACCCCGGATCCCTATGATTCTCCGCACCAGGAAATCCTGCTTTATCATATATACCATCCTGTCTCTGTGCTGCAGCCTGCACGGAAATGCCCAGCAGAAATATCAATACACAGTTTATACACAGGATGAAGGACTTGCTTCAGGAACCATACGAATTATTTCACAGGATAAAAGCGGGTTTCTCTGGTTGATGGCGGAAAGTGGAATGTCGCGGTTTGATGGATACACTTTCAAAAATTTTATTCATGAGCCGGATGACTCTTCAAGCATTTCCAGTTCTGATATCAACAGGATGCTGGTAGCCGATGACGGGAAGCAATATTTTACTACAGAAAATTCTGTCATGCTTTACCGGGCGTCAACCGGTGATTTTGAAACAATACTTGCTTTCACTGAGCCAAATGAATTTTTTGATATCTCAATTATACATGATGAGCTTTTCCTGTTTAAGCCCGGAAAACTGACCATAGTTAATGCCAAATCCAGGAAAGCAAAAAGCCTTGCTTTACCCCCGGGATTTGAAAGGAACGATAATATACAGGTGCAGCGCGACAGTGGAAGGATATGGCTGAACAACGATCGCCAGGTGGCATATTTCGATTTAACATCGGAGAAATTTATTTCCTGCCAGGTCAGCGGTGAAAATAATAAAAGCAGGTTTCCTGCGCCGCTGGCTTATTTTTACAATGGCAGTGACTATTGTTTTTATTCATCCGGTGAGATTTACATTTTCAATAAAGCTGCTCAGACTTTTAATCTTTCCAGGAAAATTGATACAAAAGACGAATCAAATGCCGGCATTAAAGGGGCAATCGTTTATAAAAATCAGAGCATCATTATTAAATACAGTCATGATAAGATAGGCCTCGTGGAGATTGCAAGCGGGAGTTATTATACAATTCCACTTGATTCAGATAAGTCAAATCAAAACAGCAATATAGAAATATCCGAGGCATACATCGGAGAAAATGGACGTATATGGGTCTGTACACCGGCGGCAGGAGTTTACTGCATCGATGTGGATGAGAAGAAAGTGGTAAATCATCTTTGGCATAACGGGCAGAATGCATCCAGCCTGGTATCCAACAATATCGAATATGTTTATGAAAGCCAGGGTGTGGTATGGCTGACAACGCCGGGAATAGGCCTGGTGAAAGCCGAAGTGGATAAGGCTTTAATGGCACATTACCACCCGGGAAATGATAATTCATCACAACCTGATATCAGTACGAATGTAAGAGCAGTGCTGGAGCTGGATGAGAACACACTTCTCATTGGTACTTTGAAAGGTCTTAGCCAGTTCAATAAAACCACGCACCAGTTCTCTGATTTTATTTCTCCTGCCGACGGAGCTCCTCTATTAAAAAATAAGCCCATCAGCGCTCTCTGTAAAGATAAGAATCAGAATATATGGATTGCAGAATGGTTTAGTCCTTTGATTACGGTGATTAATATAGCCACCGGGAAACAATATACCTACAGGCCGTCTGAGCATAATTCACTTCTCAAATCGGAATCAGTAAGGAGCCTGTTCGTCGATTCGCATAATTATCTATGGATAGGAACCAACAATAACCAGGTATGCCGTATGCAAATCGGAAATTTTGATTTCAGCAAGCCCGATGATTTTCGTTTACAGAAATTTTATGGCGGTGTTGGTGAAAATGGCACGCTTAATTTTAATATAGTATTCACCATAGCCGAAATTAAAAACAGGATATTGATCGGATCTTCCAAAGGACTGTACGTATATGATTACGCTACCAATAAGATCAGCAATTATCCCGGATCGGCGAATAAGAATGAAGGGCTGAATATTAATAATGTAAGATCAATTTGTCCCGCAACAAATGGAGCGATCTGGATAGGTACGAGCGGGGGAGGGATGAATGTTACTGATCAGTCGATGCAGCAATTCAGGTATTTTACCGTAAAGAACGGCCTGCCCGATAATATTGTTTATTCGACAGTTGAAGATAATGACGGAAAGTTATGGCTGGGCACAAACAAAGGCATCTGTTATTTCGACCCTGAGAAAAATTACATCCGGAATTATGGCATGAGGGACGGCATTCAGAACTACGAATTCAATACCAATGCAGCACTCAGGACGTCGGAAGGAGAAATTGTTCTTGCAGGAGTTGGAGGCTTTAATATTTTTCATCCTGATTCTATCAGACAGACTTCGTATGTGCCTCCCGTTGTTATTTCGGAATTCAAGGTAAATGACAAAACATATCCTTTATCGGAAAAGATTGTGCTGGCCCATGACCAGAATTCCATTTCCATACAATTTGCCGGACTGAGCTATTTTAAAAACAAGTACAATCTCTACGCATACAGGCTGGATGGAGTGAACAGCGAATGGGTGTATTGCGATACGCGGAGGTTCAGCAATTTTGCAGGACTTCCTCCCGGGGAATATACGTTTCATGTGAAAGCATCCAATTACAACGGAGACTGGAACAATGAAGGAGCGGTGATCCATTTTGAGATCACTCCTCCATTCTGGAATACGTGGTGGTTCCGGTCAATACTGGTAATTGTCCTGGCCGGATTGATTTACCTGTTATTCCTGATCAGGCTTAAACAACGACTCAGGTTAGAGCTGATCCGGAATAAAATTGCGCGCGACCTGCACGATGAAGTCGGATCCAACCTGGCGAGCATTTCACTTTTCAGCGAAGTAGCCAGGGAAAAAACCAACAATCCTCAAATGGCTTCCATCATCGGCAAGATCAGCAACTATACGCAAACTTCACAGGATGCGATAAACGACATCGTATGGATGATCAATACGGGCAATGATAGTTTTGAAAGGATTTTTGCACGCATGAAGAAACACTCTTCTGAGCTTTTTGAAGCCACTACCACCATCCTGCACATGAATTTCGACGACAGGCTGAATGCGATGAAGTTGCAGATGGACAATCGAAAGAATTTTTACCTGATTTACAAGGAAGCGGTAACCAATATAGTCAGGCATGCAAAAGCCAGGAATGCCGGTATTTTTGTAAGCCTTGTCGACGATAATGTTGAGCTTTCGGTGAAGGATGATGGAACTGGGTTTGATCTTGCTGCAGAGCAAACCGGAACCGGTCTGATCAATATGAGACAACGGGCTGCATTGATTCATGCAGAGCTGGAGATTAAATCAGCTCCTGGAAAAGGGACACAGATAAAACTGACGTTTAAAGCTACAATTTAATCAGAGGGTGTTAATGGTGAGGACGCTATCCACGGACATTAAAAAGATGTTGTGGTTGGCGAAGATTCCAACCCCGGACAATTATTTCTCAAGCCACGATTTATAATATTCATCACTTTCAATTTTCAGCGCCTCTTCGGTAATCCATAATGGCTTGAATGTATCGATCATTACGGCAAGCTCTTTTGTTTCTTTGGCACCCAGGCTCTTTTCAACTGTTCCCGGATGCGGGCCGTGAGGGATGCCCCCCGGATGCAAAGTGATCATGCCTTTTTCGGTATTCTTACGGCTCATAAAATCACCATCCACGTAATACAGCACTTCATCGGAATCGATGTTGCTGTGGTTGTATGGAACAGGGATGGATAACGGATGGTAATCGAATAAACGGGGAACAAAAGAGCAGATCACATAATTGTGCGCTTCAAAGGTCTGGTGTACAGGAGGGGGTAAATGGATTCTGCCGGTGATGGGCTCAAAGTCGTGAATGGAGAATGCCCATGGGTAATGATTCCCATCCCAGCCAATGGCATCAAAAGGATGCGTGGCATACGTATAGGGATAAACGATATGCTGTTTTTTGATCATTACAATAAATTCGCCTTCTTCATCATGTGTCTCCAGGTTTTGCGGTTTGCGGAAGTCGCGTTCGCAGTAAGGAGAATGCTCTTCATACTGGCCGTATTCATTCCTGTAGCGTTTGCATGTTTCAATAGGACTGAATGAATCGACAACCAGCAGCCTGTTATTGTCATCCTTAAACTTCAGCTGGTAAATTGTTCCGCGGGGGATCATCACGTAGTCGCCATATTTGAAATCGATGCTTCCGTATAATGTCTTCAGCGTTCCGCTTCCCTGGTGGACAAAGATCAGCTCATCGGCATCGGCATTTTTCAGGAAGTAATTATCGATCGACTTGCGAGGTGCAGCCAGTGAAATATGCAGGTCGTTATTGACCAGTATGGGTTTCTTGCTTTTGATGTAATCATCTTCCGGCGTAACTGAAAATCCATTTAGTCGCATGTGCTTCAGGGTACGCTGGAAAGCTACTTTGGGCTCACGGGAAAAAGGCTCACCCATCGATTTGATCAGGGTAGGAGGGTGGCAATGATAGATCAGGGAATATACGTTGGAGAAGCCATGCGTGGAAAACAACTCTTCAGAATATAACGTTCCATCCGCTTTACGGAATTGGGTGTGTCGTTTGGGAGGTATTTGGCCAAGGGAATGATACTGCGGCATATTTTGTTAGTTCAAAGTTTAAAGGTCAAATTTTCGAGTTCCTAGTTTCTAGTATCCTCACATGATAGAGAAAGAGAAACAGGCTGATGCAAACTTAGCTTTTTCCGTGCTGATGTCAAAGAAAGAACATGCTTATATGATTAAAATCATTTAATTAAGAGTGATTGGCTCTATGAAGAATTTCTAATTGACCTAATTACTAATTGATCTAAAAAAATTTCAATGTCAAAATCTCAATTGGATAAAAATCAGACTTATATTTAAATCAAATACACCAGGAGAAAAAATGTCGCTCCTACGGAGCTTTATGGTGGGGTGGGTGCTGTCTTTAGCATAAAAATCCCCATCCGCCCTTATTTGCATGCCGAGGCGTGCACAATTATTTCATTCGGGAAAATTCAAACGTGCGGAGATAAAAGAAATATAATTCGTGTATGCTTTGTTAATTTCCTCATTTGGCGTCCCCGTCGACCATCCTGAGTTATGCAGTCATCGATTCATTAGCATTTAGACAATAGAAATCAGGTCAATTTTATTCAGATACACGGCATTATCGCTTTGATTTCCTATTTTTGTTGCCCTTTAAATCGTACACGATGAAACTGCTTACTTACAAAGATAATGAACATGAAGCGCTGGGCATTTACCATGATGGCCAGGTATATAACCTCTATAAAGCTGCATTAATGAAAGGCTACAAGGATTTTCCTTCCACGATGAAGAAATTCCTTGAAGAAGGCGATTCAGTGATGGAATTCGCCAAAGAGCTCGACAAGCAAATAAAATCAGGGAAGCTGGAGGCAGAGTCATTTCCGGCTGACCAATGCGTTTTCCTGGCACCTATACCTAATCCTGCTTCCTGCAGGGATGGATACGCTTTCCGCCAGCACGTGGCTGCAGCCCGCAGGAACAGGAAGGTGGAGATGATTCCTGAATTTGATGAATATCCTATTTTTTATTTTACCAACCACAATGCCATCCAGGGACCCGGTGATATTATGTGCATGCCTGATCATTTCAAACAGCTCGATTTCGAACTGGAAGCAGCAGTGGTTATTGGTAAGAAAGGCATCAATGTGAAATCAGCGGAAGCGGATAAGTACATCGCCGGTTATCTTATCATGAACGACATGAGTGCACGGCTGCTGCAGATGGAAGAAATGAAGCTTAACCTCGGGCCGGCAAAAGGTAAAGATTTCTCAACCGTTATCGGACCTTACCTGGTGACGCCTGATGAACTCGAGCCGTTTAAAATTCCTGCCAAGCCCGGGCATACCGGTAACAATTATAACCTGAAAATGAAATGCTGGGTGAATGGCAAACTGGTTTCAGAAGGAAATATGGGCGACATGGACTGGACGTTTGCCGAAATCATCGAGCGTTGTGCTTATGGCGTAAATATTTTACCGGGTGATGTAATAGGTTCTGGAACGGTGGGTACCGGTTGTTTCCTGGAATTAAATGGTACTGGTTTATTGAATGATCCAAACTACAAGCCTCAATGGCTGCAGGAAAATGATGAAGTGGAAATGCAGATCGACGGATTGGGATGTTTGAAGAATACCATCCGGAAATACAACACTGATTTTTCTATTCTTGCATTAAAGAAAAAACCAGTCAATGCTGTGAGTTAAATAGTAAAAAATCAAACCTGCAATCCCTTTTCACTAATAACTAATAACTAACAACTAATAACTAACTACTAACAACTAACAACTAATAACTAATAACTAATAACTAATAACTCCTACCCAGTATGTACCGTACCATTTCAGATTTCATCGACGACTGGCAGGAAGAATCTTCTTCCACCATTAAAATGTTTAAAGCGATTAATGATGAATGCCTGCAGCAGTCTATCTCAGGCGAGGTACGGAAAATTGCCGTGCTTTCATGGCATATTACACTTACTCCCGGCGAGATGTTATTAAAAGCAGGTCTTCACATTGCAGGGCCTGAAGAACACAGCAAACCTCCGGCAACGGCTGCTGAAATTGTGGCAGCTTATAAAACGGTTGCCGGTTCAGTGACAAAGGAAGTAGGAGAAAAGTGGAAGGATGCTGAATTGTATGAGATGGTGAACATGTACGGTCAGCAATGGAGTAAGTCAAGAATACTTTCAGTACTGGTTCGTCATCAAACGCATCACCGTGGACAGCTGTCGGTGCTTTTGCGTTTATGCGGATTGCCAATTCCCGGTGTTTATGGGCCTTCGCGCGAAGAGTGGAAAGCCATGGGAATGGCGCCGCTGGAGTAATCGGTTCTTTATTTGGTGATCACCAGCTTTTTGGTTGCAATAAATTCAGGTGTTTGAATTTGCACCAAATAAATCCCGGGTGAAAAATCATTTGTATTTAATTCAATACTTTTTCCACTAATAAAAGATGTCATCAGGATTAATTTTCCTGTGATATCGTTTATACTGATTTCTGCGTGACTTATATTACGTTCAGATGAAATGGTAACCTGGTTTGTTGCCGGATTTGGAAATAATTCAAAACCACTTTCATTTTCAATTTCATTGATCCCTATTCCTGTAACATTATAGCAAGCCGATGTATCGGTACATCCGTTTTGGGTAACGGCTACTGCATAATTGCCATTGTTCATGGCCTGGAACAACTGACCCGTAGCACCGGGAATCACAGTATACCCATTGTCGCAATCGAGCCATTGATAAGTGGCATTTGTAGCCATTGCAAATAAAAGCGCATCAACTGCATTTACGTTAATTTCAACCGGTATTACCGTTAAATTGATCTTAATAATACTATCACATCCATTACTATTGGTAAGAAGATCATAATAAATGCCGGATTGCGTCCATGTATAATTACCACTCGGAGAAGTGTAAGCAACGCATACAGTAGCAGTAATGGCTGATGTATTGGTGCAGTTCATGGCTGCAATGTAGATGTCACTGGAAACACCGGGTAAATCAGAATTAAGTAAAGTATCGGCGTCGAATGCAATAAAATTGCTTTCAAAGCTGCCGGTAATAAAAATATTATCATTTGTATCCAGCGTGATGCATTGACCATAATCATAATCCATCCATCCCGATTTTTTGGCCCAGATGTAGTTGCCTGAGTTAGTTAATTTTAAATAGAAAACATCACTCAGCCCGGTTGCAGCCATCGGAAAGTTAGTTGTATCGGGATCAAAATCGATGGTGCCTGAAAAATTTCCTAATACGTGAATATTACCGGTTTTATCAAGCAAAAGGGAAGCACAGATGGCGCTTCCATTGTTTCCGCTTAAAGCTTTGACCCAGATAAAATTTCCTGCCGTATCATATTTGCTGATAAAACCATCCTGGTTTCCGGGTGATGCTAAAACATGAACGCCGTTGCCAGGATCAAAATCTACGCTATCTTCAAACAAACCTGTAATATAAATACTACCACTTCCTGCCGGGTCATAGGCCAGGGAGTAGGCAGCATCAGAGGCATATCCACCAATGGATTTTGCCCAAATAAAATTTCCCATGGTGTCTAATTTTAAAATGTAGAAATCAAGCCATCCGTTTGCTACAAGGTAATAAACAGCCGGACCTGGGTCAAAATCTACTGTGCCCTGGAAAACGCCGGTCAGGTATATATTTCCGGAAGGATCGAAATCAATGGAATATCCGCCGCTGTCACCATTCCCATCCAGCGATTCGGCCCAGATAAACTGCCCGTTTTGATCGAGCTTTAAAATAAATATTCCGTAGGAGCTTGCTGAAGTCAGGTTATATACACTGGTATCCGGATCGAAATCCGCTGTTCCTGTAAAAAAGCCGGTCACCACCAGGTTTCCTGATTCATCCTGCTTTATGCATGTAGCAGAGTTGGAGGAAAAGGCACCTGTAACTGCTTTGGCAAAGACCAAACTCCCGGAACTGTCGAGCTTTGAAATAAAAATTCCTTCATTTATACCTGAAATAAGATTGAAAATTCCATTGCCGGGATCAAAGTCGGCGGTGTCCTGAAAATAACCTGTCGTATAGACATTTTCCGAATCGTCGAGAGTTATTGAAAGGCCAACGTCATTTAAAGATCCACCCATTTTTACAGCCCATATAAAGTTGCCGGAAGGATCAAGCTTTGAGATAAAAATATCTTCACTGCCGCCCGATGATAAAAAGAAAACCCCCGGGCCCGGATCGAAATCAGCTGTTCCGGAGAAATATCCCGTAGTGTAAACATTGCCCGAAGCACCGGCAGCAATGGAGTATCCAATATCACCCGATGTGTTGCCTATTTTCCCTGACCATTGCCAGAGTGGAGTCTGGGCCATGGATTCCGCGGACTGAAGCAATACTGATATCAGAATAATAAAGTAATGGCAGGATTTTGATTTCATTTTAATTTTGTTTTAATAAATCACAACTTGCAATGAATAATCAAAGGATGACAACTAAAAAAGCAGACGGCCAGCTTGTATCAAAAAGGTACAAGCCATCTGAAGGTAGTATGATCTGGTAAATATAATTAATATTCACACCCCTATACAAGGCAAATCCCCCACCGGAGAAAAAATTACAAATTATCATTGAATGATCAGAAAGAGGATTGTGTAAAAAATTGCTTAGTAAAACATGAGAATCCATTTCCTTTTTTTAAATTACAACTTATTTATCGGTTAACTTTAGTATATTGAAAAACCTCCTCTTACTCCACGGCGCATTAGGCAGTAAAGAACAGCTCAACCCTTTAAGGGAATTATTGAGGGATGATTTTAATGTATTCACTCTTTCATTCTCCGGACATGGGGGTAATCCCGTCCCGGATGAAAAGTTTTCGATGGAATTATTTGCACAGGATGTATTGAATTTCCTGGAAGAGCATAAATTGAAATCAATAAATATTTTCGGTTACAGCATGGGAGGATATGTGGCATTGTACCTGGCCAGGTTTTTTCCGGAAAGGATTAACAACATCATTACCCTTGCCACGAAATTCAACTGGACTCCTGAATCGGCCAGCCATGAGGCTTCCATGCTGGTTCCGGAAGTTATGGAGAAGAAAATACCCGCTTTTACACAAACGCTTTCGTTACGACATGGAGAGCAAAACTGGAAAAATGTAGTTTTGAAAACAGCGGAAATGATGAAGGACATGGGTGCAAAAAATCCTTTAAGTTCCGATGACCTTAAAAAAATAAAACATCCGGTTACATTAGGACTGGGCGATTCGGATAAGATGGTGAGCATGGATGAGACGCAAACTGTAAATCATTTCATCGCCGGAAGCAAGCTGGTTGTTTTAAGAGATACATCTCATCCGATTGAGAAAGTGGATGCGGGTTTGGTGGTGAATATTATTAAAAGTTCCTAGTTCCTAGTTCCTAGTTTCTAGATTTAACTAACTCTAAACTCCAAACTCCAAACTCTAAACTCTAAACTATTTCGCAGGCTCATACATTTCTTTTCCCTTCTCCTTTTTACCTTCTTTTTGATCGTAAGACCTGGGATTGCGCAAATCAATGTCTTTCTGTAAAAGCCAGTAGCCTCTTTTAAATTTATATCCATCATACCTGAAATCAGGACCATAAAATTCATATTGGTTTTTTTCGGCGTTGGGGGGTGCGG
>JADMIO010703455.1_pt1 | contig 13323 bp, 7 predicted proteins | sample 8958161 | NCBI WGS metagenome assembly JADMIO01 (sample SAMN16585339, study PRJNA669376) | soil metagenome | isolation source: Crop rotation soil | place: USA: Cullars Rotation, Alabama | collected 2011 | reverse complement strand
GACGTCAATCAAGACGGCGCGATCGACATCCTCGACGCGCAGCAGGTGGGTCGCTTCGCAGTGGGCGTCGCTGTTCAGGGCGTCGGCGCGCCGTCGTCACTGTTGCCCGCCGTTGCCTCGGTGACGTTGGGCGCACCGTCGAGCGACGTACCGCTGAAGCAAGCTGTTGCTCTTGTCGGCGTGCCGCAGGACGCGAACGGCGTGCCGCTCAATGGGTGCGCGCCGTTGACCTGGAGCACCAGCGCCGCGACGACCGCATCGGTGACGTCCGACGGAGTCGTGACCGGCGTGGCCTCGGGCACCGCGACGATTCGCGCTGCGTCCGCGAACGGCAAGTTTGCGACGTTCGACGTCCACGTCTACGTGCCCGTCGGATCCGTCGTGTTCTCGCGGGACACGGCAACGATTCACATGGGCGAACAGCTCCAGCTTTCGGCCAGCGTCGTCGACGCGAGCGCGAATCGCATTCCGGGACGCGTAATCACGAGCGCGTCTGCGCAAGTCACCGCGAACGACGTCTCGCGGGCGATAACATATGCATCGTCTGACGTATCCATCGCCACGGTGTCGAGCGATGGACTCGTGACAGGAGTGACTGTCGGTAAGGCGACCATCACCGCGTCGAGTCAGGGCGTATCGTCCGTCGCGACGGTTCAGGTCGCGCCACTCGCCGAGAATTCCCTCGCGCTCGGCGACAGCTACTCGTGCGCACTGATCGTCACCGGTGTGCCGTACTGCTGGGGAACGAACGCCGTCGGGCAGCTCGGCGACGGCAGCGGCACGAACAGCAATGTGCCCGTGGCTGTAGCGATGCCGTCGGCAGCGCTGCGCTTCACGCAGATCGCGGCCGCGGCCGGCGGTGCGTGCGGACTCAGCACCCAGCACAGTGTGTATTGCTGGGGCAACCTCTCCGCGGCATTCGGCCAGTTTCCCAATCCGACGTTGATCAGCGGCAATCTGCGCATCAGCGCGATGGACGTCTGGCCCGGCGGGATCTGCATGCTCGATCTCGCAGGCTCCGCCTACTGCGCCGGGGCGAACGCAACGGGTCAACTCGGAAATGGCAGCACGACCTCGTCGGTGAGTCCCGTCCCGGTGTCCGGCGGACTCACGTTCCAGTCGATCTCGACGGGACTCGAGGTCAACTGCGGACTCTCGAGCGGCACGGCCTACTGCTGGGGGTCGAACCAGCTGCACTCCCTCGGCGTCGTCGGCAATCCAGCGGCGTCGCTCGTGCCGGTGCCGGTGGCGGGCGGTCACACGTTCACGTCAGTCACGGCCGGTGCGTCGGTATCGTGCGGTATCGAGGCGGGGGCATCGGGCACGGCGTTCTGCTGGGGCACGGACTTCAACGGCAGCCTGGGACTCGGCACCCTCTTCACGATCTCGGATGCGCCGGCGGCGATGTTCCAGGGCAACATCGTCTTCGGCCTCGTTCGCCCGGGCCGAGGCAACGACATCAACACGCCGTCGTGCGGTCTCACGGTCGACGGAACGGCGTATTGCTGGGGTGCGAACAACGCCGGCCAGATCGGAACGACCCAGACGCTGCCCACCACGACCTGCAACATTGCGTGCACCGCGTTTCCGACACTCGTGTCGACGGATGCGCGACTCTTCCGAACCATTCGCGTGGGCGGGGAACAGGTCTGCGGCATCACGGTCGACCATCGCATCCTGTGCTGGGGCGCCAACGGCGCCGGCCAGGTGGGAGACGGATCGAACACCAATCGTGGGACCCCGACGCTCGTGTCGGGCGGGTTGAGGATTCCATGATGAGCATTCGTGCTGTACTCGGAGCGCGCTCCGCCGTCGCCGCGATGTCTCTGGCGTCCGCCGTCCTGACCGGCGCCGCGCGGCCCGCCCAAGCGCAGACCCAGGCCGCGATCAGCGTGACCGCGGGAGCGAACACCATCGATCGCGTCGTGCCGGGCGCCAAGCTCTCCGTGCCGATCACCCTCGACATGACTGCTGCCGCCGGCGCCATCGTTCGATCGATCACGTCGAACTTCGCGTGGGATCCGGCCGTCGTCACGCTCGATTCGTTGAAGCCTTCGTTGGCCGGCGCAACGTCTGACATCACGGGTGCCGCGGCCGGCGGCGCCGCGCTCACGGTCACTGGCGTGACCGGGATCGCGACATCGACGCCGCTGGCGACGATGTACTTCACCGGGACCGCACCCGGCGGCACTCGCCTGGTCGTGACGCCGACCGCCGCGTCCAATATCGACGGCGCGATCGCGAACGGACAGTTGATCGGCCGCGGCGAGGACATTTGCATCGCACCGCACGCCCTGTGGGGCGACGCCGACAACGACAATGCCGTGACCATCATCGACGCGCAGCAGATCGCGCGGTCGACCGTCGGGGCATCCGTCGTGGACAGCGTCGCGCTGCGTGCGAACGGCGACGTCAACGGCGACGGCACGGTGAACATTCTCGACGCGCAGGCCATCGCGCGCTTCGCGGTCGAGCTCAGCGCGCCCGCCCGCGTCGGCACCGATCAGGGAGCGACGCCCGCCGTCGCGAGTCTGCGCGTCAATCATCCGACCCTCGCGCTTCCGCTGTCGCAAACGACCGCCCTCCTCGCGACGCCGGTCGATGCCGACGGCTTCAACCTCGTCGGCTGTCAGCCCGTGACGTGGTCGTCGAGCGATCCTAACACGGTGCGCGTGAATGCCGTCGGCAAAGTCACGGCGCTCACGGTCGGATCGGCGACCATCACCGCGCAGTCGGGCACGGCATCCGTCACGAGTGTGATCACGGTGACCGCACCGGACGCGACGGCGGCGCTTGCGCACCTGCGCAACGTCACCGCCGGCGGTTCGACCGCGCTCGACGGCATCTGGCTGTTCGGCGGTCTGCTCACCGACGAGTGGAAGTCGAGCGATACTTTCGCCCAGCGGAACAACAGCGATCAGCGCGCGCTGGCCGATAACGACCTTCTCGCCGCCAACAACGTGCGCGAGCTGTTGCGCGCGATCTCGGACGCGCGCACCGTGGCGAGGAACCTGACCGCTGCCGGCGGCCAGTCGGCCGTGGTCGGCCAGATGTATTTCATCGAAGGCTACGCCGAGTTGCTGCTCGCCGAGAATTTCTGCAATGGCGTGCCGGTGACGACGACGACCAATGGTCTGACCGTCGACGGCCCGCCGCTCACCAACGCGACCCTGTTCTCGCGCGCGGCCGCGCACTTCGACACCGCGCTCGCGTTCGCGAACGGAAGTGACGCGACGTCACTGCTGGTGACGAGCGACGCGCGCATCGCCAAGGCACGTGCGTTGGTCGAAGTGGGCCAGTATGCCGCTGCGGCCGCGTTGTTGCCCAACGTGCCGACGTCGTTTCAGGATCTCTCGACCCTCGCCTCGGGCGAGAGCAACAAGATCTGGTTTCTGAGCAACAGCGCGCGACGCTACACCGTCGGCGACAACGTCGACCAGGGAGGCGCGATCGGGAACGCGCTGAACTTCGCGTCGGCCGGCGATGTGCGCGTGCCCGTCAATGGTACGAGCACCGGCACGTCACCCGCGGGGAAGGGCTTCGATCAGTCGACGAACTTCGTCGCCGCGACCGCCTTCACGCAGACCGGGGCCACACCGCTGCTGTCCGGCCTGGACGCCCGGTTGATCGAGGCTGAGGCGGCGCTCAACGCGAACAACATCGCGGGGATGATGGCGATCCTCAATTCGTTGCGCGCGTCACCACCGAACCTTGGCACGTTCACGCCGGCGGCGATGGCCGCGCTCGCGACGCCGTCGACGTCCAGTGCCGCGGTCGACTTGTTGTTCAGAGAACGCGCATTCTGGACCTTTGGCCGCGGGCAGCGGCTGGGCGATCTCCGCCGGTTGGTGAGGCTCTACGGGAGGTCGCAGGACACCGTGTTTCCGGCGGGACCCTTCTTCAAGGGCGGCACGTATGGCACGGCGGTGAACCTGCCGGTGCCGGTGGACGAGGACAACAACGTATTTACGCTGGGATGCATCGACCGGCGTCCATGAGTCTTCGCTCGGTCTCGTCAATGCGACACCCCGACTCACGCACGACGAACCGCACACTGGGAGGCTGCGAGCGATGGCGGGCGAGTCGACGGACACCAAGCCGGCCAATAGCGGCCGCGAAAAGCAGCGGAAAGTGATTCAAGCGTGCGAGAAGTATTGGAAGCTTCAGGAGCAGGGAAAGAAGGAAAAGAGTATGTGCAACACGTTCGTGCTCGCGGTTGCACACGAGCTCAAAATTCCGTTGGACGGACCGCAGGCGAACGACATCTTCGACGAAGTGTCGCGCGGCGGAGTCTGGCGGCTGGCAGGCCATGGAGCGCGTGCACAAAAGACTGTGTCTTTGCTCGCGCGGGCAGGTCAATTCGTGATTGCCGTAACGAAAGAGGACGGTGGCAATGGGCATGTCGCCGTTGTCGTCGATTGGGACGAGGTCGGCCAGCGGCCGCGCGCGTATTGGGGTGCGCTTCACAAAGGCGGGAAAGCCAATTCCTGGCTGACCGGGTCTTGGTCGGCAACGAGGCTCGCCCCCGGTTACTACGAATTCACTTATGACGAGTTCAAGAACCCGGACAATCGCGGCATCGCTACTGACTACGACAATATCAGCTATTTCGCGACGGACATACCGCCAGATGCGCCCTCGGCTAGCGGAGGGAAATAGCACGTCACAGCTGCCCGTCGTGAAAACGTCCCGGTCGCGCTATCGCACCTCGATGAGTCCGATCGCGTCGAGCTGCGTGTGCTGGGCTTCCCGGCGGGATGGACTCGACGGCCATGCCGTCACGGTGCGCACTCTGAGGGACCAGCGGCTAAGGGACCAGCAACCGCTTTGACGGCGTTTGCTTCCTCCCTCAACCCCTGGTCCCTAATCCCTCGACTGTCGGCCCCGCAGCGACGGCTATTACGCTGCCGTAAGTATTCCGCCCGTCCCTCACGCTCAGTCCACTCTCGAGTGGGCAGTGGCGGCGGTCCGCTTTTCATCGGAGGCACCTTTAGCCATCGGTAAGCTGAGCGTGAACGACGAGCCTTTGCCCACGCTGCTTCGGACGCGGAGTGCGCCGCCCATTCCGACCGCGAGATCCCGGCTGATCGCCAGCCCGAGCCCCGTCCCCTCGGCTGAGCGCGAATGGCTGGCGTTCACCTGGACGAACGGTTCGAAGATGGATGCGAGCTTGTCTTCGGCGATACCGATCCCCGTGTCTGTCACGCGGATGAACGCGAGCCCCGGCCGGTCCTCGTGCGTCCCACACCACACTTCGACCGTACCTCCCGGAGGTGTGAACTTCACCGCGTTCGACAGGAGGTTGAGGACGATCTGCTCGACCTTGTCCCTGTCGGCCTGCACGGCGATCTCCGGTGCCGGAATCACGACCCGATATTCGAGCGACCGCGCACGGATCTGCGGCTCGATCATCGGCGCCACGTCGCTGAGAAGGTCGTTCACGCTGACCGTCGTGATGCGATACTCGACGCGGCCCGCTTCGATCCGCGCGAGATTCAGGATGTCGTTGATCAGTCCGAGCAGATGGCGCTGACTGCGGTCGATCCGGTCGAGCGCCGCACGCTGCTCCTCCGTCACGCCGCCATAGATGCCCAGCTCGATGAGCTGCACATGACCGGCGATCGCGTTGAGCGGCGTGCGCAGCTCGTGACTCATCGTCGCCAGGAACTCCGACTTCGCTTTGCTTGCCGCGGCCGCCTCGTCGCGTGCCTTTTCCAGCTCGGTGTTCACGGCTTGAAGCTCGTCGGCCTGCGCCGCCAGCTCCTCCGCCTGCGCCTCCATCTCCATCGCCTGATCCTGCAGTTGCATGTTGGCTTCGGCGACGACACGCCGTGACTCCTCCGCCGCAGCCAGTGCCGCCTCGAGCTGTACCCGCGATTGGTTGAAGGCGGTGACGAGCCGCTCGGCGTGCGCGGCCGATTGCCGCGCCACGCGTTCACGCGCTGTCGCGTGGTCGATCGCGCGCTCGCTTTCCAGCACGCGAGTGAGCAACGGCAGTATTTCTACCAGTTCGTCGGTTGCTTGCGGTCTTCCCGTTGCTCCGACGATCGCCAGAATCGACTGATTGGAACACCCGATCGCATACACGGGGCGAGGCGGATCATCCTTGCCGACGCGTATGTCTTCGGCGGACGCTTCACCTCGCGCGACGCACTCCGCCGTCAGCTCTCTCCAGCGCGCCGCGTCGGCCAGCGTTTGACGAAAGCCGGGCGCCGGGAGAAACGCGTCGATTTCCGCGTCGCGCAGCAAAACCATCAGATCGTCGCCGCCGAGCGCGCGCGCCAGCCGGCGAGCCTCGGTTTGCCGTTCACCCGGAGTCGCCGCCAGCGCAGTGATTCTCCGCAGGAGCTCCTGCACGATCGTTCCGTCTAGTCCGGCAGGACGCAGACGACGGCGGTGCAGTTGTGGAAGCCGCTGAACTGACCCTCGGCCCGTACGATCTGCCCGTAGGAGTTGAAGCCGGCGAACGGCACGCCGTCGAGCTCAGTTGCGACCGCGTCGAGCTCCTGGTCGAACGACTTGCCCAGGCGAAGACGTGTGGCGACGCAGTCGAAGAAGAGCGCGGCCTTCGGCTGGTTTCCGTCGGCGGTAACCTGCTGCACGGCATCGCGCGTCGCCTCGGCCGCGGCCTCGACCGCCGACGCGCCCGCCGTCGCCATGATGTGCGTCGTCGCTCCCGTCGGAATTTCGGCCGCGCACACGACACCGCCGCTGTCGGCCACGCCAAGCGGCACCCGCAGCTTGTATCCGGAGTCCGTGTCGATCCCCACGATGTTGTGAAGGAAGAACGGCATCGGGTCGTCGCGATCGAGCTTCTGCGACGTGGATCGGGCGTGGTCCTCGAACGCTTCGATGGCCGGCGCGGCGTTGAGACTCACGACGCCCGCGGCATCCGCCTCGGTGACGCGCAGCGGCGCGCTCGCCGGCTTCCAGCCGTGCCGAGCTCCAAGGCCGATCGCCTTTTTCGACACGATCTCGAGAGCGACGGCGGCATTCTGGTAGACCTGCGTTCCGCAGAACACGAACGTCTTCTGGAACCGCGCATCGTCGCCCGCGCCACCGCCGAAGAAGCGATACGAGCCCGCCGTCTCCACCATCAGCGCACTGATGAATTCCTCGGCATGTCCGGCGAGCGCGTCGACGAGCACCAGCGCCGCGCGGTGCGGAAGCTCGGGGTGATGGCTGGCTTGAAACCGTCCGGCGAGATCGTGCGCGGCTCGCGCGTAGTCCGTCGTCAAACCGGTGCCGACTGACGCCGTGAAGCGCATGTCCGACGCGCGGATCGCGGTGGCATTCGTCAGGCCGACACCGGACGCGTCATTCGTGAACTCGCCCGCGGACGAGCAGCCCACGATCGTGGTGGTGTCGGTCGACTCGGCAAGCGCCGAGAGCATCGCGTGAAAGTCGTTGCCCGGCGCGGCGAAGACGATGATGGCATCCGGCGCCCCTGACAGGCGGTCACGGATCTGACGGCCGAGGCTGAGGCCCGCCTCGCGATCGCGTTCGGCGGTCTGCAGAATGGCAACTTCGGTCATTTGACTGGGGACGATGGGTAATGACAGTCGAACGGTCCCGGCTGCTGGAACCGTGATATCCCATGGTCCAATTGCAAGGACCAGTCCGGAGGGCGGCGGAATCGGCAGTCAGAGCGCGTTGGCGACGGTCATGCGCGTACGTAGACGACTGCATCCTCTCCTGCGGCATCATCGATTGCGACGCAGAAAACTCTCCCGCGAGAGTTGACCTGAAGCGAGCGCTCGAAGTGTGCGAGACCGTACCCCCAGGCAAGCGCGGGCGTGGATCGCTCGTCTGCGCGTTTCGGTCGGCAGCTTCAACTTCATTGCGACCGTCGCGCACACACGATGGGTTCGACAGGACGAGGGTCAGTGAAGCGGCTGCGACTGCTCGCCGATTGGATCCTCAGATCCACGCCCCTTCGCGAGCCTTGCTGAGTGACTCGATCGGCTCCGGTGCTCGCGCGCGCGCCCGGCAGGCGAATCAGCTGCAGCCGGCTTCAGATGCAGCACAACATGATGTGGATGACCTCGGTCATGGTGGACACGACGGGCAAGGAGGTTCTTCGCGGCATGGACTTCGGCGAGTTCGCGCCGGACGGGCGGATTCGACGGATCGTCGGCTTCTTCGGCGCACTGCCGACAGTCTCACCGAAATAACGCGCCGAGATTCTATCGCTGACGCCGTGCTTGATCTGGAAGCGCGCCAGTAGTCAGACGAGGTGCCGGGCCATTGTCACGTCGTGTGGTCCGGGCCGATCCATAACGCCGGCGTCGCCGCGAAAGAAGACGGACGACGGAAGCCCGGTGACAATGCTTGCGTATGCCGCCGCTCGACTGGCGATGTCCGCTCGTTGCTCGCCCACTCGACGCAGCTCATCGCGAACGCTCTCGATCGCGTCGAGCAGTGCGACCATCCCGCTCACTTCATTAGGGTGGGGGCGTGGGATGTTGTGGATGTTGACGACGACGTGCGGGATGTTCGCGACGATGTCGTGCGTCGCACACTGCAGCCGATCTGCATAGTACCTCTGCTCGTAGCGTACGTCGCGCGCATCGAAGTCGAGGCTCATGGAGAGAGACTTCGCGGCCTCGAAGTTCCTCGTTTCATTGACTTCGACCGTCATCTCGAGCCGGAAACGCCCAGGAAATTCTCGATTGGTGACCCGCATCCGGCTTCTCTTGCCCTCACCGTCGTAAATCTCCGTAATCTCGTAGTCGAACGTCACGACCTTTTGGCCGCTATCAGTCGAAGGCGAGCCGTCGGGATGCGCGACGAACACCTCGACGGTGTGGGAGAATGTGCCCTTCGCGGCGTAGAGATACTGGGCGCCCACCTTCCACTGAAACCGCGGGAGAAGAAAACCCTCGCAGGTAGCCAGCACACTGTTCGTGACGACTCGATTCTCGTACCAGTAGCGGTAGCGTCGGGCGGCACAGGTCCTGAAGGGCGAGACATCGACATAGCGTGGCTCGGCGATGACATCGATCAACGACGCGCTGACCTTGCTCTCCGACGAAAGGGCGGTGAAGACCCCGCGCTCAGTCCCTTCGTAGAGCGGGAATGGATTGTTCGTCAGAAGGTTGATCGCGAAAGTCGGAAGGTGCTTGTCGAGCAATGCGGTCATCAGAGCATTCGGGTCATCTGCCGGCCGGCCCGTGAGGGTGTCGTACGTGTCGCGGAACGTTACCCCGCCGGCCTGAATGATCTCGTAGAGCGAGTAACCGAGTTGGTGCCGGAGGTAGTTGATGAACAGGATGCCAGCGCCGTAGCCCGCGGGATCGGAATCGCCGCCGAGTTGCGGCAGTGTCGGAGTCGGCGCGGGATTCGCGTCGATGTAGTCGAGTCGCGGCGAGCTGTTGAGCCAAGCGTTGACCCACACGGATGCCTGCGCCGGAAAGAGCTCTTCTGCCATGATGCGCGAGAGGGCCTCGCCCCGATGCGCCCCCTGGAGATTCCCTCCCGGCACGTAGTTGTACACGACCATCAATTGCTCAGCCATTTCAGCGATGAACAGGAACCTGGCGTAATCGAGAGTAATGTTCGCGCCGGTCCCCGAGGTCACGTTGATGTAGATCTCGCCCGAGCGAAAGGTGGCGAGGTATGCATTACGATTGAGTGCTCCGCCTGCGGTGAGTGTCGCAAGACTGGCCGGCACGCCGCTCGTCGATGGGACAACGAGGAACACCAGTGTCGGGTGTTTCTCGAAGGCATTACCGGGTTGTTCGTCCTCGACAGGGAAATACGAGAGCAGCCGATGGAAATCCGACTCGATGTGGTCGCCGAGCGTTTGCGCGAGTGTTTGCGCGCCCGGGACTGCAGGATCGTATTTCAGAATGAAGCGCGCGGTGCTTCGCTGCTCGAGTACAGGCATGGCGATGTCCTCAGGGTCGTGGCGAGTGTCGACGGGGATGCGTGATTGGTGCTGCCATGCGTACAGGCGACGCCGAGGTGAGCCACCTGCATGTCGGCTCGAGTCACCCGAGAGATCGGCGTGAGACACGACTCATGAAGCGATCGCGGCGAGCTATCGGCGCCGGTGTCGCGTCCGACACGCGCGAGCTACCGGTGCGCGATCCGGCGCGAGTGGCGCGTGCGCACGCCATGCACGAGAGAAGCGCTTGAGAACATACGCGCCACGGCGCGGTGCGCCATGGGCAAGCCCCCCAAAGCCTCGCGGTCCGACTCGACACAGCGTCGTACCGTGTCTCGCGCGAGTGCTACGACAGGTGTTTATGAAGTCGCAATGTGCATCCGATAAACGCTCGAAGCACAGCGTCCGCTTCGCGACTGCCTCGTCGATGCATGGGCGGCCGATTAGGACGACGAGAGCCAGCCTTGAAGTATTTCCCGCGCTCTCTGAAAATGACCGCGCAGTCGCGGCACCTCGGCACCGGCGTAGCTCGTGTTCACGCGACGCTCAGCAACATCCAATGCGCGCAGCAGGTCCTTTGCGGCCGCCTTCGCCGTCGTGGCGTCGACGCTTCCCACACGCCCGATCCAGATCGGCGCCGTGTGCGCGTAGGCGTACGAGTCCATCGCCGGCCACTTCTTCGTCGCGCCGCCGACCGCCACGGCTGCAATCCATCCACCGGCAGGCACCGCGATCGTTCCCGTCGCATGAGTCGATCCACTCGCCGCCGTTCCCGCGCCGCGCCACACGACGGCCCCGTTCACGAGAACCATGACCGAATCGACCGGCACTGCCGACCGTAAGTCGAGAGTGAAGGGAAGCGAGGTTCCAGTGCGCTGCACGACGTCGCCCGGCATCGCCTTGCCGACACGGAAGTCGAGCATCGGTCCATTGGTGACGAAGCTCCGACCAGCCTTGAGCGACCGGAAGTACGACGGAAAGTTCATCGGCTCATCAACGTGCACGTAAACCCGCGTCGTTCCCAGCGCCGGCGTGCGATAGAAGTCCGTCATCACGTCGGTGCCGGCGTTTGGAACGATCGCCAATCCGAGATTCAGAAAGCGATGCCATACCTCGGCTGTCGCAAGCTCGTCGCTCCACACGCACGCGACTTCGAGCGCGTCGAGCGCGCCGATCACCGCGTCGGTGACGAGCTCGGTGGGAATGGACGCGAGTGACTGCTCCGATGCGAACGGGTCACCGGGGGTCTGCACGGGGTGCATGTACGTGCCCATGCCGCCTTCGCTCCGCGCGTGAGTCAACGGATCGACGTTGCTGATGTCGTCGACCGCGTAGAGCTGCGTGCCGGCGCCATAGGTCCATGGGTAGAAGAACGACTCGTCGCCAATGAGTCCCGTGTGGCCGAGCGACGGGCGAACCTCCTGTCCGAAGCGGACGAACGGGAGCTCGGTCAAGCGACGCATCGGCCAGAAGTCCGCGTGCTCGTCGCGGTTGGCGAGGTTACCGATGAGCGGCGTCGCGACGTCCAATCCTTCGCCACGGAGCAACGACAGAAGATCGTCGGGAACGAGCGGGAACTGTCCGCCGAAGTTCAGGTGAAAGTGGTGGTCGCCCGAGTACCACCCGTTCGCGTGTGCATTCCAGACCGGATCGAGCTCGAGATCGACTTCGCGCGTCTCGCCCGCGACGACGTTCACGCGCGCGGTCGCTTCGGGAGTGACGATGCCTTGCACGGCACCGATGTCGACGGCACCCGCCGGTGCCTCGAGCTCTACCACCCCGGGCGAATAGAAGAACACGATGCCGTTCTGCCCATCCGATCGCGCCTGGCCTTCGTTGGCGACGATAGGGTGGCCGCTCGCGTCCGTCGCGCGGAGACGTGCGGGTGCCGGTGAGGGCTGACCCTTGAGATGGGTGCGGACGATCACGCGGCCCGTCGGCTCTCCCCACATCCAATGGTTCAAGCTGACGGGCGTCGGCGAGCCGCCGTTCTTCGGAACGGAGAAGATGCGCAGGCGCTGGTCGCGATCGCCTTCCATGTACAGAACGTCGTGACCATTCGCGCTCCAACTCGGGGCGATCGGCTCACCGCCGTACCGTGACACGAGCAGAATCGTCGGACCGGGATGATCCACGCTCACCAGCCGCAGCTCCCACCCGTTCGCGTTCGGCCATGTATAGGCGACGGACGCGCCGTCCGGGCTGAGGGCAGGACGCGTCTGCGCGAGAATGGGATCGCTCGCGAGCACGGTTTCCTTGCCGTCGGAAAGATTGCGCACGCGAATCTGATCCGCGGCGCCGGACTTCGACATGTAGACGAGCCGCTTGCCGTCGGGATGCGGCTGAGGACGGAGCTCGAGTCCCGCATCGTTCGTGATGCGGGTCTTCGCGCCGCTCGCGAGATCGATGCGCCAGATGTCGAGGCCACCGGCGGTCGACGATGCATAGAACAGCGATCCGCCATCGGGCGAATACGCCGGGTCCATCGCGAATCCCTTCTCGATCTCGCGCTCGCGTCCCGATGAGAGGTCTCTGATCACTACGGCGAGCGTGTTGCCGTCGTCCCGCACGAACGCGATCGACTTCCCGTCCGGCGACCACGCCGGGCGCGAGTCCATCTGGCCGCCGCGCGTGAGGCGTGTCGCCGTGCCGGTGCCCTTGTCGTAGAGCCACAGCCACCCGCGCGACGCGATCGCGATCGTGCGTCCGTCGGGCGACTCGGCGGGATCCGAGGCGCCGGCGTTCACCACCGGAAGCTCGTAGCCCTCGACGTACACGTGATGGTTGGAGCCGACCAGCTTGGGATACCGGTTCTTCCATTGCGCCTCGACGCCGCTCGCATCGAGCGCACAGAGGACAATAGCCGCGAGGACCGCCGCGGCGATGCGAGCGCGTGAGGGCATTGAGCTATCGCTCGAGCTTGAAGCCGGCGTCGATCGCCGGACGGGTGGAGGCGTTGGCGATCGTCCAGCCGGTCGCGTACATCCACTTCGCCACGCGCGTGACCTTCGCCATGTCGATGCGGGATGGCTCGTCGCGCGGCGTGTGGTAGTCCGCGTGCAGGTCGCTGGTATACGCGATCGCCGGGATGCTCAGCCGGGCGTAGGGCAGGTGGTCGCTGCGGAAATACCAGCCCTGCGGATGCGACGCCATGTCCCACAGCGTGTCGAGCTTGAAGTGGGTGACCGCGTTGTTCGCCGCGATTGCCGCGTCCACCAGCGCCGTCGAGTTGCGATGCGGTGGACGGGAGCCGAGGATCGTCATCGTGTCCGGGTTGTTGCGGCCGACCATTTCGGCGTTGAGGACCGCGACGATGCTGTTGAGCGGCACGGTCGGATGCTGGACGAAATAGCGTGAGCCGATGAGCCCGCGCTCCTCCGAGCCGTGCCAGATGAACATGACCGAGCGCTTCGGCGGGGCTTTCGCGTAGGCGC
>JADMIO012753005.1_pt1 | contig 13325 bp, 12 predicted proteins | sample 8958161 | NCBI WGS metagenome assembly JADMIO01 (sample SAMN16585339, study PRJNA669376) | soil metagenome | isolation source: Crop rotation soil | place: USA: Cullars Rotation, Alabama | collected 2011 | reverse complement strand
ATAACAGATTTGAATTTCTCAGTTGCCTTAATAATCCGGAAACTGTATAACAGGTACATGGCTATGGCAACACCGAATGTTAGTCCAACGGCATTGATCACCAGGTTAGGCGCTTTTTCTGCAAAGGCATAATTGTACATGGAGGAGATGGCGCCAATGAATAATCCTTCCAGCAAAGCATATAAAGGAGCCAGGTAAGGCGACCATTGTTTTTTGAAAGTGATCAGGATCGCAACTGCCAGTCCACCCAGCGCACCGGTCCAAATCAGTGGAACGACATTGCCTCCTTCTGCAAATTCTTTCCAGGAATAAAAGGATGTGCCCAATACCATCAAAAATAAAAACCCAAATTTATTAAGCGTGCCGCGGATGGTCATCGCGTTTTCATGGGTCACTACATCAGCTAAAACTGTATCACGAAATTTATTTTCCGACAAGGCCGGGTTGCCTGATTTAAATAAAGCCATAGTTTGATTTTTAGGAATTAAAAGTAGAAAATTTATACAAACCCCCATTTAAAATATTTGCTAAGGTTCGCAGCGGCTCCTTCCTATCTAACATTACTTATATTTGCGGCATGGAGAATTTGTTGGCGCAAATAGAAAAATACAGGAAAGAAATAGCGGCTGAGTCCGTAACAAATAAGGACGAATTGGAAGCTTTCCGTATCAAATACCTGGGCACAAAAGGGTTATTAAAAACGATCATGTCGGAGATGAGAACCGTTGCGCCGGATAAGAAAAAGGAAGCCGGGCAGCTGCTCAATGAGTTTAAACTGTTTGTTGAATCGCAGTTTGAAATTCTTCAGGAAGGGTTAAGTGGCAGCAAACCCGAAAATAATGATATAGCACAGATCGATGTAACACTTCCTGGAACTGCGCTTCCATTAGGCAGCCGCCATCCTATAAGCATTGTTCAAAATAAGATCATCAGCATTTTTCACCGCTTGGGATTCGCTGTTGCCGAAGGACCGGAGATTGAAGATGACTGGCATAATTTTACTGCGCTGAATCTACCGGAAAATCATCCTGCAAGGGATATGCAGGATACATTCTATATCAATCAAAACCCTGATTGGTTGTTACGTACCCACACTAGCAGTGTGCAGATACGTGAGATGGAAAAAGGCGTGTTGCCGCTTCGTATCATTTGCCCCGGAAGAGTTTACCGGAATGAAACCATCAGCGCAAGAGCGCATTGCTTTTTTAACCAGGTAGAAGGGTTATACATTGCGGAGAACGTTTCGTTTGCGGATCTTAAGCAAACACTTTATTTTTTCGTCCAGGAAATGTTTGGGAGTGATTTTAAAGTTCGCTTTCGGCCATCCTATTTTCCATTTACAGAGCCAAGTGCAGAAATGGATATTAGCTGTTTGATCTGTGGAGGAGAAGGCTGTAATGTCTGCAAAAAAACAGGCTGGGTTGAGATACTCGGTTGTGGCATGGTGCATCCAACGGTGTTGGAGAATTGTAAAATTGACAGCAATAAATATACGGGCTTTGCATTCGGGATGGGTATTGAAAGGATCACCATGTTAAGTTACCAGGTGAAGGATCTTCGCCTCTTCAGCGAAAATGACCTGCGGTTTTTAAAACAATTCACTTCAGCGATATAGTTTTTAAAGATCTGCATTTCTTAATATACATATAATGATCTCCACATAATTGTTATTGCAACGAACATTTTGTTTGGCACCATAATTGAAAATCCATACCGGAAAACATCATTATGGAAAAATCCCGTTCTCTTATCAGCCTCTTGCTTATCGGTTTCTTTTTTATTTCCTGTTCTACTTCAAAGGAAGCCCGCACCTATAAAAAATCAATAGATGGAAATTGGCAATTGCAAACCGTAGTAACAGAAGGGATAACGGGAAAAGTAAAGGCACTCGTTTTCAATGAGGCAGACTTTAATTGTTTTATCGGAAGCAACTGGAATTTCAACGACCACAATAGCCTGGGTTCATATAGCATTACCAAAAATGCAGATGAATGTGTTTCCATCAAACGAAATATACGCTGGTCTATTTATGAAGCAACGGGAAATGAGCCAAAGCTTTTTCAATTTAAAAGATTAGATGATAAGTATAAAGAGATCGATGACGGCGGAGGATTTCGCTTTACCATTGAGCAGGTAAATGATAAAACGATGCAGTTGAGATCCAACATAACTTTTGAGGGGAAGCCTGCTTCATTCATTTACAATTTTGTAAGAATTTAAAAGAAAAACGATGAAAAGATTACATGGAGCGTGTATGTTATGCTTAACTGCCATGGTAATGGCAACGGGTTGTGAAACTGTGAAAAGGTCGAGCAACCAGGATAAAGGTATTGTAGTTGGTGCTGCAAGCGGGGCAGTAATAGGTGGCGTAATTGGCAATAACGTAGGTAACAAAAACAATACGGCGCTTGGTGCCATCATCGGCGCTGCGATAGGTGGCGCTGCAGGAGGTATCATTGGAAATAAAATGGATCGCCAGGCAGAAAAAATTAAGACTGAAATACCCGGTGCAAAGGTGGAAAGGATCGGGGAAGGCATCGATGTAACTTTTGATGAGAACAACCCCGATGGTTCAAAAGCGGGTGTTTATTTCGAGACGAATAAATACAATATTAGCAGTAATTCAAAACTGGCGCTGGATAAATTGCAAAAAATATTTGCTGAATATCCCGAAACAAATATTTTGATCGAAGGGCATACCGATGATGTGGGGACAGCGGAATATAATATGGGACTTTCTGAAAGAAGGGCACAGGCGGTCGGGGATTATTTGAAAGCCGCCGGAATTTCCCCATCAAGACTGATCGTTAAATGGTATGGAGAATCGCAACCAAAAGTGGAGAATAACAGCGATGCAAACCGTGCTTTGAACCGGCGTGTTCAATTTGTGATCACCGCAAATGAAAAAATGAAAGCTGAAGCAAAGCAGCAAGCCGGTAATTAATAGCATATAGCAAGCGTCAAAAGAAAAAATGAAAATCCCCACTGCAGTTTTTACTTTTGCAGCATGATCCAAAAAATTTGTGTCGCAGGCGCCGGAACTATGGGAAGCGGGATTGCCCTGGCTGCAGCCCAAAGTGAATATGAGGTTATACTTTTTGATACGAATGCGGCCGTATTGGATAAGGCGAATACCGTTATCTCACACAATTTGAGTTTTCTTGTTGAAAAGAAAAAGATCAGCCCTGAAACAAGGCAACAAATAATTGGCCGTATCCGGTTTTCCAGCCTGGTCACTGATTGTATCGCCGACCTGGTGATAGAAGCGGTCATAGAAAAACTGGATGCAAAGGCCGATCTGTTCAACCAATTAGCTGCCTTCAATTCAGCAGAAACCATATTTGCCAGCAATACTTCCTCATTATCTATTTCTGAATTGCAAAAGCATATTCCGCATCCTGAAAGGGTAGCCGGAATGCACTTTTTTAATCCGGCACAGGTCATGAAATTAGTAGAAGTGGTAAAGGCCGAACAAACCGATGCTACGGTTACCGATGAATTAATGCAGGTCTGCATCAAAATGAATAAGACCCCTGTTTTATGCAAAGATGCTCCCGGTTTTATAGTGAATCGTGTGGCAAGGCATTACTATTTGGAGGCGATGAGATTAGTTGAGCACAATATTGCCAGTTTCGAAAATGTTGACAGGATAATGGAAGCATCGGGATTTAAAATGGGGCCGTTCAGGCTAATGGATCTTATTGGTATGGATATAAATCTTGCGGTATCAAGATCCTTATATGAGGCCCTTCAGCACGAGCCTCGCTTCGAGCCATCTCCTTTACAAATAGAAAAAGTTTCAAAAGCCGAACTCGGACAAAAGACGGGCAAGGGATTCTATCCCTATGATGCGAAAAAAAGTTGAGCATACCTACAAATGAGTAATCAATGACTAATACTTCAGCGGCTTTAGCAAGGGTTTTGGTTACAGGCGGAGCTGGTTTGATCGGCAATGAACTTATCGGCCAATTATTATCTGCCGGAAAAAATGTCACTGCCATTTATAACAGGACGCCAATAAACATTAAAGACAATAATTTAAAAATAATCCCTTGTGATATATTAGATGTTACGGCTCTTGAGGAAGTAATGGAAGGCATAGATGAATTATATCATTGTGCCGGACTGGTTTCATTTGATCCGGGTAAAGAAACGCATCTATATAAAATAAATGTTGAAGGCACGGCGAATGTGGTGAATGCCGCATTGAATGCCAACGTAAGAAAGATGTTGCATGTGAGCTCTGCCGCAGCACTGGGCAGCATTAGGGAAAATGAATTGATGGATGAATCCATGCAATGGAGCGAAGCATTTCGCAACAGTAAATACGGGCAAAGTAAATACCTGGGTGAAATGGAAGTTTGGCGGGGCATAGCCGAGGGATTGAATGCAGTTATAATCAATCCAACAATTGTTTTAGGAGCCGGTGATTGGAACGAAGGCTCTACTGAATTATTTAAATCGGTTTACAAAGAATTTCCCTGGTACACTGAAGGCACAACAGGATTTGTTGATGTGAAAGACGTGGCAAATGCAATGATCAGCCTGATGGGTTCGGATATATCGGCAGAACGATTCATCATTAGTGCAGAGAACAGGAGTTATCGGGAATTGTTCAACCTTATTGCGGATGGGTTCAATAAAAAACGCCCTTTTAAAAAAGGCTCACGTTTAATAGCGGGTATGGTATGGAGGATCGAAGCGATAAAAAGCAAGTTCAGCGGACAGGGGCCCTTGGTAACTAAAGAAACTGCTGCAACAGCATTCGCAAAAGCACGGTTCGATAACAGTAAATTAAAAAAATTCCTTCCCTCATTTGAGTATCAAAACCTGGAACGATCTGTTCAATCCATCTGTAATGCGTTGCAACAAAAACTTAACATTCGTTAATGTACTTTCGTTTCCATCATCAATTATCTAGCTATGAAGGATCTTTTTATTCTCCTGTTCTGCAGTTTCATTTCCTCTTTTTCATTTGCCCAATCAGATAATTTTTTCATAACCGGCCAGGTGATGAATAAAGAAACCAATCAACCATTGCAAGGGGCTTCTGTGTTTGCCGAAAATACAACAATCGGTACAACTACGAATGCAGAAGGCAAGTTTAGCCTGCACCTGCCTGCCGGTGGATATGACCTGGTTGTTACGTTCACTGGTTTTGCAACCGAAAGCAAAAGGATTACCTCTGCTGACGCTGATAACCGGAACCTTTTTTTTGAAATGAAGCAAAGGGAAAAGCAGCTGGAGGAAGTGGCTATCGTTTCCACATCAGAAGTAAAAGACGGCTGGCAAAAGTATGGCAGCTTTTTTCTTGATCAATTCATAGGCAAAACAGAGAATAGCGCTTTATGCACACTTAAAAACCCGGAAGTATTAAAATTTTATTTTTCAAAAAAGAAAAACAGGTTGAAGGTAATGGCGCATGAACCATTGCTGATAGAGAACAGGGCTTTGGGATACAATATTAAATATGCGCTTGATTCTTTTACCTATGCATATGAAACACAGGTGAGCCTATATACAGGATACCCTTTATTTGAAGAAATGACCAGCCAGGATAATGCCCAGCTAAATAATTGGAATCTTGGAAGGCAGAAGGCATACAAAGGCTCTATCCTGCATTTTATGCGCAGTGTTTATAAAAGAGAATTACAGGAAGAGGGTTTTGAGATACAATTCGTCGTGGCCGTAAATGGAAAGGACAGTGCTTTAAAGCTGAAAAATATCTATGGTGCGTTGAATTATCAAAAAGATGATAGCACACAAACCGTGGAGATAAGGCCGAATCAAAATTCTGTAGGGGTTATTTATACGAAAGAAAAGCCTTCTACTGCATTCCTGAATGAAAATGAGCTTGAACAAAAAGATTTTCAATTTTCGATATTGAATTTTTTACCTGGTGAGTCCATCATCATCGAACAGAACGGCTATTATTTTGAGCAGAATGATATTTCTATAAGTGAATATTGGATATGGGAAAAGGTTGCCGACCAGCTTCCGTATAATTATGTTCCAACGATGAATTGATTTTAAATCATTTCTTTCCCATCACTTTTTCCCATAGTTCAGGGATACGTTTTATCCAGACAAGCTCCTTCATTTTATCCCGGGCGTCTTCGATTGGGCTGCCCAGGTATGCCTTGTTTCCTGCTGTATCTTTCCCCACCCCACTTTGGCCGAGTATAACTGCATTTTTTCCAATGGTGAGCGTTTTGCTCACGCCAACCTGTCCCCACATGGTCACGCCGTCCTCTACTGTAACAACCCCTGCTATCCCAACCTGCGCAGCCATCAGGCAATTTTTTCCAATTATCGTGTCATGGCCGATATGAATCATATTATCCATTTTAGTCCCACGCCCGATGATCGTATCATGGCTTACGCCGCGATCTATTGTGCAGCCGGCACCAATTTCTACATCATCTTCAATAATCACCCTGCCACAACTCGGCATTTTTTTATACCAGGCCTCCCTGTCTTTTTTTGTGTTGTAATAAAATGCATCGCTGCCGATAACGGTGCTTGCCTGTATCACTACATTATTGCCGATAATACAATGATCAAGAATTGTTACCTGCGGATGAATGATACAGTTTTTACCAATGCTTACATTATTACCAATAAAAGCGGATGGGAAAATATATGTGCCCTCACCGATCAATGCAGACTCACTGATCATTTTTGTTGCACCTGTAAACGGCCTGAAATGAGCTACAATTTTACAGTACGCTTCAAATGGATTTTCTACGATCAATATTGCTTTTCCCTCAGGAACAGAAACTTCTTTGTTGATGATGATAAAAGAAGCATTGCTGTTAATGCACTTGTCATAATATTTAGGATGATCAACAAAGACAAGGTCGCCATGCTCAACTTTATGAATTTCATTGATGCCGGTTGCGTTCCCGTTTTCATTACCAATGATCTTTCCATTGATAAGTTCTGCTATCCATTGTATTGCCACCGGTGAAGGGAATTGCATATTTTCTAAATTTTGACAAAGGTACTATCGTTTGCTTTTATTTGAATTTTCTAAGAATATGCCCTCATTTCAATGAAATCACGGCGTGATTTCAAATTTTTTTTTTCGTTGTTTTTTTGAAAAAAAAGACGGCAATTAATTTCATTCTTGATTATGATGCTGAATTTTATTTTTGAAAATAAAAATTAAGGTGTCGTGCATTGCTGTGATATCAATAGTTTCAGAAGAATGATTTTTTGTTTCAGCAATAGGTGGTAAGAAGAATTCGTTTTGCATCTTCATAGCATTAAAAATAACCACCGTCCTTATCCACAGCCCCAATTAAAATGTTAATAAAATAATTGAAAAAATTTTTCGTGATAGCAAAAATTATTTTTAATATTGTGTAAGGGATTTGTGTCCCTGTACTTACTAACCCATCCATATATTAAAAGTCCGGTTACAAATCCCGGGCTTTTTTATTTATACGATCCTTCATCAGCAAATCTGCAAAAAAAATTTCTTTAAAAAATACTTCCTGGATCAAATAGTCAATTCAGGATTACCTGGATCATTATACTCCTTCTTAGAAAACAATAAACATTATCTTGCATGGAAATTAAAGTGGGTGTATGTTAAAATCAATGACAGGATTTGGAAGAGCTGAGCAAACAGTTAACGATAAAACTTTTTTGGTTGAAGTAAAAGCACTCAATGGAAAGCAATTTGAGTTACAATTGAAATTGCCGCCATTGCTTAGGCCTTATGAATTTGACATACGCAATCTTTTACAGGAACACCTGATACGTGGTACGGTGGACTGTTATGTAAACATCAAACAAAATGGAACCACAAAACCGGTAACGATTAACACGGAGTTGATCAAGGCATATTATAATCAACTTGAAACGCTGGCCGGGGAACTGAAAATCGACACTAATTCTGTACTTAGTGCTTTATTAAGATTGCCGGAAGTTGTCAGTCCTACCAACGACGTATTAAATGACAATGACTTTAAAGAATTCATGTTGGTATTGGAAACAGCACTTAAGGATTTAAATGATCATAGGATGGAAGAAGGTAATTCTCTCGAAAAAGACCTTTTAAAACGAATAGAAAAGATAAAAGAGCAGGAAGAAAATATTCTGTCGCTCGAACCCAACCGGAAAAAGAGGATTAAAGATGAGATCCACAAATTATTGGAAGAGCATGTAGGTAAAGAGAATATCGACAACAACCGGATGGAGCAGGAGCTTATCTATTATATGGAGAAGATAGATATTCATGAAGAGCAAATACGGCTAAGGCAGCATTGCGAATATTTTAGCGAGATAATGAAAGGACCTGAAAATGGAAAAGGAAAAAAACTCTCTTTCGTATTGCAGGAAATAGGCCGCGAAATAAATACAACAGGAAGCAAAGCCTATGATGCTGATATTCAGAAATGCGTTGTAAAAATGAAAGACGAGCTTGAAAAAGCAAAAGAACAGGTGCTGAATGTATTGTAATAACCATATTTAAAAATGATTGCTCCATCAAAGAAGTTTGCTGTTCCCTGCTTTATGATCTTGTTAATACTGATGGTATCGTGTAAGCAGATCGATGTTTATGAAAAGAACACTCCGGTCCCCCATTATAAATGGCAGCAGAATTTTCCAGCCAAAGGCAGCTTTACGATCACTGATACAAATGCAACGTATAATATTTATATAGTGATCCGGCATACGGATACATATCAGTATAATAATATATGGCTGAATGTTGGCTTACAAGCTCCCGGCGATACCATGTCGTTTCAAAATGTGAACCTGGAGCTCGCCACTGATGCCGGTGGATGGCAGGGAAGCGGAATGAATGATATATGGGAAGTGAGGAAATTGGTTTCACGAAGAATATTAAAAAAAGGAGACTACCATTTTACGATTACTCATATTATGAGGGATAATCCATTACCCGGAATCATGAGTGCAGGCCTCCGGTTAAAGAAAGCCATGTAACAGTGTTAATCAACATGCAAAACAGGCGTTTATAAAAACAATTCTTTATTTTGCATTTTCGTACGGGCATCAGTTTTTTACCTTATTTTCGAAAGCCATTTTTTAACCGAATAATTAATACACGTGAACCATAAAAGCCTCATTGTAATTATTGCGATCGTATTCAGCCTTTCAGTTCAGGCGCAGGCAGATTATGAGTATGTACAAAAAGGTGAATTCGGTATTTCCCTGGGAGCAGCTCATTATTTTGGCGATTTAAACACCCGGGCCCGTATGAACAGGCCCAAACCTGCAGTAGGCCTTTTTTTTCGCAAGCAGTTTGGTAATTATGTAGGGTTGCGTATTGCGGCTCATTATGCCCAGGTAGGTTATAGTGATACATATAGTAAGAACGAATATCAAAAGACAAGGAACCTTAGTTTCAATTCTAATATTTGGGAACTTGCCCTGCAAGGCGACTTCAATTTCTTCAAATTCGTTCCTGCCAATCCTGATTATTTATTTACACCTTATGTAACACTTGGCGTGGGCGTATTTAGCTACGATCCATACGCATATTACAATGGAGAAAAAGAATTTCTACGCCCGTTAGGCACGGAAGGGCAAAACGTGGGTTACCTCGGCCGCTCACAGTATGGAACCATGGCCATTTGTATTCCATTCGGAGTAGGTATCAAATATAATATCTCACCCAAAATAAATTTTTCTATTGAAGTATGTCACCGCTTCACCACAACCGATTACCTGGATGATGTAAGTACCACCTATGCAGGTGCAGGTATAGGAACAGATATTGATAATTTTCCCGACGGTCCCAACGGCATATCACTCGCTAAATTGATGCAGGATAGGTCTTATGAAATTGATCCGGATAACATTATAGGAAGGCAAGGCCGTCAACGTGGCTGGAGCAAACAGAAAGACCAATATACTTTCGCTGAAATAGGCCTGTCATTTAATATAAGTACTTATCGTTGTCCAACGGCCAACTAGGTATTTTCCTGTAGCATATACATAGAATATCCCTGCCTTTCTTTCTTAACCGGAATGGTAACAGCATAACATCTCAATGATTTAAAGTATTCTGACAAAATTTGTTAGCTTTGCTGCCCAAAATCAGGTAACGCCTGTTGTACCAGCATTATCAATGGATTTAAAAGAAAAAATAGATTTTGATAGATTACCTATCCATATTGCCATCATCATGGATGGTAATGGCCGATGGGCACAGGAAAAGGGGGAAGACCGGTTATACGGCCACCTGCATGGTGTTGAAAGTGTGCGGAATATAGTTGAAGGGGCAGCCGAACTGGGTATCAAATACCTTACACTATATGCATTTAGTACAGAAAATTGGGAAAGGCCTGAATATGAGGTAACCGGTTTGATGGAGCTATTGGTTGATACGATCAAAAAAGAAGTTCCTACCCTGAATAAAAATAACATCAGGCTGCATGTGATCGGCGACATCAAAATGCTTCCGGAAAATGCACAAAAGGAATTATCAGAAGCGCTGGCAGAAACAGCAACCAATACCGGCCTTAACCTGGTAATGGCACTTAGCTACAGCAGCCGCTGGGAAATGGTTAATGCCGTGCAACAAATTGCCAAAGATGTGCAGTCTGGCAAATTGCTTCCAAACGATATCTCGCAGGATATTTTGCAACAATACCTTAGCACCAGTAATTTTCCTGATCCTGAATTAATGATAAGGACCAGTGGTGAATTCCGGATCAGTAATTTTCTTTTGTATCAGCTCGCTTATGCAGAATTGTATTTTACCGATACCCGTTGGCCTGATTTCAGGAAAGAAAATTTATACAAAGCAATATTAGATTTTCAACAAAGAGAGCGAAGGTTTGGCAAGACAGGGGAGCAGGTAAAAGCTTAGTAAAAAGGAATATAAAAATAAACTTAGACTGTTTAAAATCGTAGGCTGCATAAAGCTTTCATTTAACAAATAGTTTTCATTAATGGGCTTAATTTGCCGCACGTAAAAAGACAATTGATGCATCGGATTTACCAGAACATTTTTATTATTGCAGTTTTATTTTTCTCAATCCAAACCCTCCATGCGCAAGTTATCGACAGCAATAATGTATCTGTAAATCCCGCACTTCAGGATATATTTACCTCCCGAACTCCTAAAGAATATACCATCGCAGGTATAACCGTAACCGGTTCAAAAGCTTTCGATCAAAACCTCATCATCTCCATATCAGGATTGGCAATAGGTGACAAGGTAATACTGCCAGGCACCGACGCATTCAGCAAGGCCATTTCAAAACTCTGGAAACAAAGTCTCGTTGCAGACGCACAGATATATATTACAAAGCTTGAAGGCAACAGCATTTTTCTTGAATTGGAAATAGTGGAAAGGCCACGCTTGCTGGACTTCAAATTTGTTGGCGTAAAAAAAGGTGACCGCGATGACCTTGAAAATAAGGTCGGCCTTTCAAAAGACAGGGTTCTCACAGAAAATATGAAGCTAAGCGCTGTTGAAGCGATCAGGAAATTCTATAACGATAAAGGATTCCGTAATGTATCCATCGACATGAAGGAAGAAACCGTACAGGGCGTGAGCAATGCAGTTTCTCTTACGTTTTATATTGAAAAAGGAACCAAAGTAAAGATCAACTCCATCAATTTCTCCGGTAATGAAGTTATCCCCGACCTGAAATTGAAAAAGCAAATGAAGGGAACAAAGGAGATGACCAAGATTACCTTATTCCCGGAAAAGATCATCAGCCCCTACGGTGATACGGCAAAAAATATCAGCTTTCAACAATACCTGAAAGACGCCGGCTATTTATCCATTACTAAAACACGCGATTATATAGATCCTTATTTTAGGTTCAAAGTCTTTGCCGGGGCAAAGTTCAGCGATAAAAAATACAATGAGGACAAACAAAATGTACTCAATTATTATAATGCGCAAGGTTTCAGGGATGCAATGCTTCTTGCAGACACACAAGTGTATGACCATAAAGGAAACCTTAATCTCCATATCAAGTTAAGCGAAGGAAAGAAGTATTATTTCGGTAATATGGAGTGGACGGGAAATACAAAATATTCTGATTCGGTCTTAAATCTCTTCCTCGGCATCAATAAAGGAGATGTATATAACCTGGAATTATTAAATAAGCGCCTCGGAAAACAACTTACAGCAGAAGGTGGGGATGTAGGCAGCCTTTACCAGGATGATGGTTACCTGTTTTTCCGGGTGGACCCAATTGAAACGGCCGTTTACAATGACACCATAGATTTTGAACTTAGAATGACTGAAGGACCGCAGGCAACCTATGGAAAGATCACTGTATCCGGAAACGACAAGACAAAAGATTATGTGATACTGCGTGAATTAAGAACAATCCCCGGCGAGAAATTTAGCCGGGCAGATATCATACGTACTCAAAGAGAATTGTCGCAGCTCGGATTTTTTAATCCCGAAACGATTAGTCCACAGGTTGTTCCCAATTCAGAAAACGGAACGGTGGATATTAACTGGCAGGTGGAAGAAAAATCAGCAGACCAGCTGGAACTTTCCGCAGGATTCGGTGGCGGCATCGGTTTAACCGGTACGCTTGGTGTAACCTTCAATAATTTTTCTATAAAAAATATCACGAGAAAATCCAGCTGGGATCCCTTGCCTTCCGGCGACGGACAAAAACTCAGCGCAAGGATCCAGTCAAACGGAAAAGCATACAGGTCATATAATTTTTCTTTCACCGAACCATGGCTTGGGGGCAAAAAAAGGAATTCATTTTCTATCAGCTACTTTAATACAAAGTATGCAAATGCATATGATCAGTTCGGGAGCTATTGCAAATCCTGTGGCGATACTTCCTATGTAAAAACGGTAGGGTTTGGGGTGTCTTTAGGAAAGCAGTTAAAGAAACCGGATGACTTTTTTACGCTGATATATTCATTGAATTTCCAGCAATACAAATTGAAGAATTATTCAGTCAGTGGATTCGGTGGGCTTAAAGATGGTACATCAACCAATGTGAGCCTGAAGCTAACTCTGTTGCGTAATTCTGCCGGCCCTAATCCTGTTTTCCCTACAAGCGGTTCCAACTTTTTAGTGAGCGGTCAATTTACCCTGCCTTATTCCCTGTTAGGAATTACGGCGGGTGATGCTAACGAATATAAATTACCAGAGTTTCACAAATGGAGAATGAATGCAGAATGGTATGTACCTATTGGAAAAGCAAGAGGTGCAGATAAGAACCGTCAATTTATTTTAAAGGCAGCTGCTAAATACGGCTTTATCGGAAAATATAACCAGGATCTTGGTATCTCTCCTTTTGAACGCTTCCAGTTAGGAGATGCTGGTTTAAGTAATACCCAGGCATTGTTGGGGAAAG
>JADMIO010690526.1_pt1 | contig 13325 bp, 8 predicted proteins | sample 8958161 | NCBI WGS metagenome assembly JADMIO01 (sample SAMN16585339, study PRJNA669376) | soil metagenome | isolation source: Crop rotation soil | place: USA: Cullars Rotation, Alabama | collected 2011 | reverse complement strand
CGACAACTTGTCCACGTGGAATTCTAAGCTTAGGATCCCAATGTGCTGGAAAGCGTCGGCGCCGCGGACGTAGAACGGGTTCTGCTGGTGGCCGGACAGGTCGTCGCCGGGGCGGAAGTTCGGCCACGCCCACGGGTGCCGCAGCAGCCCGTCGTTGGCCATCGCCAGCTCCTGCAGCTCGGCCCAGCGGTTGACGGTGCCGTCCACGAAACCGAGGGCCTGGACGATCTCGGCACCCCCGTCGGCGTCGAAGTCGGCGGCCTTGACGTCCCACGCCCAGCCGCTGCGGGACAGTCCGAGCGACTCGCTGTCGTCGCGGAACGGCGCCCGGCCGCCGGTGAAGCCGCCACCGGTGTTGCGGAAGGCGAGGTTGCTCTCGTGCAGCGCGTACGGCGTGGTGATGTTGCTGACCATGATGTCGGTCCGGCCGTCGCGGTCGAGGTCGGTGAAGGCCACCCCCATGCCCTTGAACGAGTCGTGTCCGAGCACCTTGGACTTCGGGGTGGCCGCGTCACGGGTGCCGGTGGCCTCGGTAAACGCCACGTGCCCCGGCGTGGACCGGTTGCGCAGCAGTTGGTCGGGGCCGAAGTCGTTGGCGAAGTACAGCTCGGGCAGGTCGTCGCCGTCGAGGTCCTGGGCACCGGTGGCCAGCGTCCAGGCGCGCGCCTGATTGCGGGTCAGGGCGCCGGACTGGTCCGCCCAGCGCGGTACCGTGACGCCGCCCGGCCCGGCGGTCAGCCCGGTGAAGCGCAGCAGCCGGTTCGTTCCGCCGTTGCGGGCCAGCGACATCGAGTCCTGCATCTCGATGGCGTGGTCGTCGTGGGCCTGCGGGTCGAGGACCCGGGCGCCGTCGGGGAAGTAGTTGCCGACCACCAGGTCGAGGTGGCCGTCGCCGTCGAGGTCGGCGACGTTGGCGGTGGTCGAGTTCCAGATCTGCGCCGGGTCGGCGACGTCGTAGCCGTGGAAGGCCGCCGCCGCGGGCGTGCCGCCCGGGGTGCGCACGTACATGATCGGTGGCCGTCCCCAGAAGTAGGCGACGATGTCGGTCCAGCCATCCTCGTTGAGGTCGGCGGGCAGGCAGCCCATCGGGGCGACCGTGCCGGTCCGGGCGCCGGTGGCCGCGCCGGTGTCCTGGGGCAACGCGAAGGCCGGATAGCGGGCCGGTCCGCCGGGAACGGGGGCGAGCGTGACGGAGTCGTCGCGCGGATCGACCAGGCAGCGGTCGTTGGGCAGGCCGTCGTTGTCCAGGTCGGCCAGGCCGACCGACGCGCCCACGGCGGAGATCCAGGCCGCGATGTGCCGCACTTTCGGGCCGACCGGGCGTAGGTGACGAGCGCCGGCCGGGACGGTGTCGAGGTCGAGCGGGGCGAAGGCGAAAGGACTGGCGGCGGTGGCGCGCTCGGCGGCGGTGGCCCGCGGCAGCCGGGTGGCCACTCCGGCGGCGACGCACAACACGATGGCGAGAACGGGTACCGGCAGCCTTCTCAGCACGTTCGGCACAGCGGCTCCTGGGCTGGTGGGAGGTTGGCGAGCAAGTCAGGCGGGAATCTGGGCGCGGATCCGGCGGCGCCACTCGGCGTATTCGGCCGGGCCGGCGTCCGGGTGTTCCAAGCCGTCGGTGGTCGTGAACGACCACTGTGCGGCGCATTCGGGCGGGACGCCGGTCAGGCGTTCGATCACCGGTGCCGCGGCGGCCGGCACGTCGCCGGCCCGCCGCCAGGCACCGGCGGCGAAGGCGGCGCCCTGGCCGAGGTCGGCCCGGTACCGAGGCCCGGCCAGGGCACGGAGCCGGTCGGCGGCGGCCACGTCGACACCGCACGCGTAGCCGACGGCCAGGGCCGCTCCGGCCCAGGCGTCGCCGTGATGGTGTGCGGGCAGGCGGCTGATCTGGGCGTGCACCGCGTCCGGGTCGGCGCCGGTCCGGAACCACAGGCTGCGCCCGACGCCCTGGTAACGGATGGCGCAGCCGGGTGGGCACGGCCGCGGGTGGGCGGCGATGCGGTCCAGCTGCCGGGGGCCGGCGAAGAAGCCTTGGGAGAAACCCCACCCGTCGTACGCCAGCCAGCGCAGCAGCGGATGGGCGACGCCCAGCCGGCCGAACCGCCGGTGGTGCAGTTTCGCCATCGCCCAGCCGGCCCCGACGTAGATCAGGTACACGTAGCGCTGCTGGTGGCGGGCCAGCAGGGCGGGCAGTCGCCGGCTGCCGGGCAGGAGCAGGTCGAGCAGCGCGGCCTGCATCGCCGCGCCCTCCACGGCGAATCCGCGGAGATCGTCGGGATAGTCGGCGAAGTGCGGCGGTTCGGCGGCCGGGGCGGCGAGCGCCTCGTTGAAGCCGCGCAGGAACGTGTGCGCGGCCGCCTGCAGCCGGTCGCGGGCGGGTCCGGGCTCACCGGCGAAGCCGCGCACCGTGAAGTCGGCCAACTCGTACGGCTGCCGCAGCATCCGCCGCCAGCCGCGGGGCACCGGCACGGATGCTCCGAACGCCGTTGTCGTCGCCATGGGCCGCGCTCCTCGCCTGTGCGGGAAATGTGCGAGTGCAGCTTGCGCACGGCTACTTGACAGGCACTTGATGGACCTATAGCAATCGATGGAATCGGACAGTTGACAGAGACTCCACCCATCGGCGTACGTCGTTTAATCTGGCCCACGTGAACGGGGGAACGATGGTCACAGTGGACGACGATCCGTTACGGATCAGGATTCTGGGACGAGTCTCGGCGCGGCTGGGCGAGGGCGAGGTCGACCTCGGGCCACCGAAGCAACGTGCGCTCGCCGCTCTGCTCGCACTCAAGGTCAACGGCCGCGTCGGCACCGACGAGGTGGTCACGACACTGTGGCCGGACAACCCGCCGCGCAGCGCACCGCAGCTGGTGCACACGTATGTGGCCCGGCTGCGGCAGGCGCTGGAGCCGTCCACCCCACGCCGGCACCGGACGACCGTCATCTCCTCGGTCAGCGGCGGGTACCGCTTGAACCTGGTCGACGACGCGTTCGACCTCTTGACTTTTCGTAAGTTGACCCGCCAGGCCAGGTACCTCGTCGAGTCGGACCAGTGGGAGCCCGCCTTCGCCCTGCTCGTCTCCGCTCTCGACCAGTGGGAGGACGTCTCGCTGAGCGAGCTGGCCGCCCTGCTGCCGAACCGGCTGGAGGTGGCGCAGCTGCACCAGGAGTGGGTCGCGGCCGGTACCGACCTGGTCGGGCTGGGACTGGCCCACGACCGGACCGCCGTCGTGCTGCCGGTGGCCGAGCAGCTGGCCCGCCTGGAGCCGCTGAACGAGACGGTGCAGGTGTGTCACCTCGAGGCCCTGGGCCGGACCGGACAGCGGGCCGCGGCGCTCACCACGTACGCCGAGGTTCGCAGCCGGCTGCGCGGTGAGCTGGGCGTCGACCCCGGACCGCAGCTGGCCCGGACGTTCCAGGACCTGCTCGACACGCCCGCACCCGAGCCGCCGCAACCCCGGCCCGCCGTGGAACGGCGCCTGCCGCCGCCGTGGCGCGGCTACGGCGCCGCGGTGGAGGACATCGTCGGCCGTGACCGCGAGCTGAGCCAGTTCGGCCGGATGCTCGGCCAGCACCGGCTGGTCACGCTGACCGGGCCGGCCGGGGTGGGAAAGAGCGCCTTGGCGCTGGGCATCGCCCGCAACGCCCTGGCCCGCCGGGAGGCCGACACCTTCGCCGGCGGCGTGGCCGTCGTCGACCTGTCCGCGGTGCAGGGTGAGTGCGAGCTCATGGCCGCCGTCGCCGCGGTGCTGGGTCAGCCGAGCAGCGGTGAGACGGTGGTCGACTCGCTGGCCAGGCGGCACAGTCTGCTGGTGCTGGACAACGCGGAGACGGTGATCGACGAGTGCGCCGGCTTCGTCGACCGGCTGCTGCGCCGCACTCGGCAGACGACCGTCCTGGTTACCTCGCGGGAACTGCTGGGACTACCGTACGAGGCGGTGCGGCAGGTCCGGCCGCTGAGCCTGCCGAAGCCGGCGGACGCCGCCGACGTGGCCCGGCTGGCCGGCGTCGCGTCGGTCGACCTGTTCGTGCGGCGGGCCGCCCAGGTCCGCCCCGACTTCGCGGTCGTGCCCGAGAACGCCTCGTTGATCATTTCGGTGTGCCGCCTGCTCGACGGGCTGCCGCTCGGGCTGGAACTGGCTGCCGCCGCGCTGCGCATCCGGCAGCTGCGCGATCTGGTCGATCGCCTCAGTGATCCGCTGGACCAGTTGATGCCGGCACGGCGGGGGGCGCCGGCGCATCACGGGACGCTACGCTCGGCGGTGCTGCGCAGCGCGCACTCGCTGGGTCGCGAGGAGCAGGTGACGCTGGCCGCGCTCAGCACGCTGACCGGCGAGTTCTGCCAGCACCGGGCCGGCCCGGTGCTGCGGCACGCGCTCGGCGGTGGCACCGCGGAGCTGGCCGCCGTGCTGGACCAGCTGGTCGACAAATCGTTGCTCATGGTGCGGCACGACCGCGTCGGCTCGCGGTACCGGATGCTCCGTACCGTCCGGGCGCTGGGGCGCGAGCTGTGCGGCAGCTTCGCCAGTGCCGGTCAGGCGTTCGCGGCGGCTGACCCCTGCGTGCTGTCCTGTCGCTGTGCCGAGCGGTGACGACGGGGGCCGGGCTTCACACCCGGCCCCTGCCTTGTTCGTTCAGCCCTTCGCGGCGAGGTACTCCGGCAGCCGTTGCAGGCAGGACTCCCAGCCGGCGCGGTAGTTGACCGCGGTCAGCCGGTCCAGGTGCTCGTGGCGCAACGCCAACTCGGTGCCACGCTCGGCGGTACCGGTCAGGTCGATGCTGACGATGCTCTCCGTGTCGTCGCCGGCCCAGCGCCAGGTCTGCACCAGCCGCCGGGGGGCGTCGAGGGCCACATACTCGCCCTCGATGCCCATGCCGGGTGCCGACGAGGTGATGGCGTAGCGGCCGCCCGGGCGCGGGTCGGTGCGTACCTGTGGGTCCAGGCTCGGCGGCCAGTACCAGGCGGTCAGCGCCGGGCCGTCGGTCAGTGCCCGCCAGACCTCGTCGGGCGGCGCCTGCAGGTGCACCGAGAGGTTGACCGCGTGCTCGTCACTGACACCGTTGGTCACGTTCCTGATCCTTCCGTCGCGTGCGGCCGGCGGGCGCCGGTCGTCACTGGTCGATCCGCAGCGTCGATCGGCTCGTCAGTGTCCCGTCGTCACTGGTCGATCCGCAGTACCGACCGGCTCACCAGGGTGCTGCCGGAACGCAGGAACACCACGCCCAGGTAGCGGGTGGCCGGGCGCAGGCCGCTCCAGCCGAAGGTGACCGGTACCGACTTGCTCACCCGCACCTCGGCGGACGCCGGGCTGACCGACACCGGCACCACGTCGTTGACGATCATCCAGCTGTTCACATTGACGGTCACGGCGTTCAGCGTGCCCGGCAGGGTGAGGACATCCACGTAGACGTCGTAGTGGCCCGGCGGCGGGGAGTACAGCTCCACCTGTTCCTCGGAGTCGGTGCGTACCGTACCGCCCAGATAGGTGCGGACCTGCTTACCGGTGCCGTCGTCGGACCACCGGTACACCTCCATGTCGGCGTTCGTGCCGGCCGGCAGATCGGCCTGGAAGATGCCCAGCGCCAGCACCTTCGTCCCGGCCGGTACGTCGATCCGCACGATCTTGGTGTGGCTGGTCTCGGCCGGTGCCGTCTGGTCGAACGGGATGCCGGTCGGGTCGGTCAGCTCCACCGGTGTCAGCGTCGCCGGCGCGATGCCCGACGTGGTGACGTTCAGCGTGCCGTCGAAGCCCGAGCGCACCGTGGCGGTGGTGGTGCCGGTGGCGCCGGTGCCGACGATCCGAGCGGGGGCCTTGAGCAGCACCGGGCGTACCGCGATCGGGCTGCGCACCGCGTGCCCGGCGGTATCCTTCCAGGTCAGCGATCCGAATGTGAACACGTTGGGCGGTGCCCCGGCCGGGCGAAGGGTGACCCGGAACGACGCCTTGCGGCCCGGCAGCACGACCATGGTGGACGGGCTGACGGTCACGCTGACCCCGGCCGGCGGGACCACGTGGGCCCGGTACACACCGGCCGCGGACGCGGTGTTGGTGACCGTCCGGACGAGCGTCTGCGTCCCGGCCAGATCGCCGACCGCCAGCGAGGGATAGTTCAGGTCGGACGGGTCCACGGCGGGCACACCGGTGCACGTCTGCGCGGCCAGGTCGCGGGTCGCGCACATGTACGCGAGCCAGTCCTCGGCGCCGCTGTCGTAGACCAGTCCGGGGTCGTACTCCTTCGCCGGTTCCACCTGCCCGGCCCCGTAGTGCAGCGGGCTGGCCGGCACCCCGGCGCGCAGCATCGGGCCGCCGGACCGGTCGGTCTGCGACGCGGTGGTCATCATCGCCGAGCGCACCGCGGCCGGCGACCAGTCGGGGTGCTTGGCGCGCAGCAGGGCGGCGAGCCCGGCGACGTGCGGGGCGGCCATCGAGGTGCCGCTGTACGACGCGAACGACGCACCGCCGTTGCCGGGCGGAGCGGTCGGCGCGATGATTTCCACGCCGGGCGCCACGAGGTCGGGCTTGAGCAGGTCACCCTGGGCGGACAGGGCCGGCCCGTAGGACGAGAAGGTGGCCACCTCGGGCGCGTTGACGGTGATCGTTTCGGCGGCCTCCAGCGCGGCGGTCGGCGCGCTGGTGGCGGCGTACGCGACGACCTTGGCTCCGTCCGCCGCGTGCAGGTGCACCGTCGGGATCGCGTGGTAGTCGGCTTCGATGTCGTCGACGGCCGGGTCCGGGTTGTAGAGGACCATGCCGACGCCGCCGGCCTGTTTGACGGCCGCGCTCTTGTCCGTACGGGCGTTGACGCCCCGGGCGCACAGCACCACCTTGCCGGTCACGGCGCTCGGGTCGAGCATCCCCGGATAGCACAGCCGCACCCGGGTGGGGTCGGCGCCGGACAGTCCCGCCGCGGTCGAGGCGATCAGCGGGGCGGCGGGCAGGGCGGTGCTGACGCCGGCACCGACCAGCCGGGTACCGTCGCCCAGATCCACGGCGGCCTGGTAGCCGCGGTCGTGCGTGGTGGCGCCGACGGTGGTGACCCAGGGCAGGTTGTGGTTGACCTGGGACACGCCGAGGTCGCCGTTGTTACCGGCCGAAGCGGCGATGAAGACGCCTGCCTGCGCGGCGTTGAACAGCGCCATCGCGACCGGGTAGTTGGTGGTGAAGGTGACGCCGCTGATCGAGTAGTTGATGACGTCGACCCCGTCGAGCGTGGCCGCCTCGATCGCCGCGACCAGGTCGATCGACGTGCCCGCGGCGGCGTTGCCCGGTGTCGTCCACAGTGCCTTGTAGGCCGCGACCCGCGCCGCGGGCGCCATCCCGGACGCCGAACCGATGTGGCTGCCGTTGATGGTGACGTCGACGGGGCCGGAGCCGGCGGCGGTGCCGGCGGTGTGGGTGCCGTGCCCGTTGTAGTCACGCGGTGAGTCGAACTCGCCACTGATCACCGTGCGCGGCTTGGCCCGGCCGAACGAGCGCGCCCCGATCAGCTTGTTGTTGCAGGTGACCTCGGCCTCGCCGGGAGCCTCGCCGAGGCATTGCCCGTGCCACTTGGCCGCGATGACGTCGTCGTCCGGGCGTGGTTCGCTCAGCGGCGCGAAGCTGTCGCTCTCCGGCCAGATGCCGGTGTCGATCACCCCGACGATCATGCCCTCGCCGGCGTGCGCGGTACCGCCGAACTGCTTCTGCCACACGCCGTTGTCGCCGGTCAGGCGGAGGAACCCGGGGGTGCTGATGGTGTCGGCGGTGAACGTCTGGTTGGCGTCCACGCGTAGCACCCCGGGCGTGTGCCGCAGGGCGTTCACCTGGCCGGCGGTCAGCTCGGCGGCGACCGCGTTGCTCACCGCCGTGTACTGATAGAGCCGGCGGTTCTGATTCACCCCGGCGGCGGACAGTGCGCTGTCCTGCCGGGCGCGGAGGCGGTCGCGGTATTGCCGCGCCGCGCTGGAGTTGCCGTCGAACCGCTTGTTCGGGGCCGGCCGGGTGGCGGGCAGTCCGCTGATCCCGCCGTGGTAGGAGGCGGCCGGGCTGTCGGCGAAGGAGACCAGGTAGACGCCGGGCTTGGCGGCGGCTGCGGCGACCGGCGCGGCGCCGGCCGCGCCGACCGCCCCGACGGTGATCAGGGTGAGGGCGCCGGCAAGCAGCCGGCGGGCGGGATGTCTGTTCACGGGTACGGAACCTCCGTGCTCGGCCGGGGTGGACGGATCAGCGCGCGCAGAATCCCGGCGACCCGGTCCTGGTCGCGAGGGACGTAGTAGTAGCAGCCGGTGAGCGGCTCGACGAGGCCCGCTTCCGGCGTGAGCAGCGGGTCGGGGGCGCCGTTGAAGTCCGACAGCAGCCACTCGTTGTGGATGAACTCGAATCCGCCGTCCTGGATGTCGGCCTGGAAGGCGAGGAACAGCAGACCGTCGCCGTCGCCGTCGGCGAAGGGATAACTGCGGCGCAGCACCCGGGCCGGCGGGACGACGACGTCGTGGCCGAAGTTGGTGTGGCCGTACCCCCGCGGGTTGGCCTTGTGCAGATGCGACTGGGCCGGCGCCCCGGCGCCCTGACCTTCGTCGTACGCCGTCGGCAGGTGCTCCCCGTCCGGTGTCAGCACGGCCGCGCACGGCCGGCAGCGCCCGACGATCTGCTCGCCGGTGAGAGTGCGCGACGAGCCGTTGCGGGGGTCGTCGACGGTGACGGTGGCGCCCGGGCGCAGTCGCTCCGGGAACAGGCGGTACTTGCGGAAGACGAGGTAGCTGCCCTCGGGCACGTCGGGCTCGTCGTGCAGCACGTGCCCGGCGTACCGGTCCGGCTCATGCCGGCGCAGGTCCTGCAGGTTGCTGACGCCGTCGCGGAAGCCGAACGGGTCGCGGCCCTCGGCGCGCAGCGCGCCCCGGTGCGTACGCAACCCGGCGACGGTGGCCGCCAGGCGGGCCAGCACCTGCTCGAGGAGGCCGGCGTCGGCGGCCTCGAGCAGCAGGATGACATCGGTCTCGTGGCTGTCGCGCTGCGCCTGGCCGGCGAAGGCCGGGAAGTCGCTGTCGCGCTTGGCCTGCATGGTCCGAAGACTTCGGGGGTTGACCACCTCGTGGCCCCAGCGGGCGGAGAAGTCATCGTCGTCGCGCCACGAGGACCAGGTGCCCTTGGTGAGGCGCACGGACGCCCCGAACAGATAGGTGCCGGCCGGGTGGTCGCCGGGCTCGCCGAAACCGGCGCGCAGTCCATGGTCGTTCAGCAGCCGGGCGACCGCGTCCAGCGTGGCCAGGCCGGCTTCCAGGTCGTCGCCGGCCAGGTTCCACTGACAGATCAGCGCGTACGGCGCCTGCGCGGTGTCCACAGCGGACCAGAGACCGGGTGGTGCCGGGGCGTCCGCGAGGGACGTCCCGGCACCCGGGAGGGCGAACTCACACATGCGGGTACTTGAAGGCGACCGGGCTGATGCCCAGCGCGACCGGGTCGGACAGGGACATGACCGCGAAGCCGACCCGCTGGGTCAGCAGCCGCCGCCGGATGGGCGCGTTGATGTGCACGTCCTTGGTGGCCGTGCGCGAGCCCGCCGCGCCCAGGGTCAGCTCGGCGTCGGTGCTGGCGAACGTCGTGTCGCTGTGGTCGCCGATCAGCATCCAGCGCCCGGTGAACGGCGCCTGGGTCTGGTTGGTGACCCGGAACGACAACCGCAGGCGGCCGCCGGCTTCCACCTTCACCCCGAGCTTCTTGATCGTGACGCCGTTGTAGTCGTAGAGGGCCAGTTCGTTCTCGATGATGTTCATGACCACCCGGTCCGGTGCGGCCTCGTCGTAGAAGGTGACCGGCTGGGCAAGGTGCATCGGGGTGGAGTACACCGGCCAGCCGATCGACGCCGCCGGGAAGATCATCGGGTCGCGGGAGATCGCCGCGGCGCCGAGTTCGAGCAGCTCCATCCGGCAGTAGAGCTCGTTCTGAGCCTGCGCCGGAAAGAAGCTCTTGCCGCCGAGCGACCGCATGGTCACCGCGGACGGCTTGTCCATCTGGTAGGTGAACCGCAGCGCGCCCAGCACGTCGTCGGTGCCGTAGTAGCGGGCGTGCTTCCACCGGATCTCGCGGTGCTCGGCGCTGAACGGGATGACGTTGCCCATCACCGCGGCCCGGACCCGCAGCCGGCTGGTGACCCCGTCGCTGACGCTGGCCAGGACGGCCTGCTTGCGGTCCGCACTCAGGTGCGCCACCATCGGCGCGGCCAGCGACTCGACCCCGCCGCCGGGAATGAAGGCGGCGCAGGCGCCACCGCCGGCCAGCGCCGTGTTGCCCTCGTCCAACGGCAGGTCGTCCCAGTCCGAGCCGATCGGCTCGTCCTCGCTGCCCTCGGTGGCGCTCGAGGTCAGCCCCGCGATGCGGGCCGCCTCGGTCCGCGCCGGCACGACCGCCCGGGCGCGCAGTGCCTCCGCCCGGGTCGGCCGCAGCAGGATCTCGCCGCTGTACGGGTCGGCCTTGACCTCGGCGGCCCCGGCGGTGACCTGGATCTTCACGCCGTCGCGCAGCCTCAGCGAAGCGCCCGCGCCGGACTTCACCTGTACGACATAGTGGCCGTCGACGTAGTCGACCACCCGCAGACCGAGCGCGCCGGTCGCCGGGGCAGCCGCCCCGGCCGACGTGCCCGGGGTCGCCGCCGACGCGGCCGTCTGAGCGACGATCCCGCTTGCGCCGACCGCGGCGGCGGTCATCCCCGCCGCCTTGAGCAGTCCGCGCCGGTCCATGTGCTGCCCGCGATCGGGCTCGGGCCCGTTTTCCGCCATGTTTCCTCCAGCCGGATCGAGGTTCGCTATATGAACCTCAAGTGTTTGTGACGCTAGGAGGGCCCCCGATGTCCGTCAACGAACGCCGGTTCTGGGCCGGGAAGTGAGCAATACGCGAGAAACGGGCGCTCCCGGTCAGCCCGCGTACAGGCTGTCCATCAGGATCGGCAGAGCGATCGCTTGAAAATCGACACCCGGATCGAACTCGTTGATCATGCCTTCGATGACCAGCAGGCTCAGCAGCGGAAACACGAACTCGGCCGCGGCGTAGAGGCCGTGCCGGCGCTGCAGGGCGAACAACTGGGCGGCGAACCGGCCCAGGCTGAACTCCTGCGCGGGCCGCCCCTGCGTGGCGTGGACCAGCTCGGCCAGGTCCCGCCGGAAGCCGTCGAGGTCGCAGTCCGGCCGAACCGACGCGGCGCTCTCGATCACGATGTCGGCGCAGCGCAGCCCACGGCCCAGCGCCATGTTGAGGAAGAAAGCGGCGAACAGCCGGCGAACCCGGTCCGGCAGCCGCACGACGAACCCGGCGTCCAGGATGACCACCGAGCCCGCCTTCAGGTACAGGTTGCCCGGGTGCAGATCGCAGTGCACCAGCCCGTCCCGGAACAACATCAGGTACACCGACTCCAGGGTGTGGCGGGCCATCTCGCGACGCTGCTCGGGCGCCATCGCCGCCGGCCGATACGCACGCAGGTCCGGCACGTACTCCATGACGACCGTCTCGGGCGTGCACCACTGGGTCACCGGCAGCGGGACCACCACCGCGTCCCGGGCGGCGAAGTTGTCGGCGAGTTGCTGCAGCGCCGCCCGTTCCGCCACGAAGTCGAGCTGACCGTGCACCGCGCGGGCGACCTGCCCGGCCATCTCCCCCAGCGGCACCCGGCGCAACCCGGGCAGCGCACCGCACCATCGAGCCGTCGCGGTCAGGAGCGCTAGGTCGGCGGTCATCGTCCGGGCGATGCCGCCCCGGCGGACCTTCACCGCCACCGTACGGCCGTCGCGCAGCACGGCCCGGTGCACACTGGCGATGGTCCCGCTGGCCACGGGAACGGGATCGAACTCGGCGAACGGCTGGCGCCCCGCCGGACCGTACGCGTGCGCCAGCACCGCGGCGACCTGCGCCGGCCCGGGAGCCGGTACGTCCGCCACCAACCGGCCGAGTGCGTCACAGGTGGCAGCCGACAGCAGGTCGCGGCGCGTGCTCAGCAACTGCCCGACCTTCATGAACGACGGGCCCAGCCCGGTCAGCAGATCCGGCAGCCGCCGGCGGTGGAACGCGGCCACCGCGGACGGCCGCACCGCGCCGGCGCCGACCGCCCGGGCCGTCGTCACCACCAGATGGCCGATCACCCCGGCCGCGAGGTGCACCGCCCGGCCGAACAGAAGCGCCCGGGGCATTGCCGCTGATCGGACCGCGTCGATGTCCATGCCACCGGACTCTGCCGACCGCCCCGGAGAGCGTCAAGGACGGCGCCGTACGCTGGCCGGCAGTTGCACCACTATAGGAAAAACAAGCGGAGCCTTACCGGAGGACTGGCTCAGAGGATCGGCTTGCCCCGCTCACGAGGATGACGGCACCGGAGACATGGCTGCCTTCGTCCGAGGCCGGCAGGACGTACACGCCTCCACGAAGCCTTGATCGACAAATAGCACTCCCCTCTCGGCCGGGCATACGTCGGGGCCTGCTACCGGATCCGGATCAGGGTGGGCGGCACGGAGCCGTGCTGCAGGCCGCCATCGCCCTCGACGTAGCCGGACGAGCTCCACTGCGCTGCTCCGCGCCGGAACCCCTGCTCGCCTACCGCCGTCACCTCGACGGCGTACCAATGCGCAACACCATCACAGACGGTTGGCTCCAGGTAGCCGTACCCATTGATCGAGACGCCGCCGGCAGACTGGCTGACGGTCAGATCAATCACGCCCCGGTCCGGCACGCCACCGGTGAACGGGCCACAGCGGTACGTGCCGGCCAGCGTCACGCTCTCGCCGCCCGCGTTGCGCAGCGCGAAGCGGGCGGTGACCGTAAGGCCGGCCGCCGCGGCCGAGGCGGCACCGGCGGGGACCACGAGCGCGGTGGACAGGGCCAGCACAGACACGGCAAGAACGGTCAGGGTTCTCCGCATGATGTCCTCCGATCCATAAAGCAAGGTGGGAGACGCTAAGCCACGATGGCCGAAGCCTATGCGGGAGGTGGACTATGTGGTCTGTCAGAAGAGCGACCCCGGGTCAGCGATCTGCTGCCCTTGGGGACGACAGATCGAGTCCCGCCGTCGCCGCCGGGTGCGGCGGCCTCGTTGGCCCAGCGGCGCAGGGTCAACAGCAGCTCCTCGATCCGGAACAGGCTCCCATCAGCACGCCTGGTTCCAGGTCCACGACTACGCAGCAGCGGTCTTTTCTCGGCGGTCACGACGGCTCCGGCCGAGCGTTCGCGGTGCTTGCCTCAGTAATGCCGGCGACCATCGCGGCGTCCCCGCGGTGGTGCGTCCAATCGGCCGCGAAGTAGGCGTCCTGCTTTCCAGCACAGTGGGATCCGAAGCTTGGAATTCACGTGACTTGAAGTCGCGGC
>JADMIO011667607.1_pt1 | contig 13326 bp, 14 predicted proteins | sample 8958161 | NCBI WGS metagenome assembly JADMIO01 (sample SAMN16585339, study PRJNA669376) | soil metagenome | isolation source: Crop rotation soil | place: USA: Cullars Rotation, Alabama | collected 2011 | reverse complement strand
CGCGACAACTTGTCCACGTGGAATTCTAAGCTTAGGATCCCAATGTGCTGGAAAGCATCTCACGTGCGAGGCGCTCCAGCGACGCGGCCATGGCAACCTGCGGCGCGACGACCGGACAGCCGAGCGCGCGGAGGCGCGGCGCCAGGTCGCGCGGCTCACTGCCGGAATCGACGTGCCACACCGCCGGCAGTCCCTGATCGCGAAACTGCTGCACCAGGAGCGGGACCTGGATGTCGGCGTCCGACGCGGTGAGGCGCGTCCAGACGACGCCGTTGTAGTCCTCGGACGGGACGCCCGTCACGACCCACGTCAGATCGGTGCCGCGATGGCTCGTGGCGAGCGTCGACGTGCCGAGGTACGCCAGCCGTTCGGCGTGGTTGTCGGCCTCGACAAACGGCCACTCGTCTCGCATGGAAGGCATTGCTCTCAATCGATAGCACACATTGATGGCCTTCGGACGGCGAAAGGCACGAAGAGGCCCGGTTTTCTTGGCTTTCCCCGCGGTCACACGGTACAATGCCCGCCCAAGGTCGCGGGTGTCTTCAAGGGAGCGTGCGCGTGATTGCAGCGGTTCGTCGACGGGTGGCACTGTGTCTGCTGGCGTTTGCGACGGTCGGCGCCGTCGCGGCCTGTGAACGCAAGTCGGACGGCGGTTCCGCGAGTACGACGGGCGACATTCCTGTCGGCATGTACGCGTCGCTCACCGGTGACGGCGCGTCGTTCGGCCAATCATCGAAGGAAGGCACCGAACTCGCCATCGACGAAGTGAACGCCGGCGGAGGTCTGCTTGGCGGGCGAAAGTTCTCGCTGTTGACGGAAGACGATCAGAGCAAGCCCGAGGAAGCGTCCAACGCCGTCACCAAGCTCATCACGCAGGACAAAGTTGTGGCCGTGCTCGGCGAAGTGGCCAGCCGCCGATCCCTGGCTGCCGCGCCAATCGCGCAGAAATACCACGTGCCGATGATCACCCCGGCGTCGACGAACGAGCGGGTGACGGAAGCGGGCGACTACATCTTCCGCGTGTGCTTCATCGACCCCTTTCAGGGCGAGGTGCTCGCGAAGTTCGCCTACAACGACCTCAAGGCGCGCAAGGCAGCCGTCCTGAAGGACATCCAGGAGGACTACTCGGTCGGTCTCACCGAGTCGGTGGTCAGGCATTTCACGGCGCTCGGCGGCCAGGTGTTCGATCCGATCAGCTACAGCAAGGGCGATCCGGACTTCAAGGCCGTCCTCACCAAGATTCGCGGACTGCGCCCCGACGTCATCTTCGCCACCGGCTACTACACCGAAGCCGCCATCATCGTCCGCCAGGCGCGGGAGCTGGGGATGACGATGCCGATCCTGGGCGGCGACGGGTGGGTGGGCGAGCCGCTCAAGAACGGCCGCGAGGCGCTCAAGAACACCTACATCTCCAATCACTACTCGGGCGACAATCCCGATCCGGTCGTCCAGACGTTCGAGAAGTCGTATCGCGCGAAGTTCGGCCACGCGCCCGACTCGATCGCGGCGCTCGCGTATGACGCGGTGAAAGTGCTGGCAGATGCGATCACGCGTGCGGGCTCGACCGAGGGCGCCAAGGTGCGCGATGCGCTCGCCAAGGCCGATGTCGCAGGCGTAACCGGCCGGCTGAAGATGAACGAGAAGCGCAACGTGGACAAGCCGGCTGTCGTCCAGGAAGTCACGTTCGTCAACGGCGACGTGAAGTTCGTCTACAAGGCGACGGTCAGCCCCGACTAGCGTGCCCGGCCGGCAGCCCGCCGGCTTCTGCGCATGGACACGTTCTTTCAGCAAGTCATCAACGGTCTGTCGCTCGGTGCGATCTACGCGCTGATCGCGCTCGGCTACACGATGGTGTACGGCGTGCTGCGGCTGATCAACTTCGCGCACGGCGACGTGTATATGCTCGGCGCCTTTGCCGGCTACTACCTGGCCAATGCGCTGAATCTCGACGCGCACCCCTCCGTGCTGCTGGCGATCGGCGTCACGATCGGCTCGATGGCCATCTGCGCGGGCATTGGCGTGCTCATCGAGCGGTTCGCGTACCGGCCCGTGCGCCATCACTCGAGGTTGACGTCCCTCATCACTGCGATTGGCGTGTCGCTGCTGCTCGAGTACGGCGGGCAGGTCGTGTTCGGCGCCACCCCGCGGTTCTTTCCGCAGATGATCCGGTCCGAGACCTACGCCCTCGGGAACGTGCAGATCACCAACCAGAGTCTGTTGATCATCGTCATGTCCGTGGTGGTGATGTTTGGCCTGCAGTTCATCGTGCACCGGACGCGCATCGGCAAGGCCATGCGGGCGACGTCCTACAACCTGTCGGTCGCCAAGCTGATGGGCATCAACACGGACTTCGTCATCGCGTTCACGTTCGCGCTGGGGTCGGCGCTTGCGGCTGCGGGCGGCGTGCTCGTCGCGCTGTCGATTCCGCGGATCGATCCGCTGATGGGGCTGATGACGGGTCTCAAGGCCTTCGTCGCCGCGGTGCTTGGCGGCATCGGCAACATCCCCGGCGCCATGCTCGGCGGATTCCTGATCGGCCTGATGGAGACGGGGATCAGCGCGACGGCTTACTCGACCTACCGTGACGCGGTGGCTTTTGCCGTGCTGATTCTCATCCTCATCATCCGGCCCGCCGGCATCCTGGGCTCGGCCGTCACGGAGAAGGTCTAGCCCGATGGGCCCCGCGCGCAAGGCCGTCGCCCTCATCGGGACGATTGCGCTGCTCGCCGCGCTCAGTCATGTGTTCGAGTCGGGCCTCGGCGACTTCCAGATCAATCCGTACTACGCGCGCATCATCAACCTCATCGGCATCAACATCACGCTGGCGGTCAGCCTGAACCTCATCAACGGCCTGGCGGGCCAGTTCTCGATTGGCCATGCCGGCTTCATGGCGGTGGGCGGGTACACGGCGACGTACGTGACGGTCTACTTCGGCGCGTCGATCGCCGGATGGGTCGGGGGCACGTTGAACGGTGGCGCGGGTGCGTTCGTCGCGATGACCGTGAGTCTGGCCGCAGGCGCGTCGGCCGCGGCGCTGGCCGGTCTGCTGGTCGGCGTGCCGTCGCTGCGACTGAAGGGGGACTACCTCGCCATCGTGACCCTGGGCTTCGGCGAGATCATCCGCGTCATCATCCTCAACATCCCGTCGGTGGGCGGCGCGACGGGATTCACGGACGCCATTCCCATCACCACGTTCTTCTGGATCTTCGGCGTGGCGGCCGCCACCATCGCTATCGTCCGGAACATCGCGCGATCGACCTTTGGCCGCGCGCTCTCGGCCATCCGCGGGGACGAGATTGCCGCCGAAGCGATGGGCATTCGGACGACCCGCTACAAGGTGATGGCGTTCGTGGTGAGTTCGGCGCTGGCGGGCGTGGCCGGTGGACTGTCGGGCCAGTTGTTCGCCAACCCGCTGAATCCGCAGAACCTCAACTTCGTGAAGTCGATCGAGGTCGTCGTCATGATCGTCCTTGGCGGCATCGGCTCGATCACCGGTGCGGTCATTGGCGCCGCCACGCTGACGGTGTTGCCCGAGGCCCTGCGAGGATTCGATCAGCAGTTTCCCGGCCTGCGGATGGTGCTGTACGCGCTGCTGCTGATCCTGTTCATGATCTTCCGCCCACAGGGGCTGTTCGGCCGGAAGGAGTTCGGCTGGACGTGGCTGCGGCTGCCGGGCCGCACCAAGATTCCGGTGGCGCTCAGCGATGTGGCCGACGCCCGGCAGCATACGGGTCGTCGCCCTGTCGATCGTCGATCGACGCTCGGTGGGAGCGACACCGATGAGTAACGTGTCGTCGCCGCTGGTGCTCGACGTCCGTCAGGTGGACAAGCGCTTCGGCGGCCTCACGGCCGTGAAGGATTTGTCGCTGCAGGTTCCGCGGGGCGCGCTCTTCGGGTTGATCGGGCCGAACGGCGCGGGCAAGACGACCGTGTTCAATCTGCTCACGGGCGTGTACCGGCCGACTGACGGCGAAATCCACTTCGACGGGCGGCGCGTGGACGGCAGGCGTCCGTACGAGATTGCGACCCTCGGCATGACGCGCACGTTCCAGAACATCCGGCTCTTCCCGGACATGACCGTGCTCGAGAACGTGATGACTGCCCGCCACCTCCGCAGCCGCCAGTGGCTGGCCGATGCGGTGATCGGCACGCCGCGCCACCACCGGGAGGAACGACACGCGCACGCGCGCGCCATGGAGTTGCTCGGGATCTTCGGGCTCGAGGCGCTGGCGGGGGAAATCGCGACGAACCTGCCGTACGGCAGCCAGCGGCGGCTCGAGATCGCACGCGCGCTGGCCACCGAGCCCAAACTGCTGCTGCTCGACGAGCCGGCCGCCGGCATGAACCCGCAGGAATCCCTCGATCTGATGGATTTGATCCGGTGGATCCGCAACGAGTTCGCCATGACGATTCTGCTCGTCGAGCACAACATGAAGGTCGTCATGGGCATCTGCGAGCGGATTCAGGTGATCGATCACGGCGAGACGATCGCCGTCGGGGCGCCCGCCGAAATCCAGCGGCATCCGGCGGTCATTGAGGCCTACCTCGGGGGCAGTTGATCCGATGCTGACCCTCGAAGCCGTCAACGTCTTCTACGGCGGGATTCATGCCCTGCGCGATCTCTCCATCGAAATCCGGTCGGGCGAGGTCGTCACGCTGATTGGCGCGAACGGGGCGGGGAAGTCGACGACGCTGCGGGCGATTTCGGGGTTGGTCGCGCCGAAGAGCGGCATCGTCCGCTTCAACGGCGACGACATCACCGGCGCGCCGGCGCACACGCTCGTCAGCCGCGGCATCTCGATGTCCCCCGAGGGCCGGGGTGTCTTTGCCAACCTCACGGTGCTCGAGAACCTCGAGATGGGCGCGTACCGTGTACGCGACAAGGCGCAAATCAAGACCGACCTCGAGCGCGGCTTCCAGTTGTTTCCGCGGTTGAAAGAACGGCTGAAACAGCGCGCCGGCACGCTGTCCGGCGGTGAGCAGCAGATGCTGGCCATGGCGCGAGCGCTCATGTCGCGGCCGACGCTGCTGCTGCTCGACGAACCGTCGCTGGGGCTCGCCCCGATCGTGTGCCAGACCATCTTCAGCACGATCGATGCGATCAAGGCTGCAGGGACGACGGTACTGCTCGTGGAGCAGAACGCGAGCGCGGCGCTGAAGCATTCCGATCGCGCCTACGTCCTCGAGACCGGCGCCGTCGTGCTCCAGGGCACCGCCGCCGAAGTCGCGAGCAACGCCAGAGTGCGCGAAGCCTATCTCGGCGAGTAACGGCCCGGACCAGCGAATGGAGCCCCGGGCCTTCAGGCCCGGGGTACGTCAATAGAACTTCCGATGCGTGTGAGCGTAGGCCCGCCGCGCCGGCACCTGCACGAGCGTGCGCTCCGGCCAGCGCAACGCGGTCAGTTTCCAGCCGAAGACGCAGCCGGTGTCGATGTCGAGGCTGTTCCGCCGCCACTCGGGATGGCCGACGCAGGTGTGGCCGTACACGACCGCCGCGTCACCCTCGTAGTCGTGGACCCACGGATGGCGCTTCTCGTGGTCGGTCGGATCCATCTCGCCGCTCATGACGCCGTAGACGGCCAGATTCCGGATGTCTTCATCGGCGACGCCGTGAAATCGCTCCGGCAAACCCGTGTGCGCCACGACGAGCCGGCCCTCGTCGAGGAGGACGTGTCCCGGCAGCTGCTGGAAGAACGCGAGGACGTCATCGCGGAACGCCTGGGACTCGCGCTCGAGGTCTGCGACCGTCTCTGCGAGGCCGTACACGAGCGGCACCGCTTCGCCGGCGAGGTGACGTTCGAGCTGGACGTCATGGTTGCCAGGTACGGCGAGGGCGGCTCCAGCGCCGACCATCCGCATGGCCAGCGCCAGCAGCCCGGCCGTGGCCGGGCCCCGGTCGACGAAGTCACCGACGAACACCGGCAGGCGGCCTGCCGGCGACCGCCAGCCGACTCGTGCATCAGGCTGGTAGCCCAGGGCCCGAAACAGATCGGTCACTTCGTCGAGGCAGGCGTGCACGTCGCCGATGACGTCGATGGGCTCCGTGTGGTGCCGCTGATCGACGGGGATGAGAGGCGTCACGCGGCCACCCCTCGCGTGTGAAGGGCCACGAGGGCGCGGTATCGTATCGGGCAGGGAGTCCCGTCATGAAACGTAAACATTTCCTCGTGCGGCCGGGGTCGCGCGTCCGGCTGGCCGACTTCTCGACGAGCCACACGCGCGGTGTCGGCGCGCGGGCCGACGCGGCGCGTCTGCTCGAAGAGAGCGTGAAATCCATTGCCGACGCGCAGACGAAGCTCTACGCCCAGGACCGCTGGGCGTTGCTCATCATTTTTCAGGCCATGGACGGCGCGGGCAAGGACTCCACGATCAAGCACGTCATGAGTGGCGTGAATCCGCAGGGCGTCCAGGTCACCAGCTTCAAGGCGCCGAACTCGCACGAGCTGGACCATGACTACCTGTGGCGCTCCGTCGTGGCGCTGCCGCCGCGGGGCATCATCGGCATCCACAATCGGTCGCACTACGAAGAAGTGCTGGTCGTGCGGGTCCATCCCGAGTTTCTCACGCGGCAGCAGCTGCCGCCGGAAGTGATCTCGAAGAACATCTGGCGGCAGCGGTACAAACAGATTCGACACTTCGAGTCGCACCTCGTCCAGAACGGTACCATCGTTCTGAAGTTCTTCCTGCACGTGTCGGCCGACGAGCAGCGCCGGCGCATGCTCGAACGCATCGAGAAGCCAGACAAACAATGGAAATTCTCCCTGGGGGACCTCAAGGAGCGCGCGCGCTGGGACGAATACCAGAGCGCCTACGAGGAGATGCTCGAGCACACGAGCACTGACGACGCCCCGTGGTTCGTCATTCCCGCCGATCACAAATGGTACATGCAGTGGGCCGTCGGCGAGCTCATCGTCGACACCCTGAAACGGCTGAACGTGGAGATGCCCGTCGTCGACGCGGATCGCCGGCGCGATCTGGCCGAGGGCAAGCGCCTGCTGACAGAGGAACGCCGCAAGGGACGGCGTGCACCCCAGCGCTGAAGCCCTGGGGCTCCGATGCGCCGCGGGCCGATCTGCGGCCGGCTCCGAGCGATCAGGCCTGAGGCATCGATCACGGCGTGACGAACACCCGGAGCTTCCGCGGTGTCACGTAGAGCCGATCGCCGATGGCGGGGCGCAGTTCGTCGTACGCTTCGCGGCTCAGCTGCACCTGAATCAGCCTGCCGTCGTCGTCGTGCAGTTCGGCTTTGACGGTGCCGCCCGTGGTGTTGACCTCCGTGAGCCTGGCCCAGAGACCTCCGCCGTCCTCGCTCCGCCCGAGTGCCAGTTCGTGCGGGCGCGCGTAGCCGGCGGCCGGCTGCGGCGTCGGCGCCGTGTGGGCGGGGTAGTCGAGCGCCAGCGGTCCGAGCAGCGCCTTGCCGTCTTCGACGCGGCCGTGGAAGATGTTGACGCTGCCGAGAAAGTTCATCACGAACGACGTCGCCGGGTGCTCGAAGACCTCCTCCGGGCTTGCGTCCTGTTCGATGCGGCCCTCGTTCATGATGACCACGCGATCAGCCAGCTCGAGGGCCTCCTCCTGATCGTGCGTGACGAACACGCTGGTGAGATGAATCTCTTCGTGCAGACGACGCAGCCAGCGGCGCAACTCCTGCCGGACCTTGGCGTCGAGGGCGCCGAAGGGCTCGTCGAGGAGCAGGACCTTGGGCTCGACGGCGAGCGCGCGCGCCAGCGCCACGCGCTGACGCTGGCCGCCGGAGAGCTGCCTCGGGTACCGATCCCCGAGGTAGTCGAGCTGGACCAGTTCCAGCAGCGTCTGGACCTTCTGCCGAATCGTCGCGTCGGACGGCCGCCGCGAGCGGGGCCGCACCCGGAGGCCGAACGCCACGTTCTCGAAGACCGTCATGTGGCGGAAGAGCGCGTAGTGCTGGAACACGAACCCGACGTTGCGGTCGCGCGGGTTGCGCTCCGTCGCATCCTCGTCTTCGAGCAGCACGCTGCCCGTGTCGGGACGCTCGAGCCCCGCGATGATGCGCAGCAGCGTCGTCTTTCCCGATCCGGAGGGACCGAGCAGCGCCACGAGTTCCCCAGAGGCCACCGAGAAGCTGACGTCTTTGAGCGAGACGAACTTGCCGAACGTCTTCGTGACGTGGCGGACTTCGATGCCCATCAGGCGGCCTCCGTAAACCGTGCGTCGTCCTGGGCCGCGAGGGCGCGGGCCAGTCGTCGTTCGACGAGCGCCTTGACGACGAGCGTCACCAGCGCCAGCAGCGTGAGCAGTGAGGCGACGGCAAACGCCGCCTGAAAGTTGTATTCGTTGTAGAGGATCTCGACCTGCAGCGGCAGCGTGTTGGTGCGCCCGCGGATCTTGCCGGAGACGACCGACACCGCGCCGAACTCACCCATGGCCCTCGCGTTGCAGAGGATGACGCCGTAGAGCAGGCCCCACTTGATGTTCGGGAGCGTCACGCGGAAGAACGTCTGCAGACCGCCGGCGCCGAGCACGCGCGCCGCCTCTTCCTCTTCCGTGCCGCTGGCCTCCATCACCGGGATGATTTCGCGCGCGACGAACGGGAACGACACGAAGATGGTGGCCAGCACGATGCCCGGCACGGCGAAGATGACTTTGAGGTCGTGATCGAACAGCCACGGCCCGAACCATCCCTGCCGCCCGAACATCAGCACGAAGATCATCCCGGAGATGACGGGCGATACCGCAAACGGCAGATCGATGAGCGTGATCAGGAGGTTGCGGCCTGGAAAGCGGAATTTCGCGATGGCCCATCCCGCCGCGACGCCGAACAGAAGGTTGGCGGGGACCGCGATGCCCGCTGCGAGCAGCGTGAGCCACAGCGCCGCCTGCGCATCGGGTTCGACGATGGCCGCTCGATAGGCCGCGATGCCCTTGGCGAAGGCTTCCGTGAAGACCATCGCGAGCGGGACGGCGAGGAAGAGGCCGAGGAAACCCAGCGCGACGGCGATGAGCGACCAGCGAATCCATGTGGGCTCCGTGAGCAGCCGCTGGGCGGAGGTTCCGAGTGAGCGCCGTGCGTGCGTCGATCCGGCCATCGCGGTCTCAGTTCGCCAGCCGGCGCGCGGTCCAGTGCTGGAGCGCGTTGATGCCGAGGAGCAGCAGGAAGGAGATGGTCAACATCACCAGGGCGATTGCCGTCGCGCCGGCGTAGTCGTACTGTTGCAGCTTCGTGATGATGAGCAGCGGCGCAATCTCCGTGCGCATCGGCATGTTGCCGGAGATGAACACGACCGAGCCGTACTCACCGACGGCGCGCGCGAACGAGAGCGCGAACCCCGTGAGCCAGGCGGGATACAAATACGGCAGGATCACGGTGGTCAGCACGCGCAACCGGCTGGCCCCCAGACTGGTCGCCGCCTCTTCGACCTGGGCGTCGAGATCCTCGATGACGGGTTGCAGCGTGCGGATCACGAACGGGAGGCCGATGAAGATGAGTGCGACCGTGATGCCGAGCGGCGTGAAGGACACCGTGATCCCGTATCGCGCCAGCGGCTCGCCAAGCCATCCGTTGGGCGCATAGAGCGAGGTCAGCGTGATGCCCGCGACCGCCGTGGGCAGGGCGAAGGGCAGGTCGATGAGCGCGTCGACCAGGCGTTTGCCAGGGAACTCGTACCGGACGAGCACCCATGCGACGAGCGCCCCGAAAACCGCGTTGACGATGGCCGCGATGAAGGCCGTCGACACGCTCAACTTGTACGAGGCCACCACGCGCGGATCGGTGATCGTCTGGACGAACACCGGCCATGTCGCCGTCGCGCTCTTGATGGGCAGCGTCGACAGCGGGATCAGCACGATCAGCACGAGGTAGAACAACGTGAATGCCATGGTGATGCGGAACCCTGGCAACACGCTGCGCGAACCGGGACGGGCAGCCATGAGGGGCGAGTTACCGGCCTGACGGGACGTAGATCTGATCGAAGTAGCCGCGGTCCGCGAAGTGCACGTCGTGCGCCTTCTGCCATCCGCCGAATGCCTCGTCGATCGTGAACAGCTTGACCTTCGCAAAGGACGCCGCGTACTTCGCGGCCACCTGCTGGTTGCGCGGGCGGTAGTGGTTCTTCGCGATGATGTCCTGGGCCTCGGGCGTGTAGAGGAACTTCAGATAGGCCTCCGCCGCGGCGCGAGTCCTCTTCTTGTCCACGTTCTTGTCAACGACCGCCACGGGTGGCTCGGCCAGGATGCTCAGCGAAGGCACGACGATCTCGAACTTTCCGGGCGTTTCCGCCAGAGCCAGGTAGGCCTCGTTCTCCCAGGCCAGCAGCACGTCTCCAATCCCGCGCTGGACGAATGTCGTGGTCGATCCGCGCGCGCCGCTGTCGAGCACGGGCACGTTCCTGTAGAGCTTCGCGACGAAGTCCTTGCCGGCGACGTCGCTGTTGCCACCTGCGCGCTTCCCGTATTCCCAGGCGGCCAGGTACGCCCACTGCGCGCCGCCCGATGTCTTCGGGTTCGGCGTGATCACGGCGACGCCGGGTTTCACGGTATCGCTCCAGTCCCTGATGCCCTTGGGATTGCCCTTGCGGACGAGGAACACGATGGTCGACGTGTACGGCGAGCTGTTGTCCGGCAGCTTCTTCTGCCAGCCGGCGGCGATCAGTCCGGACTTCTGGATGGCATCGATGTCGTACGCGAGGGCGAGCGTCACGACGTCGGCCTCGAGACCGTCGGAGACGGCGCGCGACTGGCCGCCGGAGCCGCCGTGCGACTGTTCGATCTTCAGCACCTTGCCGCCATTCCTGGCGGCGTAGTCCTTGATGAAGGCGGCGTTGATTGCCGTGTAGAGTTCGCGTGTGGGATCGTAGGACACGTTGAGCAGCGTCTGTGCCTGCGCCGATGCGGCGCCAGCCAGGGTGAGCGCCGCGATCGCGGCGACGCGAATGAGTCTGGACAAGGTCATGACAGTCTCCGAAAGCTGCACGCGGCCTAGAAGGCCAGCTGGGTGCGGAAAATGAGGGAGTTCTCGTCCCCTCTGGTACCGGCGCCGCCGTCGAACGCGGTGCGTTCGTAGGCGAGGTAGTACTTCACGAACTGCACGGGGTACCAGTCCGCGCCGATTGTGAATTGCCTGGCGGTACGGCTCGCGCCGGCTGCCGCCAGGCCGGCGTCGAACGCCGTCTGGTCGATCTGCAACCGCGAATACCGCGCGACGATCTGCAACGCGCCCCAATGACCCGCCGATGGGTCGAACGGCACCTTCGGCCGGATGACGCCGCTCGACGCGGCCTCGCCCGTCAGAATCCAGGTGCCACTGACGTCCCACCCGTCGTTGGTGACGTCGCTCGTCGCGCCCGCTTTCGCGATCTTCTGGGTCGTCCGCGCATACTCGGCGAACGTGCCAAAGCCTTTGTAGTAATACGCAACGCCTGGCGTGACGCGCACGCGGCTCCCATCCGCATTGGCGCCGCTATATGAAAAGTACGTCTGCCCGGCCGATGTCTTGAACGACGGCAGCGCGCCGGTTTGCGATCCGCTCGACGCGCCAAGATGAAACGCCAGGTTGTTCAGCGCGGACCCGGCGGTCTTCGGGTTGCGGAAGGGTTGCAGGAACACGCGACCGGCCACGTCCTTGCCGTTGTTCGTGTCCACGTCTGCGGTCGAATTCGACCCGTCGACGATGCCGTTGAATACGCCGAGCGCATAGCTGACCTTTGCGCCGGCGAGGTCGCCCTGCACCTGCACGCCCACGTCGCGGTTCGGAATGAGGCTCGAGGCGAGCGATCGTTCGGGAAAGAGCAGGCCGGGATCGGAGTAGAGCAGTTCGAGACCCACCGGCGTCTTGTCCTTGCCGACGCGCACGCGGAACGCGTTGGAGAAGCGCGTGTCGACATACGCGTCGAGCACGGTGGCGGCGCCGTTTCCGAGTTCGGGCGTCAGCCGGAAGTCGAAGAACTTCGCGACCCGCCCCTGGAGCATCGGCCGGGCCTTGCGAATCGTGAACGTGTCCGTGAACGGCGACGGATCGTCGGTCGTGAATCGGCCGTCGACCTGAATCACGGTGCCGATTTGGATGCGGTTGTCGCCGTTGGCGGACTGGATGAAGAAGCCATCCTGCCAGCCAGCCGTCACGGCTGGCGTCGCCGTTGCGGGTGCGGCCACAGGGGCCTGAGGTGCGGACGTGGACGGGGTCTGGGCGAGTGCCGCCGACGTCGAGAGGAACGTGGCGACCGCGGCTGCACCGATGGCACGGCCGAGGGTGAGCCGCGACAACGACCGCACGAACGAGCGATCAGAGACTGAAGACATGACTGTTCTCCGAAAGATGGCCACGCTGCCGAAGCAACTGGCGCCAAACGCACGACGAACTGGTAACCGGAATCGGGTTAGCCGAGGCGCTGCGAGTGAGGGGAGAACGAACCGGTAGGATCTTCGGCTACGGGTGTCGGTTACCTCGCCAGCGTCGGCACGATACACGCGCATCGACACGTGGTCGACACGGCGCAGGCACGACAACAGGCGAGGAACGACGTCATGAAGCCCTTTCAGCAGACACGAAGAGCGGAGGGCATGTCAAGGGGAGGCTCAAGAGTTAAGGCTTGAGGCTTAAGGCTTAAGGCTTAAGGCTTGAGCCGGTGCCTGATCACTTCAATCGCCACCGGCAGCAGCGACACCGCGACGATGCCGATCGTCACCAGGGAGAAGTTGTTCTTCACGATCGGGACCTGGCCGAAGAGGACACCGGCCCCGACGCACAGGCCCACCCACGCGGCGGCGCCGATGGCGTTGTAGGCGAGAAATGCGCGCGGCGTCATCGCCGCGGCGCCGGCGACGAACGGGACGAACGTGCGGACGATCGGCACGAAGCGGCCGAGCACGACAGCCTTGCCGCCGTACGTCTCGAAGAACTGGTGCGCGCGAGCGAGATGTTGACGGTTGAGCAGCCGGTGCCACGTGCCGGCGGTGTCGGTGGCCTGGAAGATGCGCGGTCCGACGGCGCGTCCGATCGCGTAGTTCACGGCATTGCCGAGGAACGCGGCCGCGAACAGCAGGCCGATCAACGGCGTGGGCTCGAGAATGCCGGGTCCGACGAGCGCGCCGGCCGCGAAGAGCAGCGAGTCCCCCGGCAGGAACGGCGTGACGACGAAGCCGGTTTCCGCGAAGACAATCGCGAACAGCAGCCCGTAGATCCACCACTGGCCGTGCGCGTTGACGAGCTCGAGCAGGTGGCGATCGAAATGCAGGACGAAGTCGACGAGTTCGGGCACGATGGCGGGCTTACTTCGTCGACGGCGGCGGCGCGGCGGTGACCGCGTCGCGAATGACGATCAGCGTTTCGCCGGACTTGACCATCCCGAGGTC
>JADMIO010970610.1_pt1 | contig 13326 bp, 12 predicted proteins | sample 8958161 | NCBI WGS metagenome assembly JADMIO01 (sample SAMN16585339, study PRJNA669376) | soil metagenome | isolation source: Crop rotation soil | place: USA: Cullars Rotation, Alabama | collected 2011 | reverse complement strand
CGCGACAACTTGTCCACGTGGAATTCTAAGCTTAGGATCCCAATGTGCTGGAAAGTGACCGCCTGCTGGATCTCGACGAACAGGTTCCGCAGGTAGCCGGCCGACTCGTCGTCGAGCTGCTTGCGGACCTGCCGCTCCTTGTCCTCGAACTGCCGCTGCTTCTCGACGAGCTGCTTGGCCATCTCCTCCTGCTTCTGCTTGATCGGCTCCTTCTGGATCTTGTCCTGGAGGTCGGCGATCTCGTTGCGCATCTTGCCGAGCTCGCCGGCGGCGCCGGTCCGCTTGGCGTTCATCACGCTGGCGAAGTGCTGCCACCGCTGGTAGTCCTTCATCACCCGCGCGACGTTGAACACCGCCACCTTGCCGCCCTGCCGGGGGGCGGGGGCCGGGGCGGCGCCGCCCGCCGGCGCCTGGGCCTGCACGTGGCCCGCGAGGAAGACCGCCCCCCCGATGCCGGCGACGGCCGACAGACACCACAACACGCGATTCACGTCGTCCCTCCTCTGCTCGGTTCCGCCGGCCGCGGGTTCGTTCCGGGTCCCCCGCGGCCGTCCCCTCCCGCGTCCCGCTCCCCCGTTCCCGGCCTGCCGACGGCCCCCGACGAGGGGGCTCCCAGGGGTCGCCGGTGAAGAAGGACGGTGGGCGCCGCGGGCCCCGGGCGGACGTCCGATGTCCGCCCGGCCGCGCGGCCGCGGGGTTCTACCCGAACCCACAAGTCGCGTCAATCCGAACGAACCGGCTCAACACCCCCGCTTCCCCGGACCGATTCTGAGGGATGTGCCGCCCGGCGCGGCCCCGGGATATACGACGAGGTGAACCGTGCGGCGGATGCGGGCGGGGGTGGCGGCCGCGGCCCTGCTGGGCGGGGCGGCCGCCGGGATGATCACCTCCGGCGGCTGCGGCAGGACCCAGCCGGCGGCGCCGGCGGCGGTCCGCGGGTCGGTCACCTTCCAGGGCCGCCCGCTCGCCGGCGGGGTGATCGTCTTCGCCCCCGACCGCGAGAAGGGGAACGCCGGCCGCGCCGCCTCCGCGGCGATCGGCGAGGACGGCTGGTACCGGCTCGCGCCGGACGCCGCCGCGCTGGCCCCCGGCTGGTACCGGGTGGCGATCGCCGAGCCGCCGACCGGGTTCGGCGAGGAGGTCGGGCTGCCCCGGTTCCCGCCGGCGCTGCGGCGGCCGGACAAGGCCGGCCTCGACCGGGAGGTGCGGCCGGGTCAGGAGAACGTCTTCCACTTCGCGATCGAGGTCCCCGAGTAGTCCCGCCGCTCGTGCCGGGTTCCCGCCCGGGTGTCTGATTTGCGCCGCCCGGCGAAGCCCGGGCGCTCCCGGCAACCCGGTGCGTCAGGGCTGGGCCGACTTCCACGCCCCGACCTCGAACAAATTGCGTCGCCCCCCTCGGCGCCCTACCTTTGGTCCACCCCGGCGACCCCTGCACGTCGGTCGTAGGCGCCGGGGGGATGTGCGGACTCCCGTCCGGCCGCGGACTCATCTGAGAGCTTCGGGCCGGCCCCCTACCGGGGTGCCCGGCCCGAAGCTCTCGGCGTCACCGTCACCCAGGAAGTTCCACAACATGCTCCGAAGTCTGAAGCTGTCGTTCGTTCCGCCCGCCGCCCGCCGCGCCCGCCGGCTCCTCGTGGAGCCGCTGGAGGACCGGGCCGTCCCGGCCGCCGCGTTCGTGCCGAACGAGGTGCTGGTCCAGTTCGCCCCCGGGGTCGGCGAGTCGGTGAAGGCCGCCGCCCGCGGCCGGGTCGGCGGGGTCGTCGAGGAGCGGATCGAGACCGGTCCGATGCGGGCGGCCGGTCTCGGCGCCCTGGAGGTGGTGAAGGTCGCCCCGGGGCTGTCCGTGGCCGCGGCCGCGCAGGCGCTGCGGGCGCACCCGGGGGTCCGGTTCGCCGAGCCGAACTGGGTCTACACCACCCAGGCGACCCCGACGGACTCGTACTACACCGGCGGCCGGCTCTGGGGGACGTACGGCGACGACCTGCCGAGTGCGCTCGGGCCGAAGGGCACGACGAACCCGTACGGCAGCCAGGCCGAGAAGGCGTGGGCGGCCGGGGCGACCGGGTCGAAGGGGGTCTACGTCGGGGTGATCGACGAGGGCATCCAGTACACGCACCCGGACCTGGACGGCCAGGTGTGGACCAACCCGTTCGACCCGGCCGACGGGGTGGACAACGACGGCAACGGCTACGCGGACGACGTGCACGGGTGGGACTTCGCCAACAACGACAACACAGTCTACGACGGCGGCAAGTCCGGCGGCCTGGACGACCACGGCACGCACGTGTCCGGGACGATCGCCGGCCGGGCGAACAACGGCGGGGTGGTCGGGGTGAACTGGGACGTGACGCTGATCTCGGCGAAGTTCCTCGGCCGCAACGGCGGGACGACGGCGAACGCGATCAAGGCCGTGGACTACTTCACCAACCTGAAGACCCGGCACGGGCTCAACATCGTCGCCACGAACAACTCCTGGACCGGCGGCGGGTACTCGCAGGCGCTCGCCGATGCCATCGGCCGGGCCAACGCCGCCGGCATCCTGTTCGTGGCCGCGGCCGGCAACAGCGGGACGAACAACGATGCGGCGCCGTCGTACCCGTCCGGCTACGACCTGCCGAACGTGATCGCGGTGGCGTCGATCGACGGTTCGGGCCGGCTCGCCTCGACCTCCCAGTACGGGGCGACGACGGTGGACATCGGCGCCCCCGGGGTCGGCATCCTTTCGACGACGGCGTTCAGCAACTACTCGACCTACGACGGCACCTCGATGGCGACCCCGCACGTCACCGGGGCGGCCGCCCTGTACGCCGCCACCCACCCCGGGGCGACGGCGGCCCAGATCAAGGACGCCATCCTGTCGAGCGCCACGCCGACCCCGTCGCTGGCCGGGAAGACGGTGACCGGCGGCCGGCTGAACGTGTCCGGCTTCGCGGCGACCGCGGTGCAGTTCGGGGTCGCCTCGTATGCGGTCGTCGAGGGCGCCGGCCTCGCCATCGTCACGGTCACCCGCTCCGGCGGCACGGTCGGGACGGTCTCGGTGGGGTACGCGACCGGCGGCGGCACCGCCACGCCCGAAGCGGACTACACCCCCGTGTCGGGGACGCTGACGTTCGGCCCCGGCGAGACGAGCAAGACGTTCGTCGTCCCGGTCGTAGCCGACTCGCTCTACGAAGGGGACGAGACGGTCGATCTGACGCTGAGCAGCCCCTGCGGCGGAGCCGGCCTCGGCGGCCGGGTGACGGCGACCCTGATGGTCGCCGACGACGACCAGCCGCCGGCCGTGTCCGTCAGCGGCGGTTCGCTGGTGCCGGGGTCCGACGGGAACTACTACGCCGTCTTCACGGTGACGCTGTCGGCGGCCAGCGGGTTGCCGGCGAGCGTCGGCTACGCCACCCGGGACGGGACCGCGGTCGCCGGCACCGACTACGACGCCGTGGCCGGCACCCTGACCTTCGCCGCGGGGGAGACGTCTGCCACGGTGACTGTGCGGGTCTACCCGACGCTCACCGGGGACGGGACGTTCTTCCTCGACCTGTCCGCCCTCGGCGGGGTGACGGTCGGGACCGGGACGGGGCAGGCCGTGGTCTAACCGCGCCACCTTTCCGAAACCCCGCGGCCGGCTGCGAGGCGGCCGCGGGGTTCTGCGTTTCCGGCGCCGGACGCGGCCGGCCGGGTGGAGTTGACACGCCGTTCCCGATGCTGGTATCTAGGCAAGCTCGAAAGACGCCGGCCGCACGGACGCCGGCCCGGTCGCGGCACCGCCCGACCCGACGAACCCCGCCCCCTGGGGATCTCGAATGGGCACCCTGCAGGATGCACCCGCCGCCCGTCCGCGCGAACCGGGACTCGCCCCCGCCTCCGCCGGCCGGACCGCCCCGCCCGCCGTCGACCGGCCGGACGTCTCCGTCTGCATCGTCAACTGGAACTGCGCCCCGCTGTTGCGGAAGTGCCTGGCGTCGCTGTACGCCCGGCCGCAGGGGGTGCGGTTCGAGGCGGTGGTGGTGGACAACGCCTCCACCGACGGGGCGGCGGACATGGTCGCCCGCGAATTCCCGCAGGCGGTACTCTTGCGGAACCCGAAGAACCACGGGTTCAGCCGCGGCAACAACCAGGCGGCGGCCCTGGCCCGGGGCCGCTACCTGTTCTTCCTGAACAACGACACCGAGCTGCCGGCCGGGACGCTCGCCGAGTTCGTCACGTTCGCCGACCGCAACCCCGGGGTCGGGATGGTCGGCCCGAAGCTCCGCGGCGCCGACGGGAACTTGCAGATCAGCTACCGGGCCCGGCCGACGCTGGGGGCGATGTTCCACCGGATCAGCCTGCTGCGGTGGACCGGGCTGTTCCGCCGGGCTTACTACCGCTACCGGCGGGACACGTTCGACCCGGACGGAGTGCGGGTGGTCGAGGCGCTGATGGGGGCGGCGGTGTTCCTGCCGCGGGAGGTGTTCGAGCAGAGCGGCCGGTGGGACGAGCGGTACCGGTTCGGCGGCGAGGACCTGGACCTGTCGGCGCAGGTCGGCCGGCGGCACCAGGTGGTGTACTTCAGCCGGGTGGAGGTGCTGCACTACGGCCGGGTGTCGAGCCGGGCGAACGTGAGCTTCGCGGCGCCGAACCTGGCGATCGGCTACGTGCACTACTTCCGCAAGTGCGGGGCGAGCCGGGCGGCGCTGGTGGCGTACAAGCTCTTGGTGACGGCCGACGCCCCGGTGCAGATCGCGGCGAAGCTGTTGCAGGGCTCGGCCCGCTGGCTGCGCGGCCGGCCGGAGAAGGCCCGCAAGAGCTGGCTGGCGGCCCGCGGGCTGTGGCACTTCCTGCGCCGCGAGTTGGTGCGGTTCTGGCGGGCGTGACCGCGGCGAGGCTGTAGGGTGCGTCCCTGACGCACCGTCCTCGCTTGACGGTGCGTCAGGGACGCACCCTACACGGCGTAGCTCACCCGCAGCTTTCCGCCCTTCACCTTCACCCCACTCACCTCCACCTTCCCGAGCGCCCCAACGCTCGTCAGGTGCGTCCCGCCGCAGCCGACCGGCCGGGAGTCGCCGACCACCACCGCCCGGCTGGCGAACGGGTCGCCCACTACCGTCACCGGCAGGTCGGCCACAACCGCCGCGGCCAGCGCCGCCGGGAGCCTCGCCGCCACGTCCTCGAGGTTCGCCGCGTCGGCGGGGGTGAACTCGACCCGCCCCTCGCCCGGCCAGTGGTGGCCGGCCACCCCTTGCAGCGGTGGGAACAGCCTCTCGACGACCGCCGCGATCAGATGCCCGGCCGTGTGCCAACGGGCATTCAGCCGGCGCCACTCCGGATCGACCGCGACGTCCACGGCTTGGCCGACGGCGAGCCCGTCGGCGGAGTCGAGGTAGTGGTTGACCTCGCCGTCGGGGGATTGGGCGACGTGAACGATGGCCCGGCCGGCGACGGTCCCGCGGTCGGCCTTCTGGCCGCCGCCCTGCGGGTGGAAGAGGGTCTCGGAGAGTTGCACGAACGGCCGGCCGTCGTCGCCGACGTGGGTGACGGTCGCGGTGCCGGCCAGCTCCGCGGACGCGAGGTAGCGCTTGACGGTCATGCGGGCAGTATAGCGAGCGGCGGGGCTCGGCTTCGCCGTGCTGAGGCGGCCACGTCAGGTCAACAGGGTGCCGAGCTTCGCCAGGACGTCGTTGACGACCGCGGCCGGGGCTAGGCAAATGAAGCTCGCCTGCCGGGCCCGCCAGTCGAGGCTCTTGACCTGGTCGGAGAGGACGACTCCCGTAACGGCCAGCCCGGACGGTAAAACCACCTCGAAGGGGAATCTCTTCACCTGACTGGTCACCGGACAGCACAGCGCCAGCCCGACCCGGCCGTTGTACGCCGCCGGGGAGAGGACCAGCGCCGGCCTGCGGCCGGCCTGTTCGTGCCCGAGCTGCGGGTCGAAGCTCAGCCAGACGAGGTCGCCGCGGTCCGGGACGTAGGGAGCGGTACTCACCACTCCTCACGGCCGACGGCCGGGCCGGTGTCGGTTTCGGGGTGGAGTTGGTCGTCCGTGACGTCCCGCAATAGCTCTTCGAGGGTATACCGGGGCCTGGAGACCGGGCGCGCGATAACTGCTCCGTTCTCAAGCGTCACGTCCACCTCGGCGTTCTCAGTCAGCCCGGTCTGGGCAGCGACCGCATCGGGGATGACCACCGCGAGCCCGTCGCCGACCTTCTGGATGCGGGTCTTCATGGGAGGCCCAGTGCCTGCTTGCCGTAGTGCTTCAGGACCTCGACCAGTAGTCCGAACGCGAGGCCGCCGGCCTTGTCCTTCACTTGCTCCTTCGCCTTGTTCCAGATCGTATCGTTCCGGGCCGCCTCGGCGAACTAGTGACCGGCCCAAGTCAACCCAGTCGGGATTGCGCACGGGCTCGGGCTATTCACACTCCTGACGGCAGCCCGAATCAGGCCCGCCTCCTTCATGATGTATGCGTGGTAACCGATCTGCTCGGCGGTATACCCGTCGATCTGTATCTCCCGTGGAGACCTTCCGTGCTCGTGATCCTCAAGGAGGAAGACGATCGTCCGTACCAGATCCATGTCCCGCTTCATCGGTGACGCTCCACGATGCGCGCAGCCGGAGGCCCGAAGCCCCCGGCACGTCGGGCGGGTCACGCCCCGTAGTCGATGTCTTCGAGGTTGGCCCGGTGCTTGAGGATGAACTCCCGCCGGCCCTCGACGTCGTCGCCCATCAGCGTCCGGAACATCTTCTCCGCCCGCTGCGCGTCCTCCATCGTCACCTTGAGCAGCGTCCGGTGCTCGGGGTCCAGCGTCGTCGCCCACAGCTCGTCCGGGTCCATCTCGCCGAGGCCCTTGAACCGTGTGATCGTCAGCCCCTTCTCGCCGAGTCGGCGGATCTCGCTCACCAGCTCGCGCAGGTGGTCGAGGTCCTTGCGGCTGTCGCCGTGCTCCAGGGCGAACCGCACCGGCGGCTCCCGCCCGGCCACCCGCGGCAGCGGCACCAGGTCGCCCGGCTCGAACCCCACGTCCTTCAGCTTGCCGACCGCCCGGTTCAGCGCCCGCACCTCGTGCCACTCGTCCACCGTGAACCGGTACCGCTCGTCGACCGCCTCCGGCGCCGCCCCCTCCTTCGCCGCCCCGCCGGCCGGGACCTCCTCCGACAGCACCAGCTCCCGACCCAGACGCCGCGACTCGGCGGCCCGGAAGTCGTCCACCTCCTGCTGGGTGCGGAAGAAGTGCTCCCGCGACCCGAGCCGGACGTGGAACATCGGCAGTCCCTTGCCCGGCTCGAACCGCGACAGGAACGACCCCAGCGTGTGCCCCCGCCGCTCCAGGATCACCACCGACGCCTCGACCTCGTCGAGCACCGGGATCAGGTTCGCCAGGGCGTCCCCGGTCAGGGTCCGCGCCTCGGTGCGGCCGCCGGCCGGCAGCACCGCCAGCCGGGTGTCCTTCATGCCGCGGGCGAACAGCTCCTTGGCCATCTCATCGCGCGTCTGGACGAACCGCGACTCCTTCTTCTGCGTCACCTTGTACAAGGGCGGCCGGGCGACGAACACGTGGCCGGCCTCGATCAGCTTGCGCATCTGGCGGAAGAAGAACGTCAACAGCAGCGTCCGGATGTGCTGGCCGTCCACGTCGGCGTCGGTCAGGATGATGACCTTGCCGTAGCGGACCTTCGAGATGTCCCCCTCGGCGCCGATGTCCACGCCGACGGCCGCGATCAGCGCCGCGATCTCCTCGTTCTTGAGCAGCTTCTCCAGCCGAGCCCGCTCGACGTTGAGCACCTTGCCCCGCAGCGGCAGCACCGCCTGGTAGTTGCGGTCCCGGCCGCTCTCGGCCGACCCGCCGGCCGAGTCGCCCTCCACGAGGAAGAGTTCACTCTTCTCCCGCTCCCGGGTGGTGCAGTCCATCAGCTTGCCGGGCAGCCCGCCGCCGCCGAGGATCTTCTTGCGGTCGATCAGGGCGTCGCGGGCCTTCCGGGCCGCGATCCGAGCCTCGGCCGCCAGCGCGATCAGCTTGCAGATCCGGGTCGCCTCCTTCGGGTTCCGCTCCAGGTAGTCGGTCAGCGCCTCGTACACCACGCTGGAGACGACCCCCTCCACCTCCGGGTTGTTCAGCTTCACCTTGGTCTGCGACTCGAACAGCGGGTCCGGGTGGCCGATGCTGATCACCACCGTCAGCCCGAACCGGAAGTCCTCGCCCTTCAGCTCCTGGCCGTCCTTGAAGTGGCCTTCCTTCTTGCCGTAGTTGGTCAGCGCCCGGGTGAGCCCGGCCCGGTAGCCGGACAGGTGCGTGCCGCCGTCGGGGTTGTAGGCGTTGTTGGTGTAGCACCGCTCGATCTTGTCCTCGCGGCGGGTGTACTGGAACGCCGCCTCGACGACGACGTGGTCCACCTCCTTGTTGACGTAGATCGGCGCGTGCTCGACCTGCTCGCCGGTGTTCAGGTACTCGACGAACTCGGCGATGCCGCCGTCGAACTTGAACCGGTCGGATCGGCCGTCCCGCTCGTCGGCGAGGCTGATCGCCAGCCCCTTGTTGAGGTACGCAATCTCGCGGAACCGGTCGGCCAGCGTCTCGTAGGAGAACGTCAGCTCGCCGAAGATCTCGGGGTCCGGCTTGAAGGTGATCGTGGTCCCGGACTGCCCGGCCGGGGCGGGGCCGATGTCCTTCAAGGGGCCGGTGGCGTAGCCGCGCTCGAACTCCATCTGGAAGACCCGGCCGCCGCGGCGGACCTCGGCCTCGCACCACTCCGACAGCGCGTTCATGGCCTTGGCGCCCATGCCGTGCAGCCCGGCGGAGACGCGGTAGGCGGCGTTGTCGAACTTGCCGGAGGTGCCGGCGACGGTCAGCGCCTCCTCGAGGGTGGACTTGCCGGTGTCCGGCTTGACGTCCACGGGGATGCCGCGGCCGTCGTCGATGACGGAGGCGGAGCCGTCGACGTGGAGGACGACGCTGATGTGGGTGCAGAACCCGGCGAGGGCCTCGTCCACCGAGTTGTAGACGATCTCGTAGACGAGGTGGTGCAGCCCGGCGGAGTGGGTGTTGCCGACGTACATGCCGGGGTTCTGGCGGATGTGGGCGGCGTCCTTGAGGGTCTTGATGTTCTCGGCGGTGTACTCGCCGGACTGCGTCACTGCAGCGTCGGTGCTCATGGTGCTCCTCGGTGCTGCGCCGGGGCGGTTACCAGGCCCCGGCGCGGAACTTCAAATCGGTGATCGTCGCCCCGGGCAGCCTCTGCCGCAGCGCGGCCAGCAGCTTCCGCTTGTGGAACTGGGCCAGCTCCTGCAGCAGCACCCCGCCGCGGACCTCGACCTCCAGGACGCCGCGGCGGAGGCCGTTCACCCGCGTCTCGGGGGCCAGCTCCGGGCCGACGGCCTCCGCCCAGGCGGCCTCCAGCCGGACCCGCTCGGACTTGCGGCCCCACCCCCGGGCGGTGAACAGCCGGGCCAGCACGTCCGCCAGGTTCTCGGGGCCGCGGTCGCCGTCGGGCATGGGAAAAGCCCAAATCCCAAGCACCAAATCCCAAACCGGCCCAACCCGCCTGCTTGGAATTTGGGGGTTGGGATTTGGAATTTGCCGGCGCTAGCCGGCGAGCGGCATCACCAGGTACAGGTACTGCTCGCCGATCCGGAACAGCGCCGGCTTCTGGCCGTCGGTCATCTCCAGGAGCGCGGTCGGCTCCCCCTCGATCGCCCGCAGCATCTCCGTCAGGTACGCCGGGTCGAACGCGATGTCCACCACCGGCCCCTTGTACTCCGGCAGCGGCATCTCCACCTCGCTCGACCCCGTCTCCGGGCCGCGGGCAGTCAGCGTCGCCTTGCCCGGCTCGAAGTGGAAGTCCACCCGCTTCGTCTCCTCGTCGGTCATGATCGCCGCCTGCCGCACCCGCGCCAGGAAGTCGGCCACCGGGATCGGCAACTTCGTCTCCATCTTCTTCGGGATGATGCTGCGGTACGGCGGGAAGCGGCCCTCTACCAGCCGGGTGTGGATCAGTGCCCGCTCGGTCTGGAACAGTGCCTCGTTCGGCCGCAGGGCCACCCGCACCGTCTCGCCGTCGTCGGTCAGGTTGCGCTCCAGGAGGCCGATCGCCTTGAGCGGGATCAGGTGCGACTGCCCCTTGGCGTCCACCTCGCCGTGAACCTCGGCCGGCCCCTCGCACAGCGCCAGCCGCTTGGTGTCGGTGGCCACCAGCCGCGCCTTGCCGGACTCCGCCTCCCAGAGGACCCCCGTGACGGCGAACCGGGTGCTCTCCTTCTTGTCGGCGGCGAACGCCGTCCGCCGGATCAGCGTCCGCAGGTCGCCGGCGCGGATCTCGTGGTACCGGCCGCCGTCGTCGAACGTCGGGATGTCCGGGAACTCCTCCGGGCTGCCGCCGGGCAGCTCAAACCGCCCGGTGCTGAGCCGGATGGTCGTCAACTCCTCGCCGACGTCGAGGGTGATCTCGTCGTCGGTCGTCTCGCGGAGGATCGACACCAGCCGGGTGACCGGCAGGATGGCCGCCCCGGCCCGGCCGACCTTCACCCCGCGCAGCTCGTAGCGGATGCCGACCTCCAGGTCGGTGCCCATCAAGGTCAGGGCGTCGTCGTGGGCGACCGCCTTGACGTTCGACAGGATCGGCTTGGTGGTGCGGGCGGCGACCGCCGCGGCCACCAACTGGCAGGCGGTGAGCAGCCCTTCGCGAATGCACGTCGCCTTCATGGGCGTCCTCCCGGATTCCGTTCGCTGGGTTCTTCCCGTCTTCCTGACTATCCCCTTGTGTAAATCCCAAGTAGCAGTGGTAAGGCGGATCGCGTTCCTGGCGCGCGTCCGGGGGGTCCGTCGGCTGCGCCTTGGCCGGCAACCACTTGCGCCGGGCGGGCGGGTGTGGAAAACCCGGCGCGCGGGCGTCGGCCGTGTGGCGCGCCGGGCCGCGCGTCCGGCGGGGCGTGTTCGGCTCACCCGGCCTGAGCGGTCGCGCGCCGGTCGTCGGCAGCCGCGCGCCGCCGGCGCGCCACCTTTTCCACAGGGGTGGCGCCTGCGCCGGTGGCCCCTGCGGAGCGGGCCGTCGTCCGGTCAGGCTGCCAGGCTGCCACCACACCCCCCGTGGCAGCCTGACGCCAGGTCGAGGCTGCCACGGGCGGCTCACGTCAACTCCGCCGTCAGCTCCCGGATCGCCCGCCGCAGCTTCGGATCAGCCTTCAGGGCCTCGGCGACCTTCCGGCAGGCGTGCAGAACCGTCGTGTGATCCCGACCGCCGAACGCCGCGCCGATCGCCGGCAGCGACTGCCTGGCCACCTCGCGGGCCAGGTACATCGCCACCTGCCGGGGGACCAGCGCCGACCGCTGCCGGCAGGTCCCGAGCACGTCCTTCGCCGACACCCCGAACGACGCCGCCACCCGCTCCACGATCCGCTCTACGGGGCCGCCGCGCGATGTCAGTTGCGACCCGGCGAGCAGCTCCCGCACGGCGTCGGAGTCGAGGCTGCCGACGACGCCGCGGGCGAGGGTGCGGAGCTGCTCCACCTGCCCGATGAGCGGCCGGGCCCCGCCGCCGGTCGCCCGGGCGGCCAGCCAGTCGAAGGCGTCGTCGGTCAGCCGCAAGGCGAGCTTGCGGGCGAGCCGTTCGACCAGCACCCGCCGGCCGGCCGCGGTCAGCGGCTCCAACTGCACCACCAGCCCGGCGGCGAGTCGGGAGGTCAGCCGGCGGGGCAGGTGCTTGAGCCCGGCCGGCCCGGCGCTGGCGGTCAGGACCGTCGGCCGCCGGCGGTCGGCCCGGTGGTCGAGGACCCGGCAGAGGACCCCGGCGAGCCGGCCCGACAGGTGCTGCAAGTCCTCGACGGCGAGCAGGTCGCAGGCGTGCAGGTCGGCGAGGCCGTCGTCCGACTGGTCGGCCGGCGCCCGGGGGAGTTCGGCGGCCGGGAGCACCCGGGCCGTCTGCCCGGCCGGGGAGGCCGCCAGCTTCTGAAGGAGCGTCCGGACCAGCAGCGACTTCCCGGTACCCGGCGGCCCGTGCAGCACCAGCGGGTTGGGCACGGCAGCCCGGGTGAGGCGGACCAGCCCGCTGGCGAGCCTGCGGACGGCCCGCAGGGCGGCTTCGTTTTCCGGCAGCGCGACGAACTCGCCCCAGGACGCGGCAGGCACACCGACCCCGGACTGTGGAGGGGACCCAATCACCCTTCAAATTTTATCCGAACGAGGGTTCCGCGAGAAGGTCAACACGGGTGACGTAAGTGGAGTGGTCGCAATGAGATGTTGGCGAACTGGAGCGGGTTTTCGGAGGTGGGAGCGGGAGGGGAAGCGGGAGGACAGGGGAGGCGTCCTCCCACCCGGTCGGATCACCAGTCGCCGAGGATTTCGCCCCCCGCTGGGGTGACGGCACCCCAGTAGATGGCGGGCTCGATGTTCGGCCGGAGTTGGCGGATGCTGCCGTCGGCCAGCGCGGTGAGCATGCCGCCGGGGTGCGGGGTCTGGGCCAATCCGTAATCACACGGCGGCCGCGACCCGCAGTCCGGTGCTGGGTCTGTGGGATTCCAACGGTAGAGGGGACAAGGGCGGACCTGGAAGGTCGCGCGAGCTTGATCTCCGGTCGTTGGGACTGGGGGGATGGCACGCGCGAATCGCGAGGGCTGGGTGTGGTAGCTCATGCCGCCCTCGATGGTGAGCCAGTCGAACAGGAACGCATCGCACCGGGCGTAGTGCTCAGCGAACAGCAGAGTGTTCGACGCCCCGTCGCGGAAGGTCGCTGGGAGCCGGGGAGCCGTTCCCGGAGCCAAGACTTGGTAGTTGTAGGCGTAGCTGGACAAGCCTTCGTTCGTGCTCGGGACAGCCGCCGTCGGGTCGGAGGGACTGAGGAACAGCTTGACGTAGGGGAAGTACGGCCGGTTCGGCGGCACCTCGAGGTAGACCAGGAGCTGGAGCATGACGGACCGGAACGAAACGGCGGTTCCGCTATCAACCGGAAGGTGATCGTCGTTGTTGGCAGCGTAGTGGTGGCAAGCCAAGGTGATCTGCCGGAGGTGGTTCATCGACTGGGCGCGGGCGGCGGACTCCCGGACGCTCTGGACGGTTGGCAGCAGTAGGCCGATCAGCATCGCGACAATGCCGACTACGAGCAGCAGTTCAAGTAGCGTCGCGCCGGACCTTCGGACGTTCATCGCGGCCCTCCGATGGAACGAGCAAGGCAGGTACTCAGATCGCTGAGATTCTAGACCCGACAACCAGGGAGGTCAGGGCACGTCCGACGAGGGGTGGGCCGACCGAACCGCGGTGACGCACTCGGCGATCCGCTCCGCGGCGTCGTCGATGTCGGCTTCGGTGAGCGTCGGGCCGAGGCTGAAGCGGATCGCGGACCGCAGGACCGGCTCCGGAACGCCCATCGCCC
>JADMIO010107662.1_pt1 | contig 13328 bp, 11 predicted proteins | sample 8958161 | NCBI WGS metagenome assembly JADMIO01 (sample SAMN16585339, study PRJNA669376) | soil metagenome | isolation source: Crop rotation soil | place: USA: Cullars Rotation, Alabama | collected 2011 | reverse complement strand
CTGCCGGCGGACGCAGCCTCGGCGTCACGTTGAGTGGAGCAGTTGCTGCCTTGGTAACGACGGACGACGAAGGATTCGTAGCGGCCACCACACGCACACCTCCTCCATTGCTCACAACAGGTGACGAATACTTCGCGGGTAGCAGGCGAGCGCCACCACCTCCAGTTGTAGGAGGTGTAATATGCTCGGCTTCAGCAAGAGCAACAGCTGCTAAGAAGTCGAGCGGTGTGGTCATGTCGCTCGGTCGAACTTCGACGAAAAAAGACAAAGTGGACGTGAGCTTGAATAAGAATATGGCAGGATGCCAAAATGGCTCAACCGTTTTAGCGCGTTTTAAACTTGAAGTAAACTTTATGTAAGGTTAACTTGAGTTGTTTATTAGCGCTAGCCGTATATGTGCTAGCATGTGTTGTTGGCCATTGATTTCAATTGTTGGTGTGTTCCATACGATGTGTATCCTGACGTTGGAGACGGTGAACTTCGGATCCTCGGTCTCCCATTATGTGACCGATTGTGGATTCGATGTCAACGATTGTTGTTTCGATTCCAAGACATTTTTGGATGTCGTCAATGTCAAAGACCGCCGTTACATCCATATGACCCGTTTTCATACTGTTAGAATAATTGAAGTGATTCTTACGCATATATGCAAAGAATCAAATAAAATCGACCTTTCCGACTCAGCCTTCTAGTTCATCACATTAGGCTCTGAAACTATACATTACAATCACGCGTACTCATGTTTACTGTAAACATTAAGAGCTCACTTTCTAATTTTTAGATATAACCAGCTGTAGCGGTTGAATATCGTAAGCACCAAAATCGTCGACGTCGGCGTATATACATGACATTCCACCGCCATTGGTGTGCGGACAGTCGCGGTGCCGTGATACGCGTCGACAACTCGCCATGACGCGGTAGGTCGTAGACATGTGCCTCGCCACGTCGGGCAAGAAGCAATCCGACATGAACGGTTCGTCGACAACCAAAGTGTCGAAACCTTTCTCCACAGCTGCAGCAAGACGCGTTAACAGGTAAGTGGACAGGTGGCCTATGCACTCGCGGATTTTTTCTTCTGTGCTATGATCCGCGGTGTACGGCGATGCGTCCTTTGCGTTCACATGCCAACATTTGGCGTTCGGATTTTGTTTGTACAGCGTCTCGGCACGCATAGAGGCCGCTTCCTTGTAGTTTTCCTTCTTCATCGCCGCCTTAGCACTCGCTTCCGTGCCAACCTTCTTCATCGCCGCCTCAGCGAGCGCCTTAGCACTCGCTTCCGTGCCAACCTTCTTCATCGCCGCCTCAGCGAGCGCTGAGGCGCTCGCTTCCGTGCCATCCTTCTTCATCGCCGCCTCCAGACTTTTCGTGCCGAAAGGTTCCGACATCTTCAACTGCCAGTTTTAAACTGCCAGTGTAGAAAAATTTACTGAAATGCGGCCGATGGTTCCAACGATCATTAGAAAAAATGGATCGCCCTCTTTAATTGCAGTGGCTCTCTCTCATGTATACAATGAATTACATGTAAGCGACCTTTCCGACTCAGCCTCCAAAACAATCGACTTAACTGTGACAATTTCTCGGGCATCATTGCTTTTAGCTGTGACCAGGACGTAATGCCTTTCATCGAATTTCGAATGTGAGAATCTCCTTCTAATGCTATGCTCGAATCGTTGCTACACATGATCTTATGTGCGGACCGTGTCCACGGCCCTATCCCTTTTTCGTTTAACCAATCGTTACCTGCAGCGAATCGTGTCGCGACACGGCGCATTAGATCTCGTCGTTTGGCATCAGGCTCAATCGTATCCAATCGGTCGAACTGGCTCAAAAACGTCTCGGGAGAAAAGGTTTTCCCCACAAACGTTGTCCACAACTTCTTTCGAATGGCGCGAGTCACGGAGAACCGTCGGCCTTGCTCAACAATCAACCCGAGTAACGTAGCGAAAGGGGGCTGGTCTCGCACCGGATCAAATACATAATTCACTTCGCAGAACTCTATCGCTTCTGTCAATACTTTTTTAACGATCTCGGTTTCATTTGTTGAATCCATGTTGTTGTCTATCTAGTTTAATTTTAAATACAGTTTGGTTTTTACATGATTACATGTTACCGCGTTAGATCAAGTGATCTCTGATTGTCTGTCCAATAGAAATGACACTAGACCACTCTAATAATTGCGAGCGACAGCATAGCTCGTAGCACAGACAACATCACATCTGGCTCAAGATCACGAATGATTGGAAAACAAAATCCAAAATCGAAAGGTTCGACGATCTTACCTTGAGAATTCCACCCACGAGCAAATGCTGCCACATCACATAAAACACTTTCTTCCTTCGGGCCGGTCGTTGCTGTTGTCGTCAATACAGGTTCTGCGTTGTAGTAAAGGATCCTTTCGATGTTGTCGCTTGTGTACATCAGTGTTTCAACTTTTGTAATCCGTGTTCGTTGAAACCACAATTCGTAATTGGGTTCGTTTTTGATAAAACGGAAGAATTCATCTCCTGCTTGAAGATTTTGCAAACATCCGACCAACACGTTGTCAATTAACCGGCGCCGACAAATGGCTGTACCAGTGGTTGGATTATTCACCAAGTCTTCACAGTCGGTTTTTAAGATTGCTAGCCGACTTTCGTAAAATGTTTCTACATGCTCTGTTTCAATTGTGTAGGCCTTCAAATTGGCTGTCTTCTCCACAAGCAATTTTTGGCCATCCAAATAATTATGTAAATCCTTTTTCGTCGACGCATAATTTGTTGATTGTCTGATCGTTTTCAGGCTCGCCTCCACAAGCTCTTTTTCTTTGCGCACTTCAATCAATCTTTGTTGCCGTTTGGCCATATCCTCATCTCTCTCCAGTTTCAACGCTTCGTGCGTTCTCAACATCTCATTTCTTTTGGCGAATGCGGTTAACAAAGCGCCCCATAGAGTCTCTTTCTCTCCAGTTGTTTCGTTTGTTCCGTACTTCGATGTCATGGTTTGTTGTAACGTAACTTGATTTGCTGTACAGTAACTAGTAGATCTAAAACATGCCGTTGTCTTTTTTTTTCTTTTACAAAAGTACATGAACATGGCTACGAGATTTTGGAGATCCGTGTTGGAAAAAAATGCTTCCATCAGCAATTGCGTTGGCTCAACTCCCAATTCCGGAAGGATCGGAAAGCACGACCCGAAGTTGATCGGAGTGATCATCACGCCAGATGCATTCCAGCCGTTGCTGAACGTGGTCCAATTGCACAACACGTGTTTCTCAATCGAGGCGTTTGCCGATGTCGTGGTCGTCGTGGTCTTCTCGGAGGTCTTGTAAAAGAGAAGCATGTCGGACATCGTTGTGGAGTATGGCGTATGGACTCGCGTAATGCGCGTGCGTTCGAAACACACCTCGTACGCACTGTCGCTTGGGCCGTTTGGCAAAAGACGGAAGAACTCGTCACCTTCTTTGAGGTTGCGCAAACGCACGATCAATACATTGTCAATCAAACGGCGCCGCAAAATGTTAGCGCCGACGGTCGGATGCATCATCAAGTCCTCGTACTCCTTTTGCAAAACTGAAATACGGCGTTCGTAATACGTTTTCGTTCGATCGGTCTCGAGAGCATAGGCGTCAACGGCGCCGGTCTTTTCCGAAACGACTTTGCGACCCGCGAGATACGTTTCCAAATCGGCTTGGACGGAGGTACAGTCCGTTGATTGAATGGCCTTCTCCACAGCAGCTTCTGCGGGCGCTTTGTCGTTTCGCAGATGTTCCAGCTTTTGTTTGCGTTCGGCCAGATCCGTATCTTTTGCACGAATCAAATCTACACGTGCGTTTAAGAGTTCTTTCGCTTTGGACCACATGTTCAACAACGCATCCCATGGAGCTTTTTCAGTTTTTTCGCCGCCTGCTGAGTACTTCTGATCCGCACCAGCATCACCCACATCGGTCATTCTGCTTGCAGACGCCATGTGTAGCTAGAATGAGTAATGTTTTCAGAAACCAAGCAAGTCGAATCTTTTACCAAAAACTTGATCATTGCACCTGCAGTAAACCTTTAATAAACTTTGACAGGCGAACTGTCAAAGCGATATCATCCACATCATGACGGATCCAGACCGCTCGGTTCAGAAGCTCGTCGACGCATGGACTGAGTGGAAGGCGTGTTATGCAATGTATCTACAAAAATATCACCACTTGAGAGCTGTGGAAACGGAGTGTCATAAGCGTGCGAAAGGCATCTTTGATCGTCGTTTAGCGGCGGTCATACCGATCGAAAATGCTTCGGCAACGGAATATCTCGCGAATGTGAAAGAATTGGAAGCTTTGCTGCGCGATGGCGAGTTGGCTATGGCGGATTGGACACACTTTGGTAAAATCATTCTACCGTTTTTTGAGCAGTTATATACGCAACAAAATGAAGCGTATGGTCGTCTGTGTTCGGCGCGATTACCTGTACTTCAACTTATGAACCATGCGTTGGCGGCTCTAAAAGTTGGAGATCACGTGTTTGAACCTACATCTTTTTCGCAGCATTTTATCACGTTAACTGAACATGTCGTCACCAAAACGCGTATCGTTCTGGACTTTGATTCTGATCTAGAATTTGGCATTAGCGTTGTACCAACTAAGGCAGAATCCAATTCAAAGGGTGCAAAGAACATCTATTGGAGTGGCGGTTACTGTATAAATGGCGGCTGCTGGGGAACGGATGGAAAATTCAATTCGACTTCGCTTCCGAAATTGCGCTTGCTGCCGCGGTTTGCACATTTTTCAGATGATGAAAATAAGGCTTACCTCAGCGCCCTGTTCACAAACTTGGATGTCACGATTTGTTCTTGAACAGAGTTTCTTCTCGGAAGAACGAAACCGTTTCTTGTAATAAACCTTGCATTATCTACACATATCGCTACCCATATATCCAAAGACCTCACATAAACTTTACGACTCATAGATTCAAGTGTATAGATCTAGTTGAGACATGTCGACATCAAAAGAAACATCCGCTAAGAAGCGGCCAGCTCCAGACAGTACGGCAGAGATGTATACTATGATTCACCCATCAAACAAAGTCAAATACGAAACAATTTCAAGGTTTCTACGGGGGTCATTGGACCCAAAAAGTGATACCACAGAACCGTCACGCAGCGAAGCAACCAAGTCACCTCCGGCAGCGGTGCTGAAATTGATCGACACTTGGAACGAATGGAAGGTGTGTCTTAATGACAATAAACGCAAGAGGGCACACATTGAGGCGATCAGCGCAGCATTGCGCGAGCGGATGACGACCTGCACAAACCTTCGCCAACAAGCTGAATCGATTCGCCCATCCTCACTCGAAGCGTTTTTAACGTTGGAAAAGCAAATTGATGTGTTCTATCGAGATGACGAGCGCCTTCGTGCGGATTGGGCGCAATTTGATCCGATCAAGTGGCGCATGATGGATAAATTGCGTGATTCAGAACGGGTCGCTTTGGAACGTGTATATGCTGCGCGGGTGCCCGTCCTTGCGCTGATGAACGATGCTCTGAACAATTTAAAAATTGGGGATCGTGTGTTTGTTCCGACGAAGACTGAGCCGTATCATCTGGCCGTCAAGGAGTATGTGGTTACAACATCACCGCGTCGATACGAAGATGACGATGGGGACGTGTGCAGCATCTGCATCGTCGTGCCATATTCTACTGATGATTTTGGGCTCTTTAGGCCCCCGGTCACCCTCGGTGACCTTGGATTCTCGCGCCAAATGGTGTCGCAGAACTACGATTCGCAGCAGAGCAAGAGCAACGAAAAGACGCTGCAATGGAGTTGCTCCTATATCCACAGGCACGGTTGGCACGACGACGGTTATGTCCGTGACAGTGCAGTTCGACAGATCGACTTTTTACCACGTTTGGCGAATTTGACCGACAATTGTTCCAAGCTCTACCTGACCGCTCTATTTAAAGATATTGATATTACGATCGTTTAATTAAAAGAAAACGTTTTACTGTCCAGGTGGTTCCGCTTATAAAAATGTGCCAAGAAGCAAAGCTCGCTGGTGATTGTGACTGTCCCACGACGATGACATCCTATACCTACGACGCATTTTGGCAGGCAGATGGTTCAATTCTTGCAAGTTCAATTCCGTCAATTGTATTTTTTTTATCACGTTTGCACAACATGACGGACGCTGACGCGCAGTTCTATCTGACCGCTTTGTTCAGGGATATAGACATTTTAAAAATGATTTTTACGATTTAGAGAATTCGCTGACCATTCTGCTATAATTAAGGAAGCGACGACATAGATAATTCCGTTTACAATGACTTCAATCGGTTGCGGATTTTATCGACGACAAATAAGACAAACTAAAGACGTTTAAGCCGCCTCATTTCGAGATCAATCTCCTTTCGGCGATTGGACTCGTCTCCGTCAACATGCAGCTTTCGAAATTCAATCCCTAGTTGTAATTGATCTTTCTTCACAATTGAATAAGGCAAAATAAGCTTTGCGAATTTATCAACCTCGGCCCCAAACAGAGTAACTGATGATTTGCTTGAATCAACACAACTTGTTATTCCAAATTGATTCAAGAATGCAACAATCGTTTGCAATAAACGATGACAGCTTCGTTTTGTGATGGATGCCTTCAACTGCAAATCGGAAATAAAAATACAACCCTCTGCATCGAAAAACCCAGCAAGGTACGGAACCGTCATCCGATCTGCTTGAATCGGGGTGTCTTTATACTTCTTTTTTAGCACACGGAGTTGCGTGTGGGCATTCCGAAAATCATAGGATATATTACCAGCTGCTTGTGCCCTGAGGCAATCGAGTACAATCTGTGCTTGTTGGTGCTTCAAAACACAGAACTTGCTCAGATCGATGACAATCTTGAGTGATTTTTGACCACAAATAGATAACAGCCAGGATGCTCGAACGTTATTCCGCCGTTCTTTCCGACCGACTTGGCCTCCGTAATAAGCTTGTAATCGACTTATGACTGACGGTATTCCGTCATTTCGTGATTGTGAGAGTGCAATGTGTGCTGTAATCCCCGAACATCTTAAGTTCGCAGTTATACAGCCGTCACCATCGCAGAAACCAGCCGTATAGCGACGAAAATCATCGGGCACATCCAAAATTCGGCTCGTCGTTTGACCCAAAATATCAGATTGCTGTCGACGATACAATTCTGCAGCTTTTTCTGCCTTTTCTGACGAGCCATACACGGCGTCCGTAAAGTTCTTACGAGTCGATATCGTTTTCGTGCACATCTCGACGTTCCAAAACGATTCTCGTAGGACCTTTGCTTTTGTGGTTTTCGGAGCGCGCTCCAATTTAAGTTGAGCTAAATATGCGTCAGCCAACACTTTCGCTTTCGCATCGTCGCCTATGAGTGTACAGTTAAATCTCTTTGTCTGATTAAACGCGTGGACGTAATAACGCACAATTCTCGATACTGAGCCACCGTAAATGTATTCCATTTCCACATCTTGTTGCTTCGTACTTGTTGTGTTGTCGATTAGAGTCGTTTTCTCAGTACGTGGAATGCACTCGCGTTTCCATTCAACATCGCTGGCTTGCAGCTTACGTTTCATGTTAGCTTAATACAAGGTATTACGTATGGAAAAGTCAAAAGCAGTTTAATGATTTTCCCGTTATTATTTACGGTGATTTGTTATCCGTTTTATCTTACCTAATACGTCGAACACACCACGTATCGGTGGCAAATATTTCACTTTTGACCATCCAGGAGGCGCGGCTTCTCTGGAAAGAATGAGCTGAATTGCATCTATGAATCCTATGCCGATACTTTCGCAATACACCGCATGTGGATGGGGATGTGCATATTCTGCAATCATCAATGCAATGTCGTTCGAGCCAATAAAACGACATAAGCTCGCGGTCTTTTTTAACGTCTCATTCGAATACGTTGTCATCCGCTCCGTGGCTGCGTAAACTTCACGAAAACGTTATCCGTCCCAATTTCAACTTGAACACCAAGTTTGGCGGATGGCGACGGTCTTAGACAAAGTCAAAGACCCTCGTGCCGAAGGGCACTCTATTGCGCCAATAACGCTCATCCGGACGTGGACCGAATGGAAAACAATTATCGATTCGCTGAATAAAAAGTCACAGCATTACGAGGCGTTAACAAAAGCGTGTTCCGAACGAGTCAAGGCACTCGAACAAACAGCGAATGATTTGTCTGCGCAAGCTGACCAATCCACAACGCTAGCTGAATATCTAAGTCTTAAAAAACAAGTGGACACAGTGATTCGTTCCGGAGTTGAAGCGCGTGCGGTGCATACAGACGTTTGCCGGATCACGGACAAACTCCTTCGGAAAACACGTTCTGCTGAAGAATATGCTTATGTCCAAGTGCTGGCTGCACGCTTACCTGTGGTAGAGCTGATGAATCGAGAACTGTTGAAATTACGCGCAGGAAGTCGCATTCTAAACGTCATGTCTTATGGCGATTTCAAAATTCAATTCCAAGAACACGTCGTAACGAAAGGCACGTTTACGTTTGACAAGGGGCAATGTTTCGGCGTTACAATTCTTCCTAAAGGCGACACCCATGGCATCCTTGGTGTGAATTTGTATTGGTCGTCCAATTATTCTTCACACGACGGCTGGCAGAGTGACGGTCGGTATTTACAAAGGTCCATTTCGTGTTTGAGCTTTTTGCCGCGTCTCCCAGATCTGACAGACGACGAAACCAAACTTTGGGTTACCGCTATGTTTAGGAATATGGATGTGAGCATAGTATAGTACGGTTCGTATAAGTACATTAAACAACGTTAATACGTACAAGCAAAAGAAGCGTCAACGCAGGATCCAAATGCACGACAAATCTCCATATTGAGCGGACTTGGTGCAATCGGAACACATTCTGTTTCTGGTGCCGTCACTCTGTAAATGATGACCGAATGCATTTTAGCCTGTTCCGTTTTGGCTAAAAGCATTAAGTAGGAGGGCATCGATGATAACGGAAGTGTCGTCACACATGCTGCAGCTTCATGCGATTTACTTTGATCATGCTTCGATTTGGCTTCACCATCAGTGCCAATCCATGGTAACTTCGCTGCACCTAATTGTTGGCCAACAGTCCAGATTTCAAGTGTCGACTTGTAGATCGACAACGCTTCGACAGTATCGGGTGAGAGAGTGATGACAATCTCTTTCGGTTTTGGAGATGCAACAGACGACGTTTCTTTCAGATCCTTCAAATCGTCGTCCGGGTGATGGTCCGATTGACTATAAGACATACGCAGCCGTTGGTACGCTGCATTGTTCCAAGGATCTTTCGCCCAAGGAGCCTGTGGCTCTGGTCCAGAAGTCCCACCAATGTAACGACGATCCGCTACATTCGCCCAAGTTAAATCACACGCCGCAGCTTCAAATTCTGCAGTTGAGAAGCGCACGGCAACATGTATCGTTCGTTGCGTTGGCAATAGGCTGCAAGATGCTCGCTCTAAGGGTAATGAAATCACGCCCAAATGCGTTACGTCCGGATCGCCGTCTTTAAGAAAGAGCTTGCCAGTGCGATCTTGCGTTTTGTAAAAGTGCATCCACACCCTTTTGGCATTGTCGGAAATGGGTTGAAGATAGACATCTACAATGTGTCCAATCGGGTAAGACTTGCCCTTCTCAGTCAGCCATTCCCAGACACACCAGAAAATGTCACGTGTGTCGGTCCCCTTTGGGGTACGTTGAATCCTTGCGTCTGGGTGGCGAAAGAAATCTGCAGCTTGAGCCATTGTACAATGTTCAATCGGGATTCCGGTTCGTATCCCGTAGTGCGCCGGCATGATCCGTTCGCAAATCATCGTTGGATCTAACCCGTAACGCACAGCGCCCATCATAACAGATGTTGCCGCTCGACCAGGAAGGTGCAGCATCGGAGCGCGTCCTGTCTCGACAACCGATGCTGCTGCATTTGATGTGGCGCCGAGGCTGCCGATAGACCTCTTACCTAACTCTGTCACAATGTTCTTCACACCTTGCGATAACATTTTGCATTCAGCCAATCCACCGGCGAGCACGATGTGCTGCACCCACTGTTTTGTTTCGATCAATTGGTTGCATAAACTTAACACATGGTCCAAGGTGCGTTGTACGACAGGTCGCGCAAACGATTCCAGTAGGTCTCTTGACAGTTGCAGCCAGGCGGTATCTCCAGTAACCACAGGCTCGTCTTTCGTTGAACTTGTTGCAATGTTTGATTCTTTGCATACACTCTTCGTGAGCTCCGTAGGCACGTCCTCCTTTGGAGGAGGGGGAGCGCGACTACCAAATAAACTGTTCCACCAGGATGTGACGACGCCTGTCGCCGCAGGCGTCGTGGTTGTCGTCGTGGTTGCCGCCGCAGGCGCTGTCGTCGATTTAGATGACACGCGAGCAGATGTGGAATTGTAGACTGCACACATTTCAGCAACGGATTTCCCAGAAAAACGTTGTACAAAGGACCCGAACGATGATGGTAGTTCGAGAATAACCGTGCTGAGCGCTGTGGGATTCGTTCCGAGTTCACAATTCTTGAGTGCTTCGAAATTTTCAAGAATGCGCCACCAATGCGCCGAATGCTCGCGTTTGTAGGCTTGAACCAAGTCGGAACCGAACAAACGATTGAAAAACGCTATGAAATTGGCATCAATATATGTACTGCCCCATGCACCGCCGGATGAAATCAACACTTCGCTGAGTTTGTATGTTGCCACGTCCCCAAACTTCTCTGCGGAACTGCGTACCGGCGGCGGCTCAGCTTTCACTTGTTGGACCGTACAATCGACCGTACCACCTCCAGCATCCACGATAAGCACGCGCTCGTCTTTCTGAAATCGCAATATCGAAAGAGCTGTCGCTTCGGATTCAAGACACAGCATGAACTGAGCGTCTTCATCGTCGAAAAAATTGGCTTGTTTCGCAGCTGCACGCATGACATCTTTGGCTTCCGGCGACCAGATGGCTGGCACGCTGATCACCCATCGAATGTTTTGCCGCGTCGGTGTCCGCCGCAGACGGATGAATCGCTCACATGCGTAGGCAGCTAATGCTCCGAGAGTCCATGCGATCAAATCTTGTAAACGTGCCTGATAGCACCCATCGATGGAGGTGACTTTTAGGTCTCCCAAGGATGTGCCACAGGCACATCCGGGGATTCGAGAATCCAAGGAGCCTTTGCTTTCAGGGATCAAAGAATCACAGGTCCCCAAATGTGCGCCTTCGGTGCGGACAGCGATATTTTGCGTAGCAATCGACGCCGACGAAAACGCATCGAAGCCACAAGCCTTACTGAGATCGTTTGTCTTTTCTGGTGCCGGCGCTTTTGGTGGTTCAGATTTCCAGTTCGGCGCGCCGCCATGATAGAGCAGCATTTTGAAGCCCATGTACAGTTGCAGGCCGAGATTCGCATGAGGTGGATGGAAATAATCACGAAACGCGGTAATGCCAAAGCTTCGAAAACTTCCATCACGATTCAGACACACAGCGGTCGGCAACTTCCCTCGACCGACTGGTTCACCATCAAATTCGTCTTCCACGGTAATGGTCTGGGGGTCATAAGACCCAACGCAATACGCATACCCACTGCGGCTGGTTCCAAAGTCACAAGCAACGGTCAGCTCCATGTCTTTTAACAGAGTCACCACTAGTGAGTTTACTGTAAAGATTAAGATAACACTCACGAAGAGACGCTGGCAGTTGCATGAGCACAACAGCGGAGATTGCCATTGTTTGTGGGCAGGTTTTTAAAGGACCAAACGATGTAAACAAGTTGGTCGCAGAATATGCCGTTGCACACCCTCACGATGCGTACTGTACGATGTTAGGCAAAGGCTATATCGATGATCTTAAACTAGTGAAACGTGGTGAGGAGCCGCCAGAAGGCTACACAAAAGTAACAGCCGTACCTGACGTGCGCGACGTATTTAATATCTACATTAGTCGTACGATGCGCCTTTGGTGGGCGGTGAACCTTTTTGCATTCTCATGGTCTGATTTTTTAAATGGCCGTCCATATTCTGTGCGCCGCGGGGATGGCATTGGTGTCGCCTGTGATTTAGACACAAAGGGATCGCTTTCTCTTTATAAAGACGAGAAAATGGTTATAAGTATGATTCCGGCAGGTCCTCTTATCGACATTGGACTCCGACAAGTGCCAACGTCTTACATACCAGTAGGAAATGGAAACGCAACGACGTTTAGCACATTGACACCATTGGCCGAAGGTCCTGTACTCAAAACGGTTTTACAATATCGTTTCGCTGCGAGTTCGGATCTGGCGGCGGCGGCGTCCAATGACCACGAACTTCGACCGTTTAACTTTAAAACGGACGTTTTTGACAGAATTCCGATTACACGATTAGAAATGTTCAACGGCACACATCCAGCCATCACAGCATGGCAAACCGTTGAACACTATGCAACTGAACGTGGCGCGTTCCATCTAATTGTGACGCGGGGCAATGGTTCGCCTATTGTGACAGTGCAGGTTGCGTTTGGTGTTTGGTCAGGTGATCCACATCTAGATTGGATCGATTTTCAACCTCCTCCGCCATTGGGTCGGAATCATTGGTGCTGGTTAACACCAATGAATCAGAAAATCATCTTGCACACGAACCCATCGGACGTCAGGTCCATTACCGCACGCCAAATTCAAGGACATTGGTATACAGGATCCAGCGTTGTCCAGATGACTGGAATTCTGTTTCATAGCCCATGTTGGTTCGAGGGTGGAGCCTTTTCCAGATCGCTTCCCGAAGAACTTGGCCAAAAAGGCCCTCTGTCAGAAAAAGAGAAAAAAACCGAAAAAGCGGACTTGTGGTACATGGTCGGATTAACTGCGTTTGAAAACCATGTTGGGCAGTTTTCGTTTGTGTGGAATTCAGATACAAAACACGTGACGGGTCACATTTCAAACGGATCGAAAAACTCTGAAACATACACACATGCCACCGATACGAAGACTGCAGACAACCTTCGATTGTATACAACGGCTGGGTGTATTTCGCTGAATCTGGCTGAGCCCGTTACTTGTACACCGGTTACTGTGTGGGTTCAAGATGAGAATCTCTGCTCAAAATGCGGGTTCGGCGTCGTTTTCGATGAGTCTCTTGCCCCTTCTAAAGTACTACCAAAGCTACCGAACTGGATCGATGTCGCACAAGCATTATACACATGGACAAATAACGAATGGAAACAAGGGCAATCGCGCTCTATTCGGCAAGGTAGAATGTCTGCAACGGAACTGCATTGTATTAATGTATATGGAGCGATGGCCGATATAAACCGCTATCCAGTTACGGAACGATTTCAGGTTGGTGTGGCGTACAATCGTTCTGAAGTGTGGCAAGACGGGACACGC
>JADMIO010996651.1_pt1 | contig 13330 bp, 11 predicted proteins | sample 8958161 | NCBI WGS metagenome assembly JADMIO01 (sample SAMN16585339, study PRJNA669376) | soil metagenome | isolation source: Crop rotation soil | place: USA: Cullars Rotation, Alabama | collected 2011 | reverse complement strand
CCGCGACTTCAAGTCACGTGAATTCCAAGCTTCGGATCCCACTGTGCTGGAAAGGCCCGCGCGCCAGATGAGCGCCGTGTCGCGCCCGATCACCCCTCGGTTGATGATGCCCGCCATCGCATCAGGCAGCTCGAGCGTCGCCGCGACCATCAGGCAAACGGCGACCAGTTGGGTCAGGAAGCTCGGGACGTACCGGCGGAAATAGAGGAGGAGGGTGGTCATGCGCGCGAAGGGCGAAGAGTATCAGACGCTTGGCGCGCCGGCGGCTCGCCGGCTGGTCTGCCGCCGGCTCGGCGGCGGAGGAAACGCGCCCGCCGGCGTTCACCCGACGCCCTCCGAGGGCCGCCTGCTGCTCACCGATGCACCTTCTCTCCCCGTGCGAGCATGGCGACGAGCGCTGCGATTCGCTTCTGGCGCGTCTCGACCTTCTTCGCCGTCTGCACCCGCCACAGCACTGCATACCTGTTCCTCGCATCCAGCGTCAGGAAGAAGGCCGCCGCCCGTGCATTCTTCGCGAACGCGGCCTGAAGGTCGTCCGGCACCGTCGCGCGGCTCGGCGGGTCGTAGGCCACGACCCAGCCCCCACGCAATTGGCCGAAGACTCATCGCGTCCTCCTGGTCCGCTTTGGCACGAGCGCTCGTGCGCCCAACACCGGCGATCAGCCGCGAAGGTCCGTTTAAATGAAGAAGGCCGCGCGAAGGCGCGGCCCGCACCTCGCTTGCCTGCTTGCCCGGCCTTCGTCGGCTGCATCGCCTTGTTCGGCGGCGTCCCGCGCACGCGCGTGCACCTATGAGCGGACACCGATGAGGTCACGATACAGGTCCATGAGCAACATCAGGCTGGCCGTCTCTTCGCGGATTCGATCAAGAAGAGCCTGGACATGGCCATCGGGGTGAATGACGAACCACTCGATGACGAATTCGAGCGTCCTGCCAACTTGAACCTGGTCGCCGACACGCGGCGCCAGCCCGCGCACGCGCATCTGCGCGATGCTGCCAGCGCGACAGGCGTCGCGAATGAACCAGGCCAGAAACTCCAATGTAACCCAAGCGCCGTCGCTCCGGTCCACCGCGATCCAGACCTGAATCAACGATTCACCAAAATGACCACCGGCCGTCCGACGTAGCGTGCCGCTGGGCAAGTCAGCCATCTCAGAGAACCGTAGATCTTCAACATTGAGGCCGTAAAGGCTGATCGGTTGTATCGACACCGCGGTAATCCCCGGCAGGCGCATCAACGTGTCGCGCAGCGTGATCAACTCTGGGGGCTCAACTTCCGGCATTGTCCCTCCCCATCCTAGCCTCTTGCGCCCGCCGAACACCGGCGATCAGCCGCGAAGGTCCGTTCAAATGAAGAAGGCCGCGCGAAGGCGCGGCCCGCACCTTGCTTGCCTGCTTGCTCACTGACCGGGGGCTGCCTAACGGCTTCGTCACTCATCTGCGCGAAGGTCCGCGTGCCGCTCGCGGCAAGCATCGTAGGTTCACAGGAAGGAGAGTTAGGGCACGCGAATGTCCTACCCTCGATTATGGAAGCCAGGTTCCATTTATCGGCCTAACCTAATTGAGTCGGCGCTCAGCAAACTGAGACGATTGATTTGGCCGACAAGTTGTCGAGGAGACGACGACTCGCCGCTCCGTTCAGCAGGCCTGCCGCGGTGGCTGGTGGACCCCCTTCCGAACATTGCGCACGCCTCCCCATCGGCCTCCGCCAGAGCGGAGTAGCGCCTTCAGGGCGGATCGTCCGCGCCCCTTAACCCCTTCCGCCCGCCATCTCCACCCTACGGATATTATGTTTCTGCAAGGTACACTGTTGGGCGAGTCGACGGTGATCCATCCCATTCGATGGAGAATCCGGCGTCGCGGAACGTGGCAACTATCAATGCGCAACACGCTTCATGTCATTGACAGCTCCTTCTGGTGCACCCCAAAAGGCAATGGACAGCTGACTTGACCGTTTTGCACCATTCAAGTCTTGCCGCGTGTAATAGCAGATCCCATGGACACCGGCTTCTTGCCCACCGCGAGCGTGGAATTCTTCCGAACAATCGGCGAAACCATCTTGCTGTGTATACCCGGCGTCTTGAAGTGCTACCAATCCACTGGTCGCCAACGACTCGAACACCGCATCAAGTCGTGTCTTTACGGCACGCCATTGTTTCGCTGTCAACTTGATTGGGGCTGGTTTAGGAGGCGGAGGTTTAGGAATTGGAATTCCCGTGATGTTGGACAGAAGTTGTTGCACTTCCGGCATCATTGCGTTTTGGACGATCGTATTGCCATGCTGATTCGTGACGTGCGGGTTCGCGCCGGCATCTAGAAGAAATTGGACGGGGGCGGGTGATTTTGAGAACTCAGCAGCAAGATAGAGGGGAGTCCGCCCGCCGCCACCAATGGCTTCGATTGGTGATCCGGCAGCGACGAGCAGTTTCATCACATCGATGATACGCTCGGTGCTTGCAGAATTGGAGCCCGCCGCTGCACAATGTAAGGCCGTAAACCCGTATTCATTCTTGGCCGAAGGGTCAACGCCAGCTTTCAAACATTCGCGGACCGTTTCTACGTCGCCTTGTCGCGCTGCGTCGTGAATCTGCGATGGTCTGTCACTCATAGTCACTCATGGATCACTGCGGTTCGGAACATAACTTTTCGTTCACTCAGCCGCCGCGTGCCTTCACGTGCCAGCGGCTCGGGAGGCGCGCCCTCGGCGCGGATGATGTCGTCACGATCTGAGGGTCTCCTCAACTACCGTGATCACACCAACCCAGCTGTTCCATCACGTAACGTGACGTGACGGGGCTCAGCAAGCTGCTTCTCCAGCTCCGCGATCCGCGACGCCAACCCTCGCCCTTCCGCCCACGGATCGATTGTCGGGTCACTTCCGCACTTCAGTCAAGCCGGTAAACAGATACCCCGCAAGAAGAGTTGGCCGGAAGTTGTCGAGGAGACGACGGCTCGCCGCTCCGTGACGATCCGCCTGCCCGGCACATCGGGATCGGTGTAGCGACGGCCGATGGAGCGACGTGCTCCGGCCTCCGGAGCTTCTTCGTCCGCCCCCGCTTAACCCCTTCCGCCCGCCATCTCCACCTCTCCCGTGGCCAGTCTCACGAAGAACCAGGCCCAGCCCTTCCGTGTGGGGTGCCGCAATTCGCCGACCAAGGCGTCCTCGGTGAGCGCCGTTCGCCGAAAGCCTCCCGCGCTGATCGTGCCCGTCTTCCAGAGCCGCCCGCTCTTGCCGAAGGCCTCCAGGCTCCTGCCGCCGTGATCGACGACGAGCAGGGTCAAGGGCCCGTCCCGCATCACCCCCACGACTTCCGTGCCGAGGGTCTCCACCAGCGTTCGCGACTGCGCATCGAGGATGTACCCGGCGCCCTCCACGGAGACGAACAGGTGCTTGTTGTCCGGCATCACGCAAGCCGTGCTGACCGTCTGACGGCCGCGCTCGAAGCTGCCGAACCACTTCCACTCCTCGGTCCCGATCCGGACAAAGACCCGGCCCCGTCCGGAGTCCATTCCCTCCGGAGGAATGGCGATGACTGTTTCACCCGAGGCGGGCGGCGAGGCGAGGAGCTGCATCGCGCTCATCTGAGCGTGTAGTTGCACCGAGGGATCCGGGACCAGGGAAATGGGGGAGGGATCGGGAGCCTTCCCCCGGCGCGCGGGGGAGCGGGACTGCCGGCCGTACGACGCCAGGAGCAGCATATGCTGGTATCGCCGCGCGGCCTCGCTGCCGGGACCGCTCTCCTCTGCCAGCCGCTTCGCCTCCACGATCCTGTCCCCCAGCGCGTTCACGACCTCGGGGTTTTCCTTCGTGATGCGCCCGAGCTCCCGGCTGATTCGCCGGAAGTCCTGCAACGCCGGCTCGAGGATCTCGTCGCGGCGAACGGTCCGTTCACAGATGTCGGCCAGTTCTTCGGCCGTGTAGAGGTTCGCGTATTTCGGTTGCGCTTTCCCCTGGCGCAGGCGCTCGGCACGGCGGCGCAGCTCATGCCGCAGCTTCGGCGAGAGGAGCGTGTTCACAGGCGAATCGGGCGCCCGGTTGGTGCGGCACATCGCGTCGATGAATTCGTTCAGCAGCGCTACGGCACGTTCGGTTGCGTTGTCGTTCTTCATGGCCGTCATGGAGCCCGGGCGCGTCTCTCGCACGCCCGGGCTCACAACCTCCTTTACTTTACGCCTTCGGTGCGGTGGACGTCGGGGGGGCCGGGGCCGTCGGAGCCGGCGTCGTCGGAGCCGGCGTGGTCGGCGTGGTCGGCGACTGGGGGGCTTGGGCCGCCTTCTTGCGGCGCGCGGCTCCCTTCAGCCGTTTGACCTCCTCCACGTGCGGCACCAGCTCCACCTTGTCCGGGTCCTTGGCCAGTTGAGTGCTGATCGAGTACACCTGTGTGGCGATCAGCGCCAGCCGTTGACGGCGGATGAGGTTGGCTCCCTCGAGACCTCTCAGGAAGGCGCGGGCCGAATCGGCCACCGCCTCCCAGCGGATCGCGTCGTCCTGCAACTGACGGACGTCGCCGAGCGGCTGCCCCATGGCCTGCGAGATGTTCTCCATCACGCCCATGACGTTGATCGACGCCTCGACGACCGGCTTCGGCTGGATCCGAACACGTTGCCGGACCAGCTTGCGCTGTTCCGTCGTGAGCGGCGCGACCTCGTCGATCTGCGACTGGAGGGCGTGCAACTGTGCGATGACTTCTTCGGGGGTGAGCTTGGTGGGAATCGGGTTGGTGTTACTCATGACATACCTCCTTCTGCGAGCAGTCAGGCCGGAGGTGACGTCACGACTCGTCGACAAGTGCGAGGCGGCCACCGGCTGGAAGTACTCGGCTACACGCCGATCCTTCCGGTTGATGTTTCCCGAGTGTGCACACACCTCGGGCGCTCGCGGCAGGAGGAGCTTGGCTCTACTCCCGCACCGGTACGAACTTGATGTTGCTATCCCGCAACGTCCGCACCGCCGACAGCCGCCGAAGCCTGAAATCTAACGATCTCCGGCCTCGTAGCAATAGATATAGGTCGTCCGGCACAGCCTGTCAAGAGAAAATCGGAACGCGCGTCCAGGTGGAGCACTGCGACGGGGTGGTGCGCACGTGTACACCGGGGGTGTAGCGTTGCTGCATGCCCGGTGCGCAGTGCTACACCGGGGGTGTAGCGTTGCTGCACGTCGGGTGGGCAGTGCTACGTCGGGGGTGTAGGGTTGCTGCAGGTCGGGTGGGCAGTGCTACACCGGGGGTGTGGCGTTGCTGCAGGTCGGGTGGGCAACGCTACACCGGGGATGTAGCGTTGCTGCGCGTCGGGTGGGTACTGCTACACCGGGGTGGAGCGTTGCTGCACGTCGGGCGAGGGCGTGCGGACGGGGATCGGAACGTTGTTGCATGCCGGGGGAGGGCGTGTGGACGGGGGCGCAACGCTGCGGTGGGGGTGGGGGTGCGGGGCGGGGGCGGGGCGTGGGCGGGCGCGCTGTCTCGCCGTGGTCGTGGCGAACCCACACTTACTCGACGTCGCGTGCAACACGCCCGAGCAGATGAAGCTCGTGAACGCGTTGTGCAGGTTTGTAGAGGTGGCTAACTCAAACCAGTGAGAGCATCCTTCTCCTGACTCAGGTAAGCGCCTTCGCTAACAATTCATCGAGATCATCGCTGACCTCGAACCTCGCAGATGCATCGCAAATCGTGGAGAGCGTCCGGAAGTGCTCGCGTCCGCACTCGATCTTTGCCAGTTCTTTCTCGCGAAGATCAGCGAGGTGAAGACTCGCCTTGCTCTCGACCACGAAGTAGAGACGTTCGCCCTCGTCCGTCTCGATGAGTACCGCCCAATCCGGCGTATACGGCCCGAGCGGAGTGGGGACCTGGAACCAGCTGGGTAGCTTTGCGTAGACCTTCACCGCGCTGTTTTTCTCCAGTTGATCCGCGAATCGCGCTTCCGTATCCGACTGATACACGACCTGCTCGAACACCGACTTCTTCGTTTCGACGAGCATGTTCTTGAGGTACCCGGTCAGCTCTTCCTGTTGGAAGAGTTCTTGCGCATAGAACGCTTCGTCGCCTAGGCGCTGGTACTTGATGCCATCGACGACCGCCAGCCGTTTCTCGCGCTGGATCGCCTCGGATGCCGTCTCGATGAACGCCTGCGGGTTTCGCTTGAAGTCGTCGAGCCGCAGACTCTCCGTGAGAATGCGGGCGATGCTTCGTCGCGTGAGCTGCGTCCGATCCTGCAGCGTCGAGAGGATGTCCGGAAGCTCGATGTCCTCCTCATGCAACGCGACCATCGACCCACCCTCGCGTTCGGTGGCTTCAACTCCGGCACGGCCGATCGCGAGGCCCGCACGTCTCCACTGCAACCGCGTCCTCGGGATCGCCGGAGCGTTATTGAGCCCGCGGATGCAGCTTTCAATCAGCTTTTCGTTGTCGAATCGGACTCGGTATGTCGTCTTGTGCTTAATGCGATCCCACAGCGCCTTGAAGTCGGGCGAATTCAACACCGCCTCGCGCGGACGTACCTGTCGCCGCTCGTCAGCGTTCCGGATCGTGAGCCGTCCTGCGAGCTTCGTCAGGATCTCGGCAATTTTCACGATCTGCGGACGGAACTCCTCCGGAACAACGAGCGTCCGATCCTTCAGTGCGAGACGCAGGGAGTCCTGGATTTTTCCATGCGCATCGATGTAGCCCTCCGACTTCAGCGCGGCCCAAAGGGCCTTGGAATTGTCGAAACCGAGTGCCCTGCTCGTTCCATCCTGCGCGGTGACGGCGATTCCAGCGAACTGGTGCACCTCAACGATCCCGAAGCGGATGCCGGTGTCCTCTTCGATCTCCTTTTGCAGATTCTCGGCGAATTCCTCGTAACTCTCGGTGGCGATCACCGTGAGGGTGTTGAGCTCGAAGCCGCGCATCCGGTTGCCGTGCTGATTGACGCAGAGCCGCAGCCCGCGGCCGATGGTCTGGCGACGCTCGCGCTCCGTCCGGATGTCACGCAGGGTGCAGATTTGAAAGACGTTCGGGTTGTCCCACCCTTCCTTGAGCGCGGAATGCGAGAAGATGAACTTGAGCGGCGTCTCGAAGCTAAGCAGCTCTTCCTTCCGTTTCATGATGAGGTTGTACGCGCGCTCCGCGTCATCGCGGCTCGACTGATTGCGCATCTCTCCCCGGTCATTCAGGTCCGGCTCGCTCCATCCGCCCTTCTTGTCGATCGAGAAATAACCTTCGTGAACCTCCTCCGCCGCGCGGCTCAGATCGACCTCACCGAAGAGTGTGTTGTAGTCAGGATGTTTCGCCAGCCGCCGATACTCTTCCTCAAAGATCTTCGCGTACTCGCCTTTGAGCGCCTTTCCTTCGGCGTCGTACTGCCGGTACTTGTCGACACGGTCGACGAAGAAGAGCGAGAGCACCTTGATACCGAGCGGCCGGAGGCGCTTCTCCTTGTCGAGATGCTCCTTTAGCGTGCGGCGGATCATTTCCCGCTGCACGGGCAGCGCTTCGACGTCGCTCCACGCCTCCCCGATCCGAAGAAAGACCTCGCCGCCGGGAACGCGCAACTCGACGAACTCTCTCCCCTTGACGATGCGGATCTCACCAACGCGGCAATCGCGATACAGCGCACGGCCGGTGGTCTGTTCGAGATCGTCGCCATCCTGAACGCTTTTCTCCTCACGACGGACGCCGGTAAGTGTTTGCACGTCCAGCTCGAGACGAGCGGAGATACTCCCTCGGCGGTTCTGTACCGAGACGAGCCGCACATATGGCTTGTTGTGCGCCGCCTCGATCGTCGCCGATGCGACCTCGATCTGCTTGACCAGCTTCTGCTCGTAGGCATCGACCGCGTCGAGGCGGTAGACCATGTGATGTTTATCGACGTGCGTCGCGGAGTAGCGCAGCGTGCAGAGCGGATTCATCGCGTCGAGCGCCGCCTTGCCTGCGCCTGTCAGGCCGCCATCGACGCTCTGCGGCTCGTCGACGATGATGATTGGCTGCGTCGCCCGGACCAGATCGATGGGTCGCTCGCCGCCCGTCGCCTCATTCGCGCCCTTGCCATAGATGTTGTTGACGTCCCTCTTGTTGATCGCGCCGACGGTGACCACCATGATCTGGATCGTCGCGCTCGTGGCGAAGTTGCGGATCTGGCCCAGCTTCGACGAGTCGTAGAGGAAGTACTCGTACGGCACGCCCGCGTAGAGCCCCTTGAAGTGCTCCTCGGTGATCTGCAGCGACTTATAGACGCCTTCCTTGATGGCGACCGAGGGAACGACGATCACGAACTTCGTGAAGCCGAAGCGCTTGTTCAGCTCGAAGATCGTGCGGAGGTAGACGTAGGTCTTACCCGTGCCGGTCTCCATCTCCACGGTGAAGTCGCCCGACGCCATCGTCTCCGAGGGACGCAGCCCGTTGCGAAGCTGCACGGCCTTCAGGTTTTCCTGGATCTGATCGTCGAGCAGCGTGAGGCGATTGCCAATGCCGAGATCGCTCTGCAGGAACGAGGACTGCGCGTTCGGAAGCACGGTGAACTCCGTGCGGCAAAGCTCCTGGCCCCGGAAGAGATCGCAAACGGCCTCGATGGCGTCCCACTGTGGCCGATCACGTAAACCAGTAGGAATGTGAACCGTCGCCGGTTGGAAGGCGACATCATCCGCGCCGAAAGGCGCGGGGTGGGTGGGCAGTGTAAGCTGGCAGAAAGAGAGAAGCCTCGGCGAGGACAAGTCGCCGAGGCTTTGGTTTGTCTGGGCTTCACGCAGAGCAGCGCAAGCACCTTCAGACAGGGGCAGCTTCGCATGGGAGACGGCGTGTGTCCAGAGGAGGGGCTGGATGTGCGCGAAGGGGGCGTGTGAAGGGGAGTTGCGGGATCGGCGGTGCAAGGAGTGCGGGTCGCGGTTCTGGATCTGCCGGCGATGCGACCGTGGGCACCAGTACGGGAGCCGGGCATGCCGGGAACGGGCCCGCAGGCGCATGCGCCGGGAGGCACAGCGGCGGTATCAGCGCTGTCCGATCGGGCGGATCAAGCACGCCATCAACCAGAAGATGCATCGGGCAGGCGTGACTGATCAGGGTTCCCGAACCGTGGGTGGGTCGGGCACTCTCTCCACTTCCCGAGAGGGAAGTCTATGGGAGGTGCCATGCGAGGAACGAACGAGCCGGACGGCCGGTGTTTGCGTGATCTGCGGTGGGGGTGGGGAGTGGTTCGACCCACACCACGGAGCGGAGGGCAGTGGTGATCGACGCCGCGCTTTACGCCGCGATCCGGCGTCACTTTTTCGCCGATCACTGGAAGGTGGGAACCATCGCGGCCGCGCTGGGGGTCCACCCGGACACGGTCAAGCGGGCCATCGGGACGGAGCTGTTCAACGCGCCGCGGACGAGGCTGCGGCGGAGCGTGACCGATCCGTACGTTGCGTATATCCAGGAGACCCTGGAGCGCTATCCGCGGTTGCGTGCCACGCGCCTGTACGAGATGGTGCAGGCCCGCGGGTACAAGGGAAGTGTGGTGCAGTTGCGGCGCCTGGTGCGCACGCTACGGCCGGCGGCTCCGCGCGAAGCGATGCTGCGGCTCCGTACCCTGCCGGGCGAGGCGGGGCAGGTCGACTGGGCGAGCTTCGGCAAGGTACGGATCGGACGGGCCGAACGGGCCCTGAGCTGCTTCGTACTCACGCTCTCCTACTCGCGGGCTTTGTGGTTCGAGTTCTTCCTCGATCAGACCCTGGAGAGTTTTCTGCGTGGTCACGTTCACGCCTTCGACAGCTTCGGGGGAACCCCGCGCGAGATCCTGCACGACAACCTCGGCTCGGCCGTGCTCGAGCGGCGGGGCGAGCAGGCACGGCTCCATCCTCGCTATCTGGAGCTGGCCGGCCATTATCACTTCGGCCCCCGCCCCTGCCGGGTGGGGCGCGGCTCGGACAAGGGACGGGTCGAGCGCGCCATCCACTACATCCGCCACTCGTTCTTCCCGGCACGCCACTTCGTCAGCCTCGAGCAGCTCAATGCTGAGGCCCTGGCCTGGCGCGATACGGTGGCCCACGCCCGTCCCTGGCCAGGCGGCGAGGGCCGCACGGTGGCCAAAGCGTTCGCCGAAGAGCAGCCCTATCTGCACCGCCTGCCGCGCCACCCGTTTCCAACCGACGCGCTGATCCCGGTTCGCTCGGGCAAGACCCCGTATGTCCGGTTCGACACCAACGACTACTCGATCCCCCACACCGCCGTGGGACGCGATCTGATGATCGCCGCCAGCGACCGAGTGGTTCGCATTCTGGAGGGTGGGAGCCAGATCGCTCGTCACGTGCGCTGCTGGGATCGGCGGCAGATCATCGAGGATCCTGCTCACAAAGCTGCCCTGCTCGCTCACCGCCGGCGCACCGTCCGCACCGAAGGCCAGACCCTGCTCTCGCTCACCGTTCCGGAGAGCGAAGCCCTGCTCGACGCCACCTTCCGGGCGGGCGAGCCGCAGCCGCGAACCATCCGTCAGCTCCAGACCCTGCTCCAGCTCTGGGGCCCCGAAGCCCTGCGCGCAGCCATCGCCGAGGCCTTGCGTCGCGGCACTCCCTCGGTTGCCTCGGTCAATGTCCTACTCGAGCAACAGCGCCGCCAGCGCAACCGACCTGCGGTCTCGCCGCTCGATCTGGCCGACCGTCCCGAGCTCGAAGCCCTGCACGTCCAACCCCACCCTCTGGAGGACTACGATGACCTCACCGACGACACCGACCAGTGAAACCACCCTCTCGGCACAGCTCGAGAAGATCGGCATGCGTGCCCTCGCCGGCTCCGTGGACGATCTGATCGCCCGCGCCACCACCGGCCGCTGGAGTCCGGCCACTCTGCTGGGGGAGCTGTCTCGCCTCGAGCTGGCCGACCGCGGGCGGCGCAGTCTGGAGCGCCGCCTGCGCCGCAGCCGCGTGGGACGCTTCAAGCCCATGGCCGACTTCGACTGGAACTGGCCCAAGAAGATCGATCGGCCTCGGCTCGACCAAATCCTCGACCTGGCCTTCCTCCGCGAGCAGCGCAATGTCGTTCTCATGGGACCGAATGGCGTGGGCAAGACCATGATCGCCCGCAACCTGGTTCATGCTGCCATCCACGCCGGCTACACCGCCACCTTCCGCACCGCCGGCGAGCTGCTCGACGATCTCTCGTGCGACTCTCCCGAGCTGCGCAAGCGCAAGATCGCCGCCTATGCTCGTCCCGATCTGCTGGTCATCGACGAGCTCGGGTACCTCTCCTATGACGACCATGCTGCCGACCTGCTCTATCGCGTGATCAACCCACGCTATGACAAGCGCCGGCCCATCGTCCTCACCACCAATCTCGCCTTCAAGGACTGGACGACCGTCTTCCCCAATGCCACCTGCATCGTCACCCTTGTCGATCGCATCACCCATCACTGCGACATCCTCAACATCGAGGCAGAGAGCTATCGCCGCCGCGAAAGCGACGAGGAGGCGGCCGCTCGCCGCGGCCGCAAGCACTCGTAATGGAGCACTCGTTCGAAACCTACCGGCGTCGCATCCTCCACGCCTGGCACGACCTCCCCTGCACGCGTGGCCGACCCCCGCACAGCGACCGTGCCGTGCTGATCGATCTTTACCGACGCGCCGTCCCGCTTTCCCTCGTTCTCCTCGCTCTCCAGCTCGCTGCTTCCCGCCGCTCCAGCAACCTTCCGCCCGTCCGCTCCCTGGCCTACTTCTGCCCGGTCATCGACGAGCTCGCGAACGCCGATCCCTCCTACCTCGCCTATCTCCAGACCCGCCTCTGACACCAACCCGGCGACGGTTCAAAAAACTACGTTTTCAGATGTTCGCCGACATCGATGGCGTCCCACTGATACTGCAGATCGGGTTCGAAGTGCAGCTGCATCGTTTCGGGCTTCCTTTGTCTATGCGGCCGTCTTTACTTTTACAACCACTCCCGCCTTTGCGCAGAGACCGACGAGGTAGTCGAGCGAGAGCTTGTCCACTTTGTTTCGCACGATCTCCGAGATGCGCGGCTGTGCGATGCCGAGGCGGCGAGCCGCCTCCGCCTGCGTGAGTCCGCCGCGAACGATCCACTTGCGCATCGCCTCGGCCAGCTCACATCGCAGCAGCATCACAGCCGCTTCGTGAGGCTCGAAGCCGAGATCGACGAAGATGTTCCCGCTGCTCCGCGTCACGGTTTTTGCGGTTCGATGTTTCATGATTTCACTCCGATCAGCCGGTACCGCCGTTTCGCCAGCTCGATATCCATCGCGGATGTCTTTCGCGTTTTCTTCTGAAATGCGTGCGGCACGTAGGCAGCATCCTCAAACTTGGCAACGTAGATCACACGAAACGCTCCCGCACGGTCACGGACGCGGATTTCATACGCGGCGTGCTCCTACGTCGGGCAAGGCTTTGAAGTCTGCCGGCTCGTGGCCAGACTGCACCAGGAACAACTGGTAGCCTGCGCTCCGGCGCGCGGCCTCAGGGAAGGCCGCGAGATCATCGCGAGCCGTCCCCACGAAGAAGAGCAGCTTCACGGTCGGGAGTATACGAATATTCGTATCAGCGCGCCAGGTTGCAGCGTTTCAGTGAAAAGATCAGCGGTGGGCGCGCTGTGCCAGCCTGGAGCTGACCCGCTCGCCGACGAGGGCGCGAGACCGTCGTTGAGCTGGGGTCCGACGACCCACGCACGCTCACGACGAACCCGCAAGTCATTCTTACAGGCTGCCGCTCGTCGCGCTCTTCGACGGAATGAGCACCTCGTCCGCCATCGTCAGAGGCTCCTGATGTTTTCGATCCCGTGCTGCTCGAGAATGGCGGTCATGTTCGTCTTGGCGACGTCGTCGGCAAAGGCGCTGTCGCGGAAGACAACGGTGGTCTCGCCCGCGGGATCGAACTCGTCATGCCACGCCACGATTCCGAGCGCGAGCGCCTCGACATGATCGAACGAAATCTCCTTCGACAGGCAAACGATGAGCGTCGCTGCACCGATATTGTGCACGTCGTGGCCGCCAATCGTCCTCGTGTCGATGGTCGATGACAGATCAAGCCCGAGCTTCAGCAGTAACTCGAAAAGGATGTCCTGCTCGGTTCGATCGCCTCTCAGATTCTCGACCGCCTGATCGAGGGTCGTGGCCATGTCATCACGATTCGGCTCCCATGCGCGGATGTTGCTGGACGCGAGCTTGAAGACGCGGAAACCGAGGTCGACTGCCAACCTCTCTGGGCAGATCCTCTTTGCAGCACTTCGAAGACGCTCTTCCGCTAGCTGTGCGATCGTGCTGAGCTTACCGCCCTTCGCTCCCAGAATCGGTTCCGGGAGCTGTACAAGAATGCATCGGCGGTTACCTCTTTCCAGCACATTGGGATCCTAAGCTTAGAATTCCACGTGGACAAGTTGTCGCG
>JADMIO011628021.1_pt1 | contig 13333 bp, 5 predicted proteins | sample 8958161 | NCBI WGS metagenome assembly JADMIO01 (sample SAMN16585339, study PRJNA669376) | soil metagenome | isolation source: Crop rotation soil | place: USA: Cullars Rotation, Alabama | collected 2011 | reverse complement strand
ATGTTTTGTGAACCTCATCCATTACCCACCCGCTACCGCAGGTGGTACTGACCCGATCCAAGCATGTTTTTAGACTTTTAGTGCAAAGCTCCTTTCATTCTTCCCTGAGTGCAGTCATCGGATCGACGCGCGCGGCACGTCGAGCCGGTAAGTAACCCGCCACGGCCGCAACCGTCGCCAGCAGGAACGTCGCGAGCGCGATGGTCAGTGGATCGTTAGGCTTGAGCTCGTACAACAACGACGCCGCAGTCTTCGTAAGTGCCAATGACGCGAGCACACCGACGACGAGTCCGATCGCAACGAGCAACAACGCTTCACGCAACACGAGCCAGAGCACGCTGCGATTACGCGCACCGAGCGCCATCCGAATCCCAATCTCGTTTGTGCGTCGCGCAACGCCGTAAGACATCACTCCGTACAACCCGACACACGCCAGCAACAACGCGAGCAATCCGAAGAACGACGCGAGCCGCGCTACGAGTGTCTGCTGGACCAGGGATCGATTGATGTGATCTGAAAGACTTACGACGTCGTCGACCGGCAGATTGCGATTGACCTGCTTGATCGTTTGCCTGATCTGCGGCACAACCGAGCTCGCCGGTCCCGAGAAACGCACGACGAAATTGCTGATCGCATCCGGACGCTGCATATGCGGGTAGAACGCCATCGGCGCAAACTTCTCTTGCAGGCTTCCAAATTTGGCATCCTTAACAACTCCGATAACTTCAATCGCTTCGGTAGACTCAGGGCCATCAAGGCCGAAGCGTTTACCTAACGGCGAACCCGTGGGGAAAAACTTTCGCACCATCGCTTCGTTAACGAGTGCTACTTTCTGCGAGTCCTTTGTATCCTGCGGTCCGAAGTTTCGTCCCTCCTTCATCGGGATTCCCATCGCCGCAAAGAAATCCTTGCCGACGATATTGTTCCGAAGCTGGCGGCTCTGTCCCTCAGCGATGCCGTCTTCACGCGTGTACGCAGCACTGCTCCACTGGCCTTGATGAAAAACGAAGAAAGCAAACGAAGCGGCCTGGACGTTGGGAATCGCCCTGACCTTATCTTCGACCTCACTAAGCATCGCCGGCAATCTCGGATCATTCTCAGCTTTGTAACCCGTGGCTGAAGTGTCCACCTGAAAGAGCATCGCGTTTTCCTCGTTGAAGCCGGTCGGAATGCTCTGCAGATTGATCAAGGTGCGGACGAAGAGTCCGGCGCCGACGAGTAACAAGAGTGAAAGCGCCACCTGGGCCACGACGAAAGCCTTGCCGAGTGGATTCTTGAGTGGGCTGACAGTCGTGCTCTTGCCGGCTTTGAGCGAGGAGTTTGGTTCGATTCGCGTCGCGCGCAGCGCCGGCGCAATGCCGAAGACAAACGCACACAGGGCCGACACGCCGATAGTAAACGCGAGCAGGCGCCAACTCGGCGCTACGTATAACGGCAAGGCCTCTGGGCCATCCGAGGCCATCATCAATAGCAGCCGAGTGCCCCACCAGGCAAAAGCGAGCCCGGCAATCGCGCCGAGAGATACCAGCAACGCGCTTTCAGTGAATAACTGTCGCACGAGCCGCAAACGTCCCGCGCCTACTGCAATACGCAATGCGAATTCTTTCGTGCGTGCGGTTCCATGGGCCAACAGCAGGTTCGCCACGTTCGCACTCGCGATCAGCAACACGAGCGCCACGACGCCCATCAGAACTTTCAACGATTTTGAGAACTGCTCCCGCAGTGACGACAAACCGCGATTGACAGGCGTCAGTTCAATGCGTGCATTCGCCATGTCTTTCAAAGTTTGGGCACTTGGTGTTGAACCGGCGCGCGCCTGTAGCGCCTGTTGGAAAAAGACATTGACGGCCGCAGTCGCTTGCGCCGCACTCACGCCGTTCTGCAAACGACCGATGATGAAGAGAGACTGAAACTCGTCGTTGTCTCTTTCGGCCCAATGCGTGGGTGGTATCTGCTTTTCCATCGCGAGCGGGATCCAGAGATCCGGAGCCGTGCCGACACTAGTGCCGAAAAATTCTTTGGGCGCGACGCCGACAATCGTGTAAGCCGTGTCGTCGATGGTGATCGTTTTACCGATCGCGGACGGATCGCCGCCGAGTCGTTTCTGCCACCACGCGTAACTGACAACCGCAACCGGATGCCCGCCTGCATTCTGATCGTCAGACTCGTTCAGGACCCGACCGAGTCCGGCGTTAACTCCCAACACGGGAAAGTAACTGCCGGAGACGAGTTGCACCTGCATCGACTCGATGTCGCTGCTGGTTCCGTTCGCATTGACGAAGCCGTGCACGTCCCAGGGAATGCTCAGCAGACTCCCCACACTCGAAAACAGATCGGTGCGTTGCTGGACCTTGCGATAAAACGGATACGAGTAAAGGTCCCAACTCTCGTCCGGGAAGCCGTCGGTGGCGCCCTGATTCTTGCCGTTTCCGAAAAGGACCAGTTGATCTGGTTCCTTCACCGGCAAGGTCTTGAGCATCACCGCATCCACCAGACTGAAGATCGCCGTGTTCGCACCAATTCCCAGCGCGAGCGAAAGCACCGCAACAAGCGTGAAGCCCGGTTTTTTAATTAGGATTCGTAATCCGTAACGGATGTCTTGAAACATTCTTTACCTCTCATCAGTCGCTTTCTTGAAGGGCAGTTTCACAGGATTTACAAGATTTTTCAGGATAATCCTGAAACATCCTGTTAATCCTGTGAAGCTAACCTCGGCCAAAGGCGCGTCGATCATTCGTAACGCAACGCCACCATCGGGTCGACCTTTGTTGCCCGGCGCGCCGGGATGTAGCAGGCCAGCAGCGCTACGACGATCAATCCCGCCGAAACACCCACGAGCGTTGGGATGTTGTTTGGCGCGATCCCAAACAGCAGCGAGCTCATCAAACGTGAAAGCCCAAACGACGCCGCGAGCCCGATCGCCACGCCGAGAACAACCAGGATCACGCCCCTGATCATTATCAACCGGAACACATCGCGCCGCTGCGCGCCGAGTGCCACACGAATTCCAATCTCACGCGTGCGACGCGCAACAGAGAACGTCAACACACCATAGAGTCCGAGCGCCGTGAGCAACGTCGCCAGCACGCCGAATGCAGCCGTGAGCCACGTAACCAATCTTTCCTGAACCAGCGACTCGTCGATCTCAGTTGAAAGTGTCTTGATGTTGTAGAGCGGCAGGTGCGGATCGATCGCCTTGAGTTGCGCCCGCAACTGCTCCGCGACCAGATCCGGCGAAGCCGACGTCTTCACATGCAAGGTCAGACCGGTGAGCTGCTTCTCCTGTGTCGTCGGCAGGTAAAAATGACGGCGCCTGTTCTCGCGCAAGTTGACGTATTGCGCGTCTTTGACGACGCCCACGATCGTCGTATCGGGCGTGCCCTCAAATCCGATGTGTTTGCCAAGCACATCGGTAGTACCAAAGTAGTGCTTCGCCATTTTCTCGTTGACGATGACCACTTTGGGAGCGCCGATACGATCGTGATCATCAAAGTCACGGCCCGTCACTAACGGAATCTCGAGTGCTTTGAAGTAATCGCTCGAGACCCACGTGGCATCGCACGACATTCGTTCACCTTGCTTCGGCGTATACCCTTCGACGACAACACCGATTTGATCCCAGCCACCCGAGATCGGCGAGTCGGTAGCGAGACTCGCGAACTTCACACCCGGCATCGCACGCGTCTTTGCGAGCAAGTCGTCGTAGAAAGCGCTCGAGCGTTCCTTTTGATAACCGTTGAGAGCGGGATTCACACTCGTGAGCAACACATTCTCTTTTCCGAAACCGGTGTCGAGCGAGCGAAGGTTCTGGAGTGTCTTCAGTAACAACGCAGCACTCACCAGCAAGGGCAGTGAGAGTGCGACCTGGACCAGTATCAAACCGCTGCGCAAACTCAGGAGTCGTCCGGCGGAAGTGAAACTGCGAGATTCGAGTTGCAGACTGGGTGAAAACACCTGTCGCGCAGCACGAATGGCAGGAGCGAGACTAAACGCGAGTCCGAGCACGAGCGACACAATGAGAATGAACGCGTTTAAGCGCCAATCGAATGACGCACTGAGATTCTGTTTGAAGTCGGGTGGAATGAACGCAATCAAACCCGCTTTGATCCAGAGCGCGATAAAAATTCCGACTGCTCCACCAATCGCAGCGAGCACCACGCCCTCCGTCAACCATTGCCGCAAAAGTCGCAACCGGCCAGCGCCCAGCGCCAGTCGAACCGCAGTCTCCTGTGCGCGGACAGTCGCACGCGCGAGCATCAGATTCGCGAGATTCGCGCAAAGGATCAGCAACACCGCGCAAGTCGCGCCGAAGAGGAGCAGGAGGGAAGTCTTGAGCTCGGTCTGCATATGTCGCAGCCCCTGATCACCAGGCAGTGCTGCGATTCGACCCGAGAGGAATCTTTCCCGATTAAAACTCGAATTGCTGGCAGACAACTGGTCCGCTTCCATCTGTCGAATCTGCTGGTAAGTAACGGCGAGTGACGCCTGGGCCTGCTCGGGAGTGATGTCCGCTTTTATTCGCGCCATCACACTCAGCCATTGATGACGCCGGCTCGTGAGGCGCGTCGGGGGAAGCGGATTGAAGACGGGCGTCATCATCAAGGGCACGCGCACATCGGGATTGTTCGACAGGTCCAACCCGTAGAATCCCGGCGGAGCGACACCGAGCACTGTCAGTGGTGTTTCGTTAACGAGGATCGTCTTGTCGATGATGTTCGGATCTTTGTTGAATCTTCTTTCCCAGAACGAATAGCTCAACACCGCGACCGGATGTGCGCTCGGTGTGCGATCGTCGTCCTGCGTAAAAAACCTTCCGGCCCACGGACGAACTCCGAGCACTTCGAAAAAGTTTCCGCTGACCAGCTCGCCAAGCACGCGTTCCGTCTGGTCGCCGTAAGTGACGTTCATCTGCGTGCCACCGCGCGCGATGACGCCCGAGAACGCGGAATTACGATCGCGCAGATCCTGGTACATCGCGTAAGAGAATGCGCCGTCGATGTCGGGACCATCTTTCGGATCGTACGACGAGAGCACGACGAGCCGATCGGGATTCGCCACCGGCAAACTCTGAATCAGCACCTGATCGAGAAGGGAGAAGATCGCAGCATTGGCGCCGATACCGAGTGCAAGCGTGAGCACCACCACACATGCAAACGCCGGATTCTTTGCCAGCATGCGTAGGGCATAACGAATGTCATTCAAGAGTGAGTTCATAATCTAGGACCTATTCATATCTAAGCGCGATCAATGGATCGACTCTTGTAGCCCGCCGAGCCGGTAAATAGCACGCAAACAACCCAACTACCATCAGCCCAGCTCCAACCAAAACAAACGTCACCTTATCCGTCGTCGACACTCCAAACAGCAAGCTCGACATCAACCGCGTGAGTGCAAACGCGCCGCCCAGTCCAATCACCAGTCCGAGCAACACGAGCCTCATTCCCTGCCCCATAAACAATCGCAGCACATCGCGCGTTCCCGCCCCGAGCGCCATGCGAATCCCTACCTCATGTGTGCGTTGTGAAACGGAATATGAGAGCACGCCATACACGCCCGTCACTGCAAGCGCGAGCGCAAGCGCGGCAAATATTGAAAACAGGATCGCGTTGAAGCGTCGCGTTGAGCTCTCGCGCGCCAGCACATCCTCAAAGGTTGCGACTTCCGCGATGGGTACGTCTTTATCAACTGCGTGCACAGCGCGTTTGACTGTCGCAATCAACGCCTGCATATCGCTCGTCGAAGACCGGACCAGGAGCATCGGATTGGATTGCGGCATTCGTCCCGACGGTGTGTAGATCCGGATCAGTGGTTTGGCTTCTGACCCGAAAGTGCGCACTTCCGGCACCACGCCGATCACTTCATGCCACGTCGGGCTGTCGTAGGCGATACGCTTTCCGACCGCTTCCTGGCCCGGCCAGAAACGTCGCGCAAGATTCTCGTCAATCAGGAGTACGGGTTTACCCTGTTCGTCTTCTTCTTTGGTAAACGTGCGCCCGCGGAGGATCGGAATCTTCATCGTCTGAAAGTAATCGGCGGTCACGATCGACCAATCGACGTTGAGCAATTCGTTTTTATTGGGCCGTTTGTACCCTTCAACTGCGATATCGGTTTGCCAGCCATCGCCGATCCCGGGAAGTCCTCCCGTTAGCGTCGCCTTCTCAACACCCGGCTGCGCCTGAACCGACTGTAAAATCTGCTGCAGAAATCGACTGAGCTCGGCAGGTTCGCGGAAACGGGTTTGGGTAATCCTCAGCTCCATTGTGAGGACGTTATTCGCATCGAAACCGTTATCCGAGTTCAGCAATAAAACCAAACTTTTCACCATCAATCCCGCGCCAACCAGCAACGCCACTGAGAACGCAACCTCCGCGACAACGAGGCTGCTGCCCAGTCGGTTTCCCTGGGCGTCCGTGGTGGTTGAGCTACTGACTTTGAGTGTTTCCTGTAGTTCGGTTTTAGAGGAACGAAGCGCAGGGATGACGCCGAAAACAATTGCCGTGAGCAGTGAGATCGCAAGGTTGAAGAAAAGTATCTTTCCGTCTAACCGGATGCTGTTCAGGCGCGGAACGGTTTCGTGAGCGACGAGCGTGAGCAACTTCATGGTCCAGGACGTGAAGACTAATCCGAGTACACCGCCGGCAACCGCCAGCAGAAGACTTTCGACCAGCATCTGCCGGAAAATCCTGAAACGCGAAGCACCCAAAGCCGCTCGCACCGCAAACTCTTTTCGGCGCGCGGCACCGCGCGCGAGGAGAAGATTTGCGACATTCGCACACGCGATGAGCAAAACCAGCCCAACAGCGCCAAACAAAATCTTCAAACCAAGATTTACACGGCCAGTGATGCTGTCTTGCAGCGACACAACGTTAACGACGTGTGTTCCCCCACTCGCGATCGGATGCTCCTGAAACAACTGTTGCCCAATCCGGTTCATCTCTGCTCGAGCCTGTTCGATCGTCACTCCCGGCTTCAAACGCGCGATGACGTTTCCGGCGTTTCGCACATCGCGATGTTTCCAGCCTAGTGGACCGATCAGTCCCCAAAGAGGCGGTGGCCCCTGGTGCACAAAGCTCCGCGGTATCACGCCGATCACTGTGTATGGAGTGTCGTCGAGACGGATCTCTTTGCCGATGACATTCGGATCGCCGCCGAAGTGCTGCTGCCAAAATGCGTAGCTGATGATGAGTACGGGAGCCGCCCCCACCTTGTCGTCTTCGGCAGTGAAATCGCGACCCATGAACGGCGTCGCACGCATGATCTTGAAGTAGTCAGATGTGACCATCCGTGCGTCGAGAAATTCCGCTTCGCCGGAACCGGTCAGGTTCACACCCCAGCCACGAAATACCGACATCGCCTCGAAGACCTGGTTACGCGCGCGCCAATCGATAAAGGTTGGATAGGACACTTGTCGATTTGCGATCTCCAATCCCGATTCATTCATCCAGACGAGGCGATCGGGCTCGGCGTACGGCAGCGGCCGCAGCAACACCGCATTGATCACGCTGAACATCGCGGTGTTCACACCGATTCCGACGGCGAGCATCAACACAGCCAGCACCGTAAACCCGGGATTCTTGCGCAACCACCGAAGAGCGAATTTGAAATCTTGAATCATGTAGGTCCTATTGGGCCTATTCCGATCTAAGTGCTACGAGTGGATCGACCTTCGTCGCACGTCGCGCCGGTATCAACGACGCAAAAAATGCCGTCACTAAGAGCAACAGTGAAATCGCTAAAAAAGTCAGTGGATCAGTAGGAGTGACGCCAAAGAGCCACGTCTTGATTGTGCGCGTCAGTACGAACGATGCGCCCAGACCAATCACTACACCCACGAGCGCCAGCACAACTCCCTGCCCTACGATCAAACGCAGGACGTCAAGCGTCTGCGCACCCAACGCGATCCGTACACCGATCTCGTTTGTGCGCTGCCGAGTCGAGTAACTAATCGATCCGTAGATCCCGATCGTTGCGAGCAGTAACGCTATCGCGGCAAACAGACCGAGCAGAAAGAGATTGAAACGTCGCTGCTTGAGAGAGTCAGCGACAAGCTCCTCCATGGTCGCGGTGCGCGCGAAAGTTTGATTCGGATTCACTTCGCGAATCGCGCGCTTTACCGAAGCGAGTTGTGCCGCAGGCTCAGTCGTTGTCTTGACCAGAAACGTCATGTACGCGCTCGCACTCTGCTGGTGTGGCACAAACATCTCGGGACGTGGCTCGGTATGCAGTCCGTTGTGAAGCACGTCGCCGATCACGCCTACGATCTCCCGCGTCTCGGCGCTGGCAAACGTCACCGTCATCCGTTGTCCGATTGGATCTTCGTTAGGAAAGTAGCGCCGCGCCATCGTCTCATTGATCACAACCACGAGGGGCGCACCCGCTTTGTCAAAGTTCGTAAAGAAACGACCTTTCTTGAGCGGGATGTTGAGGGCACTCAGATATTCGCTCGACACGGGCGCATAAAACGCGGACGGCTCACTGCCTGCAGGCGGCGCGGGACGCCCGATGACATTGAAAGTCGCGTCTACCTCGAGATTGATAAAAGGCGGAGTGGCAGTGACGGCGGCGGCCTGGACTCCCGGCACACTCTTGATCTTTTCGATTGACTGATCGAAGAAGCCAATTATCTTTTCACGCTGGTCGTAATTTCGCGGCAGGAATACTTGCAGCGCCAACACGTTTTCTTTCGTGAACCCCGGATCGACCTGCAACAGGTGCATGAAACTTCGGAAGAGCAATCCCGCACCGGTCAGCAGCAAAACAGCGACAGCCACCTCACTAATCACGAGTGCCTTTCGCAAACGCTGCCGCACGGGCGTCGCAGCGCTGCGGCCACTTTCCTTGAGCGTGGCTTGAATGTCGTTGCGCCAGAACTGAATTGCCGGCACGAGGCCGAAGACGATCGCAGTCAAAAGCGAAACGCCGCACGCGAACAACACGACACGCAAGTCCATGCTCACGTGTTCGACTCGCGGGATCTTCGCGGAACTCAGAGCGGGGATCAGTTTTACTAACCACGAGGCGAGCAACACGCCTGTCACGCCGCCGACCAGCACCAGCAACAAACTTTCCGTGAGTGTTTGGCGCAACAGTCTGATCCGTTCGGCGCCGAGTGCGCGTCTGATCGCAAACTCACGTTGCCTTTCAGCGCCGCGAACCAACAGCAGGTTGGCGACGTTGACACACGCGATGAGCAGGACGAATCCGACGGCGGCAAAGAGCACCCAAAGTGCAGACCGGATCTGTCCCGTGATCTGTTCGAACAACGGCACGACAGACGCTCCCATGCCGCCGTTCGAGTCGGGATACTGAGCGGCTAATCGCGCTGCGATCCCGTTCATCTCTTCCTGCGCCTGAGCCACCGTGGTTCCCGGTTTCAATCTGCCGACAACATTCCAGAAAGTCGCGCCTCGGAACTGTCGCAGATCCTCACTAACAACTCGCGGCACCCAGATTTCTCGATCGGCAGGTAGTTGAAACTCCGCCGGCATCACACCGACAACGATGTATGGCTGTCCACTGAGCGTCAGCTTTCTTCCGAGAATGTTTGAATCACCGCCGAATCGTCGCTGCCATAAACCATGGCCCAACACGACGACGCGATTGTTTCCTGGCTGATAGTCTTCGCTAGTGAAGGTCCGGCCCAGCAGGGCATCAGTTCCCGCGATTTGAAAGAAACCAGAAGTTACCAGCCACGCCGACAAGCGTTCGGGCTCGCCGTCGCCGACGAGCGAGAAGCCGAACGGTTCGATTCCCGCGAGCGCCTCGAACGAGCTGCTCTGTTCTTTCCAGTCGATGAAGTTTGCGGGTGAGACTTCGTTGCGCGAATTGCCGGCTTTGGTGTTGTTTTGCCAGAGAGTGACGACACGATCGGCGTCGCGATAAGGCAGCGGTTGCAGCAACACCGCATTGATCACGCTGAATACCGCAGCGTTCGCGCCGATGCCGAGGGCGAGGGTGAGCACCACGATCGCGCTAAAGCCCGGCCGCTTCAACAAGCTCCGCGCCGCAAAGCGAATGTCTTTGATTATTGAATCCATAATCTTCTCATCGGGCCTCCTTGGAGTGCGGCGGCCTGACGCCGCTTTGGCCTTGATCAAGCGACACCGATAACAAAGCGGCGTCAGGCCGCCGCACTCCAAGGTGGTGCCTAATTCATTCGTACCTTAAGGCAACTAACGGATCGACCTTCGTCGCGCGGCGCGCCGGGATGTAGCACGCAATCAGCGCTACCACCGTCAGCAGCACTGCAATCACGCCGTATGTCAACGGATCGGAAACCTTCACTCCAAACAACATCTTCGAAAGACTGATCCAGCTCTCGAGATATCTGGTGAGCACATAAGAGCCGATGAGTCCGAAGATCACACCCAGCACCACGAGCGTCATTCCCTGCCGTACAATCATCCGAAGCACATTCGCACGATTCGCTCCGAGCGCCATGCGAATGCCGATCTCGTGCGTGCGCTGCGCGACTGTGTATGCAAGCACGCCGAACAATCCGATCGCGGCGAGCTGTTGGGCCAGGAGGGCAAACAAGGTCAGCAGCTTCGCGAACAAACGCTCCATGCGAAGCGTTTCGTCAGCCATTTCAACCTGTGTCATGACGTTCATTACCGGCAGGTTCGCGTCGATTTCACGCACCACACTTCGCACGCTCGCCACGGTCGCCGATGGATCGCCGGCAGTGCGTACCTCAAACACTGCATAAGTCAACGGACGTTCCTGCCGGTACGAGCCATACACCGTCGGCGGCACGTCATCACGCTGGCGCGCGTACTTCGCATCTCGCGCGACGCCGATGATCTCCAGCTCGTCGGGCTTGGAATAGTCGTACGTGAAGTGTTTTCCGATCGCGTTCTGATTCGGGAAGAACTTGTTCGCAAAGGTTTGATTGACCACCACGACCTTCGGAGAAGTCGTGTTGTCTTCGGGCCGGAAAGTGCGGCCGTATAGCAACGGAATGCCCATCACTTCGAGGAAATTCTCGCGCACCGTGTGGCGATAACTCTCGCCGCTGGGCGGAATTCGTCCCTCCGAGTCCGGCGTGGCCGACAATGCTTCTCGCAGAAAGACGCTGCTCGAGCTGGAACTCTGCGACAGCAACAGCACACGCGAGAACGTCACCGCCTGCACCCCCGGAACAGCTTCGACTCGCTCGCTTATCTGTTGATAAACCCCGCGCAGCTTCTCGTCTTTGTAGCCGATCAAGGCGGGTTGCACTTCGAACAGCAAAAGATTCTGAGTATTGAAGCCCGGATCGACGCGTTGCAGATTCAGCAACGTGCGCACAAACAATCCGGCGCCAACCAGCAGCAAGAGAGACAACGCGACCTGGACCACAACCAGACCGCGGCTCAGTAGTGAGCGATGAACCGCACTCGAACCGCGTCCGCTGTCTTTGAGTGTCGGCGTCAGATCGACGCGAGTGCTGCGCCATGCCGGCGCAACTCCAAAAACAATTCCGGTGAGGAGGGAGAGTGCGAACGTGAACCCGAGCACGCGCAGATCGAGTCGTGGTTCGAGTGTCATCCCGCGGCCGCCCCAGAGACTTACTGCCAGTATTCCGTCTTTGATCCAGACCGCGAAGAGGGTTCCGAGTAGACCGCCCATGAGGGCCAGGAGAATGCTCTCCGTGAGCAGTTGCCTTATCAGTCGCCGGCGACTCGCGCCGAGTGCCAGGCGCAAGGCGATCTCTTTCTGGCGTCCGGCGGCGCGCGACAATAGAAGATTCGCCACATTCGCGCACGCGATCAGAAGCACGAGACCAACAACGCCGAGCAACAGGTAGAGCGAAGGCTTGTAGTACTCGCGCCGGTACATCTCGCCCTGGCCGCCGGGATCGGCGAAGAGTCGCGGATACTGTTTCGGATCGAGATCGCCGATCTTATTGGCGCCGCTTTGCTTCGCGGCTGCTGCCTGCCGTGCCGCACGATGCTCGACGACGGATTGTTGAAAAGCATTTTCCAGTTGGGCCTGCGCCTGCTCCCTCTTAACACTGGGCTGCAAACGACCCATGATGCGCAACCACCACACGTTGCCGGTCAGGTAAGAGCGAGTCCTGTCGGCGTATAGTTGCGGCTCCACGGCGAGAGGTATCGTCACTTCAATGCTCGTGCCGACACCCGCCGTGCCGTCAAAACCTCTTGCCGAAACACCAATCACAGTGAAGGCCAGGTTGTTGAGATTGATCTGTTTGCCGACGACGGCTGGATCGCCGCTGAAGCGTTTCTGCCAGTAACGATGACTCAAAACGGCAACGGGAGCGACGCCCGCTTTGTCGTCATCATCGGTGAGCAGACGACCAAGCGCGGGTTGCACGCCGAGTGCGGAGAAATAATTTCCCGAGACCGCCTGGCCACGCGCGACGTCAGCCTGTCCATCAGCACTGACATTCAAGCTGACATTGCCGAACGCAAAGATGTCTGACATCGGTCCCTGCTGTTCGCGCAGACGTTGATAACTCTGATACGGGAACGAAGTCATCACGCGCTGGCCGGTCACGGGATCGTCGTTGGAACTTCCGTTGTAACTGCCGACACTGAATTCCTTCGGCGCCTTCGATTTGAAGAGGACCAGGGCGTCCGGATCTTTCACCGGCAGCATTTTCAACAGCATCGCATCGACGATGCTGAACAAAGCCGTGTTTGCACCGATGCCGAGCGCGAGCGAAAGCAGCGCCACCGCGGTGACGCCCTTTTGCTTGAGCATCATCCGGAAGCCATAGCGAAGATCATTGATAATAGTATTCATTTCGATTCGTCGAATCGGACGTCACTTTGGAGTGCGGCGGCCTGACGCCGCTCTGGCCTCGATCAGGCGACACCGATAACAAAGCGGCGTCGGGCCGCCGCACTCCAGGGGGCGCCTAGTTCATTCGTACCTTAAGGCAACTAACGGATCGACCTTTGTTGCCCGCCGCGCGGGGATGTAGCACGCGAGCAGAGCAACAATCGTCAGCAACAGCGTGATCAGCGCGAGCGTCAACGGATCCGTCGCGCTGACTTCAAACAAAAGTGTGGACATCAATCTCGTCAGCCCCACCGCCGCGGCAAGCCCGGCACCGACACCGATCACCACCGGCGCCATCCCCTGCCGGATCACGAGCCACAACACGTCGCTTCGCTGCGCACCGAGAGCCATGCGCAAACCGATCTCGTGCCGGCGCTGCATCACCGCCGTCACCATCACGCCGTAAATCCCGATCGCCGCCAGCACCAAACCGAGAACCGCAAACAGTCCGAGCAACCACAAACTAAACTTCGCACTCGAAAGCGCGCGGCTCAGCAAATCATCCATCGTGCGCACATTCGTGATCGGTTGATCGGCGTCGAGC